>Ga0080004_1062529_pt1 | contig 12183 bp, 13 predicted proteins | sample WasSprMetagenome_FD_69207 | JGI IMG/M metagenome (GOLD analysis project Ga0080004, IMG submission 69207) | Sulfidic aquatic microbial communities from Washburn Spring, Yellowstone National Park, USA - WS (SPADES assembly) (version 2) | ecosystem: Environmental > Aquatic > Thermal springs > Hot... | reverse complement strand
CCTTACGGACGGCCGGGGTTTCCTGGCGCGGGTACTAAGACAGCGCCGGGTGGAGAGCGGGGGTCGCGGTAGCGGGGGCTGCCCCGCGTGGTGAGGGCGAACGGGGGGCGCGTGGCGAGCCACTCCCGACAGGCATGCCAGTCGGGGTGGACGACGAGGCTCGCAAACTCGTGGTAGTCCAGGCCGGCGCGCCGCAGCGCTTTGTCCTCCAGACGGAAGCCCAAGGGCTCAACCAGATGCAGGCGGGTGCCGCTATTGGCGCACAGGCGGATGATGTTGCCGGTGTTGGGGGGGATTTCCGGCTGGTAGAGAACGAGTTCGAACATTGCCTTGCGTTCTGCCTGGAAAAGGGTTAGTGTTGTCAAATCAAGGATATGCAGCGTGAATATGAAGTGTAACGTCAAGTATGAAGCAGGCCGGGCGAAAGCGCCCGCAGCCACCGGAGGTGCCGGTGGCCCGACCTGAAAAAATCCGCCTGGGGGAGGTCCTCGTCCAGCAGAAACTCCTGTCCCAGGAGCAGCTCGCCCTCGCCCTGGAAGAGCAGAAACGCAGCGGGCGCAAGCTGGGGCGCGTGCTGGTGGAGCTGGGTTTCGTCACCGAGGAGCAGATTTCCGAGGCCCTCGCCCGCCAGCTCAACATCCCCTACATCAACCTCAAGTTCCACAACCTGCGCCCGGAAGTGGTGAAGCTGTTGCCGGAAACCCAGGCGCGGCGTTTCCGCGCCATCGTCATGGAGGTCAAGGGTAACACGGCGCTGGTGGGCATGGCCGATCCCACCGATCTTTTCGCCTATGACGAAATCTCGCGGCTCCTCAAGCGGGAGATCAGCCTAGCCGTGGTCAACGAAGGCCAGTTGATGGAGGCTATCGACCGGCTCTACCGTCGCACGGAGGAGCTCACCGACCTCGCCCATGCGCTGGAGGAGGAGCTTGGCGACACCGCCGTCGATTTTGGCCTGCTTTCCGCCGGCATCACCCTCGAGGATGCCCCGGTGGTGCGCCTTTTGCAGACCATGTTCGAGGACGCGGCGCAGGTCCGGGCTTCCGACATTCATATCGAACCCCAGGAGAAGGTGCTGCGCATCCGCTTCCGCATCGATGGCGTGCTGCATCTGCAGACCGAGGTGGATGCGAAAATCGCCCCGGCGCTGGCGCTGCGGCTCAAGCTCATGTCGGGCCTCGACATTTCGGAAAAGCGCCTGCCCCAGGACGGCCGCTTCCATGTGCGGGTGAAGAACCGTACGGTGGATGTGCGCATCTCCACCCTGCCCACGCAATACGGCGAATCGGTGGTGATGCGGCTCCTCAACCAGGAGGAGGGCATCCCTTCGCTGGCGAGCCTGGGGTTTCCGCCGGCCATGCTGGCGCGTTTTCGCCAGATTTTCCACCGTTCCCAGGGCATGGTGCTGGTCACCGGCCCCACCGGTTCCGGCAAGACGACCACGCTTTATTCGGTACTGGCCGAGCTCAACTCGGTGGAGCGCAAGATCATCACCGTCGAGGACCCGGTGGAATACCGCCTGCCCGGCATCAACCAGGTCCAGGTCAACGAGAAAATCGACCTCACCTTCGCCCGCGTGCTGCGTACCGTGCTGCGCCAGGACCCGGACATCGTGCTGGTGGGGGAGATGCGCGACCAGGAAACCGCCCAGATCGGCATGCGCGCCGCCATGACCGGCCACATGGTGCTCTCCACCCTGCACACCAACGATGCTGCCTCCACGCCCATCCGCCTGCTGGACATGGGGGTGCCTTCCTACATGGTGGCCATGTCCGTGCATGTGGTGCTGGCGCAACGGCTGCTGCGCCTGGTCTGCGACAGTTGTGTCACGGAGCGTGCCCCGGAGGACCATGAACTCGCCTGGCTTTCCCTGGAACTGGGACCGGAGGCGGGCCGCCACCGCTTTGTCGCCGGGCGTGGCTGTGGCCATTGCAATGGCACCGGCTATCGCGGCCGGGTGGCGATCTACGAGATGCTGGAGATGACCGCGCCCCTCATCGAAGCCCTCAATCGCCACGACACTCACGGCTTCGTCAAACTGGCCCGCAATCAGCTTGCCGGGCACACCCTGCGCCGCGCGGCGGTGGAGCTGGCGCTGGCCGGTCGCACCAGCGTGGCCGAGGCCATGCGCGTCACCGCGGCGCTGGAGGATTGAGCGGCATGCCCCACTTCGCCTACAAGGGCCGCAACCAGCGGGGAGAACTGGTGGAGGGCACACTGGAGGCGGCGAGCGCGGCCGCCGTGGCCGACCGTCTGCTCACCATCCGCGTCACCCCCGTCGAGATCCGCGAGGCACCGCGCCCCCGGGCAAGCCAGCGTCCGGAGTGGTTGAACCGCCTGCTCGAGCCGCGGGTCACCCCCATCGACGTGCTCCTTTTCAGCCGTCAGATGCACACCCTGCTCAAGGCGGGCGTGCCCATCCTGCGGGCGCTGGCGGGGCTCGAGGAATCCACCACCAACCGCAGCTTCGCCAGAGTGTTGCGCAATCTGCGGGAAAGCCTGGAGGCGGGCCGCGAGCTTTCCATGGCCATGCGCCGCGAACCCGTGTTCTCGCCTTTTTACGTGAGCATGGTGCGCGTGGGGGAGATGACCGGCCGGCTCGATGAAATCTTCCTGCGCCTCTTCCATCATCTCGATTTCGAGCGGCGCACCAAGGAAAGGATCAAATCCGCGCTGCGCTATCCCGCTTTCGTGGTCATCGCCATGGCAGCGGCCATCGTCATCGTCAACCTCTTCGTCATCCCCGCCTTCGCCAAGGTGTATGCCGGTTTCGGTGCCAAGCTCCCCCAGGTGACGCGCTGGCTCATCGCCTTCTCGGATTTCATGGTGGCCTCCTGGCCGGTGCTCGCCGCGCTCCTCGTCTTCGCCTTGCTGCTGTTGCGGCTGTGGATCCAGACACCGGCCGGGCGCTACCAGTGGGACCGCGCGAAGCTGCGGCTGCCGGTGGTGGGCGGGATCGTGCGCAAAGCCACCCTGGCGCGTTTTGCCCGCTCCCTGGCGCTCGCCGTCAGAAGTGGCGTGCCCATCGTGCAGGCCCTATCCACGGTGGCCCGGGTGGTGGACAACGACTACATCGGCGCCCGCATCGAGCAGATGCGGGATGGCGTGGAACGGGGGGAGACCATCCTACGCACGGCAATTGCCAGCGGCGTGTTCACGCCCGTGGTACTGCAGATGGTGGCGGTGGGAGAGGAAACCGGCGCGGTGGACGAGCTGATGCAGGAAATTGCCGACATGTACGACCGCGAGGTGGAATACGAAGTGCAGAACCTCTCGGCGCAGATCGAGCCCCTCCTCATCGTGGCCATGGGCGTGCTGGTGCTCATTCTCGCCCTGGGCGTCTTCCTGCCCATGTGGGACCTGGGCCGCGCCGCCCTGGGCAAGTCCATGTGAGCGTGGCAGGGGCGAGGCATGGGAGCGCGGCGCGGGGCGGGCTTCACCCTGTTGGAGCTCGTGGTGGTGGTGTGTGTGGTGGCGCTTCTGGGGCTTGCTGCCATCGACCGCCTGCTCTACCTACGGGAACAGGCGGAAAAGGCCATGCTGGAGCAAAACATCCAGATGCTGAAGACCGCCCTGCGCTTCCAGGTGGCGGCGGCGGTGGCGGCAGACCGTCCGGCAGAAATTGCCGCCCTCGCCGGGAAAAACCCGGTGGATTGGCTGGAGGAACCCATGGCGGGCTACCAGGGCGAGCTTGCGGCGCCGCCCGCCTGCCGGGGCTGTTGGTATTTCGACACAAACCGTCGGGAACTCGTTTATCTCGTGGACCGGGGCGACTATTTCGCCCCCGATGCCGGGGGCGAGAAGCGCGTGCGGATGCGGGTGGAAGTGGTTTTGCCTCAAGTTTCTGGGGCAGATGCCGTAAAAACAGCAATGCCCCTCGCCCGGCTGGTGGTGGAACCCTACCGCTGGTTTGGCGGTGCGCACCCGTCGCTCCCGCCCCGCCTTCCGGGGCAGCGGGTGGGGTGAGGGGGTGAGGCAACGGGGCCGCTGCCCTCGCGCCTGGCGGGGGAGCGGTTTCTGGTACGGACTTTGCTTGACCGTAGGGTGTCTTTGGTTTTTGAGGCTTTTTTTGACAAGGAGAAACATCATGCGCAGCCAACAAGCAGGTTTCACCCTCATCGAACTGGTGGTGGTGATCGTCATTCTGGGCATCCTGGCCGCAACGGCGTTGCCGAAGTTTGTGGACTTGAGCAGCGATGCTGGAAACGCTGCCGCCAAGGGCGTGGCCGGTGCCATTGCCAGTGCTTCGGCCATCAACTATGCGAAAAAATTGGCTGATCCGACTGCCACCGTGACGACGGTCGGAAATACGACCACGTGTGCAGGTCTGCAAGCCTTGGTTACTGGTGTGGACTGGACGAATGATTTCGAGTGGGCGAACTCGGCTGCCACCCTAAGCGGGTGTACCGGCGCCGGTGCTGTGGCGACAAACTGCTCGGTCAAGAGCAAAAAGGGTGGCGTGGCACAAACCGTCACCGTGACCTGCACAACGAACTGATGTCCAGGGGGAGAGGGGGGTCCGCTTTGGGTCTGCAAGGCTTGGGAGTCGGGCCGGCGCCCCCGCGGGGACAATTGAAAGAGGACTGAAATCATGAAAGCGCGAAGAGCCAAACGACTCGCCGGGGGCTTCACCCTCATCGAACTCATCGTGGTCATCGCCATCCTTGGCATCCTGGCAGCGACCGCCCTGCCGCGCTATATCAACGCGCAACAGCAGGCGCGGGTGGCGAAGGCCCAAGGCATCTACGGTGCCGTCCGCTCCGCGGCGGCCCTGGCCCATGCCCAGGCGCTGGTCACCAATACGACGCTGAGCGGTGCCGCGACCATCACCATGGAAGGGGTGAACGTCACTCTGATCAACGGCTACCCCACGGCCAACGCTGCGGGCATCGTGACGGCCGCCCAACTCAATGGGGCCGCCGATGGCCTGACCATCAGCGCGGGTGGGGCGGGTGCGGGGGCAACCATCACGTTCGACGTCGTCGGGGCGACTCCCCCTGCGACCTGCCGGATCAGCTATACCGCCCCGGCAGCGGCCAACGGCTCGCCCACCATTACCCTCAACACAGCCGGCTGCTGAGGCTGCGCGGGGGGGGCGGGCGCCCCTCCAGGCTGAGGAAGGCGGGTATGCGCGGCTTCACCCTCGTCGAGCTGATCGTCATCCTGGTCATCCTCGGCATCCTGGCCGTGGTGGTGCTGCCACGCTTCTTCGACCGGAAGGCGTTCGACGCCCGCGCCTTCCTCGATGAGACGGCTGCGGCGCTGCGTTATGCGCAGAAGGCGGCCATCGCTCAGCGGCGCACGGTGTGTGCGGCCTTCACGGCGAATTCGGTGACCCTCACTGTGCGTTCCACGCCCGGCAGCGGCTCCTGCACCACCCCGCTCGCGGGTCCCGCCGGCACGGCCCCCTACACCGTGACGGCACCGGGGGGCGTGACCTTCACCAGCTATCCTGCCTCCTTGAGCTTCGATGCCGAAGGGCGACCCAGCGCGGGGGCGACCCTGGCCGTATCCGGCATTTCGGCCACCCTCACCGTCGAGGCGGAGACGGGCTATGTGCACCCGTAAGCATGCGCGGGGGCTCACCCTGGTGGAGCTCATCATTTTCATCGTCGTCATCTCGGCGGCGGTGGCCGGGGTGCTGGCCGTCTTCACTCAGGCCACCCGCGCGTCCAGTGATCCCCTGATCCGCAAGCAGGCCATCGCTGTCGCCGAAAGTCTGCTGGAGGAAATCCTGGCCGTGCCTTACACCTGCCCCAGTGGGGCGAGCTGTGTCGCGGTCACCACGGCCAACCGGGGCGCCACCCACGCGGTGGCGGATTACAACGGCTTTGCCATGACCGGCATTGCGGCCTTTGACGGCACGCCCATCCCTCAGCTTGCCAACTACACGGCGAGCGTGACGGTCACGCCGCAGCCGTTGAATGGGGCCAACGGCAGCCGGATCACCATCACCGTGGCCAGCGGAGGCGAGACGGTCACGCTGGAAGGCTGGCGGGGGAACTACTGATGCGCGCCCAGGGTTTCACGCTGGTGGAGATGATCGTGGTCATCGTCATCACCGGCATCGTCGCCGCCATGGTGGCCGTGTTGATCCGCAGGCCGGTGGAGGGCTACCTGGACAGCGAGCGCCGCGCCCGCCTGACGGACATCGCCGACACCGCCCTACGCCGCATCGCCCGCGACGTGCAGGCGGCGCTGCCCAACAGCCTGCGGCCCAACGGCAGCGGGCAGAACCTGGAAATGCTCATCACCGCGACGGGGGGGCGCTACAGCCAAAACGCCGCCGACAGCCAGGGCTGCTTCGCTGCGGGGTGCAGCAGCCTCACCTCCCTGGGCAGCGTGATTGCGGCAAGCGGTGAACAGGTGGGGCGACGGCTCGTCATCTACAACCTCTACAACAACGATGCCGGCGGTTGCGGCCCCACCAATCCTTCCGCCTGGTGCGGCAACAACTCGGCGCAAATCACCGCCTCCACCGACGGAGGCGCGACGGACACCTTCACCTTTGCCAGCACGGTTTTCCGGCCGGCCACCGGTAGCCCGTCGCGGCGTTTTTACATCGTCTCCGGCCCCGTGGCCTATGTCTGCGCCAATGCGGGGGCAAGCGGCGGCAATGGCACGGGAACATTGAGCCGTTACGAGAACTATGCCATCACGAGCCTGCCCAGCTTCCCGCCGGCCGGGGCGACGGGGCGGCTCCTTGCCCAGCGGGTGAGTGCCTGCCAGTTCACCTACCAGCCGGGGGCCACGGAACGGCAGGGGCTGCTCACCCTGTATCTGGAACTGATGGAGGCCGGTGAAAAGGTCGGGCTCTACCATGAAGTGCATGTGGACAACGCGCCCTGAGGGCTTTGCCATCGTCTCCGCGCTCTTTCTCATCACCGCGCTGGCGGTGCTGGGGGCGGCCATCATGCATTTCAGCGCCACCCAGCACGTCACCGGCGTGCAGGATATCCAGGGCTCACGGGCGCTGGCCGCCGCCCGCGCCGGCGCCGACTGGCAGGTGACCCAGATCCTTGCCCAGGAGTTGCCCAACAACCCCCAATATGCCTGTGGGCCCGCGGCGGGCTTCAGCTTCGGCGAGTTCGCCCTGAACGTTTCCTGCACCCACAGCGACCACGACGAGGAGGGCAACAAGGTGCGCGTCTATAACATCGCCGCGATTGCCAGCAGCGGCGGCAGTCCCGGCGCCCTGGGTTTCGTCGAGCGGCGGGTGGATGTGGTGGTGGCCACCTGCCGGAAAACGCCGGATGGGGATTTGTGTTGAATGCCGAGAAGCGGCGTTCAACCACCAGAACAGGGGGAAAAGATGAGCAGAGGATATGAATCGATCCGCAGGTTGTCTGTGGTCATCCTCGCCTCGTCGGTTCTCGTGCTGGCGGGTGAGGCAAAAGCGGCCCTGGTTGCCGAATACCGCTTTGAAGAATCTCTCTGGAACGGCACGCCGGGGGAAGTCAAGGATAGCAGCGGCAACGGCTACCATGCCACGGCCATCCAGGCCGGGAGTGGTGTGCGGCCAGGGGTTGTGGTAGGGGGCAAGGTCTGTCGCGGCGCGCAGATCAGCCACAATACGAGCAAAGCCGACATCAGCGCGATCGCCACCCCCGTGGCGATCCCCACCACGGTTGGCAATGCCGGCACGATCATGTTCTGGTACAACAACAGCGCCAACACGCCGAACCTCACCCGCGTGTTGTTCGATGCCACCACCACCGCCAACCGCTTCTTCTACCTGCGACGCACCACGAAGCGCGCGCTTTCGTTCACGGTGACAGACAGTGACAATACCAACCGTACCGTCGCCACGTCCAACAACGTGCTGCCGAACACGGGCTGGTCGCACATCGCGGTGTCATGGAACTTCAACAACCTGGCCGGTTCCAACCAAGACCGCCTGCGCATCTGGGTGGATGGTGTGCTGCAAAAGACCTCCTCATTCACCACCAACGCTGGCGTGTCGAGTGAGATAGGCACGCTCTACATCGGCGATAACCGCAGCGCCAACAGCAGCAATGGTGTCTCGGCCGGCAATCCCGGCGGCACTTTCGCAACGATTGACGAATTCGTCCTCTACAACCATGAAGCCGACTCCGCGCTGATACAGCAACACAAGGACCAGACCCGGGTCTGCCATTACGCGATCTCCCACGCCGGCACAGGCCCAGCCTGCCAGGCCAACAACGTGACCGTTGCGGCACACGATGCGGCGCATGGCCCCGTTATCCTCACGGGGAAAACCATCACCCTTTCCACCTCGACTGGCCAGGGCGACTGGGCGCTGGTCAGCGGCAGCGGCGTGTTCAACAACGGCACACCCAATGATGGCGTGGCCACCTACACCTGGAATGGGGAATCCCAAGCGGTATTTGCCCTCTCACATCCTACGGCTGGGGGGGTCAACATCAACGTGAACGATGGTGCAGTCACAGAAGATGCAACGGAAGACCCTTCACTTAACCTGACGGCATGCTTCGCCAAGTTCAATGCCTGCCACAACTACACCACTTCACATTGCTCGGCGGCGACAGGTCGGCTCTATACGCGGCTGGCCGGGGTGGGGAGCGGCTATGACATCGTGGCCCTCGATGGCTCGGACAACGTCGACACCTCTTTCAACGGCAAGGCCCAGGTCTTGCTGATCGCGCGCGCCAATCCCGGCGCAGTCGATGCGCAGAACTGTTTCTCGCCCGATTACACGCAGGTGCTCGATAACGCCGTGACCAGCTTCACGGCGGGGCGCCTCACCCTCACCAACAAGATTGTGCCGAACGCCTACCGCGAGGCGCGTATCAAGGTGGTGTGCGATGCCACCAACTGTCCGCCCTCGGGGATCACGTGGTGCAGCGTGGACAATTTTGCCATCCGCCCGCAGACATTCACGGTGACGGCGAGTGCCAGCGTCAACAACCCGCCAACGAGCAAGCTTGCGGCCGGCAACGACTTCACCCTGACCGCGGCAAGCGGCACCGGCACCTACGATGGTGCGCCCACTGTGGATGCGGCGCTCGTGCGGGATCACAACAACAACGCCATTGACCCAGGATCTCTGGTCGGAACGTTCCCGTCGGCTAGCGGGGGAAGCAGCACGGGAACTTTCCAGTACCACGACGTCGGCACGATTTCCCTGCTCGCTGATGCCGTCAAAGACGCCACCTACACCAGCGTCGACGGTAGCACCGGCTGTGTAGCCGGCTCGACCTCGAACACCCTGAGCGGAGGCAAATACGGGTGCGTCATCGGTAGTGTCGCTGCCGGCCCCTTCGGGCGCTTCCATCCCCACCACTTCACCTATACGGCGACCCTCACCTCGGGATGCAGCTCCGGCGACTTCACTTACATGGGTCAGCCGGCCTTGGAGATCGATCTGATCCTGGAGGCCAAAAGTGCCAACGGCACCACCACCACCCGCTACACGAGCGGCTACAGTCCGCTGGGCACCTTCAGCATCACCGGTGATAATGGTGGAACACCGGTGAATCTCACCGGCCGTCTTGCGTTGCCCGCCTTTGTGTGGAACAACGGGGCGTACAACGGGAGCGGCACCTACACTTTCAATCGCCAGGCCTCACCCGATGGTCCCTTCGACAGCTTTGCCCTGAAGGCGACGGTGAGTGACCCCGACGGCGCCACCCTCTCCGGCAGCAATCTCAGCGACACCACCAAGCTGCGCTTTGGCCGCCTCGTGCTGTCCAACGCCCACGGCTCGGAACTGCTCAGCCTGGTGATGCCCTTCCAGACCCAGTATTGGACCGGCAGCGCCTGGGCGACGAACACGCTGGATTCCTGCACCGACCTCACGGGGCAGTTCGTTTTCGTGAAGAACCCGGCCGGCATGCCCACGCCCACCGGGGGCACCGTCATGAGCGGCAAGGGAAGCCTCACCTTCAGCGTCCCGGGCACCAAGGGCACTGTTGATGTCTGCGCCAACATCGGCAGTGACGGGGACAATCCCATGACCACGTGCCGCACGGGCAGCTCCTATCCGTGGCTGCAGGGCAGTTGGGATGCCGACGGGCAGTACAACGACAACCCCTCGGCCCGGGCGACCTTCGGCATCTTCGAGCAGAAACCGCCCATCATCTACCGGCGGGAGCGGTACTAAAGCAGGGGTCAGGTTACAGGGGACAGGATAGAGACACCTTACGCGCCTCCGTGGGCCGTGGCCCTCGGAAGCCTTCAGCCCCGCCCGCGCCCGCGAGGGGGCATGCGAAAATGGTTTGACAACAACTACTTATTGCTTTAAGTTCGAGTCATTTCACGAAAAAGGCGTAAGGCGCGGGGCGTGGGGTTCTGGTTGAAGAAAAAAAAGACCGCCGGGTGGCTGGTCTTGAGCTTTGCTGGGGAGGAGCTGCAGCTCGCCCACAGCGAGCCGGGCGCGGATGGGCGGGCGGTGGTGACGCTGTGCGGCACCGCTTCCCGGCCGGTGCGGGATGTCGCCGGACTCGGGCAGGTGGCGCGGGAGATGCGGCTTGCCCATTACCCGGTGAGCCTGGTGTTGCGCCTCGATGAATACCAGATGCTGGTCACGGAGGCTCCGGCGGTGCCGCCAGAGGAGCTGAAGGCGGCGGTGCGCTGGCGGGTGAAGGACATGCTCGACTATCACATCGACGATGCCACCCTCGACGTGCTGGACATCCCGCCTGATCCCAATGCGCCCCACCGTGGCCATTCGCTTTATGTGGTGGCGGCGCGCAACGAGGTCATCAGCCGCTACATCGGGCTTGCCCAGGAGGCAGACATTCCCCTCCAGGTGATCGACATTCCGGAAATGGCAAGCCGCAACATCGCCAATGTGGTGGCGGAACCCGGTCGCGGCGTGGCCATGCTCACCTTCACCGACCAGGGGGGACTGCTCACCGTCAGTTACGGGGGCGAGCTCTATCTTTCCCGGCATCTCGACGTCACCTGGGAAGACGTGAATGACGAGGGCCCCATGCGCGAGGCCCATTTCGACCGCGTCACGCTGGAGCTGCAGCGTTCCCTGGATTATGTGGAACGCCAGTTTTCTTTCGTCTCGGTGGCGCGGCTGTGGCTCGCCCCCCTGCCCGGGGCAGCTTCGCTGCGGGACCATCTGGCGGCGAATCTCTACGTGCCGGTGGAAGTCCTCGACATGGGGCGGGTGTTCGATTTCTCCCGCGTTCCCGCCCTGGCTACACCGGAAAACCAGGCGCGTTTCTTCGTTCCCCTCGGCGCCACCCTGCGGCGGGAGCCCACCGCGCTATGAGCCAGCAGATCAACCTCTTCAACCCGATCTTCCTCAAGCAGAAGAAGATTTTTTCCGCGCGCGCCATGGCGCAGGCGCTGGGGATCATCGTGCTGGGTCTTTGCGTGCTCACGGGGCTTGCGGCATGGCAGGTGCACCGGCTGTCGCGGGACATCGCCACCATCGAAGCGCGCTTCCGCGCCGAGGAGGCGCGCATGAACGAAACCCGCGCGGCGCTTTCCCAACGCAAGGCCAGCGCCACCCTGGAGCAGGAAGTGCGCGCCCTTGAGCAGGAGGTTGCCCTGCGCGAGGCGGTGTTGAGGCTCATGGAAGGCAACGCCCTTGGCGAGGTCACCGGTGCCGGTGTCTATCTGCGGGCGCTGGCGCGCCAGCACCTGCAGGGTCTGTGGCTGACGGCGGTGGAGCTGGAGGGTGGGGAGCTGAATCTCGCCGGGCGTGCCCTCTCCGCGGAGCTCGTGCCGCAATATCTGCGCCGGCTGGGTGAGGAGGAGGTGCTGCGCGGCCGTCGGTTTGCCACCTTTCAGATGGAGCGGCCGGTGGCCACGGACAAAGAGGCGCCGCGTTATATCGAATTCGTCCTGCGTTCCCGGCCGCCACGGGAGGCACCATGAAGCAGACCCTTGCCCTCTGGGCGGAACGCATCGACGCCCGCAGCCTGCGCGAGCGGCTTTTCATCTTCGCCGCCGCGGCGCTGGCGGTGAGCATGCTCTTCGTCTCCCTTGCCCTCGATCCTCTCACCGCGAAGCGCAAGGCGCTGCTGGCCACCCTGCAGGAACACCAGGCGCGCATGGAGGCGGCGCGGCTGCAGGTGCAAACCCTGGTGAAAGAAGCCGCGCGGGACCCCGATGCCCCTCTGAAGCAGCGCCTTACCGAGCTGCGGCAGCGGGCCCTGGCGGTGCAGGCCCGGCTCGACGCCCCGGCCCAAAACATCGCGGGGGCGGAGAAAAGGGGCGAGG
>Ga0080004_1136297_pt1 | contig 12189 bp, 12 predicted proteins | sample WasSprMetagenome_FD_69207 | JGI IMG/M metagenome (GOLD analysis project Ga0080004, IMG submission 69207) | Sulfidic aquatic microbial communities from Washburn Spring, Yellowstone National Park, USA - WS (SPADES assembly) (version 2) | ecosystem: Environmental > Aquatic > Thermal springs > Hot... | reverse complement strand
ATAATCCTTGGACCGGGAGACTTGAAGCAGGCTCACACGGTGGATGAATGGGTCTCGGTTGCGGAGCTCGTAGCCGCAGCCAAGATCTATGCGCTGCTGATCTACTCCCTCATACAAGGTAAGGAGGTTTAGCCCTTGGCCGGGTCTCCGGCCATTACCCCTACCCCTCCCGGGGCTTGGGGTTACTGGCGTCAATAGTGTATTGTATGCTGCTATGAGGTCGGCGTTAAACACCTTGTTCATCGTCATGCACTTGAACAGCCCCTGCTCATCCTAACGCCACAACCATCTCCATATAATGGGCACCTCGACGAAGTATAGAACTCATCCACGTGAATTATGCTGATCCCTTATTCGTTGGGGTAGCCTGAAAGTGGAAAGGTTATTATGACGACGTCGAGATGCCGGGAAGCCGGCTCAACATAAGATTCGATTCACATTATGGCGATAGGAAGGCCTCGGAGCAGGTCTTCATGATACCGTCAGGGAGGGGGGCGAGGTCGAGTATTTCGTAGTCAGGGGCGTGAGCGAGGGCGATGGGCGCGTAACGAGATGCAACATGGTGAGGATAATGGACTGGGATCGGCTGGTCGAGTATCTCGGGGACGTCTGGGAGGAGCTATGGGACGCGATGCTATTCAAGCTGAAGGCCGCCGATGCCGTAGAGCCGAGGCTCATCATTGATGATGTGGGGTGCATGTGGAGGGTTGGAAGCGTCATGCAAGGGGGAGGTGAAGCGGATGGATGAGGAGCTCGTTAGAGAGTTCTGGAGGCTGATGGAGGATAAGGATGCTAGTTAATTCCTGCTAGCGGTCTTCATAGATAGAATGGGTTAGGAGGATGACGAAAAGAAGGGTTGCGGGATAATAGGGGAAGATCCCATTAAACCACTATTTTTCCTCCACTTTCAGACACGTCTCCCCCAAGAAATAAAGGCAAGCCCATGTTGGGATGATGATCCAACCGGGATATAGCATACTGCGCTCGCCCTAGCCGCTTTCCTCCTCATATATTCTCCTCTTTTCATCATACTCATCTCGGGTCATTATTATTCTCGCTGGGCAGCCGTATGCCACCATCCCGGCTGGAATACTTCTCGTGACGACTGCGCCAGCCCCGACGACAGCCCGCTCACCTATCTCGACACCGGCCAAGAGCACTGCGCCAGCCCCGATAATGGCGCCCCTCGCAATCCTAACGCCCAAGAGCCTTCTACTAACGGGATACAGGTCATTCGTCACGATTACTCCCGGGCCTATGAAGACCTCATCCTCAACAATCGTCAGGTGTGGGAGATATGCTCCCGACTGTATGCTGACCCTCGCTCCAACCTCAACTCGCCCATCAAGCTTAGCATAGCTCCCTATCCTACTATCAGGTCCTATTCTGGATCCCTCCCTGATGAGGACACAGTGCCCTGTTTCAACCCTGTCACTGATCTCAACATCCTCGTAAATCACGGAGTGGCTGCGGATAATGCATCGGCTCCCGATCCTAGCCCCTGAGCTTAGCTCATCAAGCTCCCTCAAAATCCTCGATGAGGTAAGGAGCTTATCCCTCCTCGGATAACCTATGTAGACGAATTCATCGAGAAATGCCCCCTCACCCACCTCCGAGCGGCCTAGAATCACCGCGGACTCTGAGGCAACTCCTCTGATGACCGCGCGCTTGGATATATATCCCATGTCAGAGCCCGGCCTGAGCAAGGCTTATACTCGGCAAAAAATATTTTATCAGATGATGAGCTTGTCCCATGATCTGATAAAGAACTTTGACGACCTCGTTGGATCAAGGCTCGGGGAGATGGCTGATCTCAGGAGCGATGTCTTAAGGGCGGCTGAACAGGGTATTAAGAATGTTATGCCCGAGTGTTTCATGAAGAGAATCCGGGTGGAGGATAACTCCCTCATTATCAAGGACTCGCTCAGAATAGATTTGAGAGAGTTTGATGAGGTTGTGGTTCTCGGGGTTGGGAAAGCATCGGTCAGAATGGCTGAGATGCTAGAGCCCATCCTCTATGATAGGATATCAGGCGGCGTGATAGCCTCATTGAGCAGCCCATGTGAATGCATAAACTTGAGAAAGATCAACGTTGTTCCCTCTAGCCACCCTATTCCGAGCAAGAGGAGCGTAGAGGCGTCCGAGATCCTTCTAGAGTGGGCTGAATCTTTCACCGAGAGGACCCTAGTTATCTTCCTCCTCTCTGGCGGGGCATCAGCCATGCTCGCCCTCCCAGCCCCACCAGTAACCCTAGAAGACAAGATATTCACAACGAAGCTCCTGCTAGAGAGCGGGGCGACTATAGATGAGATCAATACCGTTAGGAAGCATTTATCGCTGGTTAAGGGCGGGTGGCTTGGCAAGAGAATGTCGAGGGCCAGGGTTATCAGCCTGATACTTTCGGATGTTGTCGGGAACAAGGTGGAGAATATAGGCTCAGGTCCAACGGCGCCTGATCCAACAACATTCAGGGATGCCTACAATATATTGAGAAGGTATGATCTCTGGGATAGGGTTCCGGAGAGCGTTAGGCGCAGGATCATGGATGGCTTGGAAGGGAGGGTTGAGGAGACGCCAAAGCCCGGCGACCCTGCGTTCCAGAGGATAACGAATATCGTGATCGCCGATGTAGGTGACGCATGTAGGGCGGCGGCAAGTTATCTCAAGTCGAGGGGCTTCAGATGCGTTGTGCTGAGCAAGTATGTAGAGGGCGAGGCATCACAGGTTGGAATCTTCCTGGCGGGGCTTCTACAGCAGTTTGAGGAGGAGGGTGGGAGGAGAGCCGCGATACTGGGTGGAGAATATACTGTGACTGTTAGGGGTGGCGGGATCGGCGGCAGAAACCAAGAGCTCGTCCTAGGCTCACTGCTCAAGCTCAAGGATCTCAGGAGATCCGTTATAATGAGTATCGGAACGGATGGTGTTGATGGAGTCTCATCGGCTGCTGGGGCGATAGCTGATCCGCAGACATATCATGATGCGATAAGGCTTGGCATAAATCCTGTTAGATTTCTCAAGGAGAATAATTCTAACAGCTTCTTCAATCTAGTAGGCGGGGCGATATACACAGGACCGACAGGAACAAACGTCGGAGACTTAACGATACTAGCATCGGCATAGCCCCTGCCCTGCGGGGATAATGCTTAAAGCTGGGGGAAGGCTGACCTAGCCACAGCATGACCCTCGAATCCTTCCTCGATCTAGCTTACAGGAGCTCCTTCTGGCTTGCCGCGGTAATATTCGCGGCGATTCTCGCTTACATAATATATATGGCCCTCCTTCGCAGGGACGCATATACTATCTGACCTCTTCTTCGGCCACCTGAAGCAAAGGACGAGAAGACTCTATAACAACATAAACACATGGAGTATCAAGTCAATAGAAGACTATACAACAGCAATAGCCATGATCAGAAACCTAACCACAGCGATAAAAATCCAAGGAGGCGTATTACTTGGTTGATAGGATCTGTTCTGTTTAGTTGTGAATAGGTTTAAATATGGGTTATGGTAAAGGGTATTTCTTGTGAATAGAAAAGTTTTATTTGTTGGAGAATCCATCGTGTTACATCATTTCTTTGATAAGGGTGTTTTGGACTTTATGATCGCCTCTCATTTCGAAGATGAGGGTAGATTTTTGAGAACGGCTTTAGAGAAAAATGACATTCAAGTGGTCCATATCCCTACCATGAATGCTGCTAGAGAGTTTCCAGAAACAATCGATGAATTAATTCAATATGAATGTGTAATATTTAGCGACGTAGGTAGCAACACAATCTTACTACATCCTGAGGTTTTTATAAAAAGTAAACCTAGACCAAATAGGCTTAAACTCATTAAGGAATATGTGCTGGAGCATGGTGGAGGCTTCCTCATGATAGGTGGCTATTTATCTTTCCAAGGCTTAAACGGTATTGCGAGATATAAAAACACGCCAATCGAGGAAATATTACCAGTCGAGATATTACCATATGATGATAGGGTAGAGGTTCCTGAAGGTTTTAACCCTAAAATAATTGATAGACAGCACCCAATTACGAAAGGCTTCCCCGAATTTATGCCAACATTACTAGGATATAATAAGACTATCCCGAAGAAAGATGCAAAAATACTTATAGAGTTCAATGGAGATCCAATTCTAGCTATAATGGAGGTCGGAAAAGGAAGAACAGCAGCATTCACCTCCGATTGTGCACCTCACTGGGGGACAAACGAATTTTTAGAATGGCAGTATTATGACAAATTATGGAAGAACTTAATTGATTGGTTATCCAGGAAAATATGAAAACATGTTTAAAGATCATAATCTAAGGATAACCTAGAGCTTTATATCTAGATCAAATTTTTCTTAATTTGCGATATAGAATAATATCATGATTTGCTTGGTAAGCGTCAGTAGATTAGATTAGTTTACTACTATAACTTGGGTATTTTTTCAGAAAATCCAGAAGCTCATCTAAATATGGCAATCCTGTTTGAGCACCCAACTTTGTTAGTTTTAATGCTGCAGCTGCATTTGCCCAAACTACTGCCTCCTCGAGATCAATACCTTTTGATAGTGCTGCAGCTAATCCAGCATTAAATGCATCTCCTGCACCTGTTGTATCGACGATTTCAACATTAAACGCTGGATAGTGGAGTGCTTTATCGGTTGATACTAAAACTGAACCATATGATCCTAGTGTTATAATTACAGTGTTTATGCCTTTTTGAATTAATCTTTCGCCAGCCTCTTTCGCGGTAGATAGATCTTTAACTGGTATTCCTGTGAGTTGATAAGCTTCAACTCTATTTGGTGTGATGATGTCGATGTAGTGTAGCATGTCCTCTGGAAGACTTTTTGCAGGGGCTGGATTAAGTATTACAGTTTTTCCTTTCGATTTTGCTTTCTTACACATATATAAATTGGCTTCTAAAGGTATTTCGAGCTGTAGTAAAACTATTTTTGAAAGGTCTATTGCATCGTCTGCTCGATCAATGTCGATATAGTTTATCTTCCTACCAGCTCCAGGATCAATTATTATCATGTTTTCTTTAGTTTTTTCATGAAGTATTATGAAAGCAACACCTGTTGGATATTGCTCATCAACAATGATGAAGTCTGTTATTACGCCATTATCTCTGAAGTTTCTTAATAAGAAGTCGGAAAATTCTTTACCTATTCTTCCTATCATGTAAGTTTTCACACCAAGTCTACTGCACCCAACAGCTTGGTTTGCCCCCTTACCGCCAGGCAAGATTGTAAACCCACTACCTATGATTGTTTCACCAATTTCGGGTAATCGTTCAATCTTAATATACAAATCAACATGAATGCTTCCGAGAACAGTAATGCACATAATATTAAGTTCTAGATATTCGTCATAATATATCTTTCCCTCCATTTTGTAGAGAAGGGTTAGGGTTAATACTTTTTAGAGAACATTAGATCTTGTCAACCAGGCAGGTAATACTCCTCCTTGAGCTTTTATTACTTTGAGTAGGTTTCTTCTTGACCACCGGACTTCGAGGAATATGTCGCAGACGCAGTACTACACCCCAAGGTAGGCGACTTCGAGAGCATGGATGCATCCTTCCTCATAACACACGCATAAAAATGTGGTGGGATGCGGCGGGCTATCCCCGGGAAAGATCTTCCCCGGCAGCCCTTATCGTTTTGCCCTTGGCCGCGGCGTAGAGCCTTATTAGCATAATGGTTTAAGCTTTAGGTTATTAACTTCCTTAACAGTATTTACCAGAGAAGTTGGAAATGCCTTTGCACCATGTATCGCGCCAACGATTGTTCCAACTATTGATGCGACTGTATCTGAATCGTCTCCACAGTTAACAGCTAACGTTATTGCGTTAAGGCAGAATGCTTGTATGAATGCAGCTTGGAAATGCGCTGAAGCCAATTGGTCTATAACCATTATTGACGTGGATCTCGATGGCGCACGCCATGTTATCCAACTTGCTCCCCCAGAACCCATATATCTCACAACAACATAAACACATGGAAGATCAAGTCAATAGAAGACTACGAAACAACCATAGCAGCCTGTTAATGGACCATCCTCCTCGATTAGGATCGTGGTGCACTTGAGGTTATCAACTATCCTCGAGAGGAGTGTTTGTAGGAATATTCGCGCTCGACAGGATCCTTAAACTACTGTTTTAACTCTGTGAAGGAGTCTATTACAAGCCTCTTGACGCCGATGGACTCAACTCGCTCGAAGATCATTAATACGAAAATAAGGGTTAAATATCAGGATGATGGTGTGCTACAGGTATGTGGGATAGTAGTTTGATGATTAATATTAATATGGAACCATCTGTTGAACAAAAGGTTGAGAATATTCCATTGCTGGAGCTAAGAGATATACACAAGTTCTATGGAAAGATTCATGCATTGAAGGGCATTGATCTTAAGATCTATGAAGGTGAAGTTATAGGATTAATCGGAGATAATGGAGCGGGGAAATCCACTCTTGTTAAAATCATTGCAGGGGTAATTAGCAAAGATAAAGGCGAAATTTATTACAAGGGCCAAAAAGTTGATATTAGAAGCGTAAAAGACGCAAGAAAACTAGGAATTGAGACCGCATTTCAAGAAATGACGTTAATAGATTCCCTTGATGTTGGATTAAATATATTCCTTGGAAGAGAGCTAACCAATCCTTCGATACCTTTTATTCTAGACTACAAAACTATGCATATTAAATCTAGAGAAATCTTAAGCAAACTTGGCTTAAAGATAGCTGAAAGTACTAGAAGAGAGGTTAGGTTTCTATCCGGAGGAGAAAGACAGGGAATAGTAGTCGCTAGAGCAATGTTATTTAAATCAAAATTAGTGATACTAGATGAGCCGACCAGAAATCTTTCCGTCGCTGGTGTGAAAATGGTCTTAGACTTTATTAGAGATTTAAAGAAAGAAGGCATAGCATGCATCTTTATATCTCATACATTACATCATGTCTATGATGTAGCAGATAGAATTGTGTTGCTTTCTCGTGGGGAAAAGTTACTAGATGTACCAAAACATAAATATACACTTGAAGAACTAGAAAATATGATACTCCAAGCCGCTTATTTATCTGAATCTCGTATCTAAGTGGGGGAGTGGCATGGTCGGCCTCGGTATCCAAACTAGACAGCAGTTGATACTCTTCACGCTTGAAAATGTTGCGTGGCCACTGTTCATAATAATATACATTATTCTTGGACTAGTAAGGCCGATAATGTTCTCACCCACTTACTTTCTCTACATATTATACCTCTCCATACCATTGGGGTTTACAATAATTGCTCAAGCTATCTGCCTGATTGGTGGAGCACTTGATTTATCGATAGGCAGTGTAGTAGGGTTCTCAGCAATGCTTGCAGGACTGATTTTGAAAGAGTATTCATATGTGATTCCACCTTGGCTTTCCCTTCTGCTACCAATATTCATCGGAGCTCTCTGCGGAATGTTTAACGGATTTTTCATTGGATTCCTTAGACTTAACCCTTTTATTGTTACTCTAGCTACTATGATGATGTTCCAAGGTTTGAAAATAATAATTTCTGGAGGTTTTACGATTCCTGCAGGCTATTTACCAGAATTATATCTCCTACCTGGCTCTGACTTAACCATATCAATAGTATCGTTTATAGTGATTTCGGCTATCATGTGGTTTTTCCTGAGGTATACGAGAAAGGGCATCCACATATATGTTATTGGAGGAGATCCGAATGTCGGCTATATGATGGGTATAGACCCGCGGTCAATGTTATTTTTAATCTTCACTCTAAGCGGAATGTTTTCAGGAATATCCGCTTTATTTTATACAGGGTTTAATAGATCGGTTCCCATTACTCTTGGTAATGAGATACTTTTCCCATCTTTTGCTGCAGCGATAATCGGAGGCATTTCTCTTCGAGGTGGCAGAGGCTCTATAATAAATGCTGTAGGAGGAGCGCTTCTTTTGGGCGCAATAGAGGCTTTCCTCGTAACTTTCGCAATTTCTCCAGAAGGAAGAATAGTCGGATATGGGTTGATGGTATTAATTGCGGTATTGTTCAACCAGTTTAGAGAAAGTTTGCGTGATAGCATTCTAAGAAAAATCTAAATTTTAAAGCATGGAAGGTTTTAAAGAAAAGGTTAAAGTAACTTAAAACGCCTCTAAGTATATATTGAATAAAGTTTTTATACAACCTTAATCTTAAGTAAAAGTGTGGAGGTTGATGAAAAATGTCTGAACATTGCGATATATTTACCAGAAAGATTACCCGACGTGAAGCAATAAGTTCTGCCGTAAAGATTGGAATTGGCGCTGTTGTTGGTGCTGCAGTGGGACTTGGAGTAGGGTACTTGGCATTTAGTGAAATATTAAAGCCATCAGTAGCCGTCAAGAAGGGATATTTCTGGGGTGACTCACCTTATGTGATGACGGATGAGTGGTATATCGCCTTAAATCGAGCTTTGGTATACTATGCCGAATATTTGGGTGATAAAGTCCTTACGCTAGATCCAAGAGGATCACAAGAATCCCAGAATAAAGATATCCGATATATGATTGCGCAAGGCGTAGATGGAATAATGGGTTGCCCATGCACTGAAGATGGGGCGGTAGCAGTAATTGAAGAAGCTGTAAGTAAAGGCATTCCGGTTGTAACATATGATGGTAGCGCAAACACGCCAAAGATTAGTATCAGCATATTAGTAGATAATTACAAGATAGGACAGCAACTTTCAGAGGAATACGTAAAGATGGCTGAGAAAAGCGGCATTAAGATTGAAGGAACGGTCTTTGTTGTGAGAGATGTCGCTGAAAATCCTGTACAAACGGCTAGGGCGAGAGGTTTCATAGATGGGATGAAAGGCTACCCCGTCAACATATTAGAATTCTGCGGCTATCATTCTGTTGAAACGGGGAAAAAAGCTGTGACCGAAGCTGTGCTAGCGCATGGAAAACCAGACTTAATAATGTCAACGGATCTTAACAAGACATTAGGCGCGGTAGAAGCATTGAAGAGTCTTGATGCCGCTATTCCAAGAGGGCGGGAAGGCCATATACCTGTAATCGGAATAGATTCGTCTCCAAGCATTATGCCTTTAATTGGAGAGGGATACGTGGACTTGGTTATGGATCAGCCAAATCTCTTCTATGGTGCACTTGCGTTGAAATGCTTAAGAATAATAAAGGAGCAGGGAGAAAATGCTTTACCTGAAATAGGTCAAACAATAATTTCAGACCCATCTAAGAAACTTGGTCCGCAGCCTGACGGCACTTATAATCTCTTCGTTGAGGATATAGAAACGCCAATGGGGGTACGTCCTTTCCGGGAGGCATATTGGGCTCCAACAATTTGCTCTAAATTGCATGGACATCGATGGATTGTATGCAAGGCTGTAGCGGTAACTCCTGAAAACTATAAGACAATTCCTGTATGGTCCAACGTCGTATCCCTATGGTTCTATGGAAAATAAGTTACTGAATCTATTTGTCCTCTTCCGCATTATTTCTTATTTTTAAAAGTGAGATCAGTACTGTTGGATATTTCGTTAATTAACTTTAGAATAAAGTTACCCATGAATGCAAGTTTATCATGGCTTATATAGTCAATCGTATCTTCCTCTGTATGATAGTATGGGTGAGTAGGGGGATATTCCCAAAGCATAGCTGATGGTATATTGTTTACTGCGAATGGATAATAATCACTATAGCTTAAATTTAAGGGGTGGATATTATCAATTCGGAGCCCATATTTCATAGATCGTTCAATAATAAAATCTCTTAGCTTACCCTCAGACCAAAGACTCTTCTTATTGGAAAAGACATTACTAACGGCATCAAGACAAAACATCGCTACACAATTTTTTCTAATTTCTTCCTTTTTATTATGCACATATAAGGCGGAACCCCACAATCCAATTTCCTCAGCTCCAAAAGCAGCCAAAACTATATTTCTATTTTTACCCTTATTTGAAGATAGAATTCTTGCAATCTCAAGTAAAATAGAAACGCCTGTCAAATTATCCCATACACCCAATCCCTTCACTTGCGAGTCATAATGCGCCCCTACTACAACTTCTTCATTACTACTTTTATCTGAACTATTTAAAACTCCAATTATGTTTTTCGTTATAACATTCCTGTAATTCGCTTTATGTTCAATACTTGCTTTAACTCTTCCAATAGATATTAAGGAAAGAATCTTGTAGAGGCTCTTTTTGGATATAATGACGCCTGGGATGGGTGCTTTCCATGCATCTGCGTGGGTATTCAATGGAGGAGGATATGTTTTTCCAGCTAGAGACCTGATCAAGCCATTAGGAGCATCGGTAGCGACAATGAGACCTGCAGCATTTTTTTTGACTAGTATATCAATATAGAAGGCTGGCGTATCAGACACTATTAATGCGATTTTATCCTTTACACTATCAGTAGGCAAATTAATTGGTTGTAAATAATTTTCAAATTCACCTAGGAAAATTATTTCACCTTCTATCTGGCCACATTCACTATACTGTAATGGCTCACATTTGATCTCTTCCCGAATCGGAGAAGTTATCAATAAATTGCAATTGGAGGGCACATACTCAAGAACCTTAAACTCTTGAGTTAAAACCTCATCCATCCCCAATTCGTTAAAAACATCTAGGATATAATTGGCTGCTAATTTTTCTCCTTCTCTTCCTATCCATCTGTTCCCATAAGAACTAAGTTCTTTAATTATACTTTTTAGCCTCTCTTTCTCTACTTTGTCAGATTTAGGTATCAATAAGCCCCCTTTAATTGTTTTAATTCTCTTACCTTTAAATATTGTCTTTGAATGTTTAGTGATCCTGTCAACTTTTACTTAAGCTTTTCTCTTTATATATATGGCCAGGTTTCTGTTATGTTTTCTTATGTATGTCTTGGATTATATTCTTGATAGGTTGTCTGGTTTGTTCAGGTTAATAATTATCCATTGTATGAGAAGGCTTGTTCTGTTATGTTTCATATTGCTGGTTTAAGCCTTAGAGATGTTTCTGAGAAATATCATGTAACCATGGCATCATATATAAGCGTCCTAACGATGACCGGCGGCGGTTGGTATCTCTCGGCGACAGCCAGCGTCGAGCTAATCCTATCCAAGACCGCGACGAACTCCCTCAGGAGGCCAGCTTCCTCAAAGGCACCCCTATACTCCTCATAAATCTCCTTGACCTTGGGAGTGCCGGCATGATAAGGAGGGTCTTCAACAAGCTGTCGAGGATCATTGAGGATCTGCCGGCGGGGCTCATAGACCCGATGCCGTGGATAGGCCTGCTGATGCTGTCACTATTATTGCCGATGCTATTGGGGGTGAGGGGATGCCAAGCCCTCCAACCCACCTTATCTCCGAGGATGCTGAGGCCGTCAAAGTCGTTAGGACATGGAGGAAAAAGAGCAGGCATAGTAGCGGTAGCAGGGCTAGGAGCAGCGGTGCCGCTAGGAATAATGTCAGCCCGATCTTGGTGGCGCCGTAAACCAGGTCATATGCGATCTTTGCCGCCGTAACCTTGTTCGGCATGAGGGATAGGATGAGGTCCGCGGCCTCGACCGCATTCCTCTCAGCGGCCGCATTAATCTCGTCCCTGATGCTCCTCGGCGAGAAAGCCCTCAATAGAAGCCTCCCAGCCCTCCTCAGAATGGCATTCATGTTACAGCACCCCCCAAGCGGTGGAGGATAATGGATGGTATGGATGGTGCATAGACATCAAGTATCTCGTTAATGACTGGATGGTTACGCCGAGGGCTTGGGATAGGCTTGAGCGATTCATGAGATGGGAGTATAAGAAAAAGCATGGGCGGATGCCGAGCGAGGAGGAGCTTAAGAGGGTTATGAGTGAATTATACGCCTCCGAGATTATGAGGAGGGGTATGAAGAGGGCCGGGGCCACAATGCCGGAGGCGTCATGCAAGGGGGTGAAGGCGGATGGATGAAGAGCTTGTCAGGGAGTTCTGGAGGCTGATAACAAATTATATTACCGAAGAAGGAATAGGCTTGAGGAAGGATGAGCTTCATAAGAAATGAGGATGCCGCTTTTGTCCAGAGGTTCTTTAAGCGATATTATATCGAGCATGGCGAGGGGGTTTACGTCCCCGAAAGGATTCAGGAGAGAGAGTTCGGCTACTTCACATTCGCGGAGAAGGTGATGGTTAGGCATATCAGCTTCACGAGCCCAGGCGAGCTCAAACAGATG
>Ga0080004_1131402_pt1 | contig 12193 bp, 5 predicted proteins | sample WasSprMetagenome_FD_69207 | JGI IMG/M metagenome (GOLD analysis project Ga0080004, IMG submission 69207) | Sulfidic aquatic microbial communities from Washburn Spring, Yellowstone National Park, USA - WS (SPADES assembly) (version 2) | ecosystem: Environmental > Aquatic > Thermal springs > Hot... | reverse complement strand
GGTTCATCCATTCCCCAGATGATAATAATAACCCATCACAGGGAACTGGAGGAAGTGGCAGATACCGTGTACAGGGTTGAGAAAGTGAATGGGATTTCGAGGGTTGTTGAGGAGCGTTAAGCGTTTTAGATTTCTTTTATTTTTACTTCAGGCAAATAAGGGCTGTATTCTTTGTCCATCATGTTCAGCTGCGCTTTTATGGTACCCCTCATTTCTAAGGCCAAATCCAAGCAATACTTCTCAAACTCTTCAAGATTCAGATCATTCTTCGAAGAGACATGAGGAAAGAGTAGCTTCATCAAAGCAGTGCATAGCCTTTTGATGGCTTCTATATCCCTTACATAAGATTCCTTTGGATATTCGAGAAGTTCGTCCACTATAGCCCTGTACAGTGGTTCTTTTCTTAGGGCGTGAAGGATTTCAGTGAAATACTCTACATTCAAGGCATAACCAGATGCTTTCATGCCCTCTTTTACTTTTGGAAGTTTCCAGCCCTTTATAAACCCATGAAATCTGTCAATCAGCGCTGACTCCCTGAGAGGATGATCAACGTCAAAACTTTCAAAGAAAAATTGCCTCTCTTTTTGATGTTCCACAGGAATATTGCCAAGGATTACTATACCTGCTTCACCTACACCTTTGTAATTGCCTACCCTGTATTCTCCAGTTTCTAGGTAACCCTTTAATGCTCCTTTCATCTCCTCTTCATTCGGAAAGCTTATGGTGTGGACTTCGTCAAGAGCGACGAAGTCATACATACTAACCAGCCCTATTCGGTTTTTTTGCACGTCGTAGAATAATTTTGCTCTTGTTATGCTTCCCCCGCTTACAAGCCACCCGTATTTACTGAGTTGGGAGTAAACGTATGTTTTACCAGTACCTTTGGGTGCAAGTTCTATGATATTGGCTCTCATCTCCACAAACGGTATCAATCTTGATATCATCCATATTTTTTCCTCTTCTTCAAACCCTTTAGGATTATAATCCATGCTTCTGAGGATTACGTCCATCCATTCTTCGATTGTGAACCGCTTTCTCGCTTCTCTAAAGTATTCAAGATCCACTCGGTAGGGTTTGAAGGGCTTATAATCAACGCATACTATTCTGCCCTCCTCTTTCTTTTTGAGTGCAGGAATCTCAGTTCTCCACTCTAGTGTAACCACACCCCAGCTACCCTCCAAAGACAGCAAGTCATCGTATTTCTGAAGAAGATGCTTCTCTATTCTAGCCTGCCCCTTTTTGTCTGGTATTCCTAACTCTGGCAGGCTGATTAAAGCTTCTCCTGTTTTTATATCTATGTCCACAATAATTTTAGCAAGTATTTCCACTCTCTCACATCTATTTATCAGGATATCCTTGATTATTGGAACGTCTTCCTTTCGCGGTATTTTTGTACGGATGAACTCTCGAACCTTGTCCAAGTCTATGGATTCGCCGTCTGAAAACTTTTTAATCAACCAGTCTCTGAGGTAAGAGGGGATATTTAAACTTGAGAAAAACTTGGATCTCTGTGGGTCTTTGTAAACGCTCTCCGATGGAAATACCTTTTTAATCTTCTCTTCCAGCGATTCCATACATTACACCTCTCAGATTAGTTCCTCCTCTTCCATACCGCCTTTAATCTTTATTTCAAATTCTTGAACTTCCTCATCAATCCTAATTTCGGCCTTAATTGCGCCGGGTTTCAGATTGGCCGGACTCAAATCGATCTTCCATACGCCTTCTTTTAATTTTGAAGCTTCAAATTTCCTCCCTGCGACCATGACAACGGGATCTCTCACGGATGGTGGCACTACCTCAATTATAAACACAGGATTCAGGATTGAGATCTCTTTATCAAGTAGGGTAATTTTTCTCCTCTTTTGTTTATGCTTTGAGATAACTATTACAGGAATTAGGGCCTCCTCTAAAGTAGTTCCACCATGATTTTCTACTTTCGTCTTTCTTCCACCTTTGAAAACCTTGTGAGTTTTTGAAATTAGAAAATATTGGCCATTTATCAGTTCTATCTCGTACTCCGGGTTTCCTGGTGGTATTACTTTTGTTTTTGCATACCTACCATTTCTTTCGATTTCAAATTCTAATGTTAAATCTATTCTCTCCTGAGGCCATCCTGAAAAACGAGTAGATCCATGGTCCGAAGTTAAAATCACCGATCCGTATTCTTCAACTAGCTTTTCGACTTTGTTAAGTTCTTCTTTGAGAGTGTCAATCTCTTCTATTAGATAGTCCGGGTAGTCTAAATCCTGCCTATGATAAATTGAATCCATTTCCTTTAGCTGAACTGATTCTTCAGGAGCTTTGTTAAACTCGGAAGTTGTTGGAATTGCAGATCTGGCAATATAAAGATAATTGATTATGTATCCCCTCTTTTTCATGAGGTGATAAATGAACCCGAGCCATTCAAGTCCCAACCCATCAATAAAGACTTTCTTGCCCTCAATTTTCTCGATTATCTCGTTACGAGGCTTAATTTCAAAAAAGTTAATTCTCTCTGCTATTTGATAAAGCCTGAAAGCATAATCATCGAAATCATCTGTTATTTTAGCTACTTTATACCACTTGAAGTACTCTTGCACAAGATCGTATTCACTTTCCACCAAAGGAAAAGTAAGATAGTAATAAAGCTCAGGATAGGAATTTTCAATTAAAGGCAGAACTTCCTCCAGAGCTTTTTGGGATTTTATTAATTCGGCAAAATTTTTTAGCAATTCTTTTCTTTCCTCGAAACTTGTCGGTGTGAGGAATTTGATTCTCTTCTCTGGTTCCTTTATTTCATAAACCTTTTCAAGAAATTCTCTAGGTGGATTCAATGAAAGGTTCTCTATGATTTTTCTTCGTTCTTCAAAAATTTCTGTTTTTGGTTCTTCGATATCGAATATTTTTAGCCAAATCTGCCTTTCTAGTTCTTCGAAACTTTCGCAACTGATAAGAACCTGTCCAAGATATTTTTTACTCAGTTCTGCATTTTCTTGGATTTTTACTTTGCCCCAATTAAATAAGAGCCATTTTTTGAAATCGTCTAATTTTTTCCAGTTTTCGAAAATGTCAAATCTAAACTCGGCAACATTAAAGTAGGACTTCAGGAATTCTTCGAAATTATGTACTTTTCTGGATAGCAATTCTTTGGCCAATTTTTTCCAGTAAATGTCCTCCTCTTTTTTATAGGGTATGGGAGTTTTTACATAAAGAATATGTTCCAGAAAACTCTTGTAGTTCTCAATTTTCTTGACCGTCGGATCTTCTAACTTTTTTAGGATTTGAGGGATTATGTCGGAGATGAACATTATTCTCGGTTTTTTTATCATCTGTTCTGGCAAAAACGTTCCTTCGAAAAATTTCAAGTAATCTTGATAGCTTTTATAGGATTGGCAGTGTTCTGTAATCTGCGAAAATTCAGAGATATCCTCTATATTCGTAACATAAACTTCTAAGTCTCTCACTTCGGAGGGAATTATCTCTATTGCAGGTCTCCTTCTGCTTTGAAATTCAGATGATGGGATGTCGTCCCAGAATTCCTGAAATTTCGTTTTTGAAAACAATAAAGGCACGTAAAGTCTCCCGTTTTGTTGCGGATCGATTTGAAAGTTCGAAAGTTCAGCTAAAAAGTCCTTGTAGTTTGGGAAAAACCTCATGTATTCACTGAATGGAACAAACAGGACTTTTTTACCTTTTTTCACTTTTTCGATTGCTTTTTCGACCGCTATACGAACATCTGGGGGACTTTGATCGTTCTTACAAAATTCGGAAAGATTAATTGTATTTTCAGCAAACCTTTTTAAAGTTTCAAGAACGCTGATCCAGTCTCCAAGGGATTCTACTAGGATAAATCTTGTTGGGAACCTAGCGTATTCTCTGCTGGAGGAATCTACTTGAATGACTTTTTCAAACTCTGAAATGCATATTTTTTCTGTTCTGTCAATCATAGCGCAAATTTTTCCATTTCGTTTATTATTTTGAGACCCACATCGGGATCTTCTGACAACTTTTTGGTAAATTGTTTTATTTTCTCATAATCTAACTTCTCCAAAAATTCGCAAACCTTTGGATAGAATCTCTGGTTGTACCTCTCTTTTTTCCATTTTTCATAGTTCTCCAAAATCGATTTTTCGGACCAACTTTTTGCATCCTCAAGTCTCTCATTTAAATATTTAAAGAAGTCGTCAAGATCCGATTCCTCAAACAGTTTATCGTACCACTTTTCTCCCAAAAACGTCTTTAAGGCTTTCCTAACAAGGTATGGATCTTTAAGAACCTTAATGGCCTCCTCGTTCTCCCTGAGATACTCTAAAATCGTCTTTAGGCCATCTTCGTTTAGATGTTCTAAGTGCTCAAGGTCGGCGACAAATTCTTTGAAGTTTATCTTGCTTTTAGAACCACTAAACTCTGGCAAATATCCAACTAAAGCCACAGGAACCTGCTTCGACTTCATGAATTCCCTGAAATCTCCATAACCAAGGATCTCTTCAAGCTTACCTGCTATTTTATTCTTTAACACCTTTAGTTCAATTTTTTTGAGCTTATTTTCCAACCTCTTCTTCGCCTCTTCTTCAGAAATCCAGGGATCTTTTGACATAATCAATTTGAATTCTGTTTTTAATTCGTCCAAAATTTGTTCATCGACTTCGCTGAATACCAAACTCAGCCAATTTTCAATAGCCCCATTCAGATCGGAAAAGACGTTTTTAATACCACCTGATAGTTCTAGGCTTGCAAAGTCTATTTCAAACAGTGTCATATTCGTATTGTACAGGATCTCCTCTATTTTTGCAAAAATTGATTTCTCTTTCTCATCTCTTAGTCTGTGTCTAAAAACCCACAATGGGGCAAAATCGCCCTTTTCAATTTTCTCTCTGAATTTGTCTCTTAGCTCATCCAAGAAATAGACTTCTGAACCTATAATCTGGCTGAAATTGTTTACAAATTTACATTCAGCAGCCATATTGTTCAGCATGTTCTTAACTTTATCCTCTTCCCAAAGATACACTTCTTCTTGCATTCTTTCTCTCAAACTTTTATCTATCGCATCAATGGATATATTTAGACCGGATAAATTATAGAAATTCGCTTCAACAAATTTCCGAAATGCTTCTGGGAATTTTTCTGTCATATTTTTAATAGTTTTTATTACCTCATTTCTTTCCCAAGTATCTAAAGAATTCAAAGTTTTTGAGACTTCCTTTATATGTTCTTTAAGTTCTTCTAGGTTGTATTTATCTAGCGGGGACTTTACAATGACGTCTAAATAGTCTAGTAAGATGCTTACTACTTCTGAAACCTCTTTGGGGGTATCTTTTTGTAGGATGTAGTTTAAAATCCAGAAGGGATACCTGAAATCGGATTTGATTTTCTCTCTCAGAAGTTTAATTGCATCAGCTGGTGTTCCAGCATTTAAAGAAAAAGCTTCATTCAAAAAACCATAAAAATCTCTTTGTTCTCGGCTTATTGTCTGAATTCGCCAATTTTTGACCCCTTTTATCACTTCATTTATAATTCTAGCCATGTTATCATAATTTAGTTCTTCTTCGTGATTATTTTGATCAACAGCATAATGTCCTCTGCAGTATTCTCTCATTAGCAGAGCAAACACAAAGCAGCCGACTGGACAGTCGTACAAACCATAGGGGGGCTGTTGAAGCCTCTTCCACACTTCAGATAAGTCGAGAGTCTGCCCTCTGCTGTTGTATAGTTCTTTAATTTCTTTTCTCATTACAACTAATGGGTGGTTCTTCTTTATTTCAATTTGGGACTCTATAAAATTCCCTTCTTCGTCGATAATTTGATCATTTACGACGAAAATGGTTTTGAATGGTTTTAGAGCTCCGGTTGTAGATTTTTCCTCCTCTATTTTTTTCAAGTTTAAACCTATCTCTATCGATTTCGAGTTTAATTTTTTGTTGTTCCATAAAGTTTCTTTGGATATCAATCGCTCCAAAAGATACCCGTAGGGGAATTTCTTCTCAACTACATAGTTAAATTCCTTTTTTAGTCCTTCAAAACCATTTACAGAGTTTTCATGAATTTCGGAATCTAACGACACTAAAACTGTTAATGCCCCCTCTCTTATTCTTTCTTTCCATTTTTCGATTTCGGAGTTAACTAAATTATCGTGGTACCTTGCATCCTCATTTTTTTTGATCTGGGAGTAGTAGCGACAATAAGCAATATTTTCGCGAATTCTATCCCAGCTCTCTCCCAATTCTGCTCTTGAAATAACAAAAATCTTTCCGGGATTCTCCACTGCAAGTTTTCTGACTTTATCGGTAACATCTGAGAGTCTTTCCAGTTTCTCTAGCAGAACGATCACAATGGGCACTTCATGCGGCTTTGCTTCAATTGGAAGTAGGCTTTTCTCCAGAATACCCTGATCGGTAAAAACGAATATTTTTGCCCTTCTAAGTGAACCCAAGTCCTCATCGAACTTAATTTTTTCTTTTACGAAATCTTTGAAACTTATTCCTTTCTTAATTTTTTCTATTTCCTCAGAATCAACTCCATAAGATGGTTCGAGAATCGCTATGTCGTCTCTTAGATCTTTTATTAGCTTTACAGCCTTTTTATTTTCGAGTTGCGAAAGAATTTTTTCTAATTCTTTGTATAGGCTTGTTCCGCTTAGAGACACTTTAAGTGTCATCAAAGCTGGGCTCAACAAACCTGCTTCGGATAAACCTCTTTTCTTAATCGCAAAAAGAATCATTATTGTCTTAAAAATTCTGAGTTCGTTCGTATCAAGCTTGGATTCGTATTCTCGCCATAAGCCCATTAAAGAAGAGAGACTAGGATCGCTCATTAGAACGTCTTCGTTTTTAACAAAGAAGAAATCCCACAAAAAGTCTGCAGTCAATAAAAATTCTTTTTCCCGTGGATACGCCTTCAGGAACTTGAGAAATCCATCCTCTTCCCTTAGGAATTTGAAAATCGTGCGGTTTGTAGAACCAAAGTGTTCAGCAATTCTAGATGCCAAAAATGCAGTATAGGGGTGAATTGGCAAAATGCTCTTTAAATCTTCTATTCCTATATTAGTGCTTTTTTCTTTTTCCAATATTCTGTAGATCTCATCTTCAAACCCGAATTTTGACGCCGCAAACAAAATTTCTTTTCGAATGCTCTTCCATTTGTCTTCACTGTTGCCTTTAGGTCTGATCACCTGGCTAATCAGTTTGTAGACTGTTATCGGTTCCATTGTGTAGTATATTGTATTAAATCTATCTTTTAGTTTGTCGATATCCTTTGCCAAAGTCGTGCTCCAGTGTTCTGGTCGTCTGTGGGTCACTAGGAGTAAATAGAAGGGTATTTCGTCCGTTAGATGGGCCAGTTCCTGTAATGTAAGTATCGGAGCATTAGTTCTGAAAAAGTCCGAAAATTCGTCCCATATAAATAAAATCTTAGATATCACGCCTTGGGAAAGTATTTCTTTAATCCACTTTTTTAAATCTTCGACATTTTCAAATTTTATTGGAGCTATTCCTTCTTCAACTAAAACATCCAAAAACCTCGTCGCAAACTCTATATCGGATCTTTCGAGTCTCAATCTTATATCGTCAGTCGTTGATACGTCAAATAGCTTATTTTTGTATTTTTCGATTAGTTTGTCCCAGTTGATAATTTCGTTATTTAGTCGATCTAACAAGTGCTGAATTAATGTTTTAGTGGCCTGAAATTCCAAACCGAGTTTCTTGCTGCAAGCATTGTAGATGGACTGTTGAACTTCTAAGAGCAATTTGACTGAACTATCTATATGCCCAGCTGAACTTCTAAAGATAACCAAAACTCTTTGTTTTCTTAGAGCCATTAATTTCCTTATCCGAGTATCCCCCAAAATATCCGAAAATTTCTTTAGATATTCTTCAACCTCGTCGTCTGGGTCTTCAAGCAGGTGTTTCAGAACGAACACAGCGTGGCTTTTTCCAGTCCCGTAGGCTCCATATAACCATATAGACTTCAAATTTTCACGTTTCTCTCTCTCAAGAGCCTTTATAACTGTGTCGAGAAGTTTGATAAAGTTCTCGTGAGGAATAAATGTTTTCCATAGATTTCTGTGCGTTCTATCTACTTCCTCGTTGAATACAGCTTGAAAATCTTTGTCAATATCGAGATAATCGATGTATTTAAATCCGTCATTCATATTTGTTGTTGTTAATAGCTGGTAAATTAAATTTTCGGTGTAAGCTTGATTTTCATCATTTCCCAAAAATTCGATTCTCCTAGCATTTCTCTGATATATTCAGGAATTCCAAAGAGAGAGTTCGTTGAATGGGCTATTTTTATTTAAAACTTCAGAAATTCTGGCACCAGATGATCTCTTTTCTTCCAATAATCTGGGGATGGGAATAGAAGATCGCATCCTCGGGATTTTGAATATACCTGCAAGCCATCTTTTTCTGAGTCAAAATGTTTGTATTTCTATTCTTTCAAGCATACGAGATCCAATACTTCCAAGGCCTTCTTTTCCGGCTTTAGAGAGATGTTGTCGAGGTCTGCCACGATGTCCACCGAAATCCAGTCTCTCCTTGTTTCTTCCAGATTCCTCAAGATGTTTTCCATCTTCTTCCTGCTAATCCCGAAAAGCTTAATCGGTCCTTCGCTTGCATACTTCTCCAAGTATGTCACCGTGAAGTGATCGCCCTTTATGTCTTTTAGCCTATACAGTGAATAGAGAATGGCTTCAACGATCTTTTCTGCGGATTCTTCTGCCCCTTTTTTATCTAAAAAGTAAAAATTTTCCTTAACTTCTCCGAAAATCCTATTTCCAGATTTGCCTAAAGGAACACCGAGTTCAAGTTCATAACCCAGAGGAGAGTACCTGAAAAGCTCGGAGAGGGATTGAATGCCATTCTCCTTAGTAGTTTTGCTGAGCTTGTCCCCCATCAGCATGATTAGTTCTTCCCTCGTATACTTTTTACCCCATTCCAACTCCGTTACATACCATTTTATTAGGCTTGAATTTCTTGCCAGATTCGTCCAGATAACTGCCCAAGTAAATAGACTGTCCGCACCAATTTTAGCGAGCTTTTTACCTAGATCAGTTAATTTTAGTCCTTCCTTGGTTTTCTCAACGATTTCTGCATCCATCAACCATCTTCTCATCGATTCAAACTGCGCTGGACCTAAGCTGTTCTCTTTCCACCATTTATCCGGATCCGAGAAAAACTCTTCAAGCCATCTTTTTCTGAGTCCAAAATGCTTGTAATTACCAATCTTGTCCAATCCCATATTCCTACTCCCCACATGGACTTTTAAGGAGTCTGCTCTCAGACAACCGCGGTCGGCAACTTTCAGGCACTCCAGACAATGCGAACAGTTTCTTCCAACTTTTATATACCCATTCCTTTTTGCAATTGCATTATTTGGGCAGTTAACTTCGCAGACTCCGCAGGCAACACAGTAGGCGGATTTAAATGCGATAGTCTTTATCAGATTTATTAGTTTTGAGTCTTTTTCCTTGATTACGACTACCAGCGGATTTTCAGCTCTATATTCGATTACCTGATCGTAACCGTTGAAACTGAACCTCATTGTGCTACCATCAGTCTTAACGTTTCCGAGAACCTTTAACCATTCTAGGAATTTTTCGATCGAAGTTTCGGCCAGTACTTTTGTTTCGTCGGAATCCTTCAGAACGAGCACTTTGCTTCTGCAGGGATATCCTCCAACCCTTCCCTTCCATTTCTCATCCTTGATGTATTCTTCTGCTTCCCTCCTATCTGTTATTCCTACAAAACTCACTATTAGATCTAGATAGGGTTTTGCTTCTGAGTAAAATCGATTTCCTATTATTGATTCCCACCAAAGAGATTCAAAAGGACACACTATGCACCCAATCCTGTTAACTCCGAACCGATAAAGGGGGTTTATTTCCAGATTTCTTGCAAAAATGTAAAGCCAGACTATTGCAGAACTCCACTCTAGAATCGGATGAACGTTTATCTGCCTGAAATTCTTTCCTAAAGTAACTTTTTCCATTTTAGCCCTCTTTGGATTTTCTTCAGCTCTTATACCATCGAAAAACAGAATTTTCCCCTCCCCATACTGTTCTCTGAAAAATTTCACCGTTGGAAGCATCTTGTATACCGTGCAACACCATCTGTGCACCCTGCTCGGCGGCCCAAAAACCTTCCAGAATTCGATTGCCGGAACTTCATGTCTTGTGACGTAGAATTTCAGCTCCCGATAACTACCAGCGATATTTTTAACGTATTTTACCGTTTCTGAAAGTTCCATGGAAGTGTCGTTGAAAATAACCGCATATTCATCCTTTGGCAGTGCTCTTTGAATCAAGTCGAGCAACACTATTGAATCCTTACCGCCACTGAATCCAGCAAAGGCGTGGAAATCGGAATACTTAAATCTTGCATGATAGATAAAGTCAATAGTTGAATTTACGATGCTCCTCATTATTTTCTGATTCTTTTTAATCATCAGTTTTCTGTCCACAGGTTCTAAAACCAAATCTTCCTTATAAACCTCGATTTTCGGTTTCTCAAAAAAGTTTCCTCCTACTGCTTTTGCAACTGGCTCTCCCCTATAGTAGTATGTCCGATTTAAACGCCAGAGCAGCGGTTCTTCACTTCTTTCATATTCCCAGAATTCCCCAAAGCCCAGAAATTCGAGTTCTTCGAAAAAAACCGGGCGAACTATAGGGGGTATTTCGCCATCGCCAGCAGATTTCAGAATAATTCCATTAGTTTCTGAATCCCATTCAACTGCATACATAGATTCTAGAAAGAGAGACAATTAGGTATATTTAAAGTTATTCAAAAAAGTTGTGCAAGATTCAATTTGAAACTCCATCGAAACAGGCAATTCGCTTCCTGGTATCTGCCGATGAAAAATTTTCTGAAGATAAAATTTTTATTGTTTAGAATTAATCTCTAAGGGAGGTGATAAGAGTGCAGAGTCTGAAGTTGAGCAGAGTCTTTCTCTTAGGATTCTTATCATCTTACCCTTATTACTTGTAGCATATATGCTCAGCCCTGAGGAATATCCTGTTCTTGCTTTGGACGACTTGCAGGATCAATCTAAGACTGAAGTATTAAACTTTCTATATACATCACTCTTAACAAAGCTCGTAACTTGGTATCAAGGAATGGTCGGATGCGTGTTTGGAATTTTTTCAGTAATGGCACTTTTAACTGCAAAGCTGCCTCAGAAAATTCGTATTGTTGTAGCAGTTATCGGTGAACTTATTTGTACTCATAACAGCGTTTGTTATGTTTAAAACAATAACAACATACATGATGATGTGTGTAGTCGAACGATCTTATTTAGTGAATGCAACACCCTTCCTAGGTAGAAAACAGAAGGTCATTGTCTGGGACTGTTTTTATTTCCTTATCCCCTACTTTAGCTAATTCCATTCTTCTTTTCCAAAAATCTTTGAAGTTGATAATGTCAAAAGAATATTTTGAGTTAACCGATAGAATACTCAGTCGTTAGAGAAAGACTCAAGGCAGCCAGTTTAAGAGTCGAAAAAGACATATTTTTTATGAAGTCATTTTCTAAATTTAAAGTTTGATTTGAATTTTAACTTAAAAAACTTTGAATTTTAGCTAACCCAATATCCTCATAGCTTTCTCGAAAACATCCCCTCTGAACTTTGCATGAACATACCTCGTCCTCCCCCTCCCCTTCTCGCCGAAGACAATGTCAACAAGCCTGAGCCTTTCAAGCTTCTCCAGAATGTAGTAGAACTTCCTGTAGCTCATCTTCACTTCACTGCAGAGCAGCGAATACAGCTCCCCCGTAGAGATTTCCCCGGCGGAGCATATTATCTTCATAACAGCCCTCTCCTCGCTGTTCAGCGCTGCAAGGGCTTTCGCCAGAAATGGCACAGCCTCGCCCTCGTGCGCTTTCTCAACATCCTCAACTTCAACCTTTGCAGCCCTTCTGCTTTCAGCGATCATTCCAGCCGATTTCAGCAAAAATATGCCGTATCTGGCATCGGCTGCGCTGCTGGCTATGTCAACGACTCTCTCAAACGCCTCATTGCTGAAGCAGCCCTCAACAAACCCTTCCTTCACCCTCTTCATCAGTATCTCCCTAAGCTCGTCCCTCGTGTACGGGGGATAGTAGATTTCAACGTACTTGAAAACAGCTCCGGCGAACGGATCGAGGCGGAGCGGGAAGCTAACATCTGTTGCGACCGCGATTATCCCCGTTTTGACGCCGTACTCTTCCGGGGCTTTGAGAATTT
>Ga0080004_1213613_pt1 | contig 12194 bp, 13 predicted proteins | sample WasSprMetagenome_FD_69207 | JGI IMG/M metagenome (GOLD analysis project Ga0080004, IMG submission 69207) | Sulfidic aquatic microbial communities from Washburn Spring, Yellowstone National Park, USA - WS (SPADES assembly) (version 2) | ecosystem: Environmental > Aquatic > Thermal springs > Hot... | reverse complement strand
TGTATGCTCAGAAGCGTATTGAGGGGAAGGTGAAAAGCAAGTCCGTCGCGGTATGGGATGAGAAGGTCAGCGAAATTGCCTTGCGCCTCGGCATAAAAATCGGAAAAGGCGCAAAAAGAGAGGCAGAAAAGGAAACCTGAAGGCTGTAGTTACAGGCGTCTGACCGATCGTCTTTGTAACTACGCTGTAACTACGCTCGTACAGCAAACAAATGGTGCCTTGCGGCATAGATTCGCCTGCCCTGCAACGGCCTCCACCATGAGCTTCATTTTTAAGATCTCACGCACAGACGTAATCGAGTTAAATAACTCTCTCGGCTGACATCCATCTGTCCGAAGGCGAAAGGCCTGCGTCAGTGGCCATAGCCGGCGTTGCTCCGGCGACCGCGAAGGCGGTGTAACTACGTTTTGCCGCAGTAGTTTACACTCTTTTTCAAGCTTTTAACGCGTAACTACAGCGTAACTACGCGTCAAAAGAAGGCTAAATTGAGGGTTTTTTGTAGTTACATGAAATTTCCATCGGAAAATTCTGTAGTTACAGACATGCAATTGTAGTTACGCGGCTACCTGTAACTACGGAATGTAGTTACACTGAGCCTCCGCAACTACATGATGTCGCTGTGCGTGACTACAAGCGCAGTTTGTCCTCTAAGGTTGGCATCACATGTGGATGACGCAGTTGCTTGCCGTTGAAAGTCGGGCGGTGTTGGGATGAGGAGGGTTCGGACGAAAATGGTTTGGGTGAAAGCAGGTGCAATTGCGGCGGCAATAGTTGCCGCCATATGCTTAGCTCTGACGCTAAACGTATTGCAGTTTCTGCTGGACTCGACGCCGAGGACGAGCCTAACCGCCGCTGGGCTCCTCGCCTCCCTTAGAGCAGCGCTTCCGCCGGAGTCGATTGGGCTGCTCGCGCTATCCGGAATTGCCGCGGTGTTCGGCTTACTGATCGACCGGTTGTAGCTCCTAAGTAAACGCTTTTCTTTAGCCAGTTTGAAGGCGCCTGAGGCGGTTTTGTGGGATTAGAGGTTCTGCCTATCGAGCTGAAAGTCCGCCTACTAGGGTTGAAGCGTTGTTTCGGCGACCCAGAGGCGGTGAGCGGGTTCTGCGTTTGTCCGTTGCGCGACGAATGCCTCAGGACAAGCCTGCGCAACTTCCTTCGTTTCTCAGAGATGTTGAAGACGGCGAAGAACAAGGGCTGACAGCTTATCATCCTCCTTTTTTCTAAGCCAGCCGAGGCGACGGGAGCGTCTAAACCCTGGCTCCCGCCTGAAAAGGTTCGGCTGGAGGTGTGTTCGACTTGAAGGAGGTGAAAGGATGAAGTGTAGGAACTTGGTTAAGAAGATTCGACTCCAGAGTTACGCTCGGCACGTCGACGCTCCCGCGGTTATAAACGGGCTGGAAGCTTCATGCGGGGCGGGTGGGGGCCCGCCGGTAAGGGAGGGCCCCCAGGGGCGGCCTATGCCGCCACCATTACCATTCCCTAGGCAGGTGGGATTCGACGCATGCGCGTTGACATCAGCTATTGAAGAGCTTTACGTCCTCCAGCTGCATTTAGACCACATCGGCATCCCGCCAGAAGGGTGCAAGGTATTTACCGCGGAGAGCCAAGTTAGAAACTTGGAAAAAATCTATGAGAGCTTCGGCGTAAAAGTGAACGTTGAAGGAGTTCAAGCGGATGAAATTGGGCACTTATTTCTTAAAGAGAACGCTCTTGGGTTACGTTACGATTACGCTGAGTCCTACGCTGTTGTTGTCCACAAGTACAAGCTAATCCTCATCGACGAATCCGATGACCCAAAAAGTGTGTTTGAAAGGTTTAAGAAGCGGTACAGTGGCTATACAATTGCAATAGCAAGGGTGCCTTACGCGCATTCTGCCGTATCATATCTGAACAATCCGTGGCAGGTTTGCCCTCATTGGCTTGTAGACAACAGTGCTGAGAGACCGTATGCTCCAAACGTAATTCCGAAGATGTTGCCAACGCTGCTCGACGCGAAAAATCTGTACTACAAAATTTAAAAATGACTGTCAAAAAAGAAATTTGTAATACAGAGGCACGACGCTATGAGAGTCATGATACCTGCCAAATATAGAGATGTCGTAGCCCACCTCCGCGATGGTTCAGGGATCCTTTACCGCTTGAAAGAGTATGATGATCATTACGAACTTGAGGTGCTGACGAGCCTGTCGTTTGATAGAATAGCCTTAGGGCTGACTGAAAGAAAGCTGGGGCGCTTCTACAGAGATGTCGAGGTTGTGGGGGGATCTAAAAAGAAGGGCAGAGACCACATCGTGTTTGAGCCCAAGCGGCCCTTCAAAGTTACTATCAGGTTCGCCGAGGGGGAGCTCTCGCTCATTAAGGACGCTGCAAGAAAGAAAGGGGCGACTTTGGCAGAGTTCATCAGGTTCCATGCGGTCGATGGAGCGTTTGAACTTGCAAGAGGTGAAAGGCATGGAATTGGATGAAATAATTGGAGAAGACGGCTTGAAGATTGCGTTTCTCAAAAAGTACGCGTCGGTTGCTGAAGCTTTGAAGGCGAGAGGGTTTGTGGTGCGTGAAGAGGGTGAGCGTTTCATCGCTTTGTCACCGACCTCATATGCAATATCGAGAACACAAGCTAGACTATCGCCTCTCGACTTTCTCGAATTTTTCAAGACTATGGAAGTTTGGAACGGCTTTAAGAAACTTGAGGCGGAACATGAAGTTATTCACGTCGAGCCAAAAAGACCCCTCATAATGCATTTCAGAGTTTCAGCCTCAGAGCGGAGGTTGGTCGAATTTGCAGCCAAGCAGTACCTTCTAGACCTATCAGAGTACATACGCATGTGCGTCACGGAAAACGCCGTAGAGGCCTTCATAAGGGCTAGGAAACAGAAGGAGACTGGTCTCGTCTAAGTATGCGGTGGTTCACATAGTTGGGTGAGTGAAGGTCATTCCCGGTCAGGCTCATCGAAGACCCTGCGATCAGAACCGCTGGGCACCTAGCTGCACACTCGCCTGTCCCAGCCGGCGGCACAGCCAAAATAGAGGAGCACGTTGAAGCACTGTCACACAAAAAGGCATATTTTATTGGAAGACTGTCATACAAGTAATGTTGAAAACGCCTTTTTTGTATGACGGTGGTGGCCATGCTAATTAAGGCTCCCTACAACAGGCGATGCGCGCGCGGTGTTGAGAACCCGAAAATTTGGTGGAACATGAAGCTTGAAGAACTGAACCTCGACGAAATCCTGGCGGCGAAAAAGCGCTGACGGAACCCTGAAAGTTTTCCACATTCAAACCGCAGTTTCTCAAGCGGCAGACTCCTCGGTTTTTCTGCATCCGGCCCGAATCCTCCCGCCTCCACGTGGTGGGCCGGGGGCAACGGAGCCTAGGGCTCCGGCTAAACGGGAGGTTAAGGAGGAAAAAGGAAAATGTTTGTTGAGTTGTCTGGCCTACGCTGGATAAAGTGTTGGGTTAAGCGCACTTTGAAGTGGAGGCCTGCCGTCTTCGCCGTCATAACCTCGCTGTTTTCGGCGTTCGACTACGTCCAGTTTGGACATGTAGAGCTTGGAACGGTCGTTGGAAGCGCCCTCTTCTCCGTCGTCGACCTCTACTTCGTCGGAGTCTTCTGGGTCTCAAGAATAATAGCAATGGCTTGCGCCGAAGCCTTGGAGCGCGCTTCAAGGCGCATGCTCGCTTGGTGTGCAAGGAATAGGACAGGCCTGTTTGCAGGTTTCGCGTTTGGGTTGGCGTTCACGGTTGCAAGCGGCTCTTTGGACCTTGCAGCCTGCGTTTGCGTAGCCATCTACCTGTTCGTCGCCTACTTTGCGCTTGGAAGGTATGCCGGAAAGCATGCGAAGGCGCTGAAGAGGAGTGAAGTGCAACCTGAACTGGAGGAGGTTCAATTGGCTCCTCCCAGCCGGAAAAGGCTTGTCTTCAACATTGCGAACCCTGAAGGCGCTGAAAGGCTGATGCGGCTCATGCTTCAAGACGAGCAGTTCACGCCCAAAGCTGCGTGGAGCGATGGCGAAATGGATGGTTCATTGTGGCTGAGGAAGTGAAGGCAGCGTGACCAAGCCTTCCGTCTCCAACTTCCCTTTTTTCTTAACGCTATTTAAGCCAGCCGAGGCGACGGGAGCGTCTAAACCCTGGCTCCCGCCTGAAAAGGTTCGGCTGGAGGTTTACAAAGAACGTGGAGGAGGGCCACGGTGCAGCCGAAGCCATCAAAGCGGAAAACTTTTGACTTGACGAACCCTGACCACGTGCGTGCGCTCTTGGAGGAAATCCGAAAGGCTGAAAGGCGAACAGTTAACCCTGACGCTGAATTGATCAAAACAATACTCTCGAAGGATCAAACGCGGAAAACGTGCCTGAAACGCGGCGACCCGCTCGAGGTGCTCGAAGCGTTGTACGTGGTTAAGCAACGGGTTGAGCGTTGGCTGGGAAACCCACGTCCTTCATGGAATTCATGGACAAACTCTGCCTTTCACAGGACTCCTAGCTGCAGCCTCATTTAACCGCCTCCTCTTCCACGCTTTTAAGGCAGCCTGAGAACCGGCGATCGCATGCTGTCGGCGCTTCTAAGCTTAAAAGGCTTGGCTGCAAAATCTTCCGATGGCACATGTCAAACTTTGCAGCCTTCGACGTTGCTGTGGAAAACGTGGTTGTAACCGCGAGGTTCAAACACGGCCTCGACCTGTCGGCGCTAGCCAAAATCTTTCCCCAGGCGCGGCCAATGAGGAAGTTCCCAGCGCTCGCGTACAAGCTTAAGAGGCCTCGCGTTACGCTGCTCATCTACGCTTCCGGGAAGATCGTATGCACAGGGGCAAAGTCGGAGAGGGAGGCATCCAGCGTCATAGGCGAATTCGTGGAAACAATGAGGCGGAAAGGGTTCGTGCTCCCTTCACCGCCTGAGGTGAAGGTTGAGAACGCCGTGGTTTCAGCTCTCCTGAGGACGAGCGTGAACGCAAAGGAGGCCGTGAAGAGGCTTAACGCAACGGTCTACGAGCCTGAAGGCTTCCCAGGCGTCGTCGTTAAGCTCAGGGACGTTGAGCCGTCCTTCCTCGTCTTCTCAACCGGCAAAGTCGTCTGCGTAGGCTCAAAGACCGTCAGCGCAGCCAAAGAGGCCATAGCGGTCCTCGAGAAAAAATTAAACGAGCTCTAATTCCTCCCGCCTTTTTCTAAACCTAGGGTTTAAACGGGGCGTCTAAATCCCGAGCCTTTTCGGCTCCCTAGGAGGTTGAATGATGCTTTTCAGGAGGTGGTTTCATGCCGAAGTTAAACGCGCGTGATCCCCAACAGTCCTTAATGAAGCTTTTAAAGGTTTCAGGGAAAAATGTGAGGTGACCTTATGTCTGAAAAAGTGGAGCAGGTATCCATAGAGAAAATAGTTGTCCCGGAGTGGAGGGTGAGGAAGGAAGCGAAGGACAGGCGGTCTCTCGAAGAGCTTAAAACCTCGATAAACACGCACGGCCTCATGCAGCCGATTGAGGTTGCGCCACGCGAGGACGGAAGCTACGAGTTGATATTCGGCCTCAGAAGGCTCGAAGCTGTTAAGGAGCTGGGCTGGAAGACAATCCCGGCCGTAGTGCGGCAGAGAAGCGAAATCGAAAGGCAGATGGCTGAAGTAGCTGAAAACGTTCACAGGCTGCCGTACGGCTCGAAGGAAAAAGCGCTTGCAATAGCAAAGTACGCAAGGCTGGCCGCAATCCTGCAGGGGCGCACAGGCAGGCCAATCCTCATGACGCCTGAGCAAATTCAGCGGGCCAAGGAGCTGCGAAGCCAGGGCATAAGCCTCAGGAAGATCGCCAGGGAGCTCGGCGTAAGCCACGAAACGGTGAGGCAGTACCTTAAAGTACACGGAGGCGCTCCTGAAGCTGGTGTCGTAAGAGAAACGACAACTGTCAAACAAGTGGCTAAATTTAGCCACTTACTTGACACGGGACAGACTGTGGAAGAACAAATACCTAAAGTAGGAGAAGCTCAGCCTGTGGAAAAGAAGCCATACCTTCCAGGCGAAAGAGGCGTTGCCAGAGCATTGGCAATTAGCCACGAGACGGTATCCAGAAGCCTTGAGGTTGAGAGAGCCATTGAAAGGCATCCTTGCTTGGACAGGCTTAGCCGCGTCGAAGACGTTCTTGACCTCGACGAGCTTGCGTCCAAAATCAGCGCCTCAGAGGAGGAAATTGAAGGCGCTGTTAAGCTGATAGTTGAGCACAACATCCCGGCTAGGGTTGCGCTGAGGATGCAGAGGCTTCCGAAGGAGAAATGGGCGAGCTTCATTGAGCTCTGCAAGAAGCATCCTAGGCCACATTGCGACCTTGAAAACGCCGTCCTGTTGATGTTGCGCTACCCCGAGAAGAACCTGACTCCTGAAAGGGCCTTCGAGCTGGCCTCCAAGATGGAGAGGCGCTTCGTCGTCTGCTTGAGAAGCGGCGAAGCCTACGAAGCGCTGGAGCAGGCGGCGAAAAACAGCAAAATCGCTCCGGAGCAGTACATTGCAATTGCAACGGTTGAGAAGCTTTGCAGGGAAGGCTACATATCCGACGCAACATACCTCGACGCGGTGAGCCTCGCGCGGCTTGACAGGCCTCTATGCCAAGTGGTATAGCTCCCTCCCCGCCTCAGTTGCCAGTCTCCTCTACATACTACGAATTTTTAAGTTTGAAGGGTGAGGAATTTCTAAGGCGATGAGGGCTTGACAGAAAGACAGGAGCCTGTAGCAGCGAGAAACTTCCTTAACCTTCGCGGGCGCCCTCGTCGCCTTCTTCCGCTTCCATGTACCATTGCGTTCCAGCCTTCTCCCAGCTAGGCTTGCCTCTGCGATTGCTCGCAGCGACCTCTCGACGCCCGTCATGCGGCACGTAGCGTAAAGCGAAGCCGCAACCGTGGACGCTATGGACCTCTTTTCCAGCTCCTCTTTCTAAACGCTATTTAAGCCAGCCGAGGCGACGGGAGCGTCTAAACCCTGGCTCCCGCCTGAAAAGGTTCGGCTGGAGGTTAAGGAGGCCCGGCGGTTCCGGGAGGAGGTGAGAAAGCTTTGCGAAATTTAAATAGTCTCGCGCGCAAGGATTTCGGTGTTGGAATGCTGAAGGGAAAGGGCGTCGCCTTGGCTTTGGCGCTGGCGTTCATGGCAGCTTCAGTGCTTGGAGCGTCGGCCATGCTTCTGATGAACACCGTTGCAGTCAACGTTCAGGAGCCCGTCACAGTCGGAGCGATAACCGACAACTACCCAGCTAGGACAGCCGCCTCAAGGACCTACAGCAGCGTCATAACCATCAACTTCACGAAGGGAGGCTTCGTCGCCGGAGACGTAGCGCACGTGAAAGTTGAGCTCGTCGTCGTCGACCCGCGCATAGGCGACTTCCAAAGCTTCACTGTTGAAGTGTACAAGGGTTCAACGCTGGTCGCCACGGTGACGAAGTCAACTCCCGTGGACACTTTCACCGAGACCGTTCCAAACCCGCCGGCGGCGGTAAGCTACGACGTGAAGATAACCTTCCAGACTGGCAAGACGGCCATCAACGCTTTCACGACAAAGCTCAACGTCCAGGTGATCTACGTCGAGTAGAAGCCTTGAACGCCGCGCAGATCCCTCCCTTTTTCTGCGCTTCAGCGGGGCGGTTGCATGAGGTTCAGCTTCGCCGCGGTCCTGTTCCTGAGCCTCGGGTTAGCCTTAGCCTCCTTCGCTTTCGCAGTTGCAGCCGTCTTCTCAAGGGACGTCAGGCCAGAGTACGCTTTAACGATGCCTGCCGTCTTAAGCGCATCCGCCTTCCTCTCCTCGCTCCTCATAGCCTTCGGCCTTGCTGAGCTCTTTGAGCAGGCGGAGGTCGAGGTTAAAGGGGTTAAGGTTGCAAGGCTCCTTGTAGCGGCTCTGCTCGCCGCCTCGCTCGTCGTCGCCTCAGGCTTCGCTTTGAGGCTTGCCACGGGGTGCCAGACCCCCGTCCTCGCCGTAACTTCCAAGAGCATGGCGCCGACCTTCAACGTGGGAGACCTCCTATTCGTCGTCCGCGCTGAAAACGTAAGCGTCGGCGACGTGATCGCGTTCAGGCGAGGCCAAACAATCATCGTCCACAGGGTTGTAAACGCCACGGCTGAAGGCTTCAGGACGAAGGGAGACGCGTACGCGCAGCCGGACCCGTGGGTCGTCAAGCCTGAGGAAGTGTACGGAAAGGTCGCGGCTTCTGTTCCGCTTCTCGGCTACGCTTTCACGCTCCTCTCCAACCCGGCCTTCGCCACGCTCCTATTCGCCTTAGTGCTAGTGGTCCCCATCCTCCGGTCGGCAAAGTTCAAAGGCCGGCGGAGGAGCTGCCCGTTCTTCAGGGGGCGCTGCAGGTTCGGCGGTTTTAACCCGAAAGTCTGCCAAGTCTGCATAGCTGCGAGGGCGCTACGCCCTCAACATCCCTTGCGCGCAAACCGTTGAGCCCCGCTTAAAAGCTCACAAAACTCTGTTAGGTGGTGATCGTATGGAGTTTGAAAAGGTTGTTAAAATCCCCGTTGATAAAATTGTTGTCCCTGAAGGAAGGTTGAGGAAAAACCTGGGCAACGTCGAGGACTTGGCGAGGTCTATAAAGCTCGCCGGAAGCCTCCAGCCGATTGTCGTCAGGCCTCTCGAGGACGGCAGATACGAGCTTGTCCTAGGCGAGAGGCGCTTGAAAGCCATGCAGCAGCTCGGCTACAGCGAGGTCCCAGCAATTGTCAGGCCTTACGACAAGCGCACGGCAAGGCTCGCTGAGATCGAGGAGAACGTAAGGCGGCTAGACTACGACAGCGTTGAAAGGGCGAAAGCTATAGCGGAATACTACGAGATCGTAAAGGAGATTCTAGGCGAGCCTAAACCTGGCAGGCCTGAGGCTCTGACCCCTGAACAAGTGGATCAGGCGAGGAAACTTAGAGATCAGGGCAAAAGCCTGAGAGAAATAGCCGAACTTTTGAAAGTCGATGAGGTGACTGTTTGGCGGCATTTGAAAAAAGCCGAAAAAGCGGTTCAAGCCATCGCAGAAACCATTGCAAAACCGATAACAGCATTATCAGTTTTGCAAGAGAAGACTCCCGAAGAGGAGCTAAGCGGGAAACTGCCTGAACGTGCGGCGACGCGAGCCGTGGCCGAGGAGTTAGGCTTTAGCCAACCTGCTATAGTTAAGGCTACCAAAGTTGCAGAGGCTATTAAAAAGTACCCCGTGCTTGAGCGCCTCAGCAAGAGCTCGCATGTGACGAGGCTTGCCGAGATTGCCGACTTCTGGAAGATGTCTAGGGAGGAGCTTGAAACAGCGGTCGACCTTATGCTGACGAAAGGCGTTGGCCCAGAGTTCGCCGCAAGCCTTTCAAGGCTTACGCCTGAGGAGCGCGAGAAACTCCTTGAAATCTGCGAGAAGGAGAAAGTGCCTGAGGACATAGCGAACGTTGCTGCGAGGGGGATCTTCGGCTCGCGCGGTGCGGGTGTGACGCCCGAGCTTGCCGTCAAGTGCGCTTACATGTATAAATGCGTCATATTTAAGGTTCCGCTGCCAAGGTACGAGGTCCTCCAAGCGCTTGAGAAGGCAGCTGCAGACGCGAAAGTGGACAAGGAAACCTACATTGCATTAGCCTTGCTCGAGAAGCTTCTGGACGAAGGCTACATTCAAGAGCCCTCCTACAAGTCTGCCGTCGAGGTCCTCCGCACAAAGCTTTACGAGAAAGTTTAGGAAGGGAGCTTGTTGACGGCCACATTGGAAGGCGGTTTTCACCTCCGCCTCGCCGAAGACTTCTTCACGGCCATCGTTGACCGCATATACAAGAGGCCTGAAGACGTCATCCGGGAGTTCTTCATAGACTTCTGGGAGGCGGACGTCGAGGAGCTTTACATCCAGCGGACTGAAAGCGCAGAGCTGATCTTCGAGGGCAGGGGGCGATACGCCGGCATGTGCCAGGAGGACCTTGACGCCTTCTTCCTCCTAGGGACTCCTCACAAGAGGGAGCGGAAGTATTCAAGGTTCTTCCAGAGGCTGTTCGCGGGGGAGCATGGAATCGGAAGGGTGAGCGCTTTCAAGTTCTACCGCAAGATCCGCGTTGAAAGCGAGAGGGACGGGGCGGCCATAGCTTTTGAAATAGGGGAGGACGACCTGTCCGAGCTCTCCAGAAATCCAAAAGTGAAGGTTGAGCACGCAACCCCTCCGGCGACCGGCCGGAACTACACTAGGATATCTCTGGTTGAGCCGAAGTTTCCAGCCCAGATACCGCCGCCTGAAAAGATTAAAAGCTACATCAGGACAAACCTGTTTCCCATACTGCTTAACCCGAAAGGGCCGTTCAAGGTGTTCGTGAACGGGGAGGAGGTTAAGGTTTTGCAGGAAGATGTGGGCGAAGTCGCCGTGGACGTGCTTGAAAACGTCGATGGAGGGGAGCTCAGGGGCAGGATTGCCGTGTCGGCGAAGCGGCTTCCCGACGAGGTGCAGGGAGTGCTCCTCCTTATAAGAAACTCGCCTGTCTGCAGGAAGAGCCTCGGCGAGCTCTGCGGCAGGAGAAGCGTGGACGCGGAACTTCCGCCCGACAGAGTCACCGGCTACGTTGACGCGCCTTTCCTTAAACCTTCCGCCTCCAGAGACTGGGTTGACGAATCCCACCCGAGCTTTGAGAAGTTCAGGACGGCCATGCGGAGCGTTGTGAGGAAGGTTTTGAGGGCCGTTAAGAGGGAGGGGGAGATCGCAGGTACAGAGGTTGAGGCCGTGGACGAGGCTATGAAGATACTTGGGAAAGCCTTAAGGTCGGAGGCGGAATTCGCAGACCTCCTCGGCAGGGCATCCGCTGAACCTGGAAGCATAGGTCTGAGGCCAGCCGCGCGCAAGCATGAAGGCGAGCAAAGGCGCGGAAGAGCCCGCGCAGCCAGCGAACGTTCAAGGGTTGAATTTGAGGGAAAGCGTAAGGTCAGCGTTAGGAGAAGGGAGCTCGGCCTCGTGGTGAAGCTTGAGCCAATAGCCGACCCTAACATACCTTACTTCTTCCTCCCCTCGCAGGGCGAGGGGCAGGCCGCCACTTTCAGCGTGAACACCCTTAACCCGCTTTACCTGGAAAGGCGAGCTAAGCGTGCGAAGCTTCGGAACTACATCCTCGTGACGCTCGTGAAAGCCCTCTCCGACTCCGTTAAGGGAGAGCAGAACCTCCGAAACAGCGCTTGGACGAGGCTTGTGAGAGGCGTTCAGGAGGCAATGCATGCGCCGCTCTTTTAAAGAGTGGATTGAAGAGACAGCGTCCGCCGCGGGGCTGACGGATGAGCAGCTGATTAAGGCTGCGGGGGTCCTCCTCCTCCGCCTCATCCATAACGAAGAAGGCTCAGCGGAGGAAAGGCTGCTCAAAATTGCAGGCGCCTTCCCCAGCGGTGCGCCTTCAAGCGAGACGTCTCCGTTCACCGGCGCAGAAGAAGCGGTTTGGCGCGCTCTAAAGGCTTTGAAGGTTGCAACTCCGGAGGAGCTTAAATCAATGCTTTCCATGAGCGACGCGGAGTTCGAAGATGCCGTAAGAAGCCTACAAGCAGAAGGCAAGATCAGCGTCGTCGACACATACGCCTACGGAAAGTTGATCGCTGTTGCAGACGACGGCTCCCTCAACATTTCAAACCTCGAAGAGGAGGAAAAGGCTAGGGTCGCGTCTGCAGCGTACGCTAACAAAAGCTTGAACCTGAACTACAAGAAAGTCCTTGAGCTCTGCAGGGTGACAGCTGCGGAAAGCGACGTGGACAAGGTTTTGAAGCTGCTCAGCTCAGGGCCGAAAAGGTACACTGAGCTTGTCAGGAGCGGCGTCCCGAAAGGTCGCATCTACACAATCCTCAGAAAGCTCATCAAAGAGGGAAAAGTGAGGAAAATTAAACGGGGAAAATACGCAGTTGCGTAGCTGGCGGTCGATATTGGGAGAGCTTTCTGAGGTTAAAGCCGCCCGCGTTGCGAACAGGATATTGGCCGCCATACGGCGACGCTAGGGAAGGCGATCCGCCGGGAAAGCCGTGATGCCTCGCTAACAAAGCTTCATTGTTAAACGGTAAAGTCGGCGGAACCGCTTCGGCCAACTTCCGCTGATTTCGCCTTCTTCCGCTTTTTTCTAAGCCAGCCGATGCGAGCGGAGCGTCTAAAGCCTGGCCCCGGCCCGCAGATGCGGGTTCGGCTGGAGGTCCCATTTTAAAAGTTGAAAAGAGGTGAAGACGTTATGAAGAAAAGGGTGATTCCTGAAAAGAAAGCTCCTGC
>Ga0080004_1154692_pt2 | contig 12195 bp, 12 predicted proteins | sample WasSprMetagenome_FD_69207 | JGI IMG/M metagenome (GOLD analysis project Ga0080004, IMG submission 69207) | Sulfidic aquatic microbial communities from Washburn Spring, Yellowstone National Park, USA - WS (SPADES assembly) (version 2) | ecosystem: Environmental > Aquatic > Thermal springs > Hot... | reverse complement strand
GGAAGGTTTAAGGCGAATCTTACGTGTTGGCATGCTGGTGATTGGCAGTACTCGCACCAAACCCTGTCAGGTTTGAATTGGACGTCTATTATGCGTCCCCTTGAGTTTTTGTCAGGTAGGGTTCTGTCCAGTATATGTACGCCGTTTTCGTTTAAGTTGAAGGGTTCAAGTTGTGGCTCGAACTCCTTCTGGTGTTCCTTCCAATACCAGTTTATGAGCGCACGCACAACCTCAGTGTCGTTCTTCAACCCCATATGCTCTTTCACCTGTAGGAAACGCTCAACAATCTCCCCCTCAGCTCGAAGATAGATCCTCAACTCGTTCGCCATCACTACACCCCACTTTTTAATCACAAATTGCGTTTATTTGTGTTTCCATATATTTATGTGTTTCGCTTAAATTGGGGTTGTTACATTATTCTTCTATTTTTACTTGTTTCTGTGTCGTTTTATGCTTCATAAATTGCGTTTATTTGTTTATTTGTTTATTTGGTTCAGATAAAATTTTTTCATGAGGACTATAGTTGCTGCCTAAGTTTTTTGCACTATTTGTGGTAAAAAAGCTTATATGGACTAATGAGCGGAAACTTAAAAACGTTAAAAAACGTTAAATGTGATGAAAAATGGTTCAGGAAGAAATTGTGGATATTCGTGTAAAATTGAAGGGAGAAGTCGGGGACCGTTTTCAAAGGATAAAGAGGCGTTCAGGCTTAAACAATAACACCGAAGTGGTTCGGTTCGTAATCAACGATTACTACGAGAAGGTCTTCGTGAAGGAGGTTCCGGGGGTTTGCGTCGGAGCAGGCAACGTAAAGTAAACGTTTCAGCATACATCGGACAGGAAGATCTTGAAAGGCTAGAGGATCTGAGCCGGGAAACAGGCAATTCAATAAGCTCCATTATCTGCAATGCGGTTAAAGAGTTTCTGGAGAAGAAGCTTAAGGACGTTGAAAGGGGTGCATAGCCATGAGTGAAGCCGTAGGCGAAATGGTGGGCGAGGATGAGTTTGAGGAGTATGACCCGCTCTTAAGGATTAAGGGGGTTACACCCCAGCTTGCACAGGCTTTCAGGGATGCTGGATACTACACCGTAGAGTCAATTGGCGTTGAGGTTCCACATTTTCTTGTTGAGAGGGTTGGCGAAAAGGCTGGCTTAACAATTGAGAAGGCAAGGGAAATAGTCAAGAACGCGAGGGACCTGCTTCCAATAAAAACAATGACTGTTAAGGAGCTTTACGAGGAGGAGCTTAAACGCAAAACAATACCGACAGGCTCTAAGGCTCTGGACGAAATTTTAGGCGGAGGCATCCACACACACGAGTTGACAGAGGTCACCGGCCAAGCGGAAGCTGGAAAAACCGAGCTCGTCTACACAACAGCAGTCTTAGCAATCAAAGAACTCGGCTTTCCAGTTTGGCTGATAGACTCCGAATCGGCCCTCAACGCCCATAGAATATATGAGATAGCTGAAGCACGTGGACTCAAGCCAGACGAAATAACATCCAACATGCTCTTCGACAGATGCCTAACATCAGCCGAGCTAACGCTAACTTTGGAAAGGGCGCATAAAATAATCAAGGAAAAAGGAATCAAGTATCTCTGCATCGACAGCTTTGTAAGCCCCTTCAGAAGAGACTATCCAGGAAGAGAATTTTTGGCTGCACGCCAGCAGAAAATAAACTACTGCGCAGGCATGCTGCTAAAGTATTGCTGGGCATACAAAATGGCAGTTCTAGTTACAAACCCAGTGATGGCTAGACCAGAAGTTGTATACTCAGGCAAGCCTGAAGCTTCAAACGTGCCTGTAGGCGGTCACGTCGTCTGGCACGCTTGTAACAACCGCATCTACGTGATGCCGTCAGAAAGGGAACCGTGGAAGTGGGTTGCAACACTCATAGCAAGCAGCTACCTCCCAAGGGCAAGCTGCAGCTTCCACATAGGGAGACGAGGCATCGAAGATGTTGTGGAGGAAAAATGAAAATGGGAAAAATTGTAAATGCTGAACTGATTGAGCGTGCTAAGGATTTAAGAAGAGAGGGATACAGCTACAGCGAAATCTCCAAAACGCTTGGTATTCCACATACTACCTGCTGGCGATATATTCACCAGTTTTTCAAGCAACGTTGGGATGGACGACTACCTGTGTACAATTTATCTGAAGCGGAAAAAGGATACCTTGCTGGTATAATTGATGGCGAGGGGACTATTGGAATTTACAATAATAAGAGCCATCAATACATAATTAAGCGAGTAATAATCCATGTTGCAAATACTGATGAGCGACTGGTTAAATATCTGAAGTCCCTAGTTCCCAATTTTCGCATCGCTAGACGTTTACGTGAAGGAAAGAGAAAACCTGTTTACTACCTTAGAATTGAAGGACAGGTCAATCAGTATAGTTTCCTAAAAAGCATCGAGCCATATTTAGTTCTGAAGAGGGATAAAGCTCGTCAAGCTCTTGACTGGCTTAAGAAACGTTTGAATATAGGGATTGAGGACGTACCAGAAAAGCCTCAAGAAATGGCGGAAATTGAAAAAGAAGAAAAAATTTGATGTTGATATCGGACGCGTCAGTAGGTGATGTGAAAAAATGGCGGAAATTGAAAAAGAAGGCAGAATTAGGCTTATTCCAGTTAGGTCCATAAAACCTTCACCAATACAGCTTACAACCATAGACCCTGAAATCGAGAGAATGCTGCTGGAGGATATGAGGAAAGGTGCCCATAGAATAACGCCAATCCTTGTCAGACCTTTAACGCCTGAGGAAAAGGAAGCGTGTAAGGAGAGGTATCCAAACGCTGAATATGAAATGATCGATGGAAACAAGAGGCTTAGAAACGCCGAGCTCCTACAATGGGACCAAATCCCAGCTGTAGTGCTGGACATCTCGCGGGAAGAATCATTTGAAATAAGCTACCGCAAAAACAAGGAGAGAGGCACAGTTGACCCCATGCTTGAAGCCTTATACTTTAAACATCTATACATAGACAGAAAACTTCCAGCTTTCAAAATAGCTGAAATGTTCACCCTTACCGAAAAATACGTCAGACAAGTAATATCACGCGTTGGAATTGAAAAAGAGGCTGTCCGCAAAATAATAAGGCAAGCAAACGACAAACCCTGCTGGATGATGCTGGTGTTGAGGCTAAACTTCGGCGTGAGCTGAAGAGGCTCCAGCAGAAGACTCAGCGAGGGTATGAACTGGATGGGGTTGTCTGGCTTCCAGGCAAAAAAGTGCTTAATCCAGAAGGCCAGCCTTTGGCTGGCGAGGTTAAAGGGCGGGTTGTTTACATTTATGACGATAACGATCCTGTTTTCACGCTTAAACACGAGTTCTTTGAGTATCTGCTGAGCAAGGACAAAAAGCCCCTGATGGACCTCATCGCCAAGCTCCTAGCCTACATCATGTACAACCAATATAAAAACAGCGATGAGCTGGCAGACGCTTTAGCCAAGCTGCTATAGAAACCAATACCCATTAGCCATACCACAAAACCTCCAACAGAAAACACTTATTTACATCCTAAAGAAAATATAACCCACCAACGCGCACCGTATATTAGGTTTCGACTAGTATACCGGACGCCAGTCAAAATCTAATATACCGTGCTCCGGTAGTATAGCCCGGTCAAGTATTCCGGCCTTTCGAGCCGGAGACGCGGGTCCGAATCCCGCCCGGAGCATTTAATTTTAAGCTTATTTTGGGCTTATTTTAACTGAAAGAGGCTGATTTGAGTTACTTTAGAAGCGAGCTAAAAATGGAACACGAATTTACTGGTGAAAACGCCATTTAATTTGAGCTTGTATATTAGTTAAGTTTGTCGATAGACACGTTTGCGATGTCCTACAACTAACAAGAATACTTCGTTTTTCTTAATTTGATAAAGAACTCTGTAATCGCCTATTCTTAAAGAGTAAATACCTTTCCATTCGCCTCGTAAAGGCTTTCCTACGTAGGGGTTGGTCTTTAATATGTTGATTTCTCGAAGTATTCGTACTTGGATTTCTCTATCTAAAACTTTAATGTTCTTTAAGAAACGCGGTGTAAACCGAATTTCAAATTTCGCCTTCAAGGTTTAACTCTCTTACAAGCTCATCAATCGGTCTAGTCTTGCCCTCTTCAACCTCTCTTAAGGCAATTTTCAAATCTTTAACAAGTTTCTTATCTTGTATAACCTCGAGGGTTTCCAATAGCTCATCCATTAAACTGACAGCTTTTGTTAGTAATTTTTTCTCTTCCGCTGTTAAGAGAGTCACTTACCTTCCACAACCCTTCACACAATATAAAATCTCTACAGACATTTTAACTCTTACTCTCAAAATTAGATTAGCAAATGTGTTTACTAGTAAATTTGTGTGCCGTTCCCGCCCGGAGCATTATTTTTGGAGGATTAAGGAGTAAATTTAAGACTTCCAATTTTTATGCCAAGGTTATAAGTAACCAAAAATATTTTTGTTATCTGCCGTGAACAAGATGAGGAAAAGGTTATTATAACTGCTTATTTCACTTTTAACGCAGATGAGTTAAAGGCGAGATGATATGGAGAAAGTCGCAGTAAGTCTAGAAAAAATCGACCTGAACTATGGTGAGGAAGTGGGTGTACTATACATAAGCTTCGGCAAGCCCAGACAAGCTCAAGACAGTTTCGAGGTTGAGAATGGGATAACCTACCGCATAGCAGACAACGAAATAGCAGGAATAAACACAACACTTTTTAAGGCTGGAACGCTCCAAGAATAATTTTACGGTAATTTTATGTGCCGTCCACTTGAGAGAGGTTGAGTTTCGTCGTGGAACATTATGGAAAGACCGTTAACGACGAAGTTTTCATTAAAGATGCGCTTAGGATAATTGAGGAAGGAGAAAAATCCAAGGTAACTCTAAGGTTGCTTGGCGCTTTAGCTGTAAAAATTCACAGTTATGAATATAGCGATTTGCATGTAAGGCTTAAAAGATTGGGGGATGAAAAGCAAGCTTTCACGGACATTGACTTAATGGCTTATAGCAAGGAACGCGTTAAAGTTCGAAAACTTATGGAGGACACGCTTGGTTTTGAGCACTCAAGAAATTTCATGCTGATGCATGGAAAGGAAAGGCTTCTGTATTATCATCCAGAGGGGTTGTATCATGTGGACATTTTCTTTGACAAGCTTCGGTTCAGTCATGACATTTATTTTGGATCCAGCCCTGAAAAAGGGAGATTAAGGTTAGATTTTCCCACGATCTCTCTTACAGATCTTTTCCTTGAGAAACTTCAGATTCACGAGATTAATGAGAAAGATATTAAGGACATTATAGTTTTGCTAAGAGCCCATGAAATAGGTCAAATGGATCAAAAAGAGGTTATCAACGCTAAGTATGTTGCCAAAATTTTGGCTGACGACTGGGGATTTTGGTACGACGCGAAAATGAACCTCCATAAGGTAAGGAGTTTTACAGACGATTATCAAGCAAAGGGCATTTTAACCTCGGAAGACTCGACAGACATTTACGACAAGACGAATAGGATAATAGCGTTTATCGATGCCGAACCTAAAACCAAAAAATGGAAAAAGCGGGAGAAAAAAGGAACAGGTAGAGAATGGTGGAGACCAGTTGAAGCTATCGCGCGCTGATGGTCAAATTCATCCGGCTACGAACATGAAGTCTTTAATTTTTTCATCTGAAAACTGTATTAGGACACCTCTGAGAATTCCCTCTTGGTATTCGCTGCCGGGGTTTAAGCATAATGTTCGACCGATTTTAATGAAACCTTTAGATTCATGAATGTGGCCATGCAATCCCAGTAAAGGTTGATATTTCACAATTGCATTGTGAACTGCTTTGCTTCCGACAGGAATCATCTTAAATTTGCCTCCTGGTTCGAGTTTGGGTTTTAGCTCTTCGTCAAGTTCTGGTGCCATGTCGATTCCAGATGCATAGGGTGGAACATGGATATTGAATATGGATTTTTCTGGGTTTTCAAGTTTTGATGCCAAGTTGTTTATTTTCGCCAGCAGTTCTTCTTCGGGGATATCTCTCGGGCACTTCCATGGGGTTATGTTGGAACTTCCCAAGCTGATCATTTCTAAGTTGTTGTTGATTGTGACAATTTTTTCGTTTGGATTGATAATGCATGTGGACTTATCTAGAATAGGGTCTATGGAAAAACTGTCATCGTTGCCTGGAGATACAAAGCATTTTATTTTTGTTCCTTTCAAGCGTTCTTCAGCTATCTTTAACCATCTGCTGACCGTCTCTTTCATCAACTCTGTAAATAGCGCGTCTAATTTGTCTTGATTTTGAGATAGTTCTTCTGCCTCCGATAAATTTGTAGTGTATGGATAAAACCCTATTGCTCTGATTTTTTGAATCAATTCCTCCAGTTCCCTTCCTTTATTTACCTTCACAGATTCGCCTAGAAACTTGCAATGGAAAGAGCCGTCAGCTTCCTCGATGATCGGCACAACAGCCTTCCCTGTTATGTCGCCGCCTAGAATTAGAACATCTGCTTTGTAGAACGCACCGGCGTTTAGAAACTTTTTGAAACAAACTTCAGATCCGTGTATGTCCGTGGTGAAATAGAGGCGAGTCTTTGCCATCATGCGCACTTCCGGTTTAATGGTGTTATTCAGGTGGGATTTCTTTAAAGGATAGTTCGAGTGGGATGCCTGTCTTCTTGTGGTAAATTGAAGATACGAAGTATATCACAAGTCCTAAGGCATAAAGACCAAAAGTAAAGGCTAGAATTGCTGGGTCGATTGTTCCTATTAATGTTGGAGACATGCTTGCATACCCTAACCAAGCGGCTATGATTATTGATAGAATAGCCAAAAGAGTCAATAATGGAACTGGACCTATTTTCTTTTTCACGATAGCTGGAGCCTTATCATATATGTCTTTTCTTGTATATGGAAACACGATGGCTGAAATCGAGGCGATGATCTGCATTATCATCCAGCCGAAGACGATATAGGCGAAATAGCTGAGAAGTGGAGTCCAAAGCCATGCCGCTTGAAGGATTATGGCTACTATAGTTACGAAAATAAGCGCCATGTATGGAGAATTGTATCGTTTGTCAACTTTTGAAAGTGCAGTAGGTAGAACCCTGTCGAAAGACCATGCGAAGACGAAGCGAACTGTCAACATTATATAAGTTAGTATGGCTCCTAAGATCATCATTGACCACGTAAACATGTAGAAGCAGTAAATCGCGGTGTCTGCTGCATAGCGAAATAGAAATGGAAAGAATGGTTCAGCAAAGGGTAAAACGTAGGCAGGGTTTCCTGTTTCGGCAAGGTAGGAGATGGCTCCAATAAATTGACCGCCCATGCCCATGTATGTAGCCCAATAGCCCAGCCAAGCTATCAAACCGAATATGATAACTGCACCTATTATGGCTATCAACTGGGACTTTTGAACATCCTTGATTTCGCCTGCAACGTATATTGTTGAATTAAATCCAAGGAAGTTTATGTATGTGAAAGCTAAACCTAAAAGTGTGGCGTCAAGTAAGAATTCACCTGGGAAACCGGCTGCTTTGGCGGCGTCTATGGTAGCGTTGTAATCCATCCCTGACTGCGCGTTAAAGTTGGCGGCAAACTGTGCAGAGCCAAGCGACAATAGAGTTGCAACGTAAACCACAAAGCCCACCAGGACTATGATAAAGAAAATCCAAAGTGCTATTGTTGAAGCTCTTGCTCCACGCGAAATAATAGCTGCACACACTAAGTAGAAAATGACTGCAAATATAAACGCGAACTCTGTAGAAGAAGCGAAGGCAGCCATCTCCGTATATCCAAGAGCTTCTAGCATCGGAGCTAGAGCCCATTGTGTAAACCATGGAATATATGAACCAGCAACGCTCAGTAGGACTATGAATAAAAAGAAATTACACATGAACCCTATGGATGGATGGAGAGTTCTGCTTATCCATATGTAATCCCCGCCTGAACGTGGCATGGCTGCTGAGTAGATGGCGTAAAATAGCCCTACAATTATGCTCAATGGTATGGCCAAAAGCGCTGTCATTGGCAGATCCACTCCTGGATAAATTGCTGATGCCCAAACTCCATAGACGAATATCGCGGTGGGCGCCATAACCATGATGTTTAAAATCATCGCGTCTAACGCTGATATATTTCTGATAAGCCCTGAAGCCTTTCTCACGTAAACTTCTTTCTCCAAACTTTTCCTCCTTTTGTTATTGCATAAAGGCTTAAGTCATAGCTCTTTTGATATAAGGTTTGTGTGTAGTTCCCATGGTTTCAATAACGGATGAAAAAGTGATATTGGTCTTCACTTTTCTTATTTGCCTAAAAGGGTGAGGTAAATTTATGCTGGTAAAAAAGTTGGAAGGAATATTTGTCCCGCATGTAACGCCTTTTTCGCGGGATGGGGAGCTTGATGAAGGAGCGCTTAGGGCGTGTGTGCGATTTTGGTTGGAAGGCGGTGTTTCTGGGTTAATGCCTTGTGGAAGCAACGGAGAAGCTCCCTACCTCTCAAGAGAAGAGAGGCAAAGAGTCATCAAAGTTGTGATGGATGAAGTTAGTGGTTCAGTTCCCGTGGTTGCTGGCACGGGCAATATGAGTACATGGGAAACGATTCAATTAACCAAGGATGCAAAGGACCTTGGCGTCGACGCGGCTCTTGTTGTGACGCCCTTCTACTTCAAGCTTTCAAGTAAGGAAATATACGAACATTATAGAACTGTTTTGGAAGCGGTTGACCTTCCAATAGTTTTGTATAGTGTGCCAAAATTCACGGGATATGCTCTGGAGCCAACAATAGTTTCTCAACTTGCGTCTGAATACAGCAATGTTGTTGGCGTTAAAGATAGTGGCAGAAACTTGAGCACGATAGCCGAAACAATAAGATTAGTTGGCGGTAAAATTTCTGTTCTAGCTGGGACAGCTGATGTTGCGCTTCCAACGCTGATGCTTGGAGGAAAAGGCGCTGTGATAGCTGTTGCAAACGTTTTCCCAAAATTATGCGCCCGCTTATACGAGGCTTTTAAAAAAGAGGCCTATGAAGAAGCCAGCCGTTTGCAGAAACTAATAACCTACGCGAACGATGTACTTGTTAAAAAATACAATCAGCTTTCAGCCATAAAGGAGGCGCTGAAATTGTTAGGGTTGCCGGCGGGCTATCCACGCAAACCAGCCTTGCCATTGGATGAAGCGGAGAAAAGAGAGGTTAAAAACTTGTTGAAAATTATTGAAGGGATTTAGCGCGTTTTAGACTCAAAATTCATATGTAAGTTGCGCCTATGAAAACTAACTTTTCAACAAGGAGATAGCGAAAAATGGAGGCGATTCGCGTGATTTATAAGAAGCTGATGGATAAGGCAAAGGACCTTCTTGTTTTCCAATCTGTCGAGTATATTATTAACTGGGACATGGAAACGGTGATGCCTCCGAAGGCGATAGGTTTGCGCAGTCAACAGTTGGCTTTGCTAAGCCGCATAGAACACAAAATGAGCACGGACCCGGAAATAGGCACATTGCTCAACAGCATTTTGCGTCATCCAAACTACGATGACCTCGATGAAATTCAAAAAAGAAATGTGCATTTAATAAAGAAGCAGTATGACGAACAGACAAAGCTGCCTGAGGATTTGGTTGCTGAAATTGCTAAACAACGCACTATAACAGTTGATGTTTGGAAAAAAGCCAAAGCAGCAAAAAACTTCTCAATGTTCAGACCTGAGCTTGAAAAGCTTGTGGATTTAGAAAAGAAGGCTGCAGAAGTTCTTATGGAAGTAAAGGAGACTGCAACGCCATATGACGCGTTAATCGATATTTACGAACCGAAAATGACGGCTGAAACAATCGCTAAAATCTTTCAAGAACTACAAAGAGGGCTGGTTTCAATCTTGAAAAAATGTGAAACTGCTCCAAAACAACCTGATATACACGTTCTTGAACGGAACGTTCCAATAGAAGTACAGCGCCAAATAGCCAAAGCTTTGGCGGAAACCGTAGAGTATGATGTAACTTCAAAGGAGGCTGGTGGAAGAATAGATGAAACCGAACATCCTTTCACAACAGGCTATTATCATGATGTGCGAATAACAACTCACTACCATGAGGATAATTTCGTGTCAGCAATCTTCTCAGTTCTTCATGAAGCTGGACATGCCTTATATGAGCAGAACCTAAAACAAGAGTGGATGTACCAGCCTGTTGGCACCGCGTGCTCTTCAGGTTTTCATGAGTCGCAATCCCGCTTCATAGAAAACATGATTGGGCGCTCACGCGAATTTTGGGTTTATTTTCTTCCAAAAATGAAGGAAATCGCCGGAAAAGTGCTTTCAGACATTGAATTGGACAAGTTTGTTCATGCCATAAACTGTGTTAAGCCCTCAAAAATCCGGGTGGAAGCCGACGAGGTCACCTATGGACTGCACATAATAATCAGGTTCAACATTGAAAGAGACCTTTTTGCAGACAAAATAGCCGTTAAAGAACTTCCTGAAATATGGAACCAGATGTACGAAGAGTATTTGAGTGTAAAAGTCGAAAATGACTCTGAGGGTGTGATGCAAGACACCCACTGGGCAAGCGGTATGTACGGGTATTTTCCAAGTTACGCTTTAGGCAACATTTACAGTGGACAAATACTTGCTGCAATGGAGAAGGACCTACCAGACTGGAAACAGCAACTTTCAAAAGGCAACTTCAAGAACATAAAACAGTGGCTTGTCAAAAACGTCCACACTTATGGAAACCTATACGACCCAGCAGACCTAATCAAAAAGATAACCGGAGCAGCGCTGGGCGTCAAACCATACTTGAACTATCTTAAAGATAAATACTCAAAACTTTATGATTTCTGAGCACCGCCTCTTTTTCTTACAACCTCATACACTTGTAGGAAGATTTCAACGAAAATGCTGCACAATATAAGAGAAACTCCAGTCCAGCCAACTACTGCATTGTAGTAGTTGCTTCCATACAAAAATAAAGCAAAACCAAGCAAAAACAAACACAAACATACCATGTCTTTCCACGTCATTAGACAACCCCAAGTTAGTTTAAACCCTTTGCGCTCCAGAAATATATAGGCTTAACGATGAAACAACTTAAAATATGCGATGTTAAAGTACAGCGAAACACCCTTTTCATCCGCGGAATCCGACACTTTACTGCGGAATCTTGTGGTTCGACTCTGGAAATAAGCATCGTTTATCCGACAATTTTATATACAAGTTTCGCACTACAGTGTGCATGGTGACCTGTAAAGTGTCGGATATAAATGTTACAAAACCGCAGTCTAGAGAAGAATTCGTCAAGATGTTGACGGAAGCTGCCAAAAAAGAGGTAGAATCTAGGGCTATGTTTAAGGTTAAGCCGACAAAACCTACAATTTCAGGCACTGCTAAAATCTTAAACATACACAGGGACACTCTTTACGCTTGGCTGAAGGAGTTTAATGTCGATTTTAAAGATGTTTCTCGGAATTTATCGACAGCAATTGTGCCGGAGCCTGTCGAAACTGGGAAAACTTACCTCATCGGTGAGGCGCTCGTTGGTGAAGGGGAGGAGGTTGCGCATATTGACCTCTTAATGGGTGACAAGGATGGTCCGGTTGGAGAGGCTTTTGCCGCTGGTTTGTCTAATCTTTCAGCTGGACATACGCCGTTGCTTGCTGTCATTAGGCCCAATTTGCCGCCTAAGCCGCACACGTTGCTTGTGCCAAAGGTCACTGTTAAAACTATGGAGGATACCGCAAAGATTTTTGGTCCAGCGCAGGCTGCGGTGGCGAAGGCTGTTGCGGACGCTGTTGAGGAGGGGCTTATCCCCCGTGATAAGGTGGATGATTGGGTTATCGTGTGCAGCGTTTTTGTTCACCCGCAAGCGAAGGACTACCGCAAAATATATCATTATAACTATAGCGCAACTAAACTGGCTTTGAAAAGGGCGTTGAACAAGTATCCCACCCTCGAGAAGGTGCTCTATGACAAGGATAGGGCTAAACACCCGATAATGGGATTCAGGGTTCCACGCCTATGGAGACCGCCGTACCTGCAAATATCACTTGACATACCAGAACTTGAAAGGACAAAGAGAATTATAGAGCAAATTCCGGGAAGCGACAGAATAATCTTGGAGGTTGGAACGCCGCTCATAAAGCGTTATGGAACAAAGGTGATAAACGACCTTAGGCAAATAGCCAAAGACATTTTCATGGTTGCAGATTTGAAAACCCTAGATGT
>Ga0080004_1137692_pt1 | contig 12195 bp, 12 predicted proteins | sample WasSprMetagenome_FD_69207 | JGI IMG/M metagenome (GOLD analysis project Ga0080004, IMG submission 69207) | Sulfidic aquatic microbial communities from Washburn Spring, Yellowstone National Park, USA - WS (SPADES assembly) (version 2) | ecosystem: Environmental > Aquatic > Thermal springs > Hot... | reverse complement strand
TAATAGTGCTTAGTGTTTATCTTTTGTTAAATTTACTTTGTGGATGGACTGTTTTACACGCAGAATACAAAGGAACAAAATATCCTTCTTGGTTAAAGCCTTTTATTTACTTAGCTATAGTGTGGGCTCCAAGTATTCACATTGTTACCGCTTTTCTCTACCAGGGATTACCAGGACGTCATTTTTGGCTAACAGCTGTTATGGCTCCAAGATTTTTAGCCTCAGCCTTTTCTTCTGGACCTGCTTTAATTATTGTAGTAGCCCTTTTATTAAAAAAGGTTGCCAATTTTGATGCAGGTAAAAAAGCTATAGATGCACTTTCAAAAATAGTAACTTATGCTTTTGTAATAAATGTTCTCTTATTCCTCTTTGAATTATTTACAGCATTTTATAGTGGAATCCATAGCCATCAAGCACCTATTAAATATTTATTTATTGGATTTGAAGGTCATGCAGAATGGGCACCTTTTATGTGGACTTCTTATATTTTAGCAGCTATTGCTATAATATTACTTGTCATTCCATCTTTAAGAAAAAATGAAACTACTTTAGCTCTTGCCTGTATAGCTGTATTCTTTTCTTGCTGGATTGATAAAGGTATTGGATTAATTACTGGTGGATATACTCCTACACCTTTTGAAACTGTAACTCCCTATAGACCAACTTTACCGGAAATTGGAATTACTTTAGGTGTTTGGGCAACTGGATTTTTAATTATGACTATTCTTTATAAAATTGCTTTAGAAGTAAAATCTTCTAAAGAATTAGTGGTGAAATACGAAGGAGTTCTATATAAAAAATAATTAAAGCTTTGAAGGGATTTTCCTTTCTTTTCTCTTTTCCTTTTATTGTATGAAAATTTCTTATAATATTCCCAGAATATTAATTTCTTCTCATAAAGGTGGTTCTGGTAAGACCATATTTACTATTGGATTAATTTACTATTTTAAATCTATGGGATTAAATTTATCAGCCTTTAAAAAGGGACCTGATTATATTGATGCAGGTTGGTTAAGTAAGATCTCAAAAACTCCTTGTAGAAATTTAGACCTGTTCTTGTTTGACGAAAAAGACAATTTATATTCCTTTTATTTAGGCTCTAAAGATTCTGATCTTGCTATTATTGAAGGTAATAGGGGATTATTTGACGGACTTGATATATTTGGTAGTTGTAGTACCTCGAGACTTGCTCAACTCTTAAAAGTTCCTATTATTTTAATTCTTGATTGCACAAAAGTAACAAGAAGCCTTGCAGCTTTAATAAAAGGCTTTCTTGAATTTGAAAAGGATATAGAAATTAAGGGTGTTATCCTAAATAAAATAGCAAGACCAAGACATGAAAACATAATTAGAGGTTCTATAGAATATTATACAGATGTTAAAGTATTAGGAGTTATTCCTAAACTAAGAAATTTACCTCAAGAAAGGCATTTAGGATTAATTACTTCCTTTGAATATAATGAGAATTCTTTTTTAGATCAACTACAAAAGATTATAAAAGAAAATGTAGAGGTAGAAAAAATATTAGAAATTAGTAAAAAAGTTTTTCCTGTAGAAATAGAGGTTCCTCAACCAGAAAATATTATTGAATTTAAAGATGTTAAAATTGGAGTGTTTAAAGATGAAGCTTTTCAATTTTATTATCCTGAAAATTTAGAGACTTTAACAAATTTAGGAGCTAAACTAATTTTTATAAATGCCTTTAAAGATAGAAATTTACCAGAGGTCTCAGCTCTTTATTTAGGAGGGGGATTCCCTGAAGTAAAGGCAGAAGAATTGTCTGAAAACAAAGAACTTTTAAAAGCAGTTAAAGATGCTATAATGGAGGGAATGCCTGTTTATGCTGAATGTGGGGGTTTAATGTATTTAGGAGAAGAAATAATATGGAAAGAAAAAAGATATCCTATGAGTAAAGTTTTGCCTATTAAATTTATGGTAGAAAAATTTCCCCAAGGGCATGGATATGTTATAGCTAAGATAAAAGAAAAAAATCCTTATTTTGAATTAGGGACCTCTATAAAAGGGCATGAATTTCATTATTCAAAACCTTTAGAAATAAAATTTAACGAAGATATAAAATTCGTCTTTGAATTAGAAAAAGGTACTGGATTTGACGGCAAATTAGATGGAATTTTGTATAAAAATTTATTAGCAACCTATACCCATATTCATATTTTTAGTGTAAAATGTTGGGCAACAAATTTTTTAAAAAAAGCAAAAGAGTTTAAAGAGCAAAAATTATACTAAAGGAGGTGGAGTATGGTTGAAATTACTATTAATTACGACACCTGTGAGGCTTGTGGATCTTGTATAGACTCTTGTCCTGCTCAGGTTTATGACAAAGGTGAAGATGGAAAACCGATTGTAGCAAGACCTGATGAATGTATGGTATGTCATACCTGTATGGAAGTTTGTCCTACTGGATCTATTACAGTTACAGAGCTTTAATTCTTAGAAAGAAAAGGGGATAGGGTTTCCTTCCCCTTTTATCTAAATTTTTCTTTTAACTTTTCAGCTACTATTTTAGGTACTAAATCATCTACATTCCCGCCAAATTTTGCTACTTCTTTTACAATTGAGGAACTTAAAAATATCCATTTAAGACTGGTTAAAAGAAAAACAGTATCTATATTATTAGAAAGTTTTCTATTTATTAAAGCTATTTGCATTTCATATTCAAAGTCAGAAACAGCTCTTAACCCTCTAATAATTGCGCAGGCTGATTTTTTCTTAGCAAAATCTATTAATAATCCAGAAAAGGCTTCCACTTCTATTCTATGGTTTTCAGGTATATCTTTTATAGCCTCCTTTACTAAATATATTCTTTCTTCCAGAGAAAAAAGTGTTTTCTTTTGGGGATTTTCTCCTACAGCAACTATTACTAAATCAAAAAGTTTTAAAGCCCTTTTAATTATATCTAAATGTCCATTAGTAATAGGATCAAAAGTACCAGGATAAATTCCTATTTTCTTATTTTTCATTTTTAATTTAATCTTTTAATTCACCGCTGTTATGAGTAAGTTCTAAGAAAAGTAATTTAATTTTAGGATTTCCTTCTATTTTTCCTATACCTAAAAGTCCTTCTAAGAATTCTATATAACTTGTATCTGGTCCATTAACCATTCTAAAAAGAAAGGCTAATTCTTGAACACTTTTTTGTTTATTTTTTTCATATCTATATAAACCCCACAATAGCTTAAAATAAGTATAATCTTCATGCTTATAATATTCCCAAAGTTTTAAAAAGGCACTATAGTTTCTTTCCATTCCTTCATCATAGAGAGGTAAAATTGCTGGAAAATAATAAAATTGGGTCTCAGGCTCAGTTTTATATTCATACCCATAGACCAAGGGCCAAACACGATATTCTTTTTGTAAAGGTTGATTGGTTTCCTCAGTATATCTATATTTGGAAAAAATAAGAAATTTGTGTTCCCTTTCTTCAAATTTTAAATTTCTTTGAGTAATATGATCTTCTTTATAAAAATATAAAGGCCAAATAATGAAATAGTCTAAGCTATCTTTCCTTTTTACGTATCCATAAAAAGGCCAATATCTCAGCCCTTTAACATTTTCACCTTCTATTTTTCGATAAAAGGGCCAGGGTGCATCAAGTTGTTTATAATAATAGTCTTTTGCATAAACTTTTTGGAAAAAGGGCCAAAGAATAATTTTTTTATGATAACTTTCTGTATCCTCTTTCATATAAAAAGGAAATACTATTAGTCTATCTGAATAACCTTCTTCAGGATCTTCAAAGTGAGTTTTTATATAAAAGGGCCAGAAAATAAATTTTCTTTCTGTATCAGCTTCTTTAAAATGTCCAAATAAAGGCCATATCTTAAATCCAGAATATGCTGGAGGTTGAGTTCTTTCTTTTTCTTTTATAGTTCTTATAAAAGGCCAAAGATAATTGTAAGCTGTGTATTTTTCGTATTCAATTTTACTATAAATTGGCCAGAGAACAAAAGATATTTCTCTTTTGCCAAATCTGTTTTTAAACTTTCCATAAATAGGGAAGAAACCTCCATATGTTTCATTTTGTGATGTTTGACCCCAAAACACAGGAAAGAAATCAAAATGCCTTTCTTCTTGTCTTTCTTCAGGAGTTTTAACCCAGGTTTTATTTATTAAAGGAACAAATTTTAAAGATTCAGTTTCATTATCAGATTTATAAACTCCTAAAGGAGAAATAAAATAAATCCTTTTTTCTTTTGGATTTTTTACAGAAGAATAAATTGGTCTAACAGAAGTGCCATTCTCATTGGAAAAAGAGTATTTATAAATAAACGGACCAGCAATTTCTAAACGTTTAAATTTATTAATTTTATTTTCACTATAAACTACAAAAGGCCAAAGATTTAAACGTTTCTCTGAACTATCTTCATAAGAAAAAGCTACTTGAAAGCTAAAAAATAAGAAAGAGAATAATAAACAAAATAAAAGAAAAAGCACTTTAATATAACTGTACATTGGAACTAAATTATATTTTATTATTTTTCTAAAGTCAATATTTTTAAGCCAATTTAATTTAAAAACTTATAAAAGCAAATAAAAAAGACCTGGGTTTAAAAATTTTTAACAGTCTTGTGAAATTAGCCCAGATAAAAATTAAAAATAAAAATTCAAAAAATCCTTGACTTTGTCTGATTTATGAGTATATAAAAAAATTAACACCTAAAAGGATTAGCTAAAAGTGGTTTATGATAATAAAGTTTAATTTACTTCCTAAAAAAGAGCCCGTAAGGATTGAAGAAGAAAAAGAAAGATTTGTATTTTTAAAAGCCTTTTTGATTATTTTCATAGCTGTAATTATAACCATTTTTGCAGAAGGAATACATTTGCAGTATGCTTTCAAAAATTTAAAAAATGAAAAAGTAGAAAAAGAAAAAAAATTGGTAGAATATAAAAAAATTGCAGAAAAATTAAAAGAATTAGAAAAGGAAAATGAGGAATTAAAAAAGAGAATCTCAACCCTTATTGCTCTTAAAGAAAATCAAGGAAAGGGTCTTCAAAGAATAGATACTTTGATAAGAAACATAGGTAAGAATAAAATTGTTTTTACAGAGCTTTCAGTAGAAATTTCTAAGGCTGATATGAGTGGTGTCAGTCCCGATTTAAAAGATATAGCTGGGTATCTGAAAAATTTGGAAAATATTAAAGAAATAGTTAAAGAGGTCTCCTTAAATAAAACTGAAAAAAAAGGGAGTTATATAGAATTTAAGGCAGGAGTTTTATTTTAATTATGAAAGCTTTATGGGAAAAACTTAAAACCTGGGAAAAAACCGCTACTAATAGAGAGAAATTTTTAATTGCTTTTGTATCTATCTTAGTTCCTTTATTTTTATTCTATAAATTTTACTATGTTCCTACAAAAGAAAAAATAAATATCTTAAATGAGGAAGTTAAAAAATTGGATTTGGAAATCCAAAAATATGAAGATATGGCAAGAAAAACAGCAATTTTAGAAACTCAGATGGGACAAAGACAAGAATTTTTAGAAAGAATTAAAAAAATTCTTCCTTCTGAAAAGGAAATTCCTGATATTTTAAGACAAGTTTCAGACCTTGCTAAGGAAAACAGTTTAGAAGTTATAACCTTTGAAGTAGATAAAGAAGTCCCTCAAGATTACTATAACATAATACCTCTAAAAATGGAAATTCAAGGTAGATTAAGCAATGTTATGAATTTCTTAAATTCTATAGAAAATTTACAGCGCTTAATAGCATTAAATAGTATAAAATTTCAAGTTAAAAAGAACCAGCTAAATGCTGTAGTTACTTTTCATACTTACAAATATACAGGGGCTTCTTTAGAGAAAAAAGAAGAAAAAACAAAGGGAGAAGGAAAAAGAGAGAAGGAAGTATAAATGAGGCATTTAGCAATATTTTTACTTATTTTAATTTTAATTAGTTGTTCTCATAAAGAAGAAAAAAAAGAAAGTATCCCTAAAATTTTACCTAAAAAAGCCGAAATAGAAGATATAGAATTAAAAAATTGGACAAAATCGTTAGAAGAAAAGCCCTATAAAATTAATATAAGTAAACTTAAGAATCCCTTTATAGCCCCAGAAATTTTAAAATTAGCTATGGAAAAGAAAGAAAAAATACCTTTAAACTTGGTGGGTATTTTAGAAAAAAAAGGAGAAAGAACGGCTTTATTGCAAGATAAAGCTAAGAAGGGATACATAGTAAAAGCAGGAACTAAAATAGGAAATATTGAAATATTAGAAATAGGGAAGGATTATATTATAGTTGAGGAAGAGGAAATAAATATTTATGGAGAAAAAGAAAAAAATCAGATAATATTACTTTTAAAAAAGGAGAAAACCTTATGAAGATAAAAAGAATAGGAATCTTTATTTTTTCTATATTTTTATTATTAAATTTAAATTGTTTTGCTACTGAAAAAGTATATTTAGAAGATGTATTCTTTTTGAGAGAACCTGTAGATAGATTAGTTTTTGAATTCAATAACAAACCTAAATATGAAATCTCTAAGGAAGAAGACAAAATAAAGTTAACTCTTTATAATGTAGTTCCTAAAACCTCTAATTGGATGAAAAACCTTCCCAAGGAAATATTTAAAGAAATTAATGCTTCTTATGAAAAAGAAAAGCTTTATTTAGAGTTTCTTTTAAGCAAACCTTTTAATTTTCAAATAGTTCCTTTTGCCAATAAAGTGATAGTAGATCTTATATGGGAAAAACCTGAAAAACCTGTAAGTGTAGTTATTAAGAAAGACAAAGTTGAATATTTAGAAAGGAAACCTGCAAAACCTTTTGAATCTTTAGTCCCTAAGGTATCAGAGTATCCTGAATATGAGATCTATTTAGGTGAATATAGAATGAAAATGCCTTTGACAACAAAGGAGTATAAAGGGTTACCTATTACTGTAGATTTTCAGGAAGCAGACATTCATGCGGTTTTAAGATTTTTAGCAGAAGTAGGAGAAATTAATATTATTGCCAGCGAACAAGTAAAAGGTTTTGTGACTTTGAAAGCAAAACAAGTCCCTTGGGATTTGTTGTTAGATGTAGTCCTTGCACATAAAGGATTAGCCAAAATTACTATTAGTAATATAACAAGAGTTGGGACTTTAGAAGAAATTAAAAAAGAAGCAGAGCTTTATAGAGATTATATGAGAGCCCTTGGTGAAAGTACAGAAGGAATTAGAAGAGAAATAGAAAACCAAAGAGACATTCTCAGAGCTATTCAAGAAACAGAAGAAATGACAAATAGACTTATTACTAAGACTTTTGAATTGAGACATATTAGAGCAAGTAAAATAATAGATTTTATGAAAAATCAGAGAATTTCAGAAAAACTTGCAGAAATTCTTAAAGATCCTAATAAAATTACCTTTGATCCTTTTACTAATATTCTTATTGTGAAAGCAACCCCAAAAGTGTTGGAAGAAATAGAAGAAATAATAAAGAAAATAGATAAACCAAGACCCCAATTTTTAATTGAAGTAAGGATTGCAGAAATAAGTGATACTTACATCCATGAACTGGGAGTAAAATGGGGAGGTGCTACTTGGAGAGCAACTGAGCATAGTATCTGGGGTGTCTCTCCCTCTCCATCTTCTTCTACAAGTAGTATGACTTATACTTATCCTGGAGGTGGTGGACCGCCTTCTGCCAATGCTACCATTTCACTTCCTACTCCTACTATTGTAGATTTAGGTACAAGTGTCTCTCCTTATGGAACTTTAGGTATAGTTTTAGGCTATTTTGGCAAAAATGTAGCTTTACTTGATTTTCAATTATCTGCACTTGAAGAAAAAGGGGTGGGAAGAATCCTTTCAAAACCAAGTATACTTACTTTAGATAGAGAGCCAGCAACTATTAAACAAGGATATAGAGTTCCATATTTAAGATATGTGCCAGAAGTTCCAGTACCTACCATAGAATTTATTGATGCAGGACTTAGGCTTGATGTAATTCCTTCCCTTACACCTGAAGGCAAAATTCTTTTAGATGTTAATATAGAAAAATCTGCCCCGGATTGGAATAAAAAAGTTGAGGGAGTTCCTGCTATTATTACTAATTCTATTCAAACAAGTGCATTAATTGATAATGGAGAAACACTTGTTATAGGAGGGATTAAAATAAGTAATATTAGTGAAACATTAGATCAAGTGCCTGGATTAGGAAATATCCCGGGCATTGGAGAAGCTTTTAAAAGAAAAGGTAAACAGTTAACCAAAACTGAATTTATAGTCTTTATAACACCCAAAATTGCCTATATTCCTATTGCAGGAATTGATTATTAAGTGTCTGAATTGTTAAAATTAAAATAACTCAAATTTACAAAGGAGCTTTAAAAGTTTCACAAATTTTGGTTATTGAGTAAAGGGTCCACTTATATATCCTTTTATTACAGGAAGATTTACATCTTTATCAACTTCTAACCACACTACATTGTCTTCAATTTTAATAATTTTTCCTACCACTCCCCCTGCAGTAAAAACTTTTTGTCCCACTCTTAATTCTGAAATAAATTTTTGGTGTTCTTTCATTTTTTTCTGCTGAGGTCTAATTAAGAGAAGGTAAAAGATAATAAAAATTAGTATTAAAGGAAGCAAGGTAAAAAGAAAGCCGATTAATCCTCCTCCCTGAGCAGCCTGCCCTTGTTGAGGAGGTGTTCCCATAGCAAAGGCAAAATTTACAAAAAGGTTTAATAGATCCATAAAAACCTCCTATTTAGAGTCATTAAAATTCTTTAAATAATATTGGGCTATTTCTTCTCTAAGATCCTCTAAAGTCTCAGTTTTAATAGCGTTTTTAATATGTTTCATTAGTTTAGCATAATAAAATAAATTGTGAAGCGTTAAAAGAAAATAAACCAATAATTCTTTTGCATGAAAAAGGTGTCTTAAGTAACCACGAGAAAAGTTTCTACAGGTATAACACTCACATTCTGGATCAAGAGGTAAGGAATCACCTTTAAAGGAGGCATTTTTAATAGATAAAAAACCTTTAGAGGTAAATACAGTCCCTCTCCTTGCATTTCTTGTGGGTAAAACACAGTCAAACATATCTATTCCTCTAATAACTGCATCTATTATATCTAAAGGAGTTCCAATTCCCATTACATATCTTGGCTTATTATAGGGCATATATTCTAAACTTGTTTCTGTCATTTGATTTCTTATTTCTAAAGGTTCTCCAACTGAAAGCCCTCCTATAGCATATCCATCAAATTCTAAGGAGGTAATAAATTTAGCACTATACTTTCTTAGATCCTCATACATCCCTCCTTGAATTATACCAAAAACTGCCTGTTTTTCATTTTTATGTCTTTGCCAATATTCAAGAGATTCAACAGCCCATTTATGAGTAAGTTCTGTAAGATTTTTTGTTTCCTCATAGGATAAGGGATAGGGAATGCAAGTATCAAGAACCATTAGAATATCTGAGCCAAATTTTTTCTGAACCTCCATAGTTATAATAGGAGAAAAAAAATGTTCAGTCCCGTCTATATGAGATTTAAAAAGTATTCCCTTTTCAGTAATTTTTCTAAATTGGGAAAGACTATATACTTGAAAGCCTCCGCTATCTGTAAGTATAAGTTTTTTCCAATTCATAAATTTGTGAATCCCTCCAAGTTCTTGAATAATATCTGGCCCAGGTCTTAAATAAAGATGATACGTATTAGAAAGAATAATATTATAACCTAAAGAACTAACAATTTCAGGAGGCATGGTTTTAATTGTTCCCTGGGTTCCAACTGGTATAAAAACAGGGGTTTCGATAACTCCTCTATGAGTTATAATCATTCCTATCCGAGCTTGAGTTTTTTGGCTTTGATAAAGAACCTGAAATTTAAACATATTCATGAATTTTTTTACATGCTTTTATAAACTTAAATTTCATATTTAATAAAATGTCTTCAGAAACACAAAAAGAAAGTCTCACATGATTTGGACTTCCAAATGCTCTCCCTGGAACTGCAAGGATAAGTTCCCCTTTTAATATTTCGCAAAACTTTAGGTCCTCTACAGGAACCTTAGGAAAGATAAAAAATCCACCTTTTGGTTTAACAAAAGAAAGACCAGCTTCCTCTAAAATCTCACAAATTATATCTCTTCTTTTTTGATAAATTTTTACATCAACTTTTGAAAAAGCACAGTTAGCAACAATTCTTTGAGCTAAAGCTGGAGCATTAACAAAACCAAGAATACGGTTACATATAGTTAATCCCTCAAGAATTAATTTTTTATTTTCAATTTCTGGATGTACCGCTATAAAACCTATCCTTTCCCCTGCTAAAGAAAGTTCTTTGGAAAAACTATAAGCAATAATACTATTTGGATAATATTGAAAAATTGATGGAACTTTTTCATTATCAAAGACTAAATTTCTATATGGTTCATCAGAAATAAGATAAATTGGTTTACCAAAGTCTCGGCTTTTTTTATCAAGAAGTTCACAAAGTTCTTTAATTTCCTTTTCTGAATAAATTTGACCTGTAGGATTGTTAGGAGAATTTATTAAAAAAATTTTAGTTTTTTCAGAAATTGAGGCTTCTATTTTTTCCATATCTAAGCTAAAATCCTCTTTTGTAGGAATTGCCTTAGAAATTCCCTGATGATTTTCTACATAAAAAAAATATTCTACAAAATAGGGAGAGGGAAAAAGAACTTCCTCTCCTGGATTTAATAAAGTTTTGAAAATTACATTTAGTGCCCCTGCTGCTCCACAGGTCATTATAATTTCTTCAAAGTTCACTTTAATTCCCTGCTCTTGGGTAACTTTTTTTGCCATCGCTTCTCTAACAAAAGGGAATCCTGCATTAGGCATATAGCGATGATAAGAGGGATCATAATTTTCTAAGATCTTTTCAAGGGTTTCTTTTACTTCCATTGGAGGAGGTAAATCAGGATTACCTAAACTTAAATCAAAAACCTCATCTTCTCCATATTCTTTCTTAAGTTTTAAACCTTCCTCAAACATTTTTCTTATCCAAGAACTTCTTTCTATATAATTTTCAACTTGTTTTGACATATACATTATTGATATCCTCTTTTATAAAAAGTTACTCACATTCAATTTCTTTTGTTATAATCCAAACATAAGGATTTGAACAAATAACCTTTCCATCTTTAATCACATTCCAACTCCATAAATAATATCCAAAAGAACCATATTTTTTCATTTTTTGAGTTAAAGAGGTAGAACAAGGTTTATAGTATTTTAGCTGAATTAAATCCTTTCCTATAGTGAAAATAAAAAGTAAAGTTAAAAATGCCCCAATAAATATTCCTAATAAAAAAGTCAGGATTAATCTAAAATCAGGTTGATAACCTTTTACATTTTTTATGGAAAATTTTTGAAACACCTTTTTAATTATCAAGGCTTATATGCACCCCCCTTATTACTAATAAATACTAAATATTATTAGGTTGTTTGTTATTGTCAATCACAACTTTAAAACAAGAAATAGATTTATAAAAAGTTGGAAAATTTTTCATTTTGATTTAAATTTTAAATTAAAAAAGGGAAGGGTATGAAGAAGAAAAAATTATTACCAATTTTAGCCCTTGGTTCTTTTGCATCTGCTATATTTTTAAGGATTTTAATAAAAACTCCTTTATATTTATCTTGGTTTGTTTTCAGAAGAAAAAAGAAAGTTTAGAGAAGCCAAAACCTCTATAGCTTTTTTAATCTCCTCTATTTTTACTTTTTCTTCTTTAGTATGACAAAATTCTAAATTCCCTGGTCCCCAGACTACTACATCAAATCTTTCTTTTAGATTTAAAGCATCCGTCCAGGACTTCATTTCAGTATAAGAAATGGGTAATTTAGCTAATTTAATAGCTTCTTCAAGATATTTTACTACTTCACCACTTATATACCCTTCATAAACATGGTCAATTTCATATTTGCCAAAATTTTCTACAAATTTAATTTTTTCTAAATAGTCAGAAATCTTTTCTTCAGGTTTAAGAAAAATTTCAAACTTTATTTCACAAATATCTGGTATTATGTATTTTTCAGACCCTCCGTTAATTTTTAAAGGATTAAGTTTTAGATTTAGCTTTTTAAGTTCTTTATAAAGTTCAAAAGCTTTTTCTATAGCATTAATTCCCTTTTCAGGGAAAGCTCCATGTGCTTCCTTACCTTCAACCTTTATTATAAGTTCAAAACTTCCCCAATGTTTGGAAGCTATTTCTAAATTAGTAGGTTCC
>Ga0080004_1131395_pt1 | contig 12202 bp, 14 predicted proteins | sample WasSprMetagenome_FD_69207 | JGI IMG/M metagenome (GOLD analysis project Ga0080004, IMG submission 69207) | Sulfidic aquatic microbial communities from Washburn Spring, Yellowstone National Park, USA - WS (SPADES assembly) (version 2) | ecosystem: Environmental > Aquatic > Thermal springs > Hot... | reverse complement strand
GTGTTCGTGCCCGGTTCACGCCGCTACGTGGACCGGTTCGGGAACGAGGTTTTGCGGAGGTGAGCCATGCGCGTAGCCAGGCTGCGCAAAAAGCCCGAGGAGAAGGTCTTCGTGGGCACGATGACCCTGGAGTGGTCCGTGGTCCACTTCGGCTGGGCCTACGTGCACTGCCCTTACTGCGGGAAACGGGTTGGCATCAAAGGCGTGAGTATGCCGACGAAGGGCGCCTGCGTGCACTTCGCCGGCGTGCTCCTGTCTTCGCCCTCCGGCTTCGAGGTGGTCTTCCGCGATTGGGACCGCTACGACCGGAGGAGCTTTTGGGAAAAACTCGCCGAGATGGCAGGGAGGTGAGCCATGATGAAGGGCGAGGTCATTTACACGGAGGATCGCGGGAAGGGCGTGACCCGGATCGGTGCCCGGGTGGGCGATGTGGTCTACTGGTGGACTGGCCGTGGCCCTGCGCCCGCCCGCGGCGCCTTGGTGGAAATCCCGGCTCATGCCAAGGCCGAGCCGGCCAAGGCCAAAAACGGCGAGGCTGACGTGGTGGTCTTCACAAAGGTTGAGCCGGAGGTCTTGCCGGAGGCCAAGGCCGGCCCCTCCGCGGAGGAGGTCGAGCGCATGCTCCGCGCCGTGGCCCTCAAGGCCGCAGCAAGCCTCTACGCCGGCCACGGCACCGAGGCAAAGGAGCTTGTGCTCGGCTGCGCCGAGGAGTTTCTCTCCTGGCTCCGCGGAGGCCAATTAAAAGGCCCGTAAAGCCGGGCTAGGCTGGGCGGCCGGGGAAAGATCCGGCCCCGGCCGCCCGTCCTCCCTAAAGCCTCAAAACCCGCGTATAACCCCCGTTTAAACTAGGGGTAGCCAATCCCAGCCACCTTGCTTTAGCAGCATCCTAGGATTGTCTGACATAATATGACAAAGCAGCGCGGGTAAGTGTGCGGTTGCCTCCCTGGATCCAGGGGGAGCTCAAGCGGCTGGCCGCTGGGGAGCGTCGCTCTTTGAGCGCCGTGGTCCGCGATCTCCTCGAGGAGGCGCTGCGGATGCGGCGCTGCCCAGGGATCGTTTTTGTGGACGGACCCACAGGAAGAAGGCCAGTCCTCGCCGGAACAGGCCTTGAGGTTTGGGAAGTGGTCAAAGCCTACAGAGACTGCGGCGAGGATTTCGAAAAGCTCAAGGAAACCTTCGATTGGCTTTCCCCGCGGCAGCTCCGCGATGCCCTCCGATACTTTCGCCTTTACCCAAAAGAGATCGAGGAGGAGCTCCGCCGCCAAGAGGAGCTCAAATCCTGGGCCCCTGAACTCTATCCCCACCTCTTCCCTAGGCCTTAATGGTCAAGCTCTACCTCGACGAGGACATGAGTAGCCGGGTAGCTCAAGCTTTACGGAGCAAAGGTTTCGATGTGGTTTCCTCACATGAGGTTGGGAACGATGGGCTTTCCGATGAAGAAGAGCTCCGCTATGCCACGAAAGAAGGGAGGCATCTTGTTACCTACAACGCCAAGGATTTTCTGGCCTTAGCGAACCAGTGGTACCAGCGTGGCCGGCGTTTCCCCAAAATCCTGATCCTTAGGGAGGAGCGCTCTCCCCGCCATGACCTAGGCGCCCAAGTTAAAACCCTCGAGGAATTTTTAAACCGAAGCGCTCGAGATCCGAATCTCTGGGATTGTGTGGAGTTTTTGTAACACAAGACGGGGCTTACAACGAACATCTTTTGATGCCCTTAGTACCCCAAGCCTATTCGAACATGTTTATATTCCAAATAATTATCTAAAGCGTGCCGCGAAAGTTCTCGACCAATTCCGCTTTGTTTCCACCCGCCAAATGGAGCTTGAAGCTCTGTCACGTCGTTCACATTGATTGCGACACCACCCGCCTCGAGATGTTCGGCGAGATATATCGCTTTAGCCAAATCTTTGGTATAGACATAAGCAGCTAGCCCATACCGTGTTTCATTTGCCAGGTGTAGAGCTTCTTCCAAACTTTGAACCACCATGATGGGCATAACCGGGCCAAATGTTTCCTCACGCATGATGCGCATCCGATGGTCAACATCCACAAGTATTGTAGGAGTGAAAAAGAAACCCTTCTTATATTTTTCCCCCTCAGGTTCCTGCCCTCCATAAATAATCTTTGCCCCTTTCTCAAGTGCGTCTTGGATGTGTTCTTTGGTCTTGCACCGCAGCTCTTCCCTAAACATGGGGCCTAAGTCTGTCTCTGGTTCAAGCCCGTTGCCAAGCCTGAGTTTTCGCACCGCCTCTAACACGCCCTCGATAAAATCGTTGGCTACTTTTTTAAACACATATACTCTATTAATGCTGATACAAATTTGTCCCATGTGGGAAAATGCACGGCGCACACAACCAGGGATCGCAGCCTCAAGAGGGGCATCATCGCAAATAATCGCAGGTGCATTACCGCCAAGTTCAAGCGTGACTCTCTTTAAATGCTTTGAAGCCTTTTCCAGAATGAGCTTCCCTGTCTCTGTCTCTCCTGTAAATGCCAATTTCGCTACCTTCGGATTTTCTACTAACTCTATACCTACTTCAGAAGCTCGGCCTTGGACAACATTTATAACTCCTGGTGGAAAGCCCGCATCATTCACAGCCTTTACGAATTCCGTGGCCGCAACCGGCGCTTCGCTAGAAGGTTTAATCACTACGGTGCACCCGGCTGCCAGCGCCGGTCCGAGTTTCCAGGCTAAAAGATCCACAGGGAAATTCCAAGGAACGATTAACCCAGCTACCCCAACAGGCTGGCGGATTACGAAGCTGCGCGTGGAAGGTGAAGACGTCGGAACCCATTCACCAAAAATTCTCATTGCCTCTTCCCCGTAATATTCCAACACTTTGGCTGCAAAGTCGATTTCTTTTCTGGCATCTTTCAAGGGTTTGCCATTCTCTAGTGTAAGAAAATACGCAATTTCTTCGAGGCGTTGTCTAACAATTGATGCTGCCTTTTTTAGAAGTTCGGCTCTCTCAAAGCTGCTCGTCCATGCCCATTGACCAAAAGCGCGATAGGCAGCTTCAATGGCTTCCTGAACATCGTGTTTTGTTCCTAGAACAACCTCAGCGACAACTTCATCCGTATTAGCCGGATTGATAATGCAAGCAGTGGATTTTCCATCCCTCCATGTACCATTTATCAACATTTGAACAAGCTTTGGCATATTGCCTCCTTTACTTGTTTGTTGTAGAAAACCTTCTGATTACTTTTCAAAAAAACCTCGAACACCTTCGAGTGTTGCTTCTACCAATAGCTTTTCAAGAGAACGCCTTTCTTTTTCGGCCAAGACTTCGAAACTGTCAAACTTGACGGTAGCTAAACAAAAGCTCACAGCTTTTAACTGGAGGTACCTGCTAACTGCGTAAACGGCTGCCGTTTCCATATCCAACCCAATAACGCCAAGTTTACGGAGCAATGTTACATCTACCTTCCCTTCCCTAAGCCGGTTAGGATGCAAACCATCCAAACTTGCAATCAGCCCTACGCGATAAGGAACGCCACTAGACGAAAGCCCACTTGCGAAAGCTGTAAGCAAGTCATAATTGGGGATAGCAGGAAATTCGATGGGGAGATAAGCAATAGAAGTTCCTTCCAATCGCACCCCACCTTCTGCCAATACGAAACTGCCCAAAGGGCAAGATATTGCCATAGTTGTGCCCGCCCTAATAACGACCTCTGCCCCCAGGGCATGAAGCTCCTCAATGGCTACAGCTGCAGCTGGAGCTCCCATGCCGTGAGCCAGGACACCAAGCGGAATGCCTTTATATTGGCCAGTTAATAATGTCATACCGTGTGATCCCACGCTAAACCGCGAGTTTTCGAGAGTTTCGGAAAAAAGGTCTAATCTACGCACGTCCCCAACCAGGATAACCACTCTAGGAACCTCTTGGTTATGCTGTAAGTACCATGTCTGGGGCTTATTCATTCAATCCCTCCTGTATAGGCCATGAACCGAAGGCTTCTCGATAACGTCTTTGGAGTGCTACAGGATCAGGTAAAGAAGTTTGTGCACCCCATGATTCGAGAACAAAGGAAGCTAAAACTGCACCAATACGTGCAGATATCGACAAAGGAAGCCCGTGGTAAAGGCCGTAAATAACTCCCGCCACAAACCCATCCCCTGCACCGGTCGGATCCACTGTGCAGGAGGGCCGAACCGCAGGAATGACCTCCTTGCCGGCCTCTGTAAGTACTTCACTTCCCTTATCCCCCTTTGTTACAATCAGTCCCTGCAAGCCTCGCTTCAGAAGTTCGGATACATCTCTTAAGCCCACTAATTGTTTTAGCAGAATAGCCTCTGATTCGTTGATTACTAAATATGCGGAAACGTTCAACAAATACTGCAGAAGATCTGGAGGATAAGCACGCATATCCCCTTTAAAGGACCAAAGAATGGGCACCCCCTTTTTCTCCAAATAAAAAACTACTTCACGTGTAAGCCAAGGATCTCCAACAGTTATAACACCGTGGCTTATATTTAGTTCTTGTATGATACTTATCTTGCTTTTTAGAGCTTGCATGACCATATCGCTCGCACCAGGATAATATAAAGTTATATGGTTTCCTGCTCGATCATTAATTAAAAAAGTTCTTGGAGAAGATAGCCCTTTTTGCAAGCTCACCAAGGATGTATCAACGCCCAGTTTGGTCAGAAACTCTTTGTACGCTGTTCCATATTCGTCAGCGCCTAATACAGTAACGAGTGCGGTCCTAATCCCAAGGCGTGCGCAAGCCACAGCAATGTTACATGCACAGCCTCCAGGCAGAGGTCGTTCCAGTCCCTCGAAGGCAAGCACAGTTGATGTCTTGCCCTCGCCACAAAAATGATCGATTAATATGAACGAATCAAAGCTCGCATAGCCAGTGACAAGTATATTTGCACCGCTCATGCCCGCGCTCCCTTTCGAACATCCCGCCATGAGACGAATACCAGCACAGCCACAACTGTTAAGAAGGGGATCATTTGCGCTAGCTGAGGAGGCACATTGATCCAAAGCTGGAGTCGTGACTGTAAGCCATCGAAAAAGCCGAACAGAAGGCAGGCTAAAGTGGTAAACACTGGTCGGCCGCGGCCAAAATAAATTGCTGCAAGGGCAATAAATCCTTTGCCAGCGGTCATCCCTGAAGTAAAAAGGCGCAGGTCCCCTAGCGACAATTGTGCCCCTCCGAGGCCGCATAGGATTGCACAAAGCAACTGAGCAACGACGCGTATCCTCTGGATGCTAAGCCCTATCGCCCGGGCTGCCTCTGGATTTTCCCCAACAGCACGTATCCGCAACCCTAACGGTGTGTGATAAAGCCACAGAGTAGTGAAAACCCAGGCAAGCCAAGCCCCGTACACAAGAATGCTATGACCAGAAAAGGCCTGCAGCACCGGCACTGCCTTAAATATTGGGATCTGCAAGCGCGGCAAAATCGGCAGGCTTTGGGGAACAAAAGCCCCTCGGCTTCCTGTAACCACCCACATAAGCAGACGAGTAAGCGCGATAGTTAAAGTATTCAAGCCCAAAGCAGATGTAACCAAGTGAGCTTTCAAGCCTTCGGTAAGGAGGGCGAAAGTGGCTCCGATGAGCATTGCAGATATAACTGCCCCTAGAAGTCCCAACAGAAGGTTGCCGGTCCAGGCGGTGATCGTTAAACCCGCAAAAGCGCCAGCGAGCATTTCTGCTTCCATAGCAATGTTTATCACTCCTACGTGATAACTGAACAAACCACCGTAGGCAACAAGCATTAGTGGTGCAGCTTGCCGTAAAGTCACTCCAATAAGCTCTTCAACATTCATCTTTTGCTCTCCTGAGTTTTAGCTTTCCTTCGCCACACCCACAGTTGAACTACAAGTTCCGCAGAAGTTAGCGCAATAATTATTCCCTCGAAAATTCTAGGCACTTCCATGGGAATCGCTGTCATTAGCTCTATGAGAGACTCGCCGTTATAAATGGCCCCCAAAAGTAAAGCACTAAAAAGCACTCCAAGAGGATTGTTACGGGCGAGCAAAGCAACAGCTATTCCAGTGTATCCATATCCTGGAGAGAAGTTGGCAATAAACCGATAGTGAATACCAAGAATTTGAACTGCCCCAGCTATTCCTCCTAAGAAACCGCTCAAAAACATTGCCTTAACGGCAATTTTCTTGTCCGGCATTCCAGACCACTTTACACATAATGGGTTCGAGCCCAACATCCTGACTTCATAGCCAAACGCAGTTCGCCTAAAGACAAACCAGAGAGTAAAGCTTGCAATGAGAGCAAAAACGAACCCGAGGTTTAATTGTGAAGGAGGTGCAAGCCGGGGCAGCCGGGCTGCGCTCGCAATGGGGAAAGACATAGCGTTAGCAAGCCCGGGGACGCCATAGATGTAAGTAACCAGATAAGTAGTGAGATAAATTGCCACGTAATTTAACATTAATGTTGTTACTATTTCATCTACGTTATACCGTACTTTTACGATTCCTGGCCCTAAGGCCCAAAGGCCACCAGCTATTCCTGCGACGAGGATGGCTAAAAATACCAACATCCAGCCTGGGAGGTGCAACCAGGTAAACCCAACCCAAGCTGCGCCAAAGGCCCCCAAATAAAGGCTACCCTCCACACCCACATTGAAAAGGCCGGCTTTAAAGGCCACAGCTATTGCAAGTCCCGTAAAAATTAAAGGAGTAGCTGCAGCCAAAGTTTCTGCCAGACCTGCACGACTTCCAAAAGCAGTTGTCACTAAAATTTTAAATACCGTAAAAGGGTTTTCTCCTGTAAAGCTAATAATTAACCCAGTAATTAGGAAAGCGATCGCCAACAATAATCCAATGCGGATAAATTCAGTTATCAAGCTTCTTTTCCAATTGCCCACGAGTCCCTCCGAGCATAAGCAAGCCAAGTTCCTCTGGTGTAGTTGCACGAGGCGACACCTCGCCCACTATGGTGCCTCGGAAGATCACCAAAAGGCGATCCGAAAGCTCCAACAATTCGTCCAAATCTGTGGAGACTACTAGGATGCTTATCCCACGAGCCCGCAAGTTCATTAGACGCTCATGAACCTCCAGGGTACTCCGTACGTCTAGTCCACGTGTGGGGTGAACAGCGATGAGTACCAGAGGGGAGGTTGAGAGCTCGCGAGCAATTACTAGACGCTGAATGTTCCCACCAGAAAGGTTGCGGGCAACCGTATTCGGCTCGGCGACAATGTGGTATTCCTTTATGGCAGAAATAGCAAACTCTTTTATGTTCCTCTCACGCAAAATACCAGCGATGTTGTAGGGAAAGTGTCGGTACTTGACGGTGATGAGGTTTTCTGCCACAGTAGCTGAAGGAACGACCCCCTCTTTTAGCCTGTCCCCGGGTATTACCGCTAGCCCTAGCCGTCTCCGTTTGGAAGGAGGAAGGCGAGTAATGTCTTCGCCGTTCAGCAAAATCCTACCAGTCACTGCCTCGCGCACACCTACGAGGGCTTCCACAAGCTCTTGTTGGCCGTTCCCCTCAACACCAGCTAACCCAATGATCTCCCCCTCACGGAGTTCGAAAGACACGCTATTCACTGCGGGTCGACCACGGTCATTAAGCACGGTCAGACCTTGCACCGTCAGCACTGGCTCGTCCCTTTTTCTCTGAAGGGATTCCTGGGGAAAAGTCGCTCGCTGAATTTCCATCCCTACCATTAGAGTCGCTAGTTTGGTCTCAGTCACGTCAGAGGGCTTAACGTCAGCGACTACTTGGCCTTTTCGCATAACGGTAATTCGTGAGGCTACGGTAAGAACTTCTCTAAGCTTGTGGGAAATCAAAATGATCGCGATGCCAGATGTTGCAAGCCCCCGAAGAAGTTTCAGAAGGGACTCCACTTCCTGAGGCGTCAGCACAGCGGTGGGCTCATCTAAGATGAGTAGCTCTACACGACGATATAACGCCTTTAAAAGCTCCACCTTTTGCTGTTGCCCTACTGAAAGTCCTCTCACAATAGCTTTTGGATCGAGCTCAAAACCGAATTGCTTGATCAATTGTGCGACTCTCCTGTAAGCCTGTTGGCGACTAAAAAGTGGACCAAAAACAGGTTCATTACCCAGAACCACATTTTCTGTAACAGAAAGCGATGGAAAAAGCTGAAAATGCTGGTGCACCATACCGATGCCCAGTCGCATCGCCTGCTGGGGTGAGCTTATGGATACCTTGCTCCCTTTCCAAAAAATTTCGCCCGCATCTGGACGCTCCAGCCCATAAATAATGCGCATTAAAGTTGTCTTCCCCGCACCGTTTTCTCCAACAAGACCAAGAATTTCTCCCGAGAAAACTGTGAGATTAACATGGTCGTTGGCTAAAACGCCCGGGAAGGCTTTTGTTATCCCCCGAACCTGCAAAAGTGGAGTTTTGGTCTGCATTTTGGTTTTTAAAGCGGGCGGCGGTAGTTATCCGCCGCCCGCCGGACTTTGTCTTAAAGCCCTCAGGGATTGGTCTCCGAATAAGGCTTAGAAAGCCCAGTGATGTCTGGAACTACAATCTCTCCACGAAGGATTTTCTGTGTGAGCTCTTCGATTTTAGCAATGTACTCGGCTGGAATTATGTGGCGCGTGTATTTCATCTCGGAGAGTCCGACCCCACCGTTTTTCAAGTTCATGTGATAAACTTTGCCACCGGGATTGCGGCCCTCAACGTAATCCTTAATGACAGTGTACAGAGCAATATCTGCTCTCTTTAGTACACTGGTAAGGACATGCTCGGGGGCAATGTAATCTTGATCCGTATCTACGCCGATTGCGTAATGCCCCGTCTCCTTGGCTGCCTGGATCACACCCATTCCAGTAGCCCCGGCCACTTGGTATACCACATCTGCGCCAGCGTTGAACATAGCTAAGGCTAATTCACGGCCCTTCGCCGGATCGCCGAAGGACTCGCTGTAAGCCACCAATACTTGGATTTCGGGATCTATGTAGTGAGCCCCTTCTTGGTAGCCAACAATGAATTTGTCAATGCCTAGCGATTTGGTGCCGCCAATGACTCCAATAATTTTGTTGCCGCGGATCCCTGGTATCGATGTATTGCTAACCACCATGGCTGCAAGAGCACCCGCAAGGAAAGATCCTTCATGCTCGTAGAAGATAATGGAAGCTACATTGGGAGCGTCAATGATGTAATTCAGCATTACAAACAGAGTGTTGGGGAAATCTTTTGCCACTGCAGGAAGGACAGTGAGATGGGCGTACTCCATGGTGATAACAATATTGAAGCCGGCTCGAGCAGCATCGCGCAAAAGTTTCTCGCCCATCCCCACCGGATCGGGTGACTCTATCACTCGCACCGTAACGCCAAAATCCTGAGCTGCTTTCGTAACACCAGCAAAACCGGTGTCATTCCAAGAGAGATCTCCCAAGCCACCCCTTGAGGTTATATATGCAACTTTAACCTCAGCCCCGAAAACTGCCGAACCAATAAGCATTACGCTAAAAACGACAGTAAAAAACTTCCTCATTGCTACCTCCTTTCTCGTTTTCCTTCCAGCCTTCTTAGCCTCCCTGCGCATTAGTTTTGTCCCTTCTCTCACCTCCTTTTAACTTCAATAAGTGTTTAACAACCTCCTCCGTGGTAAGAACCCTACCGAAATACTTACCAATAGTGCGCAACGTTGCCATGTGTAGGGTTTCGTCCACCGCGGCTGTAGCATCACTCACAAAGTAGACTCGATAATCCCGAAAAACTGCATCTCGCGCAGTTGAATCACAACATACGTTGGAATGAATTCCCGTAATTATAAGAGTATTCACACCTAAATTGCGTAATAACTGGTCAAGGTCAGTGCCAAAAAATCCACTATATCTATTCTTTTTGATGACGATATCAGATTCCCTGGGCTTTAAGGGTTCAAAGATTTCCGTGTCCCACGTCCCATCCAGCCAGCCCCCTGATTCTTTGTCAGAAGGGAAGAGTTCATGCACTACAATACCTCCGTCTATATAGCCTGGCCTGTAAGCATGGCGGAAGTAAATCACCGGAATACCTAAAGAACGAGCTAGATCTGCCAACCGAGCTATTTTAGGAACAATAGCTAAATATGGCTTATTATTCTCGCCCAGTTTAACAAGGTGGCCATTGGGGTGTAGGAAAGCATTTTGCATGTCGATGATAAGCAAGGCTGGTTTTTCTTCAGAAAGCCACATTCTAGCCTCCTCCCACCGAAGATCCACGCTTTAGCCGGATACGATACCGATATAGATCAGAGCGATAAATGGCAATGACATGCTCAATCGGTCTATGTTCATTGGAAAAAACGGTGCGAACAACTTTCAAAAGGGGCGCGCCAATGCCAAGACCAAGGAGCTCTGCCTGAAAGGAATTAGCCTGGATGGCTTCGATGGTTTCCTCTGCCTCCACAAGCTGGAATCCTTTTTCTTGAAGAAGAGCGTAAAGAGAACCTCTCTTTTCAAGCTCGTGTTGAGCAATAGAGATATCACCAGGTAAATAAGCATCATGGATTCCAACCGGCTGATCGTCAGCAAGTCTGAGACGATGAATCCTCAATACTGGTTCCCCTTCTTTAATACCAAGATGGGAAGCTATTGCCGCGTCGCTAAGCACTTCACCAAAGAAGAGAATCCGTGAACCCGGACACATTCCGCGGGACCTAATGTCCTCGGAGAAGCTTACCAGGGTGCTTAAGGAGTGTTCGAATTTGGGGAAAGCAACGAATGTGCCAAGTCCCTGCCGACGGTAAAGGAGCCCCTCCCGCTTTAGCTCTAAAAGGGCTTGCCTAACTGTCATTTTTGCTACGCCTAATGCTTCCGCAATTTCCTCCTCTGACGGCAGAAGCTCCTTGGGTTTAAGTTCACCTCTAGCAATAGCACCGCGTATGGAATCAGCTATTTGGCGGTACAAGGGTACAAAGCTGTTCTTATCTATAGAAACCACTCTTAGAAACTCCCCGAGCTCCACAACCTTGCCTGTAGTCATGTTCTACCAGTAGTATAATATTTCAGTCTTTCATGTCAAGAGGAAGGAGGGCAGCCGTGAACAGTAGTGTCGGGAACGCGGTGGGTTATCTGGGTTTCAACCAGAGCCGCTTGCTTCATCCAACTCAAGTCAGTCTCAAATGGAGGTGATGCGATTTGCATTCTCGCCTTTTTGAAATTGAAAAACCGGTTATAGGTATGGTCCATCTGCCCCCTCTTCCCGGAGCTCCTCGCTATACTGGCCAAACTATTGAAGAGCTCGTTGAGTTCGCCATAAGTGAGGCCAAAGCATTGGAAGAGGGAGGGATTGATGCAGTTCTGGTGGAAAATTACAATGACTATCCTTATCCCACAGATCGCGTACCCACACCCACTTTGATAGCTATGGCTGTAATCACTCATCGAGTTAAAGCAGCGGTTTCAGTGCCGGTGGGGGTTAACTTGCTCTTTAATGATGTCGAAAACGAGCTCTACCTTGCTTGGTGTCTGGGTTTGGATTTCATTAGAGTTGAGGGTTTTATAGACCTCTTGTTCACTGATATGGGCCCGTTGTTTCCAACAGCGCCGAAGCTCATGCGCCTCCGACAAATACTGGCCGCAGAAAAAGTAGCCATCTTGGCTGATGTTCAAGGTAAGTATACCCAAGCTTTCCCTATGAGAAATCTTATAGACTCTGCGCGAGACGCTCTGGAGAGAGGGGGAGCTGACGCATTAATTCTCACGGGCGTAAGAACGGGAGAGGCGGCTTCTAAAGAAATAATCCGTGAACTTAAACAAAAAGTGCCCAATGCTAAAATTTTTTTAGGAAGTGGAATGACCCCAGAAAACCTTAGAGAAAGCATCAGCTTTTGTGATGGAGTGATTGTTGGCACTTACTTAAAAAAGGATGGGATTATTTCCAACCCTATCGATCCCGAGCGAGTGAGAAAGCTCATGGCGGTCGCCAAAAGTGCTAGAAAGGCAGCTATCTAACTAAGAAAAAAGAGCCTCACCAAACAACTAACCACAGAAGCAATGTAGGCCTCGATCCTCAGGCCGGGCTACCGGTGCTTTAGGCTTCCGTCCCGAAGAGCTTTCGATCACCACCTACACCCTCCTCATCAACGAGATTGGTCCTGAAACCGCCGTCCTCCCCACCAAGGTGGAAGGGCTTTTTCTCATCAACGCGAACTTGGACCTCGCCGGCGCTGAGGCGGAGCTCTTGGGCGAGAATAGCCTGAACTGAACCTTACTGCTTTCCATCCATGCCTTAGCCGATTTTACGGCTAAGCGGCGGTCAATCCTG
>Ga0080004_1123314_pt1 | contig 12206 bp, 14 predicted proteins | sample WasSprMetagenome_FD_69207 | JGI IMG/M metagenome (GOLD analysis project Ga0080004, IMG submission 69207) | Sulfidic aquatic microbial communities from Washburn Spring, Yellowstone National Park, USA - WS (SPADES assembly) (version 2) | ecosystem: Environmental > Aquatic > Thermal springs > Hot... | reverse complement strand
CCTCAAGCAATTTCTGGGGAAGCCTGCCTATTGCCTTTTGAATCGTGGTGTAGTGGACGCCCTCTATGCCTAGCCACTTCACATAGCTGCTAGCGGCGAGCTCCCGATACGGCATCTGGCGGCAGTGCTCCTTTATCGCCGCGAGGAAAGCCGCCTCCGCGGGCCCGACCTTTGGGGGCTGACCTGGACCCTTCTTTCTTGGGCATATTTGCTCAGCTGGTGAGGAGATAAGGGCGAAAAAGCGCTTAAGCAATGTTTCGGGAAGTTGCTCATATGCTCTATCTCTAGCACGCCAGCGCTCGTTGAACCTATACTTGACCAGGTTTTCACCTCCGTCCCCCTCAGCTCCCCTCGCCCCTGGTTAAACTAAAGTGAAGCTCCCTAAAAAACTTCTACAAGCTCGGCACGACCAGACGAAGCCGAAGTTTTCCAAGCTTATCATTTAAAGTTTGAGCTTATTAATTCGCATGACAAAAAAATAAAGGGGGGAACTTGGACGTCTTTGAGGCCGTTCAAAGGAGACGCTCGGTCAGGGCATATCTGAAAAAGGATGTCCCACAAGAGTTAGTGATGAGGATATTGGAGGCGGCCCGTCTAGCCCCATCTGCGGAGGCCATTCAGCCATGGTATTTCATAGTACTCACGGATCAGGAAAAGAAGGATAAAATCGCCAAGAGCGGCAGGTTCGCGCGATTCATCTCCAAAGCGCCTGTGGTGATAGTTGGATGCGGGGACCGTGAAGCGTCGCCCAAATGGTTTAAGGTTGACGTGGCGATAGCGATGGAACACATGGTCCTTGAGGCCACCGAGCTCGGCCTTGGGACATGCTGGGTGGGAAGTTTCAGCGAAAGTTTAGTTAAGCAAGTTTTAAAAATTCCTGAAAGGTTTTCTGTGGTCGCCCTTCTCGCCTTGGGCTACCCTGCTAAAAAAGTGGACTACCTCGGCAAGCTCGTTCACCTTGTCCGCGGAAGGAAAAAGTTGGAAAGAATAGTTGGGTTAAACGAATACGGCAAGGCGTTTTAGGGGATCCTTGGCGAATTTGTTCTTCTTCGCTCTTCTGCCGAACAAGGCTGATGTTCCGATTAAAACGCTTATAGAAAAAGAAGCAATTATAAGCTGTTTGAAATCGTCAGCTGTCAACCATAGAAGGGCGTCGTTCTTTAATCATGAAACAGTTAAATATAATTTCACCGTCAAATCTTTTTGGCTGTCTTGAGAAAAGAAATGGCGATACCCTTGGTGATGGCCGGAAAGATCTTCAAAATTAGGGAAGAGATCTCGCTCGAAGCGATAGCCTCCAAATTGAAAAATTTCAGAAAGGAGGAGAATTACCCGGTGGGCGACAAGTCGATCCCTCTCCTAACAGAGATCAGAGACCTAGGCTTCAGAACCCATGGGCTTATAGGCACGTTCAGCCAGGACAGGGTCATAAGCCTTTACAGACGCGGTGAGATAGTTCCAACGATAAAAACCATCGAGGCACCCATACTTTTCTCAAATTATGGTGACATGCTTCTTCTAACGATCATAGGAAAAAAATGGACGGCGAACAACATAGCGAGTCAACTTCAGGAGATCTTACTCCTCCGCCCGGGCGCGATTGTCGAGGGGAGGATCGCGCCAGAAACTTTGAAGAGGTTCCATGAGGAGAACCCCGCGGGGACGAAGGTCATTTTTTTCGACGATGTTGACATACCGGATGTGAACAAGCTATCTTTTTACGGCTCAGCGCTGATAAACTCCTCCCTTTATAACGATTACCTTAAACACGGGAAGATCTGGTATGTGGTTGTCACCTCCAGAAAGGGTTACGTGGTCGGGCTGACGAGAAATTCTGTGGTTACGGTGTTCAGCAGGGTCGATGAAGGTGAGTTTCTAGATTACACGGTCGATGAGGTGTTTCCTCTAATATCGCCATAGCAAACTTTCATCCGCGAGTTCAGGTTGAAAATCCAATCTCCCTAATTGCATGTTTGGTTATCTCAAGGTTACAGGTCTTGTTTTTTGCGCACCAGTCTTGGCATTTCTCCGCCCAGCCCCTTTCTGAATAGATCAACCCGCATTCCTCGCAGATGAAATAGACCTTACCACTTTTCTTCGTTTCCTTTACCATGTAGCTCACATTTTATTCGATTTTTAAAATATCTAAAAATTTAGTGAGCGGCTATGCTAACTTTTTGTGGGGCACGTTTGGAATGGAGGCGCCCCCGCTGGTCAAATTAACTATATTCGCGTTCAGCCCGCCCGCCAGCCATGCAAAAAGTCCTTTTCCTATCCTCAATTTAGCCAGCGTCCTTGATGGATTTTTGCTGAAAGAATATTTTCCGAGCTTAGGCCCGAAATCCATGCCCGCAAGATAAATCTTAGAAGCGCCAAGTTCGTGGGCCAAAAAGGCGCCTCTGTCCCCATCTGTGAATCCTCCGAAATTGAAGAGCTTTCCGAATGGTTTTACCTGCGTGCTCCCTATCACGCGTTCGCTCATCTTGGGCACCACCCTGAGTACGGCTTCTATGTTATCGCCGTGGGCATGAACCACCATCCATGCCCCCCTTTCCCAGGCCATGAGCTGGTCCTCAACTCTTCCATCGAGATCTGTAACGATCACGTCCGGGTTCCGGTAATGCATCACCGCTGATGTGGCACCGTCTGCAGAAATTAAAACCTTATCCAAATACCCCGCTTTCTCCAATTTTTCAAGATCAATATCTAAGGATGGTCCGGACCCGAAGACGATGCATTCCCTCTTTTCTATGATGCGCGCCAAATCGCCTATCCTTGGCTTTGGCAAAATCTCATCTATCAGCCTTGCCGCCAAAACATCCTCATCTCTGTCCAGCCTGAGTTCTTCCACTATTCTTTCATACCAAGGCTTCCAGACTTCCCATCGCATATTTTTACCTACCAAATGTTTTTGCAAAGCGGCTAATTAACTTAATTTTCTTCTGGGCACAATATTCCTTCGCAAACGACTGGTTCGAAAAACTCTAAAAAGCGGGATCGATTTTGCGATTAGCCTAGAGCTTCTATGGCGAATATTTATTAAAAAAACATGAAGCTTTTTCATTGGGGGGGCTTGCAATATGCAATCTTGATTTTTCTGCTGGCAGTTGCGGTCGTGATGATTTCATTCCTCTTAACGATTTTAATAGGTTCAGCATGGACCCCGACGCCGAAGAGTGTCGTGGGCAAAATGTTAAAGATGGCGGGCTTAAAACGTGGCGAGACCCTTTATGACTTGGGCTCCGGAGATGGGAGGATAGTGATAAAGGCGGCTAAAGATTTCGGCGCGGTCTCAGTTGGGATTGAGGCAAACCCATTTCTTGTTATCTGGTCAAGGCTTAAATAAAACTCCTTAGATTGGAGAAAAGGGCGAAAATAATCTGGGGAAATTTCTTCAATCTGGATCTAAGCGCGGCGGACGTTGTCACGATTTTTCTAAGCCAGCGCGCAAACGATGAGTTGAGGGAAAAATTCAGCAGAGAACTCAAAAGTGGCGCTAGGGTTGTCTCTTACACTTGGATAATGAAGGGATGGACTCCGGTCAAAGGAGATCTTGGCTCGGAGATATATGTTTACAAAGTAAGCGAGGTAAAGAAAGCGGAAAAGATTCCATCCGCTCGACCTCTTTGAACCCGAAAATTTGATGGGCTTTCGTAAATTTTTTGCCTTGATTCTCACTCTTTATTCAGTTAATAGGAGGGGTACCTTTTCTCCATTGCGACTGTATACCGCGACGTTTTTTTCACCTAAGAAGGGAAAACCCACAATCATGAATATGATCCCGAAAAAATTGTTCAAGTCCGCAGATGAAGGTATCAGTGCCCCTGAAGGGTGAGAGTGTGCCGTGCCAACGATGGAAAAGTCTATAGGCAGCATATGAAGCTGGAGTGCGGAGAATCCCTGCCCGTAAGTCGCAAATGGGGGAATAAGGAAATCTGAAATCTCTATCAGATTTTTCCTTCTTTTCCCCCTTAGCAACAAGATGGTTTCCCTTGGGTGGAGCCTTCTCGCGCTCTCCAAAATTGCCTCCAATAAATCCCTGCTCATTGAAACCGTTATGCTTGCTTGCATAATGATCAACTTTTTAACGTTTAATTCATTCCTAAGCATAAATTCGCGCGGTCGTTAATGGCTAAGAACGGGGCCTTTTCTTTCATGAAATTCTACACCCTCAAAAGAGAATCGCCTTCGCGTCCCCAACTATTAGCTCAAGAATTTCTCCTCGAATTCCGGTCTCTTTTTTGAGCTCACCCAAGTCTTTTGCAACAAGCTGTTTAAGCAGTATTATCCCGGCGGACGAAAGTTTTTCCCTAGTTTCCGCATCCAGGCCTTTTAAATATGTGGTCGGGTATAGCTCTTTTTCCTCAATCATCGCCCGCAGGTCACGTTCGGGGGGGTAGCTCCACCCTATGTGATGAATCCCCCTGCACTCCGCGTAACGCTTTGCATGATCAGAAAGTTTGGTGTTGCAGACTATCAACGACCCATCTACCTTTAAATTGTTCAACCCGAGTTCAAATCCCTCAGCCACGTCCTCGAAAACCGCCCTCACTATGCGGCTAACGTCAAGGCTCGTCTGGGCATGATAGTCGAAATGATGCTTCACCTCCACGATGTATGCCTTCCCATCCTTTCTCGCTATCGCATCGATCTCGTGCTCCACGCACCTCCCCCTTACAATTTGATTCGGGGTAACCTCGTAACCATGTTCGCTCAGCAAAATCTGAACAAAGCGCTCAAAATCAGGCTTGGGGTTCATCAGGCTCAAAGCCCTCCGCAGGTCAATCCTGCGCTTGACATCCGGTTTATGCTTGCTGAGCTGTCTAAAAATCATTTGAAGAATTTTTTTCGTCGGAATGCCGTCATACGCTTTGAGCTCAATTTTCTTAGCGACATCCTCGGCAATTTCCCTGGATGCGCCCAACCTCAAACATGTTCTAACGATTTTCTCCGCATCGAAAAGTTGCCTAGTTCCATCTGCTTTTGTTACGGTTATAGCCAAATTTATCACGTTATTTTATTCATTGGTTAAAAAATAACTATTCCTCTTTCGATGTCCGTATAACTGGGGACTCAACTTAATTCTGATTTTAACCTTAGAAGAAAGCTCAATCTCCTTAGAAGCTACCTTGCACTTAGAGCTTCCCTTTCCATCCTCGTCGCCTCAACTATGGCGCGGATCTTTCCTATCGCCTCGTCAACGGTCCTAGTCTTGAGGCCGCAATCTGGGTCTATCCAAAGCTGTTCTGGCTTAAGAACCTCAAGCGCCTTTTGAATTCTTTTCCTGACAGTTTCAACGGTTTCAACGATGTGCGAGTGAACATCGACCACGCCAAATGAAAGATCCTTGGTGAACGAGTGCTTCTTGAAAAGCTCCACTAGATCGAGCTCGCTGTTGGACATCTCAAGGTCAAAATTGTCAACCGGCAATTTCAGCATTTCTGGGTAAATAAATTCAAACGCCCCGTAACATATGTGATTTATGAAATAAGCGTCAACACCTCTGGTCACTATCTCCATAGCCTCTATAGCGAATTCTTCAAGCTCCTCCGGCCTGGTGGAGATCGCCGGCTCGTCTATCTGGATTATTTTCGCGCCAGCGTCTGCCAGCGCCTTGACCTCCTTATGCAGGGCCCTTGCGATGTCTAGGCAGGCCTCTTTCCTGCTTGAATAATATTCATTGAACGACCAGTCCATCATGGTATAGGGCCCGGTGATCATCCCCTTCACGGGCTTCTCGGTCAAACCCTGCGCGAACTTCCACCACTCGACCGTTATAGGGCCCCGCCACCTCACCTTATTAACTATTATCGGTTTCCTGTAGTAGCGATTTCCATATGAGCGCACGAGGCCGCTTATTTTAAACCCGTCAAGATTTTCGGAGAAATAAGTCACCATGTCGCCCCTGTACATCTCCCCATCCACGAGCACATCTAGCCCGACTTCCTCCTGCTTCTTGATCCAAAAGCGGGTCGCCTTCTCCTCTAATGAGCGCAGATCCTCAAGACTGATTTTTCCAGCCAGAAGTTTGCTTCTGGCCTCCATAAGTTCAGGCGGCTTTGGAAAGCTCCCTACCGTGGTAGTCGGAAGGATGGGCAAATCCAAGCCAAGCCTTGCGAGTTTATCCCTCATTTCAAACCCTCCCTAGCCTTTTCCGCTATTTTGACCATATTTTTCAATTTGGCGAACGCCACATCCCGGGGCAGATACTCCATCCCGCAAGATGGATTCAAGTAAGCCTGATGAGCCTCAACGTATTCCAGAACGCGCATCAAGATCGGCAAAACTTCGTCCTCTTTCTCCATCCTCGTGTTCCTGGCGTCGATGAGGCCCAAGCCAAGCTCCTTTTTTGACCCAAATTCCTCAATGACATCTGCAAGATTTTTACTGTATGTGAAATCTAGCCCCACAATGTCGACTGGCAGGTCCTGAAACCTTGAATAAAGCCCTGAGGCGTCGCCGAAGTACGTGTAAAGGGCAAGCTTCGCATTTCTCTTTTTACCGGAAACCTCCTCAATCGCGCGTTCGAAGATTTCAAAATCGCCCTCGTTTTTAAGTATGGCGGGCTCATCGAGCTGAATTATCTGTGCCCCCGCCTTTGCGAGTTCCTCGATTTCGTTTGATATGGCTTCCGCGAAGTCGATGAGGAGAGAATTGAAATCCTTATAGTGTTTGTTGATTGAGAGCTTTGCAAGCGTATAAGGGCCGGTTACCACAGGTTTCACCTGCCTTGAAGAGACGCCCTTAGCAAAGATGAATTCATCCCTGACAACGGGTCCCCGCCAAATCACGCGACCAATAATCACAGGTTGCCTGAAATAAAAGTTCGTGTCAAAAAATCTCAGCAATCCATCGATTTTGCAGCCCTCGAACTTCCCGCAGAAATGGGAAATTTGATCATACCACCTTATTTGCCCATCAGTCACTATGTCAAGGCCGGCCGTGATCTGTTCCTCCAAGACTTCCTTTGTGGTTTCGTCCTGCACTCGCTTGAATTCTTCGTCCGAGATTTCCTTTCTTTCCCAGCTGGAATAGGCTCTTCGCAAACGCTGTTGCTCGGGCGAGTCACCAACGCGAGGGTAGCTACCAGTGTTGGCCGTGAGAAGCCTCATTTGCCCACCGTTGAAGAGATATTCAAAATATCGATACTTTTAAACTTTCCGCAGGGACTCATTTTTCATCCCACTTCTGCATGTGGCCCTTCGTTTGTCCTTCGTAAATTTTTCTGACCTTCTGTAAAGTATCCGCATCCTCGGGCCCCTTATCGTCTCTAATTCTCGTTATCCTTGCAAACCTCAGAGACATCCCGCACCCGTATTTTGGACTCCTCTGGATCTCATTGTAAGCGACCTCCACCACAATTTTAGGTTGCACCCAGACCCTGCGCCCTTCCCTTTTGATCGTAAGCTCCTTTAGCTTGGCCGTCATCTCCCTCAACTCTCTGTCTGTTAGGCCCTTAAACGTCTTACCCAAAATTTCAAATTTTTTAGTCCCAGCGTCGATCGCGGCCAAGTAGTAGTCTGATAACCATTCCCTCCTTCGCCCATAACCATATTCTGCTCCAACTATGACTAGATCCAATGGCTCGAGGGTGGGCTTTATTTTTAGCCACAACTTCCCCCTAGCGCCAAGTTGATACATCCCATCTAAGCGCTTTGCCATCAGACCTTCATGTCCCTGCCGCATTGTTTCGTCTAAAAATTTTTTTATCTCGCTCACATCATCAGAAATTAAATTTTCCACAAGCTGGAGCTCGCCCGCTACCTCCGCAAGCATTCTTCTCCTCTCCAAGTAACCCAGGCCGGTCAAATTTTCTCCATTAAGGGAGAGCACGTCAAAAAGATAAAGCCTCAAAGGTATCTCATCCGCAGCCTGGCCTATCTCCTTTTCCCTTTTAAAGCGATGCATCAAATACTGAAACGGTAGCACGTTCCCCTGCTTGTCAACAGCCACTATCTCCCCCTCCATTATAGCCTCCCTCGCCGTAACTCTCAAAGCCAGCTCCACAATTTCTGATAGGCTTTCCGTGACCTCGGTCAACCTCCTGCTGAAGATTTTGACCTCATTCCCAAGTTTGTGTATTTGCACTCTCGCGCCGTCAAGTTTGCGCTCAAACGAGGCCCTTCCGCCCAAAGTTTGGAGGGCCTCCTCGATACTCCCTGCATTCTCCGCAAGCATCGGCCTGACCGGCCTGAAAACTTTTATATCCAAGGCATTAACTCCCTCTAGACCTCTTTCCCTCGCAATCCTCGCAACCTCGGCATCGCCTGCCACCATTCTAGCGCGATTAACCGCATCCAGAGGTATGTCAAAGGCCCTCGAGATGGCAATAGCCATAAGCCCTTCATTGAATCCCGTCCTCATCTCTCCGAGGATTATCCTTACAAGGTATTTTATTTCCAAAGAAGAGGCGTTGCTTAAAAGAGTCTCAACCAGCCTTTCCTTTTTCTCCCTAGCGTTAATCCCCCTCGCAGAAGCCATTTTCTCAAAAAATTGTGTGACTTGTTTAACTGTCAGGGGTTTTTCTAAAAAAGCCAGCTGTCGGATTGCCCCCTTCTTTTCAAAGATTTCTTTGGTTGCTGAGCCTAGGTCTCCGGTTCTATTAAAAACACTCGTAAATTCTTCGTCCGTTACGCGTGTTAATTTTCGAACCGCCTCACGAATTGTACCCCAGCTCACATCTAGTGATTTTTGGCCTAAGGGAAAAGCGCGGCCCAAAAGCATGTACAAAGCAGGCTCTATTTCTTCCTGATTGAGGCGCTTGATGAAATCTGCCACAATTTTTATCATCTCGCCTCTCTTTGTGGTTGCCTCGAGCTTTTCGCAGAGTTCAACGAGCTCCAAGAATCTCATTCGAGATCGCCATTTTAGGATTCTATTTTAAGGCTTAAGAAAAGATTGGCATCAAATAAGAGCGACTTGTGCGACAGACTGTAAGAATCAAATTTTATTTTATTATCGCCATGCAGCCTCGGGTGCTCAATACATCACCTCTCCTTCATTTTTGCGATCTCTTTCTCTACCCGCGAGAGTCTTGCATTCATCTCCTTCAGCTGGGCTACCATCTTGTGCATGAACCTTATTTTCTCTAACTGGATTCTTCTTTCTATTTCCGTCATGCCCTCACCTGATCTCAACGACGAACCTGACCTTGCCTTCCGCCTCAAATTTCTTTCTGGCTGCGCTCTCATCTTCTGCGACTGTCTCAAACGTGAGGTCAAAGCCGTCCTGAGATGCCCACACGCGGACCTTCTACCCTTCACGCATATCACCTCTTCTCAGCGATAGCTTTCGCAATCTCTCTTGAACTCAAAACTTTGCTGGACCCGCACTTGAAGCAACGGAAATCGACTAAGTCCTCGTGAAATCCTCGAAAATGTCATCGTTGCTCGTTTCGTCGAGAAATCTTCTCAGCTCTTCCTTGCTAAAATTTTCAAGAGGCTGCTCCTCGCAGTTGGCGTAGGCGATTTTTGCCTAGCTCTGTCGATCCACACATGCCGTCTTAAAAAGCACGGATTTGAACTTCTGAAACATTGAGTTTGCTTTAAGGGCGTAAAAAACCCTAACCTCCTCCCAGCGGCTGGCGTTGCGATGAATCAGCTTCACATGTACCCCCGCCCGCCCATAGACCCATGCGTGTTGAAAGACGGTCGAAGTATCCCAAATGCCGGATGTGATGGCATGACTGACTCTTCGCTTTTAGCCCCTTTTCCAAACCATCTATGCGGAGGTGTTAAGAAACATGCCCAATTGGATAGGACTGGATGTCCACAAGCGAACCTGTCATCCAGATGCTAGATGAGCGTGAAGTCGTCGTCCAAACGAAGCTTCAGAATGAGCCAGAAGAACTCAAGCGGACCTTTGAAAGCTTTGATGATGCCAAGGTAGCGATGGAGGCATCCTACTGCTGGCAGCCCGTTTACGAACTGATCGAGTAGCTTGGCCACGAAGTGGTGCTGACTCATCTCAAGGAAACCCAGATCATCGCCAAGCGGAAGGTGAAGACCGGTGCCAAGGACTCGGAAGCCCTTGCGTACCCGCTGCAGCTCGGATGGCTTCCGACCTCCTACGTTCCGCCTGAGGAGGAAGGAGGCTGAGGGAGCTGGTGAGGCTGCACATGTACCTAATCCACGAGGGACGCGGTTCAAGAATAAAGTTCAAGCCGAACTCGGCAAGCGTTGGTTGAATCCGTTCACGAAACGTGGGGAGCGAAACTTACAGAACTCGATAGCAGAACCGTCCGCATCCGCACGACCATCATGGAATCTTTGAACAAGAACATCAAGGAACTCGAACGGGAGTTGAAATCGAGTGCCGGAGAGAGCGAGGAATTCCCTTTAAAGACGAAGAATGATCGCACATTTTAAAAATTTGAAAAGGGCGCCTAATCCGCTCTAAGTTGCTATCTAGGTTCATCCTTTTATTATCTACCATATCTGGATTAAAACTTAGACGATGCACTGAAGCGATAAAGGCAATAACTGAGATGCAGGTCAGGGATTCAAAGGCGATAGCTTTTCTTGAAAAGACGATGGCGCCCGCCTTATCTAAAGATCAAATGGATGAGCTTCGGTCCCTTAAGGGAGGAATCGCTAAAGTTGACGATATAAATTGCCAAAAAGAATTTGCTAAAAGCAATTGAAGAATCCGAACAGACCCACCACCTAGCTTCTGCATTAATTGCAAGTCGTGTAATAATTTATGTCTTAGAAAAAATACCTGGAAAGAGCGATGGGGAGAAAATTGATAATCTATTTCAAAAAGGACTTATTCCAGAAAAGAGGGAGGATGTGAGAACGTCTCTTTGAGGGCTTGTAGATTGGCGAGGAATACCCTTTCCCATCGTATAGAAATTTTTCCTGATCCAGGTGAAGCTTTATCGATACTAGCCAACAGTATTACACTATCAAAATTGGGAACTAAATTTAAGTCGATCTTTCAAAATTCTGATTAATTCAGAAAAACTCCCAGATAACTCCCCAAAACTAGTAGTTCGTTCGAATTTGTTAACAATCAAATCCTTAGATCTCGCAACTCTTTGACCCATCAGGGCAGTCTTTGACCCGACAGTCAGCAAGGCCCAGTCTTTCTCAAGCAGGGATTAACCTCTTCAAACACCCACTTAAAAGTTAACTAGTCAATGACATGTCAATTCTGGAAAAGTATACTTACAACGCTAGTATGGATGTGGAATTACTCATCATGAGTAACGAACATATACTTCCGCTTAAAAAAGAGAAAAATTCGCAGCGCGGGCTACTTTCTATCTATTCTACTTAACAGGCATCTTTGGCCTGACCTTCTGCATGATCGCATGAAGCTGGATTGCGCGAAGCTCCATGGCCTCTTGGAGTTTTTTGAAATCGAGCACGGGTTGCTTTGCTAAGTTTTCCGCAAAGTTTTCGAACTGTGGCCCCAGCTGCTCAGAAAGTGCCCTAATGAAGTCCGAGAAATCAAGCCCAGTTGCCTCCTCGAATTCCTTGGCGAGCCCTTTGAACTTCATTGCCTTTCCGTGAGCTTCCACGCATGCGTTGTCTATGTTCTCAACGTGGCTCTTGAACTCATTCATCAGCTCCATTGCCTTCTCCATCTCTCCAGCTTTGATAAGCTCCCTGACCTCAGCCATTACTTTTTGAATTTCCTTCAGCTCAACGTCAACGTCTTTTCTTACCACCGCACCAAGCTCTAGCGGGATAGATCCGACGGCTACTGATAGGTTTTCTGAGGCCAGAGACACCCTGTTCTCCACCATGCCCAAAAACCTCTCCGCGTGTCGCTGTTTGACGTTCTCAACTATAGGCTTGAGCTCGGACATCGCCTTGCCAAATTCTTGGTTGATTTCCTTCAGTGCCTCAGAGTTCTCCGCTTTGATGGCGTTCTCCATCTGCACCAGCTTCTCGCGAACTAGCGCCAGCCTTTCCTCAATCCTCGAAATCTCTATGCCTATTGCTTTCACATTTTCTTTTATGCTCTCCAGCCTCTCTATGGTCGCCTGTATCCTCTGAACCGCTGCCTCTATGCCTCTTGCCTTTAGGTTCTCTTTCTCATTTTCGGTCTCAACGTTCTCAAGGTCGCCAGACGCCGCTGAAATCGCGGACTTCAGCTTGTGCATGGCTTCCAAAATTATGCTTTTTGCTTCTGCAAACTTCCCTTGGTCTATGAGTTTCATAGCCTCTGAAGATGCGGCGATGGCATCGCTGTAGGCG
>Ga0080004_1120585_pt1 | contig 12206 bp, 13 predicted proteins | sample WasSprMetagenome_FD_69207 | JGI IMG/M metagenome (GOLD analysis project Ga0080004, IMG submission 69207) | Sulfidic aquatic microbial communities from Washburn Spring, Yellowstone National Park, USA - WS (SPADES assembly) (version 2) | ecosystem: Environmental > Aquatic > Thermal springs > Hot... | reverse complement strand
GGAACCCCTCTTTTAAAAAGAGCAAAGGATAAAAATAAAGACCAATCCTATTTTTTAGCCTTGATAGATTGTGAAATTATTCCTTATTTAATTTTCCCTTTAGGAGATTTTACTAAAGATGAAGTTAAATCCTTAGGAAAAAATTTATTTAAATTTTTGGATTATAAAGAATCACAAGATATTTGTTTTTTAAAAAATAAAACTTTAAAAGAATTTTTATCTACTTATCTTCCAGAAAAAAAGGGCTTTGTCGTTTATAAAGATAAAATTATAGGTACCCATTCAGGTATCCATTGGTATACTATTGGACAAAGAAAGGGACTTGGAATACCTTTTGGTAAACCTTTATATATTATTGATTTAGACTTTAACGAAAATAAAATAGTTTTAGGAGATGAAAAAGATTTATTTTCCAAAGGACTTATTTTAGAGGATCTGAATTTTCACCTTCCTTTAGATTTATGGACAAATCCTTCAGCTCAGATAAGATATAAAGCGCCTATAGCGAAAGTTAAAGATATAATTAAAAATGATAAAGAATATAAAGTTTTATTTGAAACTCCTGTAAAAGGGGTAACACCTGGACAAATATGTGTTTTTTATGAAGATGAATTTTTACTTGGAGGAGGTGTAATTAAAAAAGCAATAAAATAATTGTTTTAGGTTGACAGAAAAAAGAAAAAAGGTAAGATTTTATTTTTAAAAGGGAAAAGTCTATGGAATTTGAAGCTGTAATTGGTTTAGAAGTTCATGCTCAGCTTAGTACAAAAACAAAAATGTTTTGTTCCTGTTCCACTAAATTTGGAAATCCTCCTAATACACAAATTTGTCCCGTTTGTACAGGTCTTCCTGGAGTATTACCAGTAATAAATAAAAAAGCTGTTGAATATGCTTTGAAATTAGCTTTAGCACTTAATTGCAAAATAAATCTAAAATCTATTATGGCTCGTAAAACTTACTTTTATCCTGATCTTCCCAAAAATTATCAAATTTCTCAATATGAAATACCTATTGCAGAAGGAGGAGCTGTTGAGATTGAAATAAATGGAAACAGAAAGAAAATAGGCTTGATAAGAATACATATGGAAGAAGATGCAGGTAAATTAATTCACGATGAAAAGAAACCTTATTCTTACATAGATTTTAATAGAGCCGGGGTTCCTCTTCTTGAAATTGTAAGTGCTCCGGAAATTTCTTCTCCTGAAGAGGCAGTAGCTTATTTAAAAACGTTAAGAAGAATTTTAAGATATCTTGAAATATGTGACGGGAATATGGAAGAAGGGAGTCTAAGATGTGATGCAAATGTTTCTGTTAGACCAAAAGGGAGTAATAAATTTGGAACTAAAGTAGAATTAAAAAATATGAACTCCTTTAAACATGTAGAAAGAGCTTTAAGTTATGAGATAAAAAGACAAATAGGTCTTCTTATGGAAGGTAAAGAGATTATCCAAGAAACAAGACTCTATGATGAAGCTACACAAACTACTCATCCTATGAGAGGAAAGGAAGAGGCTCATGATTATTGTTATTTCCCTGATCCAGATTTAATAGAAATCCAAATAAACGAAGAAATTCTTGAAAAACTTAAAACTGAACTCCCTGAACTTCCTCAAGAAAAAAAAGAAAGATTTTTAAAAACCTATTCTTTAACGCCTTATGAAGTGGACATTTTAATTGAAGAAAAAAATTTAGCCGATTTTTTTGAAAAAACAGTAAAAATCTATCCTAATCCTAAGAGCATTTCTAATTTCATGCTTACAGAAGTTTTAAGGTATTTAAACCGTGATGGAAAAGATATTAGTGAAACAAATCTCAAACCCGAAATCCTTGCTCAATTACTTGATTTAGTAGAAAAGGGAATAATCTCTATAACCATTGCAAAACAAATTTTTCCGGAGGTATATGAGAAAGGAATTGAACCAAGAAAGATTGTGGAAGAAAGGGGGTTAATTCAAGAGAGTTCAGAAGATAAATTGAGATCCATTTGTGAAGAAGTTTTAGCAGAAAATCCTAAAGAAGTAGAAAAATATAGAGCTGGTAAAAAGGGCATTATAGGATTCTTTGTAGGACAAGTTTTAAAGAAAACACAAGGTAAAGCAAATCCCAAAATAGTTAATAAAATCCTAACTGAGCTCTTGGAAAAATGAAACCTTCTTTCTTGAAAAAAGAAATCTTAAAAGAACCTGCTAAAGCTGATTCAATAAAAGCTTGGTTCTGGACAGAAAAAGGACTTTATCTCCTTGATCAGAGAAAACTTCCTTTAGAGGAAAAATACATTTTTTGTGATAACCTTAACAAAATAAGAACTGCCATCAAAGAAATGGTAGTAAGAGGAGCTCCTGCTATAGGAATTTGTTCAGCAATTGGATTTGTTATAGAATTTAAAAATTTTTTATCTTCTTTAAAAAGTGAAGAAATTTTAATTCATAAAGTAGAAGAGGAAATAGGAAAAATAAGCAATCTTTTAGTTACTGCGCGTCCTACAGCCATAAATCTTTCTTGGGCTGTTTCAAGAATGAGAAAAATTTCCCTTAACTTCCTTGAAAAATTTAAAGAAAAAATAAAAAAAGCTGAACTTAAAAAACTTGAAGAATTACTTGAAAAAGAAGCACTTAAAATATGGGAGGAAGATATAGAAGCTAATTTAGCTATAGCTGATTATGGAAAGGACATTCTTCCGGAAGGAGGAATACTCACACACTGTAATACAGGTGCTTTAGCAACTGGTGGATATGGAACAGCTTTAGGAATTATACGAAAACTTTATGAAAAAAATAAGAAGATAAAGATCTTTGTAGATGAAACTCGTCCTTTTTTACAGGGTGCAAGACTTACTGCTTGGGAACTTTACAAATTAAAAATTCCTTATACTTTAATTACTGACAATGCTGCAGGTTTTCTTATGAAAAAAGGAGAAATCTCTGCAGTAATAGTAGGTGCTGATAGAATTGCAAAAAATGGAGACACAGCTAATAAAATAGGAACCTATTCTTTAGCAGTTTTAGCTAAATTTCACAATATACCTTTTTATGTTGCTGCTCCTTCTTCTACTTTTGATTTAAGTATAGAAAAAGGAGAAAAAATTCCTATAGAAATTCGCCCTTCTGAAGAGGTTTTAACCTGTTATAAAAGTAAAATTGCTCCTTCTAAAGCTAAAGCTTATAACATAGCTTTTGATATAACCCCTAATGAATTAATTTCTGCTATTATAACAGAAAAAGGTATTATCTACCCACCCTATGAAGAAAATATTCCTAAATTTATAACTCCTTAAAGAAATAATGAAAATAAAAGATACTCCAGAAAATACATTAGAAAGATTAATTATTTATCTAAAAGTTTTGGAAGCTCTTGAAAAAAAGAATATAGATTTTATAAGTTCTGAAGATTTAGCTAAAAATTGTGGTGTAAATTCTGCTCAGTTAAGAAAAGATTTAAGTTTTGTAGGATCCTTAGGTACTAAAGGTGTAGGGTATAGTGTTAAAAGTTTAAAATTCAGTCTTAAAAATTTCTTAGGAAGAGCTCAAGAATGGAATCTAATTTTAGGGGGGTTAAGCCCTTTAGGAATATTTCTTTTGCAAGATAAAATTTTACAAAAAGAGGGATTTTATTTTTTAGCTGCCTTTGATACAAAAGAAGAAAACATTGGTAAAATATATAATGGCATTATAGTTTATAATCTAAATCAATTGCCTCAGGTAGTAAACGTAATAAAAGTAGATATAGGTGTAATTACTGCAGAAGAGAATCCAGAAATTTTTTTGGAAGCTTTCATAAATCAAGGCATAAAAGCTATTTTAAATCTTAGTAAAGTACCTCTTTTTGTAGAAAATCAAGAAATAAAGATTGAAAATTTTTCTTTTTCTACGCCTTTAACTAAATTATCTTATTTTTTAAAAAATAGCTTATGAAAATAAAAGTTTGGAAAAAAGATCCCAGAGCCCAAATATTAAAAAAGAGCACTGAACAATCTGTAGGATATGATCTATTTGCTTTGGAAGAAGTTTCTATAGAACCTGGTGAATTTGTTCTTATTAGAACAGGCCTGGTAATAAAAACAGAACCTCCTTATGCTCTTTTCATTTTCCCAAGATCTTCTCTTTTTAAGAATAAAAACTTGATAATGCCAAATTCAGCTGGCATTATAGATTTTGACTATTGTGGAGAAGAGGACGAAATAAAAATTCCTGTATTAAATTTAGGAAAAGAGAAAGTGATCGTAAAGGCTCATGAAAAAATAGCTCAAGCTGTATTTATTAAAATTGGAAATCCTGAAATAGAAGAAATACCTATTCCTCCTAAATCTTCTTCAAGAGGTGGATTTGGATCTACTGGGGGTTGGAAATAATGAGCCTGTAGCTCAGAGGATAGAGCGTGGGGCTCCGGACCCCAAGGTCGGGGGTTCAAATCCCCCCAGGCTCATTATTTTTATACCATTTCAACTTTCAACCCAATCTTTTTCCCTCAAGTCCCCAATGTTCTTTAAAAGTATGCCAAGAGGTGGGATCATTTAAAAAAGCTTGAAGTTTCTTCTGAAGTTGTAATGTCAATTTCAACTCCTGCTACCTTTTCAAGCTGTTTTTAGATCGAAAAAAGATGAAGATCTTCTTCATAGGCTAGATATTTAGATAACTCTTTAACTGAAGGAACAAGTGTGTTTTCTGCTGCTTTAAGACAAAATTGTTTTCCTTCTAAATCTAATTCTTCAGTTTTTAAAAGTGCTTCTAATAATTTTTCAGACACAAAAAAACAAAAACTTGGTTGTAGCTTAAAAACAAATTGAAACACAAATTTTTAAAAATAAGAAGATTTAAGGGGTAATATGAAAGATTTTAACTATGGGAAAGAATATTGGTGGAGGCGGCGGGAATTGAACCCGCGTCCGGAGATAGTTCAGGTTAAACTTCTACAGGCTTAGCCTGTGTTTTGATTTCTCGTAGAAAGCCAGGCACAGGCACCTAAGCTTTCTACCAGGTAGGTTTTTTTCTCGGCTAAAGGAACCCTACCAATTCCTTTAGCCAAAGCCTGTTTAGGTCACACACCTTTAGACCCACAGGCAAGGTCTAAAGATGCGTGGCAGCTTTTTCTATTAAGCTGCCAAAGCGTAGGAATATTCGTCGGCAGTTGTGTTTTTGCACCCTATTTAACGTGGAGGGTGCGACCACGGCCTGCAGTTTAACCCTACCTATCCCCGTCGAGCCCTCTTCGCCCCCATTTTTCAAAGAACTTTAATTTAAAATAACCCTTTTTTTATAAATTTCAAGCTTTAATATTTGAATCGGCAAAAAATGACTCTACAATATTTATAAATTCATTAACAAATTTAGATAAACCTATAAGTTGAGGATAGATCTCAAGCAAATTCTCATAATATTCCAACAATTTTTTATATTCCCCTGCTAATTTCGCACAGGTTGCTGCTTGAGAAAGAATTTGAGGAAGTTTTTTATAAGATGGAGCTTCTTCAAAAGCTTTTTCAATATAAAATAAAGCTTCTTTATAAAATTCAATATCCATAAGTTGCCGAGCAATCAATAAATAGGGATGAAGCTTTGTACTGGGACGATTAAGCCTAGCTCCAGGAATATGAACAATTACAGAAGAAATCCCAAGCATAGGATGGGTTGTTTCTACTAAATATGCTTTTAATCCTTTTTCAAAAATTTTATTCAAAATATACTCTATTTCTACTTTAAAATCTGGATGAGAAAAATAAGGTAAATGTTCAAATGAAATTTTTCCCCCTTTTAATAAAAATTTAGCATCATCTAAATCTTTAAATTTTAAAAAACAAAATGTAGGTCCTCCGGGTTTATTTAAAATAAATTCTCGATAGAGAACTTGAGCTCTATGTTGAACTAACTCAGTTATAGCTCTTATTAAAGCTATATTTGGATTAGGATGGGTACCTGCAGCACCATAAACTTTAAGAGTTGGTGTAGGAGCTAATGAATCATAAGCAATTATAGCTACGGTAGAAATCCCTAAATCTAAGGAAAAATCTTTTATAAATATTTCAATTCCTGAAGATAAAATTTTTTTCAGTGAATCCTTTATCAATGGATTCTCGATAGAATCAATTTCAATAGTAGGAACTTCTAATTTTTCCTCCATAACGACAGAGATACAGTGTCTCTCAATAATTTCACATAAAGCTTGAAGTGTTGCTTCTTCTAAGGTATTTCCTGCTGCCCAACCTGTTGTTCCATAAATTCTATAAAACCAGTGTAAAGGGAAAATTACTTTTTTAGATTCTATGAGGTCATAAGCTTCAACCCAACGCAATTTAATAATTTTTAATTCTTCTAAGAAGCTATTTTCTCTAAAAACACTATGTAAGGGAAAAAGTAAAGATTCAAGAGGTATAGTATTTCCTTTTAGGTTAATATAAGAATCTATAAAGGGATTGGCATCTAATAAGAAAGAGAAATTACTATACCTTTCTATCAATTCCATAAGGGCACTTGCTTCTGCTTGTTCAGGAGTTATACCTTTACCAAAACTATCTCCTATTCCCAAACTCTTACTTATTTCTTCTTCGACTCTACATAAATATACAGGTATACCTATTCTATCTAAATTATCTATCCTTAAAACTTCTTTGAGGATAGGTTTTTCAGTTTGATTAAGTTTTTTAAAGACTTTTTCTATTGTTTCAATGGGAGAACAAGCTTTTTCCTGAGCATAGGTATATTTTTTAAGACAAGACTTAAGCATAAAGTTATTCTAATTTTTTAAGAGTATTTCTATATTTTTCAGGTACAGTTTCAGGAAATTGGGTATAATGAATTATTCCTTTTTCGTCTTTATAATAATAAATTTCTAAAGACTTTTCTTGCTCTTTAGAAATATCTGGTGAATTTGTTTTTTCTTTATTAATTTTTAAATATTTCTTAATTTGTTCAAGCTTTTTGGGACCTATTCCTTTAACTTTTAATAACTCTTCAATAGACCTGAAGGGGCCGTTTTTTTCTCTATATTCAACAATATTTTTGGCTATTTTTGGACCTATTCCAGGTAGTTTTTCTAACTCTTCAACTGTAGCCTGATTAATATCTATTTTGTTTGTAGAAAAAGAATAAAAAGGAATAAGTAAAAATAAAATAACTATAAAAATTGATTTAATAAAAGAAAACATTTATAAAAAGTTATATAAGGGGAGAGAAGTATAAAAACTTCTTGCTCCCCTTATATAGGAAATTTTTAATTTGATAACTTAATTATACACAACCTGTTGGTTTAGGAAGACCTGCCATTTTACAAGCACCTTTACCAGGACCAGAAGGAAAGAGTTCATAAATTTTCTTTAAAGGATAGCCAGTCACTTTAGAAAAAATTCTAACCATGGGTGCAACACCATTTTTCCTGTAATAATCCTGGAGAAATTTAATGCATTTCCAATGCTCCTCTGTGAGCTCTTGAATACCCTCTAAATGTTTTACATAATCTACCCATTCTGGACACCATTCATCTAAACCACCCTGTAAGAAACCATCCTCATCAACCTCAAATTTCTTACCTTTCCATTCTACTATTGGCATAGAACCACCTCCCTTTTTAATTTTTTCATTTGAAATATATTTTTATATATTTTTAAAAAATTGTCAAGAGTTGTAAAATCTTTAAATTTCTTTAATTACAGGTACCTCATCACATTCTGGAAATTTACTACATCTTATACAATCAGCCCAAACTTTATGAGGCAACTCATTTTTAGTTATTTTTCTAAAACCCAATTTTTCAAAAAATTCAGGTACTCTGGTTAAAGCAAATACTTTTGGAATTTCTAAAATTTTAGCCTCTTCTATACAAGCTTCTACTAATTGAATACCTATTCCTCTTTTTTGATATTCTTCACTTACTACTAAAGATCTTATTTCTGCTAAATCTTCCCAGCAAATATGAAGAGCACAAGCACCTACAATTAAATCCTTATCTTCATAAACAAAAAAATCTCTTAAATGTTCATAAAGTTCTGCTAAGGGACGAGGCAATACGTCTCCTTTTTTAGAAAAATGTAATATAAGTCTATAAATGTATTTAATATCTGAAATTTTAGCTTTTCTTAACATGAAAGTTATTTTATTTCGGTTATAAAAGGATGTTCCACATTTAAGTCTTTAGCTATTTGAGTAACATATTTTTTTGCTTCTTCTTTAGTTGAATATTTTCCTACATATACTTTATATAAAATTTCACCATTAGTTTTATATTCTTTCATAAATGCTTTATATCCTTTAGATATAGCAGTATCTTTTAATTTTTCAGCAATTTCTTTTTTTGAAAAAGCACCTATTTGAACAGAATAAAATACTGTAGGAGTTTCTTTAATCTGAGTAGCGATTTTAGCTACTTCTTTCTTTTGATACTTAGCTTCCTTTTTTTGTTCTACTGTAACTTCTTTTTTAGCAATCCCTTCTTTAACCGGTTTTTCAGAAGATGGAGGTGGTGAAATTTTTACAGGTGCAGGTGGGGTAGTCTCATTTGATACTGAAGGTGCTGGGGGTGGTGTAGTTTCATTTGATAAAACCACTGGAGGGGTACTTGGAGCTTGAGAGGGAACAGGTTGTTCTAGTACTATTTCTTCTTTTTGTGCCTTCTTTTCTATTTTAGTTCCTACCCATACCCCTATTACAAAACTCCAAATTAAAAGAGACAAACCAAATAAGATAATAAAAACCAAAGCTAATCTACTAACTTCAATTTTAACTTTTTTTTCTTCCATCCCCTACCCCCTTTTTACATTTTTTTAGGAGCTGATACTCCTAAAAGCTCTAATCCATTTTTTAAAATTATTTTGCAAGCTAAACATAAACCAAGACGTGCATAAGTAAGAGACAAATCTTCTGTTAAAATTCTATATTTAGAATAGTATTCATGAAACTGTTTAGCAAGTTCAAGAAGATAGTAGGTAATTTTATAAGGTGCTAAAGATTGAGAAGCAGATTCTATCACTTCTTGAAATTCTTCAAATTTTTTTAACAATTCAATTTCTTCTTTTTCATTAATTTTTTTAAAATCCACATTTTTCCAGGATATTTCATTTATACCACTTTCTTTTGCTTTTTCAAAGATACTACAAATACGGGCATGAGCATACTGTACATAATAAACTGGATTTTCTTGGGATTGTTTTTTTGCAAGTTCAAGATCAAAATCTAAAGGGGAGTCAGCTGATCTGGAAAGGAAAATAAATCTTGTTGCATCAACACCAACTTCTTTTACCAATTCTTTTAATTCTAAAAATTCTCCTTCACGAGTAGACATGCTCTTTTTCTCTCCGCTTTCAATTAAATTAACCATTTGAATAAGGAGTATTTTTAATCTCTCCTGATCAATTTCAAAAGCTTGTAAAGCTGCTTTTAATCTATTAATATAACCATGATGATCAGCACCCCATATATTTATAGCTATATCAAAATTTCTCTCCATAAATTTTTCATAATGATAAGCTATATCTCCAGTAAAATAAGTAGCTTCTCCATTAGAACGTATTAGAACCCTATCTTTTTCGTCTCCAAAAAGAGTAGCTTTAAACCACAAAGCTCCTTCTTTTTCATAAATTAATCCCTTTTCTTTTAAAATATTTAGAACCTTATCCACTTTACTATTTTCATAAAGGGAACTTTCTGAATACCAATTATCATAAAAAACTCCAAAATTTTCAAGGTCTCTTTTTATATCTTCTAAAATCAATTTTATAGCTAATTCTTTACAAATTTTGATAGCTTTTTCTTTTTCCATAAAAAGCAAATCTGGATATAAATTAAGGACCTCTTTAGCGATATCATAAATATACTTTCCTTTATAGTAATCTTCAGGAAATTGTATATTTTCTCCTGAAAGTTCTTTGGCTCTTAAATAAACCGATTCCCCCAAAATATCCATTTGAGTTCCTTTGTCATTAATGTAGTATTCCTTGGTTACTTTATACCCTGTAAAGTTGAGTACCCTTGCCAATGAATCACCATAAGCTGCTCCTCTACCATGACCTATATGAAGAGGTCCTGTAGGATTAGCTGAAACAAATTCAATAAGTACCTTCTTTCCCTTCCCCAAATCTATTTTCCCATATTCATCTTTTAATTCCAAAATCTTCTTTAAATTTTCTATATAATATTGAGGGGAAATCCAAAAATTTATAAAACCAGGATTAACTACATCTATTTGAGAAAAAATGGGTGTCTTTTCTTTAAGTTTTGAAGCTAATTTATTAGCTATTTCTACAGAAGAAAAATTTAACTTATTTTTTAAGACTAAGGCTACATTAGTAGCATAATCTCCATAAATTTCTTTTTTTGGTTTTTCTATTTCAAAAACAAGCTCTCCTATTTCTCCAAAAAGTTCTTTGATAGCTTCCTCAATAAGTTCTTTAATCTTTCTTTTTATCACTTTCTAACTCCTTTTTCTCTTTTTTAAGTTCTTTTAAAAGTTCTGGATCTGGAGTATAATCAGGACACTTTATAGGAGTAGTACTATCAAAGGAAAACTGTTTGACACAAACACTTCTCCAAGCACATGTAGCACAAAGAATAGGTAGTTCTTTTTCTTGATTATCATTTTTTTTCATAATTTAACCTTCCTCCAAAGTTTTTATTTTAAAACATCAATTGCTTTATATTTTACACCATCCCAATATTTATACATCCTTTTAATAATTTCAAAAATTTTATTTTCATATTTAATATCAAAAGAAAAGTACTCTGGCATATTTGCCCAAAATTCGAGCCTTTCTTTACTCATAGGATGAGGAAAGCTTAAATAAAGGGAATGTAAAAGTATAGCTTTTCCATTTAAAATTTTTCTTTTTGATCCATATTTTATATCTCCAACAATAGGATATCCTCTCTCAGATAAAACTGCTCTTAACTGGTGTTTTCTTCCTGTAAGAGGCATTAATAATAAAACAGTTTCCTTTCCAAGAGAATAAAGAGTAGAATAGATGGTAATAGCTTTTTTAGCATTTTCAGAAGCTTTTTTTAAAATAACAGCTTTTTTCTTTATATTATCCCACAATAAATAGTCTTCCCATATCCCTTCTCCCTCTAAAATACCCTCAACTTTTGCGATGTATAACTTAATAACTTCTTTTTTTTGAAAGCTTTCAAAAAGTCTCTTTGCTGACTTACTTCTTTTTGCAAATACTAATATTCCTGAAACTTTTTTATCTAATTTATGCACCACACCTAAAAACACATTGCCTGGTTTTTTATCTCTTTCCTTTATAAAATTTTTTAAAATCTTTAGGAGCGATTCTTCATTTCTTTTTGCCCCCTGAACAGCAAGTCCTGGTGGTTTGTAAACAACAAGAACATGTTTATCTTCATAAATGATTTCAGGGATTTTCTTCAATTCTTTCATATCTTTCTTTAAACTCTAACATTTTTTGTTTCTTTAATTCCTTAGTTTGAGATGCCTTTTGGAAGAATTCTTCAGGGATACCAAAAATTCTAAAAATAAAGTCAAAAATTCCTTTACCTATACTACTTGGATGCAAAGGAATAATACTATAATTTCTATAAGAACCTGTCACTTGTAAAGGTAAATAAACAAGCATTCTCGGTTTCCCAAGAATTAATTTTCCTAAATAGGGAATTTTTTCTATAATTACATCTATAGTTTTAAAGGGGGATACATAAAAAGTAAGATCTAATTTTTCTTTAGATAAATTTACAATTCCTTCTCCAAAAAGTCTAAAACCAATTGCTGATAAAAATCCATTGTCTAATTTTAAAGTACTATTTTTAATAGTAGCATTTATATTAAGTTCTTCATATTCAAGAAGATTGGTTTCTAAATTAGTTACTTTTCCTCTAAATAGATCTATAGGACTTAGAAATGCAAGAACCTTTGCTAAAACAGGAGCTCTATATATGTATCCTTTATTTGAAGTTATCTCAAGAACCCCTTCACTTTTTTTAACAAGCTTTTCTTTATCTCCTTCTGCATAAAAATAGCCCTTTAATTTATAAGGACCCTCTAAAATTGCTTCAGGCATTTCTTCAGGATATAAACAAGAAAATAGATCTAAAAAATCACCCTTTGAAGGAAAAACTTCTACAAAGGTATATTGAGAATCAGGGGTCTTTTCATATATAGCCTGTCCATTAAGCCCACAAAAATGAAAATTAGGTATCTCAACCATAAGTAGTTTATTTCTGTTATCAAAAATCAATTCTCCATTTATATTTTCAAATTGATGAGAG
>Ga0080004_1194877_pt1 | contig 12209 bp, 12 predicted proteins | sample WasSprMetagenome_FD_69207 | JGI IMG/M metagenome (GOLD analysis project Ga0080004, IMG submission 69207) | Sulfidic aquatic microbial communities from Washburn Spring, Yellowstone National Park, USA - WS (SPADES assembly) (version 2) | ecosystem: Environmental > Aquatic > Thermal springs > Hot... | reverse complement strand
CGGCCGGACCCCGGGGGGGGCGCCGCCGCGGCAGCTGGCCCCCGGGGGTGGCTGAGCCGCGGCAGCCGGACCCCGGGGTCCGGGTCAGCCGATCACGCGGAGTTCCCTCGGACACTCGGTGAGGACGACGGGATCTCCGTCCGTGACCAGTACGTCGCTGACCAGGATCGAGCACCACGGACGGTCGCCCAGCATCCGCTGCAGAATGGCGACGCGCCGCCTTATCTGCTGCATGGGCTGGTGCTCCTTGCCACGGCGGCAAGGCTGATGCCATCGCGCGCTCGAGGAATTCCAGCTCCTCCTCGCCGTGGGCGAGGCTGATGGCGTTGTGCCCCAGGTAGTTGCCCGCGACCACTACGCCGGCCTCCAGCATTGCCTCCCTGAAGATGGCGTACGCGTTGGGGTCTGACGCCCATGCCTCCCGGTAGTTCCTCACCGGGCGCGGGTTGAAGTACCACTGGAAGTGGCCTCCGCCCCCCTGGAACTGCACGTCTACCCCGTACTTTGCCGCCAGTTCCCGGCAGGTGCGCGCCAGCCTCCGGGTGCGTTCCTCCAGCGCGGCCACCACGGCGCCGTCCGCGAGGATGTCCAGCACCGCGTCCGCCGCCGCCAGCGACAACTGGTGGCCGTTGAACGTCCCCACGAACGCCACCTGCTCGGCACCCGGCTCGCAGACGGACAGGGCCCGTGCGGTGCCGGCCACCACCGCCATGATGTGACCGTTGGCGACGGCCTTACCGAAGATGGAGATATCGGGTACCACGCCGTAATGCTCCTGAGCGCCTCCCACCGCCAGACGGAACCCGGTGAGGACCTCGTCCATGATGAACACGATCCCGAGCTCCTGCGTCAGGGCCCTCAAACCCAGGAGGTATTCCCTGTCGGCGGGGACGAACCCCACGTCGATCAGCACCGGCTCCAGGATGAGGGCGGCCAGCCGGTCGGCGTTGGCTTCGAGCAGCCTGCGGGCGCCCTCCAGGTCGTTGAACGGTATCACCAGCGTGCGTTCCACCTGGCTGCGGGCGAGTCCCCTCGTGCCGGGGATGCTGCGGGGGGCGTGGGCGGGGCCGCCCGCGGCCGGGTCGTGCCACACGCTGACGAACAGGGGGTCCGCCCACCCGTCGTAGCAGCCTTCCACCTTGGCGACGTCGTCCTTCCCCGTGAGGGCCCTCGCTATCTGCAGAGCGTGCAGCGCGGCCTCGGTGCCCGTGTTGGTGAAGCGCACGCGCTCCGCGGTCCGGACCAGCTTCAGGAATTTCTCGGCGACGCGCACGCTCAGTTCCGTCTCGTAGCCGGCCTGCAGTCCCCGCTCGAGGGCGGCGCTGACGGCCGCCACTACGGCCGGGTGCTTGTGCCCCAGGATGAGGGCGCCGTTCCCCATGTTACAGTCCAGGTAACGATTCCCGTCTACGTCCCAGATGTAGGCCCCCTCGGCCCGGGAGAAGTAGAGCGGATGGGGCCTGCGGAAGCGCGAACTGGAATGTACGCCCCCCGGGATGCTCAGGCGCGCCCTTTCGTACAATTGCCGTGACTGTGACGTGTTCAATTGCTGCACCTCCGTCTGCAACTGCTGCACGTCCGCCTGCGACGCGGTCGTGGCCGGTGCGGGGTCTCACTCGTAGACTTCGGCGGTGGCCATGTTGCCCACCATGTAGGCGTAGTCTCCCGGGTTGACCCTCCTGATGCCCGGCATGAGCAATACCATCGCGTTCTCGGGGAACGGCGCCCGGATCACCTCGGCCTCCTCGAACGTGTGCGGGTTGTAAATGCGCGCCAGGACCTGCCCCTGGGGTACCGTCCTGGTTATCATGTCCGCTCCCACCTCGGGCACCAGGGTGCCGCCCACCGAGGGCCGGATGGTGGCGATTTCGCGCAGCACCACCTGCCTGCCGGGGGGCTCGGGTTCGCCTCTGATCACCCCCAGGTACCTGAGGGCGTTCAGGCAGCCCCGCAGACCCCGCCGCACGTAAGACTCTTCGTCGGTCCAGCCGCCTCCCAGTTCCACCGTGCAGCACGGGATGCCCCGGGTCCGTGCGATGCTGTTGCTCGTGCCCTCGTAGGGGTGCTCGGGGCGGTACAGCAACCGCGAGCCGAACGAGCGGGAAAGGCCCTCGTCGTTGAGGATGTACACGTAATCGACCAGGGCGAGCGCGCCGCCGCCGTGCAGGTCGATGTATACGTCCACCTTGTCCAGGAACTCCCGGGTCAGCGTGTCCGCTATCTTCTCCGTCAGCCACCCGCCCCTGTCTCCCGGGAACACGCGGTTGAGGTTGTGCATGTCCAGGGGCGTGTTCCTGGTCAGGGCTTCGTAGGCCAGAGGATTCGCCACCGGGATCAACCAGAGCGACCCGGTCATCTCCTCGGGGTTCACGGTATGGCTCAGCCTGCGTATTACCTCTACCCCCACCGTTTCGTCCCCGTGCACGGCTCCCGTGATCCCCACCACCGGCCCGGGCCTGCTCCCTCTGATCTCGTGCAGCACCAGGGCCAGCTCGCAGCCGCTGGCCAGGGTCGTGACGGGCAACCTGCGGACCGTGCGTTGCGCTTGAGACATCACCGACGCCTCCCGTGAGGTTGATTTCCCGTGTCAGGCCCGGTGCCGGGCCCTGGGGTCGATCAGGTCGCGGATGCCGTCCCCGAGCAGGTTGAACCCGAGCACGGTGAGCATGATCGCCATGCCGGGCATGGTGGAGAGGTGGGGGGCATCGCGCAGGTACTTCATCCCGAAAGCCAGCGTCCACCCCCAGCTGGGCTCCGGGGGCTGGACTCCCAGCCCCAGGAAGCTCAGGGTGGATTCGGCCACGATGGCGTGGCCGAGCCCCAGGGTGGCGAGCACTATGATGGGCGACAGCGTATTCGGGAGCACGTGCTTGAGCATGATGGCCCGATCTCTCAGGCCGAGCGCCCGGGCCGCCTCCACGAACTCCCGGTGCTTGAGCGCCAGCACGTTGGCGCGCACCACCCGGGCGTACATGGTCCAGTTGACCAGCCCGATGGCGATCATCAGGTTGACCGGGCTGGGACCCAGTACGGCGATGAGTGCGATGGCGAGCAGGATGACGGGAAACGCGAGGAATATGTCGACCAGCCGCATGATGACCGCATCGACCCATCCCCCCGCATACCCCGCCAGCAGCCCGAGAGCCGTACCCAGCGTGCAGGCGATGCCCACGGACACGATGCCCACTTGCAGGGACACCCGGCTTCCGAATACCAGCCTGGCCCAGAGGTCACGCCCGAACTGGTCGGTCCCGAGGGGGTGGCCGGGCCCCGGTGGAAGCAGCCTCTGGCTCATGTCCATGTGGTACGGATCCCCCGCGATGAAGGGGGCGAACGCCGCCACGAACAGGAGGCCCCCGATCAGGATCCCGCCCAGGATCACCGACTTGTTCCTCGCGCGTTTCACCGGCGCAGCCCCCCAGTCTACTGCCCCTGCGCGATTCCGTGGCGGACCCTGGGGTCTATGAACGTGTACGAGAGGTCGACGGCGAGGTTGAGCAGAGAAAAGACGAGGGCCACGACCAGCACGCACCCCTGTACCAGCGGGAAGTCCCTCTGGCTTATGGCCGTGATGGCCAGCCGGCCGATGCCCGGCCAGGCGAACACCGTTTCCGTCACCACGGCTCCTCCCAGCAGGGCACCGAACTGCATCCCCACGATGGTCACCACCGGCAGCAGGGCGTTCCTCAGGGCGTGCCGGTAGATGACCGCCCGCTCGGGTGCCCCCTTGGCCCGGGCCGTCCTCACGTAATCCTGGTGCAACGCCTCCAGCATGGAGGACCGCACCATCCGGGTGATGAGCGCTGCGGTGGTGAGCCCGAGGGTGAGGGCGGGCATGGTGAGGTGCCTCAGGCTGTCTGCCAGCGGGAGGTAATCCCCGGTGCGGAGCAGTACGGCCAGGCCTTCCAGGAACGGTTTGCCCCGCCCGACCGAGGGGAGGAGCCCCCACCGGAGGGAGAAATTCAGGATCAGCAAGATCCCGAGCCAGAAGACGTGGATACACCGAGCTGGGCGAAGCCCATGCTGACTACGTCGACATGGCGGCCTTTGGGGCCGCCATCTTTGTCGTGGGGCAGTCGTGGGGTAAGAGGCAGGGAGGATTTCGGGGCAGCGCGTCGAATGTACAAGCTCAGAGGTAAGACATCTGCCCGCTGGCGCGGGAGAGGGGAGAGGTCGATGCAGCACAAGTTCCTGGTTCACGAGCCCGGCGACAGCGTGGGCGTGGCCGTGGCGGACATCAAGGCCGGCGAGAAAGTCACGGGGGTGTTCCTGAACGACCACAACTTGCGGGTTGAGGTGGTCGCCCGGCAGGACATCCCGCTCGGGCACAAGATCGCCCTGGTGCCCGTGGCTGAGGGAGAACGCGTGATCAAGTATGGTGTCGCCATCGGCGTAGCCCAGCGGCCCATCGCTCCCGGCGAACATGTGCACATACACAACCTGAAGAGTGCGAGGTGGGGCAAATGAGGCAGACGTTCTGGGGATACCGGCGGCCGGACGGGAGGGTGGGGACCCGCAACTACGTGGCCATCATCCCCCTGGACGACCTTTCCAATGCGGCCGCCGAAGCGGTGAGCAAGGTGATTCAGGGCACCATAGCCCTGCCCCACCCCTACGGGCGGCTCCAGTTTGGGGCTGACCTGGAACTCTTCTTCCGCACCATGATCAACACCGGGCGGAACCCCAACGTCGCAGCGGCAGTCGTGATCGGGATCGAGCCCAACTGGACGCGTCGGCTGGCCGACGGCATCGCCGAGACGGGCAAGCCCGTGGCCTGGTTCGCCATCGAGCGCAACGGCGACCTGTCCACCATAGAGAAGGCGTCCCGCAAGGCCAAGGAGTTCGTGCACTACGCCTCCGAGCTGCGCCGCGAAGAGGTGGACCTGTCGGAGATCGTGGTGAGCATCAAGTGCGGCGAGTCCGACACCACCTCGGGGCTGGCGGCCAACCCCACGGTGGGACGCGTGGTGGAGCGCCTCCTGGACGCCGGAGCCACCGTGCTCTTCGGTGAGACGTCCGAACTCACCGGGGGAGAGGACATCGTGGCGGCGCGCATGAAGACCCCCGAGTTGCAGGCGCAGTTTCTGAGGGTATTCAACGACTACGTGGGCTTCATCGAGCGGGAAGGGGCGGACCTGCTCGGCTCTCAGCCCACCCAGGGCAACATCACCGGCGGGCTGACCACCATCGAGGAGAAGGCCCTCGGCAACATCCAGAAGATCGGTCGCGCCCGGGTGGACGGGGTGCTGGAGCCGGCGCAGCCGCCTCCGGGCAGGGGCCTGTACTTCATGGACACCTCCTCGGCGGGTGCGGAGGCGGTCCCCCTTTTTGCGGCCGGAGGCGCGGTGGTGCACCTGTTCCCCACCGGGCAGGGCAACGTGGTGGGAAATCCCATCATGCCGGTGATCAAGCTGTCGGCCAACCCCATCACCGTGGCCACCATGTCGGAGCACATCGACGTGGACGTTTCCGGGCTCCTCACCCTGGAGAAGACGCTGGACCAGGCCGCGGACGACCTCATGGACATGCTGCTGCGCACCGCCAATGGCCGCCTCACCGCGGCGGAGGTGCTCGGCCACCGGGAATTCGTGCTCACCAAGCTGTTCCGCAGTGCGTGAGACACCCAGGTGTGCGCGCAGTGCCGGGCGGGACCTGGTGCTGGCCTCCTGCGGTGGACGCCCCGGGGACGTCGACGTGTACCGGTGTGGAGCGGACGGCCTGATGCGCCGGGGTGGGTGTGGGGAGGTGAGAAAGACGGGGGAGACACGCGCGACGCATGCTCGCCGCAGAAGGTGCGCAGAGCCGGGGTTGGGTTTCCAACACGCAGACGAGAACGCGGAGGTGACGCCCGTTGAACGGGAGACGATTGGTGGCGTTCCTGCTGTGCGCCGTCTTCCTGGTGGCACTGGTGGGATGCTCCCGGAGCCAGCAGCCTGCTCAGGAGAAAGAGCAGAAGCTGGAGGTCATTCGGGTCAGCCACCAGCCCTGCCTGCATGCCCTGCCGACTTACATGGCAATGCAAAAGGGCTGGGACAAGGAAGAAGGTCTCAAGATCGAGTTCCAGTTCTACGCCTCGGGTCCGCCGCAGAACGAGGCCCTTGCTTCTGGGCAGTGGGACGTGGGCGCCTACGGTAGCGTTCCCATGATGCTGGCGGCCCTGAGGTACGGTGCGTACTGCATAGCCATCTCCAACGACGAATCCGAGACCAACGACCTGTGGGTGCGGCCGGACAGCCCCATCCTGAAGGTCAAGGGGTACAACCCGCAGTACCCCGACATCTACGGCTCGCCGGACACGGTGAAGGGCAAGACGATCCTCCTCACCACGGCTTCCACCGGGCACTACGCTGTCATCGCCACCCTGAAGGCCCTGGGGCTGAACGAGTCCGACGTCAAGATGGTGCACATGGAGCAGGCCCAGGCCCTGGCGGCTTTTGAGGCCGGGCAGGGGGACATCGTGCAGCTGTGGGCGCCCTTCGACTACATCGCCGAGAGCAAGGGCTGGGTCAAGATGTCCTCCGGCCAGCGGGCGGGTGCTGTCATCCCTGGCGCCGTGGTGGCCAGCAAGAAGGCCGTCGAGGAGCGGCCGGAACTGGTCGCCAAGTGGCTGAAGCTGTACATGCGCGGCATCCGGGAAATGAAGCAGAATCCCCAGGCGGCTGCCGAGATGCTGAAGGCCTATTACAAGGAGCACGGGCTCGATCTCAGCGACCGGGCCATCCAGCAGGAGTTCCAGTTGCGGCCGCTGTTCGATACCCAGCAGCAGCTCGAGCTCTTCGCGAAGGGGCCGGACGGCAAGAGCAAGGTGGAGGAGTGGTTCTCCGCTCTGGCGGACTTCTTCGTGGCGCAGGGGAGGATCACACCTCAGGAGAAGGAAAAGCTCTTTGCATCCGGGTTCCTGACGGACAAGATCCTGAAGATGGTCGCCGAGATGGAGGCCAAGGGTAAGTAAGTAGCAGTCGGCAGGGGGCGGCTTGGCTCCCGCGTGTCAGCGCGGGCGCCACCGCCCCCGGTTATCCGGAGGGGTGATGTGAGCGTGACGGAACGGGGCAGGGCCAGGGCAGCCGCGCAGAGCTATTGGTGGCTCTCTGGGCTCAGCCTGGCGGGATTCTTTCTGGTGTGGCACGGGCTGGTGGCCCTGGGGATAGTCCCAACCACCATTTTGGAGAGCCCGGTCAAAGTGGCACAGACCTTCCTGATGAAGTTGTCCTCGGCGTATCCGGACGGGGCTACCCTGGGCCAGCACTTCAAGACCAGCCTCACCCTGGCCCTGACGGGGTACGTGGCGGCCGTGGTGGTGGGGGTGCCCTTGGGGCTGCTCATGGGGTGGTACCGTACCGTGGACGGGATCGTGCGGCCGCTCTTCGAGGTGGTCAGGCCCATCCCGCCCATCGCGTGGATCCCCCTCTCCATCCTGTGGTTCGGTATCGGCCTCCCGGCGAAAGCCTTCATCATCTGGCTGTCGGCCTTCGTCCCCAGTGTGATCAACTCTTACGCAGGGATCAGGTACACCGACCCCGTGCTCATCAACGTAGCGCGGACATTCGGGGCCTCCCACTGGGAGACTTTCCTGCGGGTGGGGGTGCCCTGGGCGCTGCCCATGGTGTTCACGGGCCTGCGCCTGTCGCTGAGTTCCGCGTGGATGACCCTGGTGGCCGCCGAACTGCTGGCCGCCACGGAGGGGTTGGGTTACATGATCCAGATGGGGCGGACGCTGGCCAGGCCGGACGTGATAATCGTGGGGATGCTGACCATAGGGTTCGCGGGGGCCTTGATGGCCCTGGCCCTGGAGAGGGTTGAGGGCAGGATCACCCCGTGGAGGAGGTCGTAGGGGCGATGGAAAACGGCAAGCTGGTTCGTTCTGTCACCCGTCTCCTCCCCATCGTATCCCTCCTGGCGGTGGTGGTTATCTGGCAGATCGTGGTTTCGGCCGGGCTCAGCGGCCACCTGGTGCCCTCGCCGACCAGGGTTGCCGAGCAGTTCTGGCGCATGTTGGTGCAGCCGGTGGGCAGGTTAACCCTGATCGGTCACGTTTGCTGGAGCTTGCGCCGCGTGCTTACCGCCTTCCTGGTGGCAGCCTTCCTGGGCGTTCCCCTGGGCCTGTTCATGGGCTGGAACAGGAAGTTCGAGGCGGTGGTGAAGCCCATCTTCGAGATCTTCCGGCCCATCCCGCCCATCGCCTGGATACCTCTGGCCATCCTCTGGTTCGGCATCGGCGAAACCCCGAAGATATTCATCTGCTGGGTTGGAGCCTTCGTTCCCGCGGTAATGAACGCGTACACCGGCATACGGTTCACGGATCCCTTGCTCCTGGATGCAGCTCGCACGCTGGGGGCCAGGGGGAGGCAGTTGTTCCTGGAGGTGGCGGTGCCTTCGGCCCTCCCGGCCATCTTTGCTGGCCTCCAGAACGGTCTCAGCCTGGGCTGGATGTGCGTCCTTGCCGCGGAAATGGTGGGTGCCCGGGAGGGAGCAGGGTACCTCATCCTCCTGGGTATGGACATGAGCAGCCCTGCCATGATTATCGCCGGCATGCTTACCATAGGCGGCGTGGGGGCGTTCATCGCGGTTGGCCTGCGCTACCTGGAGAAGAGGGTTTGCCCGTGGCTGAGGGCGGTGACAGGATGAAGCCGAAAATCACGTGCGAGAGCATCACCAAGGTCTTCCCCATGCGGGGTGGCGGTGAGCTGACCGTTCTCGAGGACGTCAGCCTGACCGTAGCGGAAAACGAGTTCCTGGTTATCCTGGGGCCGGGTCGGTGCGGGAAGACCACGCTACTCAACATCATCGCCGGGCTGCAGCCCCCCACCCGTGGGCGGGTCCTGGTCGATGGGGCCGTGGTGACCGGGCCTCACCCGGATGTGGGTATGGTGTTTCAAGGCATTGCCCTCTTCCCCTGGAAGACGGTGCTGGAGAACGTGGAAATGGGTCCTCGCCTGCGCGGGGTACCCAAGCGGGAGCGGCGGGAGAAGGCAGAGTACTACATTCGGCTGGTGGGCCTGCAGGGGTTCGAGAACGCATATCCTCACCAGCTCTCCGGGGGTATGAAGCAGCGGGTGGGCATAGCCCGGGCCTACTGCAATGACCCCAAGGTGCTTTTGATGGACGAGCCCTTCGGCCACCTCGACGCCCAGACCCGGTACCAGATGGAGCAGGAAGTGTTGCGCATCTGGGAGCAGGAAAGGCGCACGGTGATGTTCGTGACCAACAACATCGAAGAGGCTGCCTATCTGGCTGACCGGATCGTGCTCCTATCCAGTTGTCCGGCGCGCGTTAAGGCGGAGTACCGTATAGACCTGCCGCGCCCCCGCAACTACACCGACCCCCGCTTCCTGGAAATCAGGCAGGAGATAGCGGCCAACACCGACCTTGTGTTGTAGATGGGGGATGCCGTGATGCAGGCTGCCGGTAACGGAAGAAAGGTTAAAGTGGCGGTCAGGAACCTCACCAAGAAGTACGGGGACCTCTTGGTGTTAGACGACATCTCGTTTGACGTCCGAGATGGGGAGTTCCTGTGTATCGTGGGGCCGACAGGGTGCGGGAAGACCACCTTCCTGAACTGCCTGACCCGGCTGATCCCCCTCACCGCCGGGGAGATCCTCATCGACGGTGAACCCGCGGATCCCCGTCGCCACAACCTGGCCTTCGTTTTCCAGGAGCCGTCAGCGATGCCCTGGCTCACCGTAGAGCAGAACGTCCGCTTCGGGCTGGAGATCAAGCGGCTGCCGGAGAACGAGATAAGGGAGCGGGTGGACAGGGTCATCAGGCTGGTGGGCCTGAGTGACTTCCGCCACTACTATCCCCGTCAGCTCTCGGCCAGCATGGTGCAACGCGTGGTCATCGCGCGTGCATTCGCGGTGAACCCGGACCTCTTGCTGATGGATGAGCCTTACGGGCAACTGGACATCAAGCTGCGCTACCACCTGGAGGACGAGGTGGTGCGCATCTGGCAGGAGCTGGGTACCACCGTGCTGTTCGTCACCCACAACATCGAAGAGGCGGTCTATCTGGCGGAGCGGATCCTGGTGCTCTCGCAGAAACCCACCAAGGTCAAGGCGGAGGTGCACGTGGATTTGCCGCGGCCGCGGAACTTCGCCGACCCCGAGTTCGTGAGGATCCGCGAGGAAGTAACCGAAATGATCAAGTGGTGGTAGGAGGGTTGCCAGGTGCTGAAGTCGTTTTCCTTTGCCTCCCCGACGAGAATCGTGTTCGGGCCGGGGTGCGTGACCAACACCGGTCGCGAGGTGGTGGACGCCGGCGGGACCAGGGTGCTCCTTGTCACCGACGAGGGTGTCCGCAAGGCGGGCCTGGTGGATGGCGTGGTCGATTCCCTCCAAAAGGCCGGGGTAGGCGTGGTCGTGTACGACCGGGTAGAGACGAACCCGGCCCTGGCTGTGGTGGAAGCGGGCTTCGCCTTGTACCGCCAGGAGGGCTGTGACGCCCTTGTGGCGGTGGGCGGCGGCAGCTCCATCGACACCGCCAAAGCGATCGGCGTGCTCGCCAACAACCCGCCTCCCCTGGCCCAGTACGAAGGGGCGGACAAGGTGCCGAACCCCATTCCTCCCCTGGTGGCCGTCCCTACCGCCGCGGGGACGGGGGCAGAGGTCACCTTCAGCGCGGTGATCACCGACCCCGAGCGACACTACAAGATTTCGGTGCGGAGCCCCAAGCAGGCACCCCGGGTGGCGCTGCTCGACCCCAACCTGCTGACGACGCTGCCGCCGCGCCTGGCGGCGATGACCGGGATGGATACCCTGACCCATGCCGTAGAAGCTTACACGTCCACGTCGGCCAACCCCCTGAGCGACGTGCTGGCGCTGCAAGCTATCCGGATGACCGGGGAGTGGCTGCCGCGCTTCGTGGCCAACCCCCGGAACGTGGAGGCAGCCGCCCACATGCAACTGGCCTGCGTGTTCGCGGCAGTGTCCTTCGCCAACGCCCGGCTGGGCAACGTGCACGCCATGGCCCACCCTCTGGGAGGGCACTTCAACCTGCACCACGGGCTGGCCTGTGGCATCGTGCTCCCGCGGGTGATGGAGTTCAACCTGATCGGTGCCCCCGGCCGGTACGCTGACGTGGCCCGGGCGCTGGGCAAGCGCGTGGACGGACTGCCGGTGATGGAAGCGGCTAAGCTGGCCCCGCGGGCGGTGTACGAACTGCTCCAGGTTCTGGAGCTTCCCACCAGGTTGAGCGAGGTGGGGGTGACCGCCGACCGGATACCGGCGATGGCGCGCGACGCCATCACCAGCGGCATCCACGCGACCAATCCGCGGTTGACCGATTACGACGTGATCGTGCGCCTGTACGAAGCGTGCATGTAGGGGAGGCGCGGCGATGGGGCTGAAGGTGCTTGCGGTATACCCCTCCCGGTGCGTCGGGTGCCGCATCTGCGAGCAGTGGTGCTCCTGGAAGCACCACGGCACGGTCAGTCCCGCCCGGTCGCGGGTCACGGTGACCAGGATGCACCGGCAGTACGTCAACGTTCCCGTCGCGTGCTCCCAGTGCTCCCGGGCTCCCTGCGTGGCGGCGTGCCCGGTGGGCGCCCTGCAGCGTGATGGCGTGACGGGCGGCCTGGCGCTGGACGTCGATGCCTGCACGGGATGCCGGCTGTGCCTGGAGAGTTGCCCGCGGGGCGCCATCAAGATGGACGCTGGCTCGGGCGTACCCCTGGTCTGTGACCTGTGCGGGGGCGATCCGGAGTGCGCGAAGCACTGCGCGGAGCGGGCCCTCGTGTACGAGGAAGCGGACAAGATCGCTGGCGGCTACCAGGAGCGGTACTTGGCTGCCGTCGCCCGGGGGAGGGATTGCTCATGACTGTGCAGGCAGGCGGGCTGGCGGGGCGCGTCCTACGTGTCGACCTTACCTGCGGCCGGATCTGGAAGGAGCCGACCCCCGCGGAGGTGTTCGCGCGGTTCCTGGGCGGCCGGGGTGCGGGGGCGTACCTCCTGTTCCACGAGCTGGAAAGGGGTACGGACCCGTTCGGCCCTGGCAACAAGCTGATTTTCTTGACCGGGCCGCTCGTGGGGACGCTGGCTCCGGGGGCCAACAAAATCACGGTGACGTTCCGTTCGCCCCTCTCGGAAACGTATTCCTTCTCACTGTGTGGCGGTCACCTCGGTCCGGAGTTGAAGTTTGCCGGGTACGATGGACTGGTGATCGAAGGGTCTGCCGATCGCCCCGTGTACCTGTGGATAGACGACGACCGGGTCGAG
>Ga0080004_1151177_pt1 | contig 12210 bp, 11 predicted proteins | sample WasSprMetagenome_FD_69207 | JGI IMG/M metagenome (GOLD analysis project Ga0080004, IMG submission 69207) | Sulfidic aquatic microbial communities from Washburn Spring, Yellowstone National Park, USA - WS (SPADES assembly) (version 2) | ecosystem: Environmental > Aquatic > Thermal springs > Hot... | reverse complement strand
CCCTAAACAGATGCACATAAGAGTGGCGGGCCCGGCGAGATTTGAACTCGCGACCCCCGGCTAACCTCTCTTCGGCGAATAGAGGGCCGATGCTCTGTCCATGCTGAGCTACGGGCCCACCGGTGCTCAGCTAAGCTTATTAGGTCGTTGATTGTACCCTATGAGCCGACGACGGGTATGGTGGCGAACAGTTATATGGATTTAGGTTCAATAATTGAGGTTGTTTCATCGAGTGGGGAGAGGAGGCATTATGCTGTTAGGAAGGCGTTGCGGGTTTTGGAATCTGTGACCGGTGTTAAGGCTGACGAAGCGTTCGCTGGTATTGTAAGCGGGAGGATCGATGCGTACGATGTTTTGCGTAGGTTCGTGCGTTCGCTTCAGGAAGAAGGTTTAGCGCCTAAGAGCGTTCGATTTTACCTTTCGCTGCTTCTAAGAATGTTGAGGATGGCTGGAGCGGATGTAAAGTCTGAGCTTATCAGATACAGGGTCCCTCTACCAGTTAACCGAATCGTTAAGATAGATAGGGCTCCGACGGTTGATGAACTTAGAAGGATACTTGCTGTTGTCGGGGCGAGGAATAGGGCTCTTTTCCTTATGCTTGCGTCAACGGGCATGAGGATTGGTGAATGCTTACAGCTGAGGCTTGGAGATCTGCACCTAGATGACGATCCTCCTTATGTTGATGTTAGAACCGCCAAAAGCGGGATCGTAAGAAGGGTTTACTTAACAAAAGAGTGTGTCGAGACCTTAAAGGCTTACCTTAGGAGTAGGCTCGCGGCTGAGCCTCCAACAGCCTGGCTCTGGCCTAGGCGGGGGAACGCTTCAAAACCGCTTCGGAAGACACACGCTCAGCAATATTGGTACGTAGCGCTGAAAAAGGTCGGGCTTGATATGCGAGATAGCAGCGGCTTAGGGTATCAGCTCCACCTACACTCCCTCAGGAAGTTCTATAGGACGCAGCTCGAGAGGGCTGGTGTCTCAAGGACCGTGATAAGCCTTTGGATGGGGCAGGTTACAGGTCTTGATGTAAACTACTTCAGACCAACCGAACCTCAACTCGTTGAAGAGTGGCGGAAGGCCGAGCCCTACTTAACCCTATCACGGGCGGAGGATATCGAAGAGCTCAAAAAGAGCACGGTACTCGAAGTCCTGAGGAGGTTAGCTGTATCGTTCGGGATAGACCCGATGAAGGTCAGAGTTGAAAAACAGAAAAAGCTTGGAAGAGATCCTACATCTGAAGAGGAAATAGAAGCAATCCAAAACGAGATAAAGAAGCTAAGATCAGGAGACAGCGACCCAAAGAAGATCGTTAGCGAAGATGAGCTTGAGCACTACCTTGCTGAGGGTTGGGATGTTCAGACGGTGCTGCCATCAGGGAGGATACTCATAAGGAAGATGGTATAACTTATAAGTAGCGGATAAGAAGAGGTTCGGAGAATGCCCATCGCAAAGACTTGGACTGAAGAGCTTGTGTTAGAGTGGCTTCAACTCAAGGGGTATGTTACTCTTCAGAATGTGAGGCTCAGATCTGGCAGTGGTGGAGGGGTTAAAGAAGCTGATATTCTGGGGTTAAAGCTGCGTAAAGAAGCGCATCCTGAAGATAGTGCTGTGAGAGAGATCTTAGAAATACTTCACGTAGAGGTTGGTAGCCTTAGCGAAAGCTTCGAAAAAAATTTCGCGCTTGTTAAAAATAAGTTTGGTCTAGAACGCAAAGAGGCTGTGAGGGAGATTAGTGTAGACATTGTGGAGCTTGAATCCTTATTGGGTAAGTTTACACTCGGTTCTTCCAGACTCGGGGCTTCAAATATCTACTATAAGCCCCTCTATGTAGCGAGCTACGTTGCTGAAAAGCAGATTGGTATGTTGAGGGAGGGGGTGAAGAAGGAGGGTATAGAGTTCCTAACATTAAAGGAGGTTTTAAGGGAAATCCCAAGCGGGATCGAGGAGTGGAAACGAAGGCAGGTGGGAAAAGGTTTTAGAAAGAGCGAAGAGATAACATTACCAGAGAGCTGGTGGCTACTTAACCTCATAGATTACTTGAGGAGAGTGGAAAATGTCGGATATAGGACTTAAGGAGGAGTTCGAAGTCCTTGAGCATCTTGAGAAAAGACTCAGACCTCTAGCCGAACTCGCTAGAAAGTTTCATAGCGAGGGGTTAGATCGAGGCGAGTTTAAGCGTCTACTCGGTCTGCTTAAGGAGGTGATTGAGCATAGCACGGGAAGAAGTGATCTACCGATAGAAAGTCTTTTGAATGTTTTGCGCGCATCTTTTCTTTCACGGAATATTGGGTGTTGAGTAGAAGTGTCCTTTTGATATTCTTTCTAATCTATCGGCCCCAAAGATTTTAGCTAAGTTTAGCTTTGATTCCGTAAGGTATGCTTTCTCCTCACCGACTATATCTTCAACAGTGAAGATAACGATACACCCCTCCTTTATCATCTCTTCAGTTATAGTTCTGAGTTTCCTTCTTAAATACTTGGCAAACTCATCTGGGTTGTCCCAGAGTTTAGCGGCTTCTTCGAGCCCAGAAACTAGGAAGCTCCCTTGAAGTCCACTATTTATTTTTCTAAGAAATTCAACTATGCTTATGTGCTTAACTTTTATATTCAACTCCTTTAGTAACTTTTTCTCTATAACGTGGTAACCAGCAAAAAGGGAAGCCAATTACATGAACCACTTCTCCAATCCTCGGCGCTCTTTCTTCGTTAGTTTAAGTAGATCGATGATCTTTTTGTAGGTTTCATCCTTTAGCTCTCTAGCCATGTAAGATAAAGTGGATATAACTATTGTCTCGTCGAATTCTCCTAGCTCACTTAGGTGTGGTAGTCTTCTCCCTTCCCTAAATTGGGCGTAGAGGTAATGTATAGCATCTATATAATAGTCCAGCCTCTTTCTTTTAAGGTTCAAGCCGTCAGAAAGCCATTTCCCTCTCCTTAAAGGGTCAACGACGACGAATGTGTCGCCTCTTTGAGTTACGAGGTTTAGATCCTTCAAGCGCTCGATACTTACGCCGAACTCGCTGGATTGCACTATCTTGAGCAGCTCGTTATAATCGATAGTGTTACGCTTGGCTAAGTGCCTGAGATAAAGCTCGGTTATCCTATCAGATGTCGGGATCACCTCTGCTGATTGCAGATCGATTATTATGTCCCGGATATCCTTAAAAGCTTGTGAGATATTGACACGTCCATCATCCGACGTAACGTTAGGGTAATAGGTTGAGTAAACCTCTAAGCACTTACCCAAAACAATGGTCGCTACGTCTCCGTTACTCAGGCTTGGATGGCTTACCTTAACCCTCTCAACCATTTCCCTGGCTTTTAGATAAACTTCATCCTTTAGTTTATCCCAGCTTGTTGGTTGTGTATTATTGTCTAATCTTTTTTTCCTCGCTACGATTATAGTGTCGAACTCTCTAGCCCCTTTAGCCCTTATATGGGTGGACACCTTCATTTCTGAGTAGATCGGATATGTTGCAACGATGTGGAACCCAGCGTTTAAGATGGCTTCTAGGATAGCAGCCCAAGTCTTCGGCTTCTTATGGTGATACGTTAAGATCATCAGACCATCGTCTTTAAGGACTCTATAGCACTCCTTGAACACGCTACTCAGCATTCTTATGTAGTCTTCATGGTTCTTCCCTACCTTCGGGTTAACAACTATCTCAGCACTCTTAGGCACGTAAAGTGGTTTAAACTCGTCGTAATAATCTTTTAGGCTTAGCCTTAACCAGACGTAGTAAAAGTCAGCCAACTCCCCATACATTACGTTATCGTAATAAGGAGGATCTGTGATTACAGCATCTACTTTGTTATCTGGGATAAACGATAGGTCTTGTGAGTCCATAGCCCGTAAAAGGACATTTGAATCTTTGAGTAAAAGGTCTTCGAAGCTTTCGGCAAACCTTCCGTCTATGATGCCCCCAACCTTTATTCTTTTTGTCCCATCTTTTACCAAATACCGCTCAAACGGATCCCTTTGGAATTCTAAACCTTTCCTACCCTTAAGAAAATAACCTTTAAAAGACCCGCGTCCGATAATTTCGCCTTTCTCATCTTCCACCCCCCAGACGTTATTCTCTACAGGAGAGACCCTGTACTGATACGCATGCCGTGAGAAAAGGTCTGTTATTACTTGTTGTTTAACATCGTAAGCGCAGAAGAAGTTGTTGTAGTTGAGAATATCTGAGAAGATCATTAACAGATATTCTTTTATCTTGAGGTCGCTTAACTTCAGAATCTCCTCAAGTAGTAGCGATAGGCATAAAAGTTGTCTATCATTAAAGAGTTGCCAGAAATAGCGGTATCCATAAGCGTTTATACGATCTGAGAACGCAGACGGCTTTTCTTGAGCTGGTATTAAAGTGCCGAAGATGTCGATGCCTCTTTCTTTGAGGTCTTCGATCCGCTTATAGAGCGCTATCTTAGCTTCGTTGTATAGTGCTTTGTCGTATTCGTCTGCCATTTTGTAGTTTCTTTTATGCTTTGGGCAATAGTATTCTATGGCGTAGAGCTCGGCTTCTTCGGGATACCATATTCCCTCCTTCATCCGTTTGTGGAGTAGTCTTCTCGTTGCGTCAAGTATCTTATGCAGATGCCCCTTGCTACAGCGATACATACCATTCCTCCTTTTACCGATCTCTTCGTCTAGGGGTGACGCTGACCCTCTTTTGGGAATAAAGGTAAATCCGCATTTAGCGCAAGTTTCTTCCAAATCCTCCGCTCTCGCCTCAAATATGTAGCCGCAGTTAGGGCAGAAGACTATCGGCTCCTTACCTTTAGGATGCCCTAGTACAAAACTTCTAAAGAGCTTAACTTCCTCTCCACAAGTTATGCAAGGGAGCTTCTTAACCCAAAAAGCATAGATGAAATCAGCTTTTGAGTCCTCCTGCCTATGTGTCTCCTCTAAACATTTGGGGCAGACGGTTTTATAATAGTGTTTGATTTTATCGGCTAGCTTGCGCTCAAGCTCTTGAAAAACCCTATCTAGCCTATCCAAATCAACCTGCTCAGCTTCCTTTTTAGTCACGAACCACGCCACTGGATTGATATCAACCCCGATAACTTTGCAACCTAATCTAAGTGCTTCAACTACAGGAGTACCCCCGCCCATAAAGGGGTCTAAAACAATAGGGCTGTAGCCCAAAGTTTTGCTGAGGTCTATTGACTCGTAAAAGACACCTCTTCTTACCAACTTTCCGTTCTCGACCACACCCCAGAACCACTCTTTAAACTTAGTACTTCCATCGACTTCATTCGGTCGTGCTGCCCCAACATCCTTAAACTCTCTTAGGAATGTTAGAAGTGTTATTACCCTGAAGGTCGAAGCTACTCTTCTAGCCCACCACTTATGCATATTATAGATCGGTTTCCTCACAAAGTTAGCGGAGGATTCCCTTTCAACCAACGCATTCAAATATTCAATAGGGAAGTCTCGCTCTATCAGGTTCAAGCACCTCGCCTCAATATCATGAAAGGGACGAAAATTTCCATGGGCGATACACCCCCGTGAAATGAGGCTGGTGGCTTACCTCTGGTTGTCCACATATATCCACCCCTAACATACACATATTTCTCGTCTAACACAAAGTAACTAATTTCTTCAGGTAAGCTCTCTAACCAATCTAACACCTCTGGTTTCAAAGTTGTGCGGAGGGCGTAACGCTCAGCCTTAAAGTTTCTTTCCAAGAATCTGCTGTGTTCATCAGGCAGACTCCACCTCTCTGTTTCAGCTAGATAACCGTGATCTGAAGTAACGATGAGAACCTCCGCTCTGGTTCTTTCTAAAATAGTGGTGAAAACCTGCCTCGTCTTTTCGTATACGGAATCGTAACTCAGAGCGCCGGCTTCGAAAAGAGTATCCGGAAAGCCTGACCAAATCAATGTGGGGTTGACAACTCTTCCTAAAACTTCTAAATCACCCTCACGGAGTATAGTTATCGTCTTAAAGTCCTTCCGATGCCGAAGCTCGTTTAACCCTTTAACCCCAAACCCCTTCTCTCTATAGAAATCAGTATCAGAGGGTGCTGAGGAGATATCGTAAGTTAACTTGTCAACACTGTAACCGATCTTCTCTACCTCTTTGGCTAATAACATCGATTCCCTCAGGCTCATGCTATCCATAATGACTGCTGTAGGTATTTTTTGGGGGAACAGGGTTCGTAGCTTGGGTTCCTTCTTTGCCTCCTTCAACAGATAGTAATACATTTCGAAGAAGATCTTCTCGAGTCGGCGCTCGCCGAGGCTTACTTCCCGACCACATTTCTCATAATACTCCTTTACAGACCACGTTCCCTCAGTTACTCTTTCCGCCCCTTTACTCCACAGCTCTTGGAAATAATCCCAAATAACGTCCACTGGGTTGTTGGAGGCTTCAGCTAATCTCGTGAAAAGTTCTTTAAGTTCGCCTAGCAACTTTACCCCTTACCAGCACTCTCGCGCTAATGTCTGGCGCTCTTTTTAACCAGTCTATCAACTCTCCACCTTTAAGTTCGGTGAAACCTATTGCCACTTCGAGGTCTTGAAGCACTATCTTATCTAGCGAATCGAAGGTTAGAAGTGTTTTTTCCACCTGATTTACGAGCGCATTTATTTTTACCTCTCTTTCACCGGTATCAGCTAAAGTATGTGTTGCAAGCGCTTCTTCGACTCTAGGTTTAGCGCTGGGAGTTTGTGTAGCTCCTGGGGCTTCTCCTGTTTTACGTCTCATGACGTCAGTTACCTGCTGAGGCACTACAACCGCGTTAGGTTGTAGGAGAGAGGGGTGGAGAAGCTTCGCATCATAATCGATCTTATCTAGGTAGGTTACAAAATACTGCTTTCCTCTCTGTTCTACACCTATCTCTCTATTGGAGCATAATTCCTTAATCACTTCATAGATCTGTTCTACATCAAAAGGTAGCGGATACCCTCTAATTGAGTAGAAATCTTCGATGATACTACTTACGCTAACCTGCTTCTCCGCTGCGATCCTTTCTAAAATTATTGATTTAGCGCTATGCTTGTCCCACAATTCATCAACTAGCTTCTGGCGCATCGCATACCAATCTAGCCTACCAGCACCAATAGAAAGTGGTCTGATGTCGAATTCGCCATCTCTTTTAATCCACCGAACTATTGCCCACTCCTCCCCTTTTAATCTAGAGATTAGGCCGTCTCTCTTCTCTCGAAGAATTCTCTCATACTCGTCTTTCAATTCGCTTGGTTGTCGAGAAAGATCTCTAGCTGCAACGGCCTTCTTCGCTAATGCGAAGAGCTCATCATCTCTCGATAAATCCACACCTCTTCCAGGAACTACGAAGACTATTGAGTTAGGGTAAGGTTTGTTACATAAATAGCCTTCCAACCTCGCCTTCATCCTTTCGTCTGCATCCTCTCTAACAAGTGTAAAGATGATCCTGAGCTCCCTTGCTTTTTCAACTTTCTCGACCGGGAACTCGAGAAGGTATACCTCTCTGCTTTTTCCGAATATCTCGTTTAGAACATCGACTATTTCACCTAATGCTTTGTCTATAGGGACTCTTGCTGACTCTTTTTTCACTATAGATTCTGGGTTCTCTAAGCCTAGCAGAAACTTCGCGTTGTGAGGAGTAACATATGTGCAAGTCTCAGCCACCGAATGTATAGAGTGAATTATTTCTGCAGGGTTCATGCCTGGTCTAAACACGGATTGTAGAAGTTCCAGCTCGGTTGCCCCGGCTTCCGTCGCAACCAAGCTGTGATAAAAGAGTGCTGAGATGATCTCAACACCATATTCTATATCAGCTCTTCTAGCGTCCTCAACGCAGGTTATAGCTTTTCCAATAAGCCTTCGATCTAACATACCTACAAGATCTTTATATCGCTCTACGTTGACATCAGAAAGAAGAAAGAGGTCTCTTTTACTCACTAAATCCCTAACTACGCTCGATAAGAGGTAGAGCAAGCCTCTAGTATTCTGGTAGGATGGATGTGAGGTATACTTTTTGAAGAGGACACTAAGCATAAGTGGGTGGAAGGGATAGCTTTCAACCATCTCATCGAATACCACATTCTCATCAGCATATAATAGGTTGTAGTCTGAAGCATAATGTTTGTATTCATCAATGTATCTTCGCACAATCTTCTTAATCGCTTCCTTATCCCTTTCATCCTCAAAGAGCCTGTAAGGTATGATCTTCATCCTCTTATTGGCGGTTAAATTGATTATCCTGCATTCTCTAGAAAGGGTTCTTTTGGGTTCTTCAAACTCAGCCCTAAGAGCGGTTATCAGAATAAAGTTTAGATCCCTCTCATTAGCCACTTCTGATAGTTTCTCGAGGAAGTATCTATTTCTCTCTCTAATGGTTTGGTCAGATATCTCGTTGAACCACGGCTCAACCTCGTCTAATATTAAGACAAAGGGCCGTTTATCTGCTTCAACCTCCATAAGAAACTCCCTTATTTCCTCCATCCCAGGACTATGTGTCACAAATTTTCCTATCAGATCCTTCCTATCCGTAGACTCAAAGAGTATGTCCCAGAGATATTCATATGCCCCCTCTACCTCCTTAACCTGAATAACAACAACTCTTGCCGCCTCTGGAATAGAAAACTTAGTCTCCGTGTTTTCCAAAGATCGGGCTATCCTCTCTAGCCAGCCATTGGCTTCACGAGGTTGGTTAAATAGATGATAAGCCAAAAGCAAGAGGTGGGACTTACCACTCCCCATATCCCCAATAACAAGAATGTTACCAACAGGGTCTTCGCGTTTCAACTTACGTTTTAGGAAGGTAAGGAAGTTAACTTCATCATCTAACACACACGTTCTACCAAAAACCCAATTCGGATTAGCCTCTGCAGTCCCAGGCTTATACACATTCTCAACCCTCACAACACCAACAATCTTACCTTCTAACACATCGCTTCTAACTTTAAGTATATCCGAGATCTTTTCCTTCAAAGCTACTCCACCAACTGAGTTAGAAAATGCCAGCCACCTGCAACTCTCATCTCGAGGCCCTCCCTCTATGTTCACTTCTGGACCACATATGGATTATTCTTTATCCATTCGATATTTATGCGTTGCCATCTACTCCATACGTGATCCAACAGTGGAGACGAAGGTTAAAAACTATATCAACATCAAGCTTCCCGAGGAGCTCGCTAGAGAAGTGGATGAGCTCGTTAAGGATAGGACATTGGGGTATAGGAGTAGGGGAGAGTTTGTGGCAGAGGCGACGCGACTACACCTACTCAAAATAAAGGGCAGTTTAGGTATACAAACTCCTTCAAAAGATCGACTTAACAGCCCCTAGCTAACATCCACAGAAGAAGCGATACCTTAAGCGGTTATATCTGAGCTCGTAAAAAGAGGAAAATTTTACCCCTTTTCCCTCGCTAGTTAAACGGTGTGTTTAAAGCTTAGAGGGGTTGAGTCGCTTAAACGAGGCGTCGGCTTAGTCGGCTGGTGTTATCGATTTGCAGCCGCATAACATTCTCAGTAGGTGTCGAGGTAACTCTGATAAAGGAGAAGCTCTACACTTTAGCCACCATTGGAGTTATTACGCCGTAATACTTTATGCACAGTGCATAATGTTACGGAAGCAATGCCAAGTAATATTACAGCCACCAGAATGATAGATCGTAACTGTAAGCTCCGCTATAGCGTTCCAATTATGTTCTTTGTCGTTATACCGACAAACCCTTACCAATGGATGCGCCGTTATAAGGTAGATCATTGAGTAGATCGATCTAGCTTAACGCTTTAATGGTAGCTAGGGACCACAACATCGGTTTAAAGCCACATTATCGTGGATATCGCTATAGATCGGGTCAACGGCTCATCGCTCACGAAACCCAACGTTGTGAAAGATTACTACGGCGTGGTAACCTTCCGCTCCTATAGTTGGCTTAACCATGGAGTCGTCTCTGAAACCCCATACATTGTAAAGATGTCACGTTGTGGCAACTTTCTCTTTGCTGGCTTGTGTGGTTGAATTGGCGCTGGATCGTACTTGCTCACCATTCGAAGATCGAGAGATAAACGGGAAAAATTTTCCCCATTTAGATCGTAAAGGGATTATGAAAGTGATAACAACGCTGTTATTGCTTTTTTAACATATGAGCTTTCTCCTCAACCTTTCTGTCGTTCAAGATCGATGCGTGTGAAGTGTGATCTCGCCCCTATCAACCATCTCAGCGAGCCACAAAGGAAAATCAAGATAGTCAAGGTTGTTGCTGACAAACGACTCCCAAGTTATAGGCTCACTCTTGAAAACACCTATAATAGCGTTATTATAGGTTATGTCTTGTTCACTCTCCTTTAGCTGAAGCCTATTCTTGTAGTATTTTAGGTTGTGTAGTCTTCTGAGTATGCGTTTGACTTCTTCATCCGATTTAACCCCTAATCTGATCTTCAGCTCCTGGAGTATGCTTTTCGTGTAGGTTACGCCTGTCTTAATGTTCCTATGCCTAGTGTATGCGATACCCCTAAGGGGTTGCGGTGTTACAGCCTTCTTATTCTCTCAGTTAGCTCTCTCCTTCCCGTTTGCCAAAAAATCGGCGGACGGGTTACCCGGCTTTCTGGGAGCGTGATGCTTCTACTTCGCCTTGTAGGGCTTTAAGCTTTGCTTTTAGTCTGACAATGAGACTTTTCTGCCACAGAGTCGGCATTAAAGTTAAAAAGAAGCAGATCAAGTAGCAATCAAGGGAAGAGTCAAATGGGTGAAGTAATATACGAGCTCCTCAGAAAGTATGTTGAACGACTTCAATCATTTAAGGGTTTGTTCTCAGAGTGGACAGAGGTAGAAGTGAAGAGATTCCTTATTGAGCCACTCTTAGCAGCCTTGGGCTGGGATCCTACTAATCCTTATCTTGTTCGCCACGAGTATCAAGTAAAAGTTGGGTCTGAAACAAAGAAGGCTGATTATGTCCTAATATCTGATAACAGCCCCATATGTGTTGTTGAAGCAAAAAAGGAGAACTGGATGAAGGTGATGCTAAGCAAGCGTTGAGCTATGCCCGCCTTTTGAACGTCCCTTATGCACTTGTTACAAACGGAATAAAGATACGGCTCTATGGCGCTAATTTCTACAAATCTGAAAATGTAACGAATGCCTTGATAATGGACATAGAAATCTCATCTGAAACTTTGGGTGCCTCCATAGAATCTCTCAAGTATCTTACAAGGGGAAAATTGAACTCCAACGAAGTCTACACCGCATTTAAGGACTTTAACGAACAACTGGTGGTTCTTACGTTGTTACAAGAAAAGAAGGATGAGCTTGTTAAATTCATCGTTGAATGGGTTGAAAAGCTTTGGGAAAGGGGTCCTGTTAAAGAGACAATAGTTCTTTCGGCTCTTGAGAAGGTATTTGGTAGAGTTGAAAGGATTAAAGAAATAGCTGCGCAAGCACCTCCTTCTCCTACCCTTACCCCTGTCGTTGCTAGTGAGTTCGAACATAGACCTGATCTTGGAGAAGGTATCTTTGTATACAAGCAAGATCCAAGCAAGCAAATAGATGTTTCACGACCTGGATCTGAGGTGGAACGTAAATTAAAGGAGTTAGGACTTCGTTTAAGTACACCAACGGCGTTTTGGGGTTTTACTATACTCTCCGAAGACGAGCTGGATTAATTGGTAAGAAGAGGTAACCTAGCCTTCTCATCTAGCTTCGGCATCTTCTTCTTCAGGTGGATGACGAGAACCCTGACCAAGCTACCACTTCTATTCGTTGAAATCGAACTTGCCAGTAAAGCTTACGGTGAAGCGTCTCACAACATCAGCGGAGAGTTTAGGTATACAAATAGGATTCCCTGGTCTATAGCACCCTCAGCCATGCTATTCAGCTTCCCCACCCACTTCCTCAGCTACTTCCATCTACCACTTCCAAACCACTTCCACAGCACTTCCAAGCCTATATCTACCTTAACTCTTTTAACACTTGGGGTTCAGTCGGCTGGAGAAGCCTTGGAAGTGGCTTAGAAATCTAGTCGTGCATAAGTCGTGGAAGTGGATGTGGAAGTATATCCACCTACTTCCAGCTCACGTTGGAAGTATCTCCATTAACTTCCACCTTACTTCCAGCTGATGTGGAAGTATCTCCGCCTGTCTCCACCATACTTCCACCCACTTCCAGTGTATCTCCGCTCTACGAGTCGCTTGATGCGCCTGTCTTGGAGACTACCGGTGCATTACTCCTAAGCGGTAGCGCTACTATGCTCGGTGTGGATAGGGCTTCCTAGGCCTCC
>Ga0080004_1131380_pt1 | contig 12210 bp, 7 predicted proteins | sample WasSprMetagenome_FD_69207 | JGI IMG/M metagenome (GOLD analysis project Ga0080004, IMG submission 69207) | Sulfidic aquatic microbial communities from Washburn Spring, Yellowstone National Park, USA - WS (SPADES assembly) (version 2) | ecosystem: Environmental > Aquatic > Thermal springs > Hot... | reverse complement strand
GGGGGCGTGCCCCCGGTCAGCTCGGGGTAGCCCTCGACGACCTCCTTGACCGAGGGCCCGTAGATCACGTAGAAGTCGAGCTGCCCGCCCTCCGCCTCGAAGCTGTACCACTCCTCGGAGCTGTGGCCTAGGTCGAACACCGACCTGAAGGGGTTGTCGAAGAAGACGCCGTACGCCAGCCCCCTCCTCAGCACGATGAAGAAGGGCACGCTCATGTACAGGGGGTCGGTCCCCAGCCTGTAGCCGAACGCGTCCGTGTTCCACATCGTGACGCGGGCGCGGCGCCGGTCCAGCGGCAGCGCCTTCTCGCCCAACCCGTAGAAGTGGTCGTCGAGCTCGAGCCTCATCCAGCACTTAACCCTGTGCCCCTCCCACCTCGAAGGCGCCCAGCCCATCCCCAGCGGGTGGTTCGCGCACACGTAGCGGCCCTCCGCGTCGTAGAAGGCCAGGCGGCACGGCCTCTTCGACGCGACGACCCTCAGCGCGCCCGTCCGAACCTCCACGGTGTCCCCGCGGTCCTCCACCTCGACCCGCGCCTCCCCCCTGCGCGCGACCGCGTAGGACTCCTCGCGGAAGACCCCGTCGGGGGCGAGCGTAACCCTCACGATCTTCGGCGCGACCGCGGCGACCCTCAGCTTGGGCCCCCCGCAGTCGAAGACCACCCAGCTGGCCCCAACCTCGTAGCTCGCGACGTCCCCTAAGAGGCTGAAGTCGGCTTCCGCCACGCTCCCGAGGAGCGCGCACCAGCTAATATGGCTGCTTCCCCGCGGGCGGCACGCTTATATCGCGGCGCTAGGGACGGAGCCCCATGCGAGGGGGGCTCCTCGTCCTCGGCGGTAGCCAGGGCGAGCACGTAGCCGCCCAGCTGGCTGCGCTCCTGGGGGTGGAGCTGGGCGAGGTCGAGGTCTCCCGCTTCCCCGACGGCGAAACGTACGTGCGGGTGCTGGCGGAAGTGGAGGGCAAGCGGGTCGTTTACGTGAACTCGCTCCAGAGGGGGCCCAACGAGGCCCTCGTGGAAACCCTGCTCACGCTGGACGCGCTCAAGGACCTCGGCGCCAGGGAGGTTCACGCCGTGGTGCCGTACATGGCCTACGCGCGGCAGGACGAGCGCTTCAAGCCGGGTGAGGCGGTGAGCGTGGCGACGGTGGCGAAGCTCTTCAGAGCGCTCGGCTTGAGCTCGCTCTACACGGTGGACATGCACCTACACAGGATCAGGGACCCCTCCGCCCTCTTCGGGGCGAGCTTCAGGAACCTGACGGGCGTGAGGGAGCTGGCGAAGTACGTCAAGCGCCACCACCCGGAGGTGCTGGGGAGGGCCGTTGCCGTGGGGCCGGACGAGGAGGCGGAGCAGTGGGCTAGGGTGATGGCGGAGGAGCTGGGGACCGAGTACGCGGTCCTAGAGAAGAAGAGGCTCTCGGCCACCGAGGTCAGGGTCGAGGCGCACGGGGCGAACGTGAAGGGGAAGGTCGCGGTGGTCGTGGACGACATCATCAGCACGGGCGGCACGATAATCGAGGCGGTGAGGGCTCTCAGGCAGCTCGGCTGCGAGGCCGCGCTCGTGGCGTGCGTGCACCCCGTGCTGGCGGGCAACGCCTACGCGAAGCTGCTCAAGCTGCAGCTCCTCGACCTCGTGGGAACCGACACCGTGCTGAGCCCCATCAGCAGGGTCCCCATAGCGCCGGCGATCGCCGAAGCCCTTCGGGGGGACCTCGGGCTCGAGCAAGCTTTTAAGTGATATAGCGTAAAGCTTTTAGCTTCTTGTTCACACTATGAAGGCGTGGGTGCGCAGCTGAGGTTGTTGCCTGCGCTCTTAGCGTTGCTGGCTGCTTCAGCTTGCGCGCTCCCTGTTGCGGTGAAGAATGTGGCTGATGTCCCGCTGGAGGGTTACGTGGTCTTCTTCACGGTTGAGAGGGATCGGCTGGCGGGGGAGGGGATCGACCCGGCTTCGATGTGCGCGGTCGACTCGACCGGCAGCTACCTGCCCTTGTGGGTTGTGCCGGAGACGCTCGATGGGAAGAGCGTCGCGGTCTACGTGAAGATCCCCCACCTCGACCCGGGTGAGCAAACTGCGATCACGCTGACGCCTGGGCCTTGCAAGCACGACCCGAAGGCGGTCTTCACCTTCTTCGACGAATTCAAAGCCCTCGACACGAGGTTCTGGACCCCCTTCGCCTCCCCGCAAGTCTACAACGTCACGATAGAGGCGCGGAAAGGCCTGCTAATACAGGGGGCGTACATGGCGCCTGGCCAGTACGTTCAAGTAGTCTCCCAGCCGTTCACTCCACCTTTAGCCGTCGAAGCCCTGGTCACCCCCATGACCGCTTACGACCACGACGCGTGCCTCGACCTCCGCGAGTACGGGACCGAGAGCGCCCACCCGTCGCAAGCTAGGGGCGCGTACATCCACGCGTGGGGCTGGGGCGTGCCCGGCACGACCGAAGGTAAGTTTGGGAGGTTCGCCTGGTATAGGCTTGCTGGCCCGCCGGGTAGTGCGTTATTTTACTGGGATCAAACTGGTTGGGATGAGGGTGGTACTTCGCCGATATGGAACGCGAACGATACGTTCCTCTTCAGGATCGGTGTGTCGGCGGCCGGTGCTCGGTACGAGGTTTGGCAGCTCACTGGTGACGGCTTGAAGAAGCTCCTCGGCCACTACGTGAAACCGGGGATCACGAACGAGACGGTGATCGCGCTGGGGCAGGAGTGCGGCGGAGCCTACAACTTCACTCAGAAGGCGCTGTTCCACTGGGTCCTCGTGAGGCCGTTCGTGTGGCCGGAGCCGAAGGTCGCTGTGGGGGCTGAGAGAGTGGAGGAGAACCCCTACGCTGCTATTATCGAGTTCTTGACTCGGCCTTCGACGTTGATCTTGCTCAGCTGGGGTGTGATCATGGTTCTTCTCGTTTTGATTCTCTTTAGAGCGAGGAGGGGTGGCGGCCCCTAGCGCCTGAGCTTCTCCAGCGGCTCAACCATACCGTAGCGGGGCTCGGGCCCGCGCGGGGCGGCAGCCCAGCGCACCGCGTTCTCGATCACCTTGCGCACGTAGGGGTTGTAGTAGGTGGGGTACGTCTCGTGGCCGGGCCTGAAGTAGAAGATCCTGCCCCTACCCCTGTAGAAGCAGCAGCCGCTCCTGAACACCTCACCCCCCTCGAACCAGCTGATGAACACGAGCTCGTCAGGCGGCGGTACGTCGAAGTACTCCCCGTACATCTCCTCGTGCTCCAGCTCGAAGTGCTCGGGCAAGCCCTCGGCGATCGGGTGCCAGGGGGCCACCACCCAGATCCTCTCGCGCTCTCCGGCCTCCCTCCACTTCAAGCTGCAGCTCGTCCCCATCAGCCTCCTGAACGGCTTCGAGTAGTGGGCTGAGTGGAGCACGATGAGCCCCATCCCCTCGAGCACCCTGCGGCACACCCTCTCCACGACGTGGTCGCTGACCTTGTCGTGGGCGACGTGGCCCCACCAGATCAGCACGTCCGTGTCCTTGAGTACGCTCTCGCTCAACCCGTGCTCCGGCTCGTCCAGCGTCGCCGTCCTCACAACCATGTCCGGCTGCTTCCTCAGGTGCTCGGCGATAGCCTCGTGGATCCCGCGAGGGTACACGCGCGCGACGGCCTCCTCAGTCCGCTCCTGCACGAACTCCCCCCAAACCAGCACGCGTATCTGCCGCACGGGAGGGGCGCGCGCCTCCCCGCTAAAACGGTTTCGCGGCGCGCTAGCTTAATATACCCTAGCGGCGCGGCCCCCCGCGCAGGATGGGAGGGATGGAGGGGGGCGATCGCAGCGGGGGCGTAGTCGGCAAGCACGTGTACGGTAACCTGTACGACGTCGACCTCTCGGTGGCGGGCGACGAGGAGAGGCTGAGGAGGGTCGTAGCCGAGGCGGCCGAGCTCGGGAACATGAGGGTCTGGGACCTCAGGTCGTGGAGGTTCGGGGGCGAGAAGGGGGGAGTCTCCGTGATCGCCCTCGTCGTGGAGAGCCACATCGCCGTCCACACGTGGGTCGAGTACCGCTACGCGACCGTGGACGTCTACACGTGCGGCGAGCGCAGCGACCCCTTCAAGGCTTTCGAGCACATCGTCAAAGCCCTCAAGCCGAAGTTCTACACGTTCAACTACGCGGACAGGAGCAGCCTGCCCCGCCTCGAGCGGGTGCCGGCTTAGCGCGAAACCTCGACCTCCGGCGGGTAGAGCCAGTCGAGGTACCTGCCCGCGACGCCCGCCTCGCGGGCCCAGCCCCTGTGGACGAACAGCCTGTACCTGAACACGACCGCTTTCTCGAGCTTCATCTCCCCTCCGCCGGCCCCGGTGAAGTGGGAGAGCCCGAACACGTTGGCGGTCATCAGCCCGTAGTCCCTCGCGTGCCAGTAGGTTGGGAAGCGGGGGTTGGAGGGGTGGTCGAAGACCGCGACGCCGTAAACGCGGCCGCCGAGGGGGCCGCTGTAGTCGCACCACTCCGCCCTCCTACCCCAGACCTCGCGCTCGTTGACCCCGCCCCAGCTGTTCTCGAGCCTGCCGCCGCTGAGGACCGTCATCGAGGGGGCGACGCGGAGCGACACGATCCCGGCCTCCTTCGTGTCCCCCAGTACCACCTCGACCTCGGGCTCCAGCGAGACCTCGTAGTCGATCAGCCACTCGCCGGAGGGCACGTTCCAGAACCTGATCCTCCTCCGCTCGCGCAGCAGGCGGGCGCCCTCCGCCTCCCACGAGTTCTCCGCCTCGATCTCCGCGTAAGCGGGGCCCGCGGCGAGGCGCGCGAAGCGGACGTGCCGGATCCTGCCGCTCCCCGCCCAGAAGTCCACCCCGTTGACGTCGCCGTGCGCTGTCCAGAGCGAGTGGTGGTGGGGGTGGTCGCGGGGCGAGTCCTCGGTGACGCTGAGGCCCTCGGGCGTGTTGAGCGGGTAGACGTATGGCATCCCGGCGCCCGAGTACCTGTAGCTGGCCACGAGGAGCCGGCCCCGGTAAACCCTCACCTCGCTCCCCGCATCCTCGAGCCTCATCGCCTGCCCGCCCAGCCCCTCCGCCAGCTTCAGCTCCCTGACCTCGCCGGCCCTCAAGAGGGGGAGGACGAACGAGAGGGTGCCCCCGCTCGCCTGGGCCGGGTAGGCGAAACCGGCCTCGTCCACCAGCGCGTACCCGCCGTCGGGGACCTCCAGCTTAACCTCGCAAGGCGCCTCAAACCGATCCCGTAGCCCGCCGGCCACCTTGAGCGTAACCACGCCCCGAGGGGTGGCGGCGCTAGCTAATATCGGTGACTCTCCCAGCAGCTACAACTGCGCTTGTACAGCTGCGCCGGCGCGACGCTGAAAAGTAAAAGGGCGCCCACCAACTTGCTACCCCCGTGCTGGAGGCAAACATGCCGCGCTATCGAGCCAGCTTTCGAGGGTAAGGCGCTAGCGAGGGGGGCAAAGAACTCTCGTCGGTGAGCGGTTGGGGGGAAGGTGGAAGCAACGGGAAGCGCGCCGGAAAGAGCGCGGAACCGGGCGCCCTTTCATCCAGCCCCCAGGGCGGGGCAGTCGAGGCGCGATCCCGCCGGACCCGGCTTCAGGGCTGGACGTTAGGATATAAACTTCTCGGCTGCGCTCTTTACGATGCAGGCACATACTTCCAGCACCCTCAGCCGCCCTCAACTGGCGCTGCGCATCGGCTTCGCCCAATGATGAGACCTGTGCGGCTAGATCATTATAAATATATGAGCACAGAAGATATAAAAAGGCTGGTGCCAGCACCATCTTCGATGGGAACCAGTTTAAAAAGCGGTTTCACATGGCGCGTGCTGTTCATAATAATCGGCGTCACGCTGTTCTTCGTTCCAGCGAACATCTACGCTTCGTTCGTAGCGGGGACCGCTTTCGGTAGCGTTGCGGTCTTCTTCACAGCGCTGCTCGTGTCCGAGCTGGTCAGGCTCTCGGGCGAGAGCCTGACCCCCCAGGAGGCGCTGCTTATCTACTACGCCGCTGGTTGGGGTGGGGCGTCGCTCCCGATCTACTACCTCGTAATCTACCGGTCGTACTTCGTCCACTCGCCGCTCGCTTGGGCGGTTCAGGTGAATGGCGTGCCGATCGCGGAGCTCGTCCCTCCGTGGATGGCGCCGAAGTACGGTTCCCCTGCTTACCAGTGGCGCTCCCTGTTCCAGTGGGAGTTCGCGCTCCCGCTGCTCATCTACACAGTTTACTTCTTCATAAGCCTGCTAGCCGACATAGGAATCTCGACGTTGGCAGCCCACGTGCTGGTTGAGCGCCTCGAGTACCCCTTCCCCTTCGCCGACGTCGACACGTCGATGGCCACGTTCCTCTCCGCGAGAGAGACCGAGACGATGAAGTACTTCCTAGCGTTCTTCGGCGTGGGCGTCGGCTACGGCCTCATCGCGTACGTGCCGTACGTTAGCGGGGTGCCCTGGATACCGGTGCCCTTCGTCGACGCTACAAACGTGATCCAAGAGTGGCTGCCGGGCGCCGCGCTGGCTATACCCACCGTGCTCTCCAGCTACATCGGCAGCATGCTGTTCCCCTTTAAAGCGGCCGTGTGGACCCTCATCTCATCCTTCGTGATATGGCTCGCTCTAACGCCGCTGTTCACAACCTCGTGGAGGGCGTACGCTCCGGAGTGGGCGAGCGAGTACATAAAGGGGATGGGGCTCGTTGCCGTCTTAAACAGGAGCATGCTCAGGCTGTGGTTCGGCCCCATGCTGGGCTTCTCCCTCGCCATAATAGCGTACGTGGTCTTCAAGGTGAGGAGGGAGCTTTACACCGTGATAGCCGCGCTGGCTTCGAAGCGCAGTGAGCAAAGCTCCGTGTTCAACCCCCGGCTCTCGCTGCTGCTTTACCTTGCGGCATCGGCGGCCTCTGTCGCCCTGTACCACGCGCTCGTGCCCTCCGTCCCCCTGTGGATCCCGGCGTTCTTCGTGTTCGTGTTCTCCGGCCTGCTAGGCCTCGTAAACGCCGTGTCCGCCGGCCAGCTCGCATTTCCGCTCCCCTCTTTCCCCTACGCGTGGCATAGCTTCGTGTACCTAGCGTCGCCGGTTAGGCTGTACGAGGCGTTCGCGTTCGACCCGCCGAGGGGAGGGGGAGGTACGGCGCCCTTCTGCCAGCAGGTGAAAGCCTGCTTCAGGATCGGCGCCGACCCGAGGGACCTAGTGAAGATCTGGGTGATAGGCGCCGTGCTCGCCAACGCAGTGGGGCTTGCCAGCCTCGAGTTCTTCTGGAGGATAGCTCCCATACCCTCCTCCGCCTACCCCATGACCATCTATGGTATGCTATCGAACGCTTATATCGACACGATGCTGACGGGCGGCCTGCTCCGCATAAACGTGTACAACGTGGGCGTACCGTTCGCCATCCTCTTACTCCTGCTATTCGCCGGCGGCTTAGCCGAGGCCAAGGGCTTGCCCTTCTCGAGCCTAGGCTTGGTCTTCGGGTTGTTCGCAACGCCCAACGCCGCGCTGGCAATACTTATAGGCTCCGCGCTCGGCAACTTCCTGATGCCGCGGCTCTTGGGTGGGAGGCAGGAGTGGCAGCGCCTGAGGGGCTACGTGATAGCCGGAGAGCTGACGGGGGAGGGTCTCGTCCTCCTGCTGATGGTCATCGCCAGCTTCCTGGCGAAAGCGGGGTGGTTGTGGCCATGGTGAAACTCCGCAGGTTACCCGCGCTTGTTATCGCGCTGCTGTTGTTGAGCTCAGCGCCGCTCATCGCGCAGCGGGCGTTTTCCACCGCCCGCGAGCTCGAAGCCTCGAAGAGGGACGTGACGCTATCGAGCGCGACCCTCCTCGACGTTCTGAACAGCGTCCGGGTGGAGAACGTCGTGGAGCATGCCAGGTATCTCTCGTCTCTCGGCAGCCGCGTGACTGGGTACCCCGGCTCATACCGGGCTGCCGAGTACATCGCCGGCTACCTCTCGAAGCTGGGCTTGAAGGTAGTGGTCCAAACGTATTCCACGGCGGTGCCGTACGACTACGGGTCGAGCGTCTACCTCCCGTCCCTTAACGTCACGCTAAAGGCTTACGCGCTGTGGCCTCGAGGCGGCATACAGGAGCAGGTCGTAGCGGGGCTCAGGGGCAGGCTCTACTACGTGGGTAGGGGCGAGTGGGAGGATCTGAACGGTAAGGACCTGGCGGGCGCGATACTCCTGATGGACTTCAACAGCGGCAAGAACTGGCTGAGAGCCGTATCGCTCGGCGCTAAGGCGGTGATATTCATCGAGCCCGACGCCACGGACAAGTACGAGGCTCTGGCGAAGGGCACCGTAGCCCCGCTGAACGTCCCGCTGCTCTACGTGGACAGGGAGGCGGGGGAGCTGCTGAAGAAGGCTGCGAGCAGGCGGGAGGAGGCGGTACTCTACTCCAACCTCAGGTGGAGGGTGGTTAACGCGACGAACGTCATCGGGGTTCTCGAGGGCGAAAGCCCCCACGATGTAGTTCTGATCTCGGCCCACTACGACTCGTGGAGCATAGTGCCCGCGCTGTCCCCAGCGGCTGAGGACGCGGTGTCCCCCGCCGTGCTCCTCGAGCTCGCGAGGGTGCTGTCGCAGCGCAAGAGCGAGCTCAGGCGCAGCGTGTGGTTCGTCGCGTACTCGGGCCACTGGGAGGGGTTGGCAGGCCCCGCGGAGTTCGTGGAAGAGTTCTTCTTCAGGAGGAACGCGACGGAAAGGTTCTGGCTCCAGATGGGGATCGACCTCTCCAGCGAAACCCCGTTCGTCGACCTGCTAGCTTTCAACGCGATCCCCACGATATCCCCCAACATCCTCGCCTACTTCTCCTCCGTTATCGCGAGGTTCGCGTGGGCCCAAAGGATAGCGGGGGAAATCCTATCGAGCATCCGCTTGAGGGATGCGGGCATCGCGCTGCTCGGCGAAAACTCCACTCTCAACGACCTCGTGAACGTGGCCTTCAGCGGCTACTACTGGGGCTCCCAGCCGGACCTCTTCTTCACGCTCGACACGGCGCCTCACATGCAGACTTCCGGCGTCGCGTTCACCGTGAGGACGCAGTACGCGCGGCGGCTGCGGTGGCTGACGCCCCTCAACGACTTCGGCTACATACGGTGGGAGAACGTGAGGCCGCAGATCCTCGTCGTAACCGCGCTGGCTTACGCGTTCGCCACGTACGGCGATTTCGGAGTGAGCTACGAGAGCATCGCGCCGAGGAGGATCGCGATCGTTGCGCAAGCGATGATGGGCTACGCTACCCTGTGGGGGAGGACCGTCGAGTTCAGTTACGAGAAAGGGTGGTACAAGGCTTTGCCCAACGCCGTTGTGAGGCTTATACTCACCACCTACCCCATCACCGACTACTGCTGGCCGTTCCTGTACAGGTACACGGTCTCCGACGAGAGCGGGACGTTCGTCTTCCACGGCCTAGCCCCCTTCATGACTTGGAGCGTCGACGCCTGGAGGTTTGACGAGCAGGGCAACGTCGAGTACGCTCTCGACTTTGGTTACATGGGTACTGCTCAAGGGATCTCCGGGGGGATCTCGAACACCGTATACGTGCTAACGACCGTAGCCAACGTGCTGGTCCCCCTCTTCAAGTGCGCGTCCGCGACCTTCTTCAACGTCTTCGACGCGGACTCGCTCATCAGGGGTCTCGTGCCGGACGGAAGGAGCCCCACCCACGTGTTCTACGCGACGGGCATACGCGTAATCGTGCTCGACGCTATGACCAGAGCGCCGCCGATAAGCTACTCCTACGTGGTCGACCCGAGCAACGGGTTGCTAGTCGTGTACGGGAAGAGGGGTACCAGCATTCTGGTCATGGCTTACGTAGGTCCCTACTCCTGGCCCAACGTAGTCTTAGTAAACGCCACGCGCGAGAACCCCGACGGCACCGGCATACCCCTTAGCAGGCACGTGATAGTCTACAATACCGATTTGGAGATCGCCAAAAACCTGAAGGTGATGGTCGAGAGCAGGTATTCGAAGTTCAAGGAGTACTACGTTTCGGCACCCTACGTGGACTACGCGATCAACGCGTCCGACCGGTACTACAGGTTGGCCTTAAGCTCGCTCGAGAAAGGCAAGTGGGCGTACTACTACGGCAACGTCACGCTGGCTCGCAACCTCCTGTACAAGGCGTACTCGTACTCGCTGATGCCCCTGTACAACGAAGCTTCAACCTCCGTCCTGCTGCTCTCGCTCCTGATAATACCGTTCGCCATACTGCTGGAGAGGGTCCTCGTCCGGGCATCCTCGTGGAAGCGCATGGTCTCGATCCTGCTGCTGGCTTTCGCGCTCTTCGCGATCTTCGGGTTGGCCCACCCGGCGTTCTCGGTGATGAGCAACTCGGTGATGGCGGCGTTCGGGACCGCGCTGGCTTTCATGGCCGCGTTCGCAGCCCTCCTCCTATCTAGGCGGGCGGAGGAGCTGGTGAGAGCATACAAAATAGCTAAGCTGGGGATCCACGAGTACCGGACGGAGGCCGCCGCGGCGTTCCTGTACGTCGTGGAGACCGCGGCCGACAACATCCGGGGCAGGCCGCTGCGCTCGGCGCTCGCGTTCCTAACCGTGGTGTCCGTGGCTCTGGGGCTGGTTGCCCTAACCTCGACGACCTACGCGTACACCCACATCGCGTCCCTGCAGCAGGGAGTAAACCCGCTCTACGAGGGGGTTCTCGTGAAGAGCATGTACGGCTTCCCGCCGGCTAGCGTGGGCGGCGGTATCCTCGACAATCCTCTGCTTGAGCTTCTGAGCGCTGCCTACGGGAGGGAGTACGTTGTCGCGCCGAGGGTGTGGTGCTACCCCATGTACAGGCACCCGGAGGGTGACAACATCAAGCTGTCGAAGGCGGGAGACCTCTCCCGCGTGGTCGTTCTAACGCCGGCTGCGTTCATGGGGGTTACCGAGGAGGAGCTGCGCATAGTGCTGTCGAAGTACAACTTAACCCTCCCCCTCGAGTTCAACGAATCCTCGATCGTCATCGGCGAAGACGCAGCCCGGGCGCTCGGCGTGAAGCCTGGAGACAGGGTCTACGTGTGGGGGTACCAGGAGTTCGTGGTCGCGGGCACCGTGGCGCTCAGGGAGGTGATCTACGACAACAACGGCTACCCCTGGCTCCCGATCGACCCGGGCTTCTCGGAAGACCTGACGCTCTCAGGCTTCACGTACCCCTCGGGCATGTCGCCCACCTCGGTCACGCCCTCGAACGCTGTGTTCGTGCACTGGAAGACCGCCCTCAAGTACGGAGGCTTCATATCCAGCATCGCGCTCATCCCGAGGGGGGCCGCCGACCGCGGGCGCGCGGTGGCGGACCAGATCGCGGACACCCTGCCCCTCGGCGGGGCTGGAGGGGTGAGCTACGCCTCCCGCGAAGCTGTCTACTCGGTCAGGCAAGCCTTCGCGGTCTTCTTCACCGGCGGGATGTACGCGGTCGTGAACGTCATAGCCATCCTGTCGATCCTGAACTTCATGATGGGCGCGGTCCACGAGAGGAGGAGGGAGATCATGACGTACCAGGCGCTCGGGCTGTCGCCGCGGGGGGCTCTCGTGCTCTTCCTCACGGAGAGCGCGGTGGTGGCGCTGGGAGGCGCTCTCACCGGCTACCTCGCCGGCTTAGCGCTTAACCGGCTGCTGCTGAGCTTCCAGATGCTCCCGCCCACCTTCTCCTTCAACTTCGTCTCCATGGCGATCTTCATCTCGCTGCTCGCGGTGATAGGGAGCGCGCTAGCCGCCTCCCTCTACCCCGCTTACCTCGCTTCGAGGATGGTCACGCCGTCGTACGAGCGGAAGTGGAAGCCGCCGACGAAGCCCCAGGATAGCACGTGGTACGTGCCGCTGCCGCTCAGGGTGAGAGCGGAGGAGGCGCTACCCGTCCTAAGGTACCTGAACGAGTTCTTCAGCGAGGAGGGCTTCGTAGGCCCCGGCTACAAGGTGGTCGAGCTGAGGGGCGTCGACGCGCAGCGCAAGGTGCTGAGCATGAGAATCTTGCTGACCCCGGAGGAGACCGGCGTGCTGCAGGACGTCGACATCTTCTTCGAGTGCCCCAGCGAGCGGGAGTGCACCCTCGCCGTGCTCCTGAAGTACGTCAGCGGCGATAAAACCTACTTCGCTCCGAGGAACTTGAAGTTCCTCGATGCGGTGAGGAAGCAGTCCTTGATGTGGGCTTCGCTGCCGGGTAGGGAGAAGGCGAGGTACTTCGCGAGCTGAGCTGAAAGGCCTTAACTAACCCCGCAAAATTTTTATACCCTTTTCCGCCGATTTTTTCGATGGCGGCTGCCGAGGCTAGGGT
>Ga0080004_1174718_pt1 | contig 12211 bp, 13 predicted proteins | sample WasSprMetagenome_FD_69207 | JGI IMG/M metagenome (GOLD analysis project Ga0080004, IMG submission 69207) | Sulfidic aquatic microbial communities from Washburn Spring, Yellowstone National Park, USA - WS (SPADES assembly) (version 2) | ecosystem: Environmental > Aquatic > Thermal springs > Hot... | reverse complement strand
TCATAATTGTTAAGAAAATCTAGGCTGAGAAGGAGCTCACCACGCCTAATAAGCCTCTCATCAACAGCACACCAATCCATAAGAGAAAGATAAACAAAGAAACTAATTAAGCCACAAAGCAAAACCTGCCCATTATAAGCGATGTTCCTGGAAAAAGAATTAAGTAAGCGCCTAAAACACCGCTTATAGCTCCCGAAGCCCCTATAGCTGGGATTACGTAGGCTGACACCCCACCTAAAAAGCTGAAAGCCGTGTGGAAAATGGATGCAGATATTCCAGAAATAATATAGAGGGCTAGGAAGCGCCACTTACCAAGAGCCAACTCAACAGCTCTTCCAAATAGGTAAAGGTAATACATGTTAAATAGAATATGGAATATGTCTGCATGCAAAAACATGGATAAAAAAATTCTATAGAATTGAGATGGTATAGTGATGAGGAAGGGGACGAAGCCGCCAGCGTTAACCCAGTAGTCACTTATTTCCATGAAAAAGCTTTCGTAAGAGGTTATGACGTAAACAATAATGTTCGCAACTATAAGAGCTAAGGTTGAAATGGGTTGCGTCTGGACATGAATTTGATCGCATACTGGCGCACTGAATTCCCTTCTAACCCTAAACATTAGACCCCTAACTCCTCCCCTTAAGATAGAATTGCTAATAAATTTAGCTGAGAGATATAAGCGTATTCATTGCTGTCAGGGATGTGGCAACTTAAGCTCACCTCCTTAGGTGTTGTAGTATAATGTGAATAGTTTTATTGTTAGGTTCCAGCATGCCATTAACCTCATGAACCTCTCGCTTCTATTAATTGGGTTTAATGTTATGTTATTAAAGAATATTTTTGTTCTCCGCTTGAATAATGAGTATACAGGCTTCTGTCACCGAAAGGATTCAGTAATGAAAGGTTGGCTTACCATCACAGTGATTTAAGACTTCGCGTATGAATTGCTCTGCTGCTAATCCATTCCTTAATGGGTAAACCCTCATAGATGCTGCATAAGCTAAATACTTTACTCCATTAGCAAAAAGAAAAACTAAAATTAGAAAACATGTAAGCCCTTATGCTTTAAGTTGCCACATTCAGTAAACTTGCTTCAAAAGTTTACTTCTATCTTGTCAGATATCGCCATGACAGTATTAAGCCTATCACTGATAAAATCCCTGCAAACGCTCCTAGATATATAAAGTCCCATATTATTGCCGACATATCCATTGGCAGTATCGTTAGCTGCCTGAGGGCGTCCGTTAAGTACGAGAGAGGGTTGGATTTAACTATGGGCTGTAGCCAGTCCGGCATGAGATGCGCTGGGAAGAAGGTGTTACTTGCAAACATTAGCGGCATTGTTATGAGACTTACAAACTGCATTGGCCTCTCCATCCTAGTAGACCTTATTGAGAAAGCTAGGAAGACGGATGATAGACCAACACTCATAAGGAATATAGCTGCATAAACTCCGAGGAGATTAAGTAATGTGAAAGTTGAGCTGAGCTTTAACCCAAGGAGATATGCTAGCGCCAAAATTACGGTTGCCTGAAACATTGCTCTCAACGTTGCATTAAGGATCTTAGCGAATAATATGGCCGCGCGTGATACTGGTGTGCTAATCACTTTATCTAAGAAACCTAATCGGCGATCCCAGACGATGGACATTCCGCTAAACATGGTTGTAGTCATGACGATCATCGAAACCATGCCTATAGCCATGAAACTGAAGTAGTCTGTGACACCGAAAGTATCCTGCATTATCTTAGATCCTAAATCAGCGAATATTTGCGAAAGCGCCTTACCATCAAGGACTACTTTGGAAAGCCCTTGTGGGAAAAGAATAGCGTTTCCAGGAATTGGTATCTGCGGCGGCATATTTATGTTGCTGGTTGAGAAAAGAGCATCTATCCTCATTGATTTACCTAGTAGACCCATCCATATGAGAGGCTGAAGCACAAACATTACTAACATTACTGGATCGTTAAGCCACTTTTTGAGTTCTCTATAGGTTAAAGCCCATAATCCCCTAGCGAAACTCGGCTGGCACTCATTTAGAGCATTTACTCTATTCATCCTCCCCTCGCCCTCCTTAAAGTTATCCTATGCATTCGAAATGCTTCCTTAGATTCCTCAGTATCGCGGATGGCTCTACCAGTATACTCTAAGTAAACTTCATTTAAGGTTGGCTCTGAAAGTGAAAGTCTTGTAACTGTGAAGCCCCCTTTTCTTAGGGCTTCAATTATGAGTGGAGCTGTTACCTCACCATATGCAGCCTTAACCCTGTAGGAGCCATTCTCTTTTCTGACTTCTTTCACGTTTTCAACACCCTTAATTATGCCTGTGGCATCCGCATCCCCCTTAATAGATATTGTAATTATGTCTCCACCTAAGCTGTCTTTAAGCTCGCTGGGCGTGCCTGTAACAACTATTTTGCCATGATCTATTATAGCTATACGATCACATAAGGCGTCAGCTTCCTCTAAGTAATGTGTCGTCATAAAAATCGTCATACTATACTCTTCCTTTAAACGCCTAATATACTCCCACGTGGCAGCCCGCGTCTGAACATCTAAGCCTAGCGTAGGCTCGTCTAGGAAGAGTATTTTCGGCCTATTGATGAGTCCGCATGCAAGCTCAAGCCTACGGCGCATTCCACCGGAATACGTCTCAACCCTTCTATCCTTAAAGGCCGTTAAATCTACGAGATCTAATAGCTCAAGTGCGCGCTTCCTAGCAATATCCCTTGGAACACCATATAAGTCTGCGCATAGTATTATGTTCTCGTATCCAGTCAAGTCCTCGTCGGCAGTATACTCCTGGTGGACGACACCAATAATCTTTCTAACCTCATTAGCCTCCCTAATAATATCGTAGCCTAAAATAGAGGCTGTTCCCTCAGTCGGCTTCAAAACAGTTATGAGCATGTTTATTGTAGTCGTCTTTCCAGCACCATTTGGCCCAAGAAAACCGAATATTTCCCCATCATGCACGCTAAAATTTATATGGTCTACTGCAACAACGCTCCTATTGAAAACCTTCGTTAAATTTTCAGCCCTAATAACATCCTCTCTCAAATTTTTCCACTCCTTAGATTTCTTTCCAAATCTTCTATCTTCTGAGCAGCCTCGTTTAAGATGTCTGAAACTGCCTTCACAGCCTCTTCTGAGAAGCGCTCTTTAAGTGTTAAGCCTAAACTGAATAATGCTTTAGCAAGTCGCCTGAAAGATTCATATGTTTCTCCAACCTTCTCTAATGGGGCCCTCGGCCAGAAGAAGCCCAAGAATGGGGGAGCGAATAATCTTCTGCCAGCAAATATATGCTCACGCATCCTACGCTGCTCCTCAAGAAGATGCTTCCCCTTATCGGTAAGCGTGTACCGTTTTACTCCAGCCTCTCCACTCGGCACTTCCTGAATATAGCCGTTATCTTGGAGATAAGCCAATAACGGGTAGATGGAGCCTGGACTAGGCCTCCAGCATCCACCAGTTATACGTTCAACCTCATCCATAATCTCTGATCCAGACATAGGCCTTTCGCTTAAAAGCTCTAGAACATAATATCGTAGAAAACCCTTCGGTGCAGCAGCCACATGTCTTAACCAACGCCTAATTGAGGGAAATTGCTTGTAGACATCATCAAACATGTACTATCACCGTCAATATCGAAGTTAACCCTTACAATGAGGGAGCGAGATTCTAATAAACTTTTCTCAGAATAGTTGCGTGTCCAACTTATTTGTAGATCCATCTCGCCATGATTTTTAGGCAGCATATATTATGATTCTTAGGTTTATTCCGTCCCGAACTCTACTGTTAACGCTCAGAATATTTCCTTTCCAATATACCTATAAGCATATAATGTTAATCGTATGCTCTAACATCCCCTACGAAGCATAAAAAGAAATAAAAATAGTAGTTGGGCATGCCCCTCAGAATAGTATACTGACAAAAGGAAGCTTATTGAGTTGGGACTCGAACAATTTGCAAAAGGGTTTTATGGCTACTAAGATTAAATCACTTGCAACTAAATTTAAACTATCATAAAAAGCACTCCTTAGAGAAGCCTGATGAAAATCATGCTAAATTCTAAGTTACATATAATTGAGGGGGTTTGAACCCTTTAATAAGTCTCTTCATTAATAGGCTTCCAATGCAAAAAAGGGGAAAAAGTTGAGTAGAAAAAATAATTAAGACGCGAAGTATTTTCTCATCCCTAAATTACCTCTACAGCCTTCTTTAGCTTAGCTGACTCATAACATGCAGAAATTACCTTCATATTCCAGAGACCTACTTCACCGTTTATTTCGGGTTCTGTATTTTCTAGTATGCATTGAGAGAAGTGGTCTACTTCTGCAGCATATATTTTTATAACATCGTATTCTATTTCTCGAGGCTTGAATTCTTCAATCATCCGCTCCTGCTTGCTTTCGTACTCCTCTTGAGGATAATAATATAAGAGGCCTTTACCAGTAGATTCTTGACCAATGCTTCCCTCCGCCATAATGCTTCCCCGAGTGCCATATATCTCTAGGAGATTTTTAGAAGCCTTATCCGGTATATTGAAGAAGTTGTCGATAACGCCCATTGCTCCGCTATTAAAGCGTAGAAGGACAACTGAACTATCTTCGACTGGATATTTATGGATTAAAGTGTCTTGGAAGGAGAAAACCTCCTTCACCCTCGTTGACAGCAGCATTTCTAAAAGGTCAATGCAGTGAGAGCCTAGGTCTATTAAGCTACCTCCACCACTAAGTTCCGGGTTTTGCCTCCACGCACCCTCTATTCTAGGATACCAGCAGGTGAGCTGTGCGCGTGCTAGGACGGGTGTACCTATCACTCCATCCTTAATCATTTTTTTGATCTTCTGATGTAATCCGTGAAACCTCATCATGAAGCCAACTCCAAGTTTTACACTATTACGTTTACATTCATCAACCATCTCCTCACATTCTTTAACGTTAATGCCTAAGGGTTTCTCGCACAGTATGTGCTTACCCGCTCTTGCGGAAAGAGCAACATGTTTGTAATGGAGATAATTTGGAGTAGCCACGTAAACGGCTTCTACCTCCCGGTTTGACAATAGGTTCTCAACGCCAGTATACCAGTAGCTTATTCCAAACTTCTTGGATAATTTCTCAGCTACTTCTCTTTTCCTGTCTTCCACCGCTATAATCTCAGCTCTTTTACTGAAATTAACAACTTCTGGAATCGTTCTTCTCTGAGCTATTCCACCTGATCCAATTATACCCCACTTAACCCTATCCATATCCTCATCTACTCTAAGAAGCTATTTAGCGTAGTAATCTAGAACTTTCTCTATAGCGTCAGCTATAAGGTACATGTGTTTTTCTTCCAAAGTTGGATAGCAGTGAACAATAAATGTTCTCTTTTCAAGCCACGCAGCGTTTGAGCAATAAACCTTATCGTACTTAACGGATTCAGGGTTTGTATACTCCTTTGATCTAAATGGAAACTTAACTCTTCCAAATCCATTGTGCTCTAAGAATGCTTTCTCAGTATAACATTGGGGCCAAAATGATCTCCATGCTGGAACCCCCTCTGCTACTAAAGCCTTTATCAACATGTCTTTATCCACTTTCATATTGTCGATGTCAACTACTATGGGGAAAACATAAAATCCATTTACTTTCTCGCTGTTATGAACTGGGAGGTAAAGAACCTGCGGAATATTTTTAAGCTCCTTTATAAGTATTTCACCGTTTCTCCTGCGCCGCGGTAGATTCCAATTGTCAAGTCTCTTCATTTCAGCAAGACCTATCGCCGCCTGCATTTCAGTCATCCTATAATTATATCCTACCCGAACATGAATATAGTGAAGTGTTCCTTCAAGTTCAAGGAGATTTAATCTCTTCTTCGCGTCGAAACCATGATCTCTAAAAGACATACATTGCCAGTAAAGTTCTTCATCATCTGTAATGACGGCTCCCCCTTCTCCTCCCGTCGTGAAAGTCTTATTTTGACAGAAACTGAAGCATCCAGCGTGACCTATAGTCCCCACCTTCCTACCTTTATACATAGCTCCATGAGCTTCAGCAGCATCCTCAATAACATATAAATTGTATTTTCTAGCAATCCTCATTATTTCATCCATTTCGCATACATTTCCATAAAGGTGGACAGGTATGACCGCTCTAGTTCGATCCGTAATTTTTCTTTCAATATCCTTTGGATCAATACAGTGATCTTCTCTCCTGACGTCTGCAAAAACTGGGATCGCACCAGCTTGAAGAACACAAAAAGCAGTTGCTATGAAAGTGTAAGATGGCACGATAACCTCGTCGCCTGGACCTATCCCCAACGCTGCCACTGCAGTATGTAAAGCACTAGTTCCACTATTCGTTGCCACACCATATTTTACACCGTTCCATTTCGCCCATTCTTGCTCGAATTTTCTCCCCAATTCGCCAGTCCAATAATTCACTTTCCCAGTCCGTAAAGGCTCCATGGCTGCTTGAATTATGTCCTCTGTAAACCAAGGCCACGTTGGAAGAGGCTCTTTTATCGTCGGCTCTCCTCCCTCAATAGCAGGTTTACGGGAAGAACACAATTTTTTCACCAGAATTTACTTTAACTCCTAGTAGTTATAAAAGATTTACGCTACTGCGATGCGCCAACTTATTTGTAGATCCACCTTACTATAATCTTTAGGCAGTATATTATAATTCTTAGGTTTATTCTTGCTTTCGCTTTTTCCCTCTTTTTCGCCTTTATTCTGCCCCCTGAACCCCACTGTTAACGCTCCGAATACTTCCTCTCCGACACATCTATAAGCATATAATATTCATCGTATGCTCCATATCCTCTTGGGCTCACTTTCCCCTCTTACGGTAGGTATATAACCTTTAGACGCTACCATGTTCAGCACTGGCTTAACGTCGAATGCTGCCCTTCCACATTAACGAATAGCTCATGAAGCCCCTTCAGCCAGTCGGTTATCTTCGTCGAGTCTACTACCGAATATTCGTATTCTATGTGGCTGGGTATTCTGAAGAGCGCCTTCAAAACCTCATCAACAATATCACCGTGCCTAACCTCCCAGCATAGATTTTAGGTTTCTAACATTGAGGAATTTGATGGATAAGCCCTCAGCACACCTTCAAACTCACTATATAAATCTCCCTCAAATCTAAAGCCACTACGTACAGTCTCAGAACCCCACTCAACAAAACTTGAGTCTAAACCCATAGGATTAAAGATGCGGTCTAAAGCACTACGTCACACACTCTAACATCCCACATACAAAGCATAAAAAAGAATTTTGTGGCTTAATTCTTTTGGTTTGGGTTCCTCTCCTAGTTTTTATCCGCCCGCTTTCATTTAGTTTTGTAGGTTTATTAGCATGTTGAATACGTATGCTTTAGCTGATAGTTCTTTAGTTATGTTTTCCATGCTTCTAGCCATGCAATATTCTCCATATAGGCGTTTAAACGTTGAGAATGCTGTCTCAGCAGTCCAGCGTCTACCGTAACCCATCAATCTACCCCACGCCTTCTCCCCAAGGGTTTTAAGAATCATGACTGAATTTCGCCTCTCTGGAGGCCCTCTATCCACCCTAGCGTTCCTTCTAGGCTTAATGATTGGTTTTATTCCCATCTTTCCGAGCAGAGCGTAATTTTTAGATGAATCGTACGCCCCATCCATAAATGCCTCAATAATAGCCCTATGCCTTGAAGCGTTCGCCATTAAGCTTGGCAGAACCTCAGAGTCATGCACATCATCTGTAGTCACCTCCATTGCTATAACCTCCTTCGTTCTAGCGTCAACTGCGAGATGTATCTTAATGTAACGCTTCTTCCTACCGTAGATTCTCTAAACCCATCCGCTTATGGATGCTTACACCGCTTGAATCAACAGCTATAACAATCGGCCCATCATACCCTCTTAGGGATTCGTATGGACTTAAATCAAGCATAAGAATACGCCTCCTAATCCACGAGTAGTCTACTGTTGGAAGCCTTGGAACAAGCCTATGAAGAGCCCTAGTGAAACCTTCAATCTGCCTATACGGCATAGAGAATAGGTATCGGACAACAGCTAGGTAATCTTGAATGGCCTCCAAACCTTACCATCATTCAAGAGGCTAAGCTCATAATCTTCAAGGAAGTCTAGACTGAGAAGGAGTTCACCACGCCTAATAAGCCTCTCATCAACAGCACCCCTAATCCATAAAAGAAAACTAAACAAAGAAACTAATTAAGCCACAGGACGTGGCAACTTAACATATGAAGGCTTTATACGTTAAGTTGCCAGATCCAAGCCACAAAGCAATAAGGAAAAATAGACATGGGATTTTAATGCTGTTTCTAGAGATTATTTAAGCCTTTCCTTCTAAGCGCCTACTTACTTCATCCCAGTTGACTATGTTCCAAAAGGCTTCTACGAAGCTGGCTCTCTTATTTTTATAGTCTATGTAGTAGGCGTGCTCAAAGACGTCTAAGATCATTAGGATTGGGAATGCTGGATATATGTTAGTATTATGCTTTTCTATTTGCATTATTAATGGACGATTAGTTTGTCCGCATATTGCTAGAGCCGCCCAACCAGAACCCTCAACGCTTACAGCAGCCTGCGTAAACTCTTTTCTAAACCTTTCGAAGCTGCCAAACTCCTTTTCAATAACGTCAGCTAATTTTCCACCCGGTTTTCCTCCGCCTTTACCTGGCGGTGCAAGGTTCCTCCAGAATATTGAGTGTAAGAGGTGTCCTCCTATATTCCATGAAAGCTCCTTTAAAGCAGCTTTAACATCTATGTCGGCATTTTCTTTACGGGCACTATCTAGCCTCTTAAGTATAGCGTTTGCCCCATTAACGTAGGCTTGGTGATGTATAGTATGGTGTACGCGCAGCTGCTCCTCAGACATGTATGGTGCTAAATCACCGTAATTATAGGGTAGCTGCGGCAGAACATAAAATTTAGAGACTTCCATAAAAATCACTAATTCATATATGGGCAATTTAATCTATTTAAATTTAAACTACCTTTCTATTCTTCTAAACATTCTTTTAGGAGCACCACAAATTGGGCAAACCCAGCTGTCAGGTAGATCCTCGAAGGGTGTTCCCAGATTAATACCCTGACTTGAATCGCCAAGTTCCGGATCATAAATGTAGCCGCAAACTTGGCACTCCCATTTATCCAATTCTACACCCTCCTACACTTGCCCATCAATCTTCAGAATTTCCTAATTTTATCCCTTAACGCGCCGCATATTGGGCATATGTCAATTTCCTCTTCTGACGTGTAGCCGCACACACTACAAATGTAGATTGGTCCAAGCGGGATGTCTTTTCCGCTTTCAACTGATTGCTTCGCTCTTTGGTATATTGAAGCGTGGATTCTTTCTGCTTGCAGAGCCCACTCGGTTGTTCTTTGAGCTCCCCTCTCCTCTTGAAGTCTTGCTACAGTATTATAGGTAGGATACATTTCATTTACTTCATATTTTTCTCCATCTATGGCTACTTGAAGGTTTTCAGCGGTACTTCGTATCATACCTAAAACATTATAATGGTTAGCTGCGTGAACCTGCTCAGCATAGGCTATTGCCCTGAAGAGCCTAGCAACATTTGGGAAGCCTTCCTTCTCAGCTTTCTCGGCGAAAATTAAGTAACGCATATGTGCTTGGCTTTCTCCGGCAAAAGCGTCATTTAAATTTTTCTCAGTCATCCTTCTCATATAGTATTATTCTCCTATTAATTTCCATTTTTTAACGATAAATTTATTAATTTTAACTAATTTAAAAATTTTATGTACGATATTCGGATAAAAATTAAAGTAAAATCCGATATTCGAGTGGAGGTGGCATAATGGTTGACGAAATCGATTTAACCATACTAAGGTTCCTGCAGGAAGATGCCAGCATACCCTTCACTGAGATCGCCCGTAGGCTTAAGATAAGCGAATCTACCGTTAGGAAGAGGGTGGAAAAGTTGAGGCAGGAGGGCGTTATAAAGAGGTTCACGGTTATAATTGAGCCCTCAAAAATAGGCTTAAACACAGTTGCAATAGTGGGCATAGATGTGGACCCATCAAAACTTTTAGAAGTCTCCCAAAAACTATGCGAGTTCACAGAGACAAAGTATGTAGCTACCTCAACGGGCGACCACATGATAATGACTGAAATATGGGCGAGAGATGGAAGAGAGCTAACAAAAATAATCTCTGAGAAGATAGGTGCAATAGAGGGGATCAAAAAAATTTGTCCAGCAATAATCTTGGAAAAGCTAAAAGAATAACCTAAAGCCCTATAGATTTATTAAATTGCCGAAGAGAGCGGGGCATATCAAGCATGTTTTGGGATTTACACTCAAGTCTACTTTAGAGTGATCTTCACACATATATTTTCTACTCAATGCGTAAAGTGCTATCCTGTACATGGCCAGTTGAATTGTGTGGTGGTCTGCGTTCTTATCTTTTATTAAGAGAGCTAGTTTGCCTATATTTTCATCTAAATCGCTAAATGATGCTACATTTATGGCTGATCCTCTCTCCATCGATAAGTACCTTGAGACGGCTGAAGCCGATAAACCTAATTTTTTGGAGACTTCTCTCTGCGTCATCCCCATATCTATGAGCTTCTCTACAAGTCTCCTTTTTATGGACGGGATCACATATCTATAGCTGAACTCGAATAATGAGATCATAGCTATAAAACAATTATCCTCCTTTTAGCATCGTCTGGATTATTTAATATCTCAGTTAGATCCTCAGCTATCTCCAAAGTTCCAAGATACCTACCATTTTCATCCTTAACGGCTACAATGAGAACCCTAATTATTCTATCTCCAAGCTTAGTCCAATATTCTTTGTAATTTGATCTCCCAGATTTAATTTCATTAATATTGCTTTTAATGAACCCCTCAAGTCTAGGCGGATGGCAGTATTCAATTTTCCTCCCAATGATAGTTTTTGTCCTCGCAAAGCCCCTTCTAAAGACGCTTTCAGAGAAGAATTTAACTCGATCACTAAAATCCGCGTAAGTTATCTCTATCGGTAGATGCTTGAATATGGCTTCAACCTCATTCCTGTTTAAGAAGCCAGTAGAAAGCTCTAAGTCTCCCTCAGATTTAATTTTGTAAGCATCTGGAGTTAATGTTGCTAGTGCCGCAAACTTAAACTCTTGTGGAAGCCTTTCAATTTGATCTTGCGTAACAACTCCATCAACCTCGTAAGGTAAGAGTGGTTTAGCTCTTGGAGTCCACTCAACGTCAGATGGCACTAGATAACCAATGTCTTTAGCGGCTTCATGTATAGCTGCCCACTCACCCTCAGATAAGAGAGTCCAAACCGCTGGAAAGAGTATTTTCTCTTCCCTAAAAATGAGGTCAGATAACTCCCTGGATTTATCAGCAATATTCTTAGCATATTCCCCTAAATTATCCAAGTTAGCTAAAGACTTTTCCACTAGGTCACGTAGCTCCCTAATTTTAGTAATAGTTTGATCCTCTCTGCCCCATAAAACTCTTGGAACCGCAGTTATACCCCTCCTCTCAAGATAGGGGAATATGAGCATCTGAATCTTCCTATAATGTAGCCTAAACTTCCTAAGCTCAGTCACAATATTGCTAATAGCCTTAAGGTAACTTTCAGCTTCACCTAAGCTCGCCTTACTTAGGGCTTCAGCATAAATATTCAGGGCTTCGGCAAGCCTAGCAATTATCTTATTCTCTTCGGAAAGAAGGTTTAATGGATGACCCATCGGAACACCCTTAAGTTCATCGGAACGCAATACATCCCTTAAAAGCTCAACATGTAAATCGCATAGTCTAAGAATCTCTGGAATAGGTACCCCCTCCCTAACAAGCTCTTGCTCAACTAACGGTATTTCAAATGGAGAAAGACTCTCCAAAACATCTTTAAATCTGCGCTTCAATTCCTCTAAAGGTTCACCCTTATGTAAATCCTTCAGAATACTCTTTAAAGTCTCAATTTTATTCCTATTGATATTTTTTGACACGTGACAACACCTAAAATAATATCGTTAAGCTAACATATAAATGTTGCCAATAGTAATGGGGACGTGGCAACTTAAGCTTACCTCCTTAGGTGGTTGTAGTATAATATGAATAGTTTTGTTGTTAGGTTCCAGCATGCTATTGACCTTCTGAATCTCTCGCTCTTGTTTATTGGGTTTGATGTTATATTGTTGAAGAATACTTTTGTTCTCTGCTTGAATGATGAGTATACTGATTCTATTAGGCTTCTGT
>Ga0080004_1140168_pt1 | contig 12215 bp, 9 predicted proteins | sample WasSprMetagenome_FD_69207 | JGI IMG/M metagenome (GOLD analysis project Ga0080004, IMG submission 69207) | Sulfidic aquatic microbial communities from Washburn Spring, Yellowstone National Park, USA - WS (SPADES assembly) (version 2) | ecosystem: Environmental > Aquatic > Thermal springs > Hot... | reverse complement strand
AAATTTCAGGCAGAGCTAATAAAAACCCTCCTTGACTACAAGACCGTAGAAGAAGTGTACAGTATAGGATACGAGCGCACCCTAAAACTCGTCAAAAAAGCCATAGATAAAATAATGACCGAAAAAATACCTCTCCAGGAGCTAGCGGTATCAAATACGCTCAGGAAGGCCTTCAACAAATACAGGAGCATCTTCCCACACGTTGCCGCAGCCATACAACTGGCCAGCAGAGGAAAAATTGTGAAGGAAGGAGAAGACGTCAGCTTCATCTACAGGGACGTAGAACACCACAACCCCCTCTATCGAGTCACACCATTAGAGCTAGCGGACGCCAACGTAAACTTCGACAGAAAGAAATATCGTGAAATGCTTTTGGGCGCGGCTGAAACAGTCCTATCAACCTTCAGCATCCCAAGAGAAGCATACAACACCCCCAACAGGCCAAAATTCTGGCTAAGAGAACTAAGAGAGGAGATAAGAGATGAAAGGAGGCTTGAAGTAGACAAGGAGGTCTTGGATAGCGCAACTTAACATGGTTTGATCGACTTCCTAAGCCACCCTTCCGCTCACCATTAATCAAACATTTCCACAGCAGTGCAAGAAGCATAAACGTTCAAAAAGAAATCATCTAGCACCTGTTGGCAGACGCTTAAAGTAAACCATTACAGTCTCTTCGGAGTTTAGAAATGTCTGACGTATAAGAAGATAAAACATAAACATTTCATCCAAAGGGCAAAAAGGATAAAATATACGTATAAACGTTTATAAACATGCCTTCTATATTATCTTAACTGGAATGATATCAGAGAATAGGGCTATTGTTTCACAAATAGATATTTCTAGGCTGGTACCTTCAAAGCATCTTTTGAGAGACGATTTCGGCGAATTGGATGAGCTCATGCAGTCCATTAAAGTGCACGGCCTCCTAAACCCTATCGTTGTCAGGCCTAGGGGTGAAGATTTCGAGATCGTTGCAGGGCACAGGAGGTTTGAAGCGTGCAGAAGGCTGGGCTGGACAAGAATACCCTGCATAATCATAGAACTAGACGATAAAGAAGCCTTCGAAGCATCAATAGTGGAAAATGTTCAAAGGCAAACGCTTAACCCAATAGAGGAGGCAAAAGCATACAAAAAATATGTTGAAGAATACGGATGGGGCTCAATAAGCGAACTCGCGAAAAAGATAGGGAAAAGCCAAGAATACATTTCAAGAAGACTCTCACTACTCAACCTACCAGAAGAAGTTAAAGAAAAAATTATGCGACGTCGCATAAACCCCAGCACAGCACAAGAGCTCACAGTAATAGAAGACAAGAAAACACTAACACAAGTATCAGAAATAGTGGTGAAAAAAAGGTTTACAGTGAAAAAGGTAAGACAGCTAGTAAAAATGGTTAGAGCAGGGATACCAATAGAAAAAGCAATAGAATACCTACCATACCTCCGAGAAGAAACGGCAAGCCTACACGAAGCAAACCTCACATGCCTAGAAAAAGCGCTAAAAGCATTGGACAAAAGCATAGACGCACTAAAACTCACACAAGAACTCATAAACAAGATAGTAGAAGAAAGCGGAGAAAAATGGATCATAAGAACACACCTAACAGAACTAAAAGACCAAATAAACCAAATAGCCAACACACAAATAAAAATAAAGGAAAAAAGCAAAAAAATACTATCAAAGAAGATAGAAAAGAAATGGTAAAAAAATTTATATACAATCAAAGGAAAGCAACAGATAACTATGTCAGAACTAAAGAAAGTGGATAGAAGGAAGTTTATCTACGCAGGCCTTGGCGCTGCAGGGTTGATCGCTATAGGTGCGGCAGCATATGTTGCAATGAATCCTCCAGTAGTAACACAGACAGTAACAACCTCAACAACAGTACCAACGACATCCGTAGTTACTACAACTGTGCCAACAACATCAGTTGTTACAACTACAGTACCAACAACATCAGTGGTAACAACAACTACGACAAGCGTCATCAAACCTGTCACTATAACATATGCGACACACAGGTGGCCATACGAAATGAAAGATGCTTATGAGAGAGCTGCCGCTTTGTTAGAGAAAAAGCATCCTGAGCTTAAGACAGAATATATTGGAATACCTTATGCTGAACTTGAACAAAAATTAGCAACAATATTGCCTACCCCTGATGCTCCTGATGTAGTTGATATTGGCTTCCGCCTTAACCTAATACCCTACTTTGAGCCATTAGATGAATATTTTCAGAAATACAATGTTCCGGTAGATGATTTTATTAACCAAAAAACCTACGGAGGCGTATGGCCTAAAGAAATAGGTGGTGATGGTCACTATTATGTATTTATGAGAGTTGTGACTAACTATGCATGTATTAACTATAGAAAGGACATCTTTAAAGAGCGAGGGATTGAGGATCCTATGGAGATTAGACAGAAGACAGGAAAATATCCACAGTACAAGTTTTTTGATGAATGGTATGAAATAATAAAGAAATGCACATATGAGCGTTCTGATGGGCAGAAAGTGTACGGTTATGCTGTGCCTACTGCCTTATCTGACGGGTACTCCAGATGGAGAGTTGAATACTTGCCATGGCATTACGCATTCGGCGGAGGAATTGTAAGACCAGAAGAAGAACCTGGAAAAATTGTTGTGGGAAAAGAACCTTACTTGAGCAGAAATGTTAAAGTTGCTGAATTTTTTAGAACTTTAGTTAAAGAAGGCCTTGTACCATTAGGTGTCGAGAAACCGAAGTACTTTGATATGATGGGCCTCGGGCTTGTCGCTCAAGGGAAAGAGGGTTCTTGGGTTTTTGCAAGATGGGCCAATTTAGGTGAACAACGGGAAAAATTAATTGGAACTTATCCAAATCCATACTATGGGTCCGGTTGGAAGTACATAAAGGAAGAGTTTGCAGGCAATGGCCCTTCTATTACCAAAAATTGCAAGCATAAGGACGATGCTTTTAGATACATATACTACCTTTGTACAGATCCAGAAATAATCAACCAATTCTTTGTAGATACACTAATGTTACCAGCATCAAAAACGGTCGATCTATCACCAGCAATCGCAAAGTATCCATGGTTGGATGCATACGATTATGTGAATAAAGCCCTTCCGACAGAAGCTCTCTATTCGCATCATGAAGCCTACTTGTCTATCAACAGCAAGAATGTGCCTATAATGCAAAAATGGCCTGAAATATCACAAGCTTGGTTTGAAATGTACCAAAAGGTAATTCTCTCGAACGAAAACATTCAAGACTTGCACATACAACTCCAAGACAAGCTTGAAAAGATTGTTGCTCTCTAATTTAAGTGAAAATCGCATATGAAGTCAAAAGAAAGACTTTACCCCCTCTTTTTTTTAACTCCACTCTTTCTTATAATAATAATATTTTGGCTTTATCCATTCCTTTATGAGGTATATCTTAGTTTTTTGAATATTGACCTCTATAAGCCGTTCCAAAAGATTGAGTATGTTGGTCTTGAGAATTATATTAAAATATTTAAAGATCCAAATTTTGGCTCTGTAGTCTATGTATCCATAGTGTACACTTTTCTTTTTACTATCGGTCAAATATTAGCAGGAATAGGTATAGCATTAATTCTGAAAAGATTAACTAACCGATTTATTAAATCAGTTCTAATAAGCCCGTTTGCGATCTCTACAACTGTTGTCTCACTATTATTTTTATGGATGTTACAACCCGAATATGGAATAATATCCTACTTTTGGTATTTATTAACTGGCTCGCGTCTGTTATGGATGACAAATGGGACTGCCGCTCTGTTTGTGACGATAATTGGTTATACTTGGAAATACTTTCCTCTAAAGGCATTGATCTTTCTTGCCGCATTAGAGGGTGTACCAATAAGCCTTTATGAGGCAGCAAAGGTGGATGGTGCTACCTCAATTCAAACTTTTTTTAATATAACATTACCTTCAATTAAGCCAACCTTCTCTATAGTTGTGCTCCTTTCAATCATACAAGGCTCACACTGTTTTGACATAATTTACATAATGACTTCCGGTGGTCCGGCGATGGCAACCACAAATTATGTTATCTATTTATATCAGACGATGTTCCAGTATCATAAAGTAAGCTACGCTAGTGCTTTAAGCGTCATTCTCTTGGTTGTAGAAATGGTGTTGGCTATATTTTATCTTAAAATGTTGAAGGTGAAAGAATGATAGAGAAGCGAAGTACAAAATACTTTTACAATATTATAGTAGGTCTCGTAGTTTTGAGTGTTGCTTTCCCTTTATATTGGATGATATATACTACAATCCTGCCAAAGAATGACATCTATCTTTCTCCTCCTAGAATAATACCTTCTTCCATTAATATTGACGGCTACATCAAGATCTTTGCTGAAAGGCCAGTTGTCAATTGGATTACTAATACAATAATTGTTGGTATTGTTACTGTGATGTTTTCGGTCCCACCGGCTGTTCTTGGTGCATATGCATTTTACAGGTTTAATTTTAAAGGTAAAGGTGTACTCTTTAACATGCTATTTATTCTAATGATTGTGCCATCAGCGGTTCTTCTAGTTCCCTTTTATCAACTATTGAGCTCCATGAAGTTAACCAATAATTTACTAGGTTTATCTCTTGTCTATACTGTTTTCACAGTGCCCACAAACACTGTCTTATTTTACTCTTTCCTGTTTTCAATACCTCATGCTATCGAGGAGGCAGCACTTATAGATGGGTGCTCCATCTTTGGCTCCTTTAAAAAAATTATACTCCCTCTCTCAATACCAGGAATAGTAGCAATATCAGTTAATTCGCTTTCGCTGGCATGGAATGAATTCCTTTTTGCAATAACATTGCTAAATAAGCCCACAACCTGGACTGCAGTGTGCGGAGTCTATAGCTTCATAGGAGAATGGACTCTAATGTGGGATAGAGCAATGATAGTGTCGGTATACTTCACAATACCAATGATAATCTTCTTTTTCTTAACGCAAAAATATTTTATTGCAGGACTGACAGCTGGAGCACTTAAAGGAGTCTAAAGACATACAATTTATACAACCCTTGTCTTCTTTTTTATTTATACGTTTACTCGACTTTTAAAAAACTTTTTATAAGTCGTGATTTAAGAAATATTGAGAAAGTATGAAGTTTGAGGGAATAATTACGCCCCTTATCACCCCTTTTACTGAAGGGGGTGAAGTATTCGAAAATGGTTTGAGAGATTTGTTGAGTTTCCAAGCTGAAAAGGATGTCAATGGACTCTTCATATGTGGCACTTACGGCTCCGGTCCAGCAATGAACGTTGAAGAAAGAAAAAAGGTTGCAGAGATAGCTGTGGACCAGGCTAAGGGTAAAATGGACTTGATAGTTCATGTTGGATCCTCTTGCTTAGAAGACTCTTTAGAGCTTGCAAAGCACGCTGAAGACGTTGGAGCTGACGCGGTAGCAAGCACACCACCATTCTACTACGCATACGACAGTGAATCGATACTATCATTCTACAGGCAACTGGTTTCCCACGTGAAAATTCCAGTGTTCGTATACAATAATCCCGCGAGAACTGGGATAATGGTAGATAGTGGTCTATTGAACAGACTGGCTAAGGAGGGGGTTGCAGGGATAAAGGACAGTAGTGCCAATATGATAAAATTTTATGAAGACGTTTTAGCGGTAGAAGAAAAGAATTTCATATTTATAATGGGGACGGAGGCGCTGATGTTTCCAGCGATGATGGCTGGAGCGAAAGGTTGCGTATCAGGACTTGCAAACGTCTTCCCAGAAATAAACGTTGAACTCTATAATCTGATAAGGGAAGAAAAGTTTAAGCAGGCAGCAATAAAACAGTTGGAAATAATTGAAGTCAGAAACGCCATGCACTTGGCACCGGTCATACCTACATGCTACGAAATCTTAAAGCTCAGAGGAATAAACGTGGGGTACCCGAAAAGGCCGTTCAGAAGGTTGACCGGAAAAGAAATAGAATTAGTTAAGGGTCAGCTAGTTAAGCTGGGCCTCCTTAGGTAAGAACTTGGATGGTTTGAGGTGGTGTTGTTGGTAGAAGTGAAGCTTAGATATGGTGCAGGTGTCCAGAAGCTTGACGTACCTTCCCGTAATATTGCCTGTGTTGCTAGATCTCGTAGCCTTCCAACTTTAGCGGAATTCGAGCCAGCAATCTCTAACGCTTTGGACAACCCTATAGGAACAGATCCATTAGAGAAGATGGTCTCTTCTGATTCGAAGGTCGCAATAATTATCGACGATATAACACGTTCCACACCAACAGACAAAATACTGCCCATTATCGTAGAAAGATTAAATCAGAAAGGTGTGGGAAAGAAGAACATATGCGTTGTCATGGCGACAGGAGCACATAAGAAACCATCCCGAGAGCAAGTTGTAAACAAGGTTGGAACGCAAGTATTAAATAGCCTGGAAGTCTATGTGCACGACTGCCTGAACAAAAAGGAACTAGAGTTGGTAGGCTTTTCTTCTTCAGGCACACCCATCTGGGTTAACAAGAAGATTTTGGATGCCGACCTAAAAATCGGCATTGGAATGATCAAACCTCATACTTGGGCTGGATTCGGTGGTGGCGCAAAAATAGTCTTGCCAGGAGTCTCTTCCTGGGAAGCAATAGGAAGAAATCATTTTTTGGCAGCATCTGATGATGCAAGAATCGGCAACATTGACGGAAACCCAGTACGGAAGGACATGGAAGAAGTAGCATGCAAGGTCAGATTAAGCATGATAATCAACACTATACATGATGATAGTGGTCAGCTCGTAGACGTTGTTATAGGCGATCCTATAAAAGCACATCGGAAAGGTGTTGAAACTGTAAGGAAACTGTTTGAAAACAGGATAGAGGAAGAGGTGGATATTATGATATGGGCTTTTGGGCCTTCAGATGACAACTTGTGGGATGTGCTTACAGGCAACTTTATTGGAGCACAAAAGAAGCTTCTCAAAGATGGAGGGACGCTGATACTGGTAGCGGAATGCGTAAATGGCCTATACAAGTACGGACGAGGGCACGTAGACCATAGTGGAAAAATTGCAGACTATAGCAAAGTCATAGAAATGCTAAAATCTGGAATGAAGCCCGACGAGCTGATTTCTGAAACAATTAGGGGAAACATGCCCTACTTGGAAGTCGGTGTAAAAGCGTACATTCTTGCAAACCTCGCGAGGAAAAAGAATATCCTAATTGTTTCAGAAAACATTAAAAAAGATGAAGTGAGTTGGCTCGGAAACACGACAAAAACTGCTCAAGAGGCATTCTCACAAGCTCTTCAAGCACAAGGAGGCGATTCTAGAGTAGCCATAATACCTGAATTCCATGCATCGCAAGCTTACATTAGAAAAGTTTAGATATACTATGTGTTATCCTCACAGCAATCTTTAACTCTTGATTATGCCCATTTGTTGCAATATTCTTTTTAATTCTTGTTTATCTTTTTCACTTAAGCTAACCCTTGGTCCTCTTGTATGTGATGATCTTATGATTCCTCTTAGCCTTAGTGTTTCCTTTTCAATTTCTGCAGCTTGCATGGAATGCAAGAATAGGAAGTCAACCCAAGGCTTGAACTTCTCATACGCTTTCTTTGACCCCTCTATGTCCCCCTTCTCGTACTTGTTGAAAATTTCCACGAGCAGGTCGGGTAAGCAGGCGTCTGGAATGTTTCCGCGAGCACCCGCAGCCATTTCCTCATAAAATAGTCTTGCAGCAGACCCTCCAAATATAACCATCTTGTCCTGCATCAACTCTCTTACTTGTCTCATCTTTTCTATGGTTCCAGCCCCCTCTATCTTTATCAGGTAAATGTTCGGGTTTTCATCAGCCAATCTTTTGCATAAGGTGGCGCATATGTGGACGCCGAAGGTATCTTCGTTATCCTGTATCATTATCGGAAGGTCCACGTTGCTCGCGATTCTTGAAAAGTGTTCATAGAGATAGAGTGTTGCTTCGGCCTTCCTGAAAAAGGGTGGTATGAGTACGAGGCCGTCTGCGCCAATATCTTTAGCATATTTTGCTAGCATGAGAGCAGGCTCTGTTCCCGTATGCCAGGCTCCAACCAGGACAGGAACCTTTCCATTCGCTTCATCCACTACGATCTTGAACAGCCTTTTCCTTTCTTCATCAGAGAATTTGTAGAATTCTCCCGCACCTAATCCAACAGCGAGACCGTGAACACCACATTCTATGTTAAACTTTACTTCGGACCTAATGTCCTCATCGCTAAGACTACCATCTGGTGCTGTAATTGTATGTAGTGACGGAACTATTCCTTTAAGATTTTTTAGATTTTTCATCTCTCCCACTAACCTTTCTCTAAAATTAATGTAATATTTAACTTTTTGAAAAGCCTCTATCTTCCCACCCTTCACTATATAGGTTAAAGTTGGCTATCTTTTCCTCGTCCGCATACTCTTCAATTTTTTTCATGTTCAAGCTTGCACCTATTCCAGGAGATTTTGGCACCTTTAGAAAGCCTTCATCAAATTCTGGTTTATATGTGAGCAGTTCCCACGCCCAATCTGGGTAAGCGAAATCGCCAAAATATTCCTGTATTTTAAAGTTTGTCAATGTCGCATCAAGCTGTAATTCGCTCATTGTGTTAATAGGACCTTCCGCCTGATGCAGTGCAATGAGAACTCCAAAGATTTCAGCGAAAGAGGAGACCTTCTTTGCCTCCGAAAGCCCCCCTATAGTTATTACGTCTGGAAGAAGTATGTCGACCGCCTTTGAGGTTAGTAGACTTGTGAGGTCAGGATCAAATCTGCTCACACATCCTTCCCCTGAAGCGATGGGAATGTTGACGGCCCTCGACACCCTTACTAGTCCTTGAATATCCCTCACCATAACAGGGTCCTCGAACCATGTAACATTAAACTTCTCCAGCTCCTTTCCCACTTTTATCGCTGTTGCAACATTAAACCTGCCGTGTCCCTCAATCATGAGCTCAACATCATCTCCAACAGAATTTCTTACAATTTCAACAATTTTAATGGCCCTTTTAAAGTCTTCATACTTTAGTTCTGTCGACGTAGCGCCAAAAGGATCAAACTTCATCGCTCTATAGCCTCTCCTTACAACATCCTTCGCCCTTTCACCCCAATCTTCAAGTTGCCTTATACCCCTGTACCAGCCATTAGCGTACACTTTAACTTTATCCCTAATCATGCCACCGAAAAACTGGTGAACGGGGGCACCGAAATGTTTCCCAATAATGTCCCAGCATGCAACTTCAATTCCGCTCATTAAAGAAATCTTTGTCGAATCCTTAGAAGGGTTACCGGTTTCCCTGAACATCTGCCACCATATCTTTTCAACATCCAGAGGATCCTTTCCAAGAACAAACTCTCTTACATCTCTATACATGCTTTTAACAGCCCTTTGGCCAAAATAGTGCGTGGCTTCGCCGACGCCCTCTTCCCCATCGCTTGTTAGTACTCTAACAAAAACCCAGCCCTTCCAAGGATTAGGAATCAAATATACTTCAACATTCGATATCTTCATACATTTTTTTTAATCTTTAACATATAAAAACTTTTTAGTGTTTAAAGAGTATACTCTATGCGATTCTAGTAGATCCTCTGACGAGTAGTGTGTTAACGATCGAGGAAACACACAGCTTCCCGCACCAATAATCGCTATCTTAGGCAAAAAACCTCCTCTTCTGCTCCGCTAAAAGTGTCTATTTATTTCATTTATGATATTCATATAAGCTTGTATGGTTGGGAAAGCTTCTTTCCAAGTAGGGTCGAGCACAATTTTTGTTTTTCTAAGATTTTGTAAAAATTTAGAAGCGAATCCATTTCGCTTCGGCTTCGAACATTTCATTAACCATCATTTCAATCTCTTTGGGCGTTAGTATAGCTGATGTTAGGGGATCGAACATAATCGCTTGCAGAGCCGCATTTCTATCCCTTTCTAGGGCGGCTTTAACCGCTAACTCTTGCACGTTTATGTTTGTCCTGTTTAGTGCTGCACATTGTGGTGGTAGGTCGCCGACATGGCATGGATGTATGCCTCCTTTATCAACGAGGCATGGTACTTCAACACAGGAGCCATATGGAAGATTTGTTATTAGACCTTTATTTTCAACGTTACCATTTATACGGCAAGGTTTACCAGTTTCCATAGAATAAATTATATCCACTGCATATTCATGTGAACGGTTAAGTTCAATTGGTTCCTCACCATTTATCTGTCTCCTTATGCGTTCAAAGTGTGGTTTCCATGCCCCCTTACATATTTCCAAATAGAACCATCTCGGTTCACAGTAGATTCTACGTCTCTCCTCCGTTGTTCTAAAGTATGGGACGTATTCGCTCAAATGGTGGCTTGATTCTGTTATAAAATAGCCCAAGTATTTCATCATTTCAAAGCGAACTTTATCCATTTCATAAATCTCTTTCCTTTTCATGGCCTCCCAAAGGAGTGGATAAGCGTCTTCCCCTCTATACTTAAACTCTAAAAAGAAGGCTTGATGGTTTATTCCAGCAACCCAATAATAAACATCCTCATATGGAACATTTATGTAGTTTGCAAGCTGCATAGCTGTTCCCTGAACACTATGGCATAATCCAACATTACGAATTTTTGTCATACTGTTAATGGCCAAACAGTTAATTGCCATAGGATTAGCATAGTTAATTAAAAGAGCATGAGGACACAATTTTTCCATATCATAACATATATCTAATAAAACCGGTATGGTTCTAAGGCCGCGAAAGACTCCTCCAGGTCCAATTGTATCGCCCACTTCCTGGTTTACACCATACTTCAGTGGAATACTTATATCAAGTTCAAAAGCCTCCAGTCCACCAACTTGGATCATTATTATCACATAATCAGCATCCTTCAACGCCTCCCTACGGTTTAATGTCGACTCAATCTCCATGTTAGGTGCATATTTTAATTTTAGTACATTTGCAAATTCACTTATCACTTTAAGGCGTTCTGGATCAATATCCATAAGAGCTATTGTAGAATCTCTAAGCTCGGGATGGTAGACTATATCTGTAAGCAGACGACTTGCAAAGACCACACTTCCTGCACCAATAAAGACTATTTTACACATACGGAAATCACTACCTATGATAAATTACTATCCTAATTTATAGTTTCCGATTGTGATGATGTTACGATAGGTTGTGTTTGAGCAGCCAGTTGTAGATTGCTATGAACGAGCCTATTTATTTGGTTATGGATTTGAGGGATGAGTTGTGGGGGCTTCCCACTAGGCATCTTAGCTTAGCTTTTAGTATATCGAACCACCTCTCCACCCTGTTCCTCATCTTGAAGGTTTCACGCCCCCTCTGGAGTTTCATGCCTATACTCTAGTCCTAGCCTTTCGAACGCATCCCCATACCAAGACCCTTGTCCACGAGGAATAGTGGCTTGTTCTCACAGTACTCTAACACCTGCTTCAAGAATATTTCATCATCCAGGGAAAGATCTTGTGAAGCTTGCCCTGAACGTTAAAACCTCCTTCCTGTCATACGTCCCTCGCAGCCCACAGGAACAGGCATATTGGCTCACCCCCTACGCTCAGCCTTCAGCTTCATCCCATCAACAGCTACGACACCCCCCTCTCAGGCTTCGGAAGACCCCTAAGGGCTGTGAAAGCCCTACACACAAGCACATAGGATACACTCCAACAGCCTTCGCCACACCCCTATAGGATAGTCCCGCGAAGCATAACATCGCTGCAAGGACCTTCACCTCCAAAGAAGTCATTCCTCTTGAAGACTCAGCCCTCTCCACCACATCCACAAGAGGCTGAAGACGGACATAAGACAACCATAGAGACATAAAAATACAAGCCCAAAAGACAAGAACATCAAACAACCTACTAAAATCTTATCATAACATCATCTGTAACATACATAAAGTTAAATATGCGCACGTACATCCCTGATTAAAATTTAAATTTAGGATAATAGAAACACATTTTGACTATGTCTTTCCCATCTGATTTCAAATTCGGGTGGTCTCAGGCTGGCTTCCAGTCTGAAATGGGCTTTCCTGGTAGCGAGGATTCGAACAGTGACTGGTACGCTTGGGTTCATGATCAAGAAAATATTTCCGCTGGGCTGGTGAGCGGCGATCTTCCTGAAAACGGTCCAGGATACTGGAATAACTATAAAATCTTCCATGACAACGCTCAAGAAATGGGCTTAAAGATTGCTAGGATTAACGTTGAATGGAGCAGGATATTTCCTAAGC
>Ga0080004_1093501_pt1 | contig 12222 bp, 7 predicted proteins | sample WasSprMetagenome_FD_69207 | JGI IMG/M metagenome (GOLD analysis project Ga0080004, IMG submission 69207) | Sulfidic aquatic microbial communities from Washburn Spring, Yellowstone National Park, USA - WS (SPADES assembly) (version 2) | ecosystem: Environmental > Aquatic > Thermal springs > Hot... | reverse complement strand
TCATGGAAAGTATTTATAATGTGTTCACAATAAAAATTAATTTTACTCTTAAGTGATAAGTATCTGGGGTATATTCGTGCGTGTTAGGTTTAGAGATGTAGTCGTTCCAGCTATTCGGGAAGACGTACTTCCAGGTGTTTTAAGGAGACTCGGACTTTATGATGATGTCGTTAACGGTAAAGCTAAATGTTACGTGTGTGGGGAGCTACTCACGTTAGATAGTATTGGGGCAATAGCTATGGTAAATGACAAACCCGTATTAGTATGTAGCAAACCTTCTTGTATAGGTAAGATCGCATTAATCACTAGTAAATCGAAATCCATATAGAAAGTTAAAGTTAGGTAGTGAGAAATTGGATACTTCTTGAGGCTTTTCTCATGTTAGAGGAGGTTAATTTAATAGAGTTCTGGAAAATATATGGAGTATTCTCGGACCTATCCTTACTGTTATTCTATTACTTTATATTTTCTATCCAGAGAAAATCGAGACAATGATTATTCATATATTAAAACTTTGGTCGTTTATTAGCGATCGTGCTGAGAGGAGGGCATTAGTCAGGAGGTAACACATATAATTTCCACAGGTTTTACCAAATACCTTCGTCTTGAGGAAGTTCCTAAACTAATCATTAAGTGGGGAGAGGAGGATAAAGCCATACTAGATTTAAAGAAGGATATGCTCATAATAGTGTTAAGGAGAGGTAAAAGGCATTACTATGAAAACATAGCAAGGGCTTTATTAAAAGCCATCCCCGAACTACTTGCTCCTGAAATGAAGGTTGTTTACGACTTAAGATTTGTAGATTATATTTCAGCTCATATAGCTAGGAGTTTAGCGAGAGATTATCAACCAGTCATCACCGCTATAAATGAGTTCATAGCATCTGAAATGGGATGTGATAAGACTCTTAATGAACTTATCCTTAAGCTTATCGAAATAGATGATCAATCTTTATTATCAAGGGTATTATTACCTGAGTTAATTAGAATTGCTAAAATGCGTTACCCCTATAGGGATCCAGAGATAGATAAAGAGGTTCAAGACCTAATTGGAGTATTACATGGTTTAGTTAAAGGTGATATCTTTAGACCTCTATTATGTGGTAAGTATTTTAGAATGGTATTTGTTAGGGTAGCACGTCCTGAGAAAATCGTAGCTGCTCTTGAACCTCACATACACTTCGTGAAGTATGCAATTAAGGAATGTCCTGCTATAGAAGTGATATATGTTCTTGCCGTAGGGAAGAACATTATGGCTGCAAAAGCCCTGAAAATATTACTAGAAGGAGAACTTAAGAGTTTAGGAGTAAGATGTAGAGTAGAAAGTGAATTTGAATATACTGGGATGTATAAAAGAAGACCTTCCGCAAAATTATATGTCTGTAAAATAGAACTAGAAAGAATCATACCAACTTCAGTATCTACTTGAAATCAAATTTTAATAATAGAGTTTAAAATTAAAATTAGTCAGTTATTCCGATATTGCAGATAATCTTTACAATTATTCTACTTCGCTAAACCACCATAAATTTGATAATGTTTTATCATAGGAGTAGTATTTAATGGATGATATTATGAGACTTCTTTACGTTTTTAGTGCTTATTAAGAAGGTCTAGGAGACTTACTAGTTATGCTGAGCTTGTGAAGCTGTTACTAGAGGGTGGTTTTATTAATGCATCTGCTGATGATGTTGTGAAGATTGTGAGGTTTAGGGGTAGGTTAGCGCATACGTATAGGGGGTTTAACACTTAAGGAGCTTCTAGATGAGGCTTTATGGATTAAGGTGAGGGTACCTGAAACTATTGGTGAGGTCATACGTATAGCTGAGTCTAGAGGTATTGACCCACAACCAGTCTTAGAAGAGAAGTTGAAGTACATACTCGAGCTTATAGGGGGTAGGGATGAGAGGATCGTAGCATTCATACTCTTCGGTTCTAGAGCTCGTGGAGACTATAGAGAGGATAGCGATTTAGACATAGCAATACTAACAACACAACCATTAAGTGAGGGAGAACTCAATAAAATATCAGTAGAGGTTGCAGAAAACATAAACACCCCACCAGATAAGATAGACTTAATAGACCTAACTAAAACACCTAACGAACTAATATATAAGGTATTAAGAGATGGAATCCCACTATACGTGAAGAATAAAGAAACATACAGAAGAATAATAATGAGAGAATACATCAGAATACTAGACGAAGGAGAAGGACTAAAAGAAACATACTACAAAACACTCAAAAGAAAACTAAAACAACACCTAAAAACTCAAAACATACAACATCAATAAAACCTTCGAATTCTGTTTAGCCTCAGACTCTAATTCGCTAAATAATCTCTTAGATGTAAAATAATTCATTTTAAAACAATGTGTTGTAGGTAGTAGATTGGTAGTTACCCTCTTCCGCATCATTCTTCGTAACACTTTCATAAATTTTTACTGAGAAGTAAATCAACATCACAAAACTTCATCTTCCAAATCCCTAAAGCATTTCGATATCCATATTAAACATTCAATATTTATCCTTTATAAAAAACGTATTAATCCAAACCCTTAAGATTTCAGTTAATTTATAATTCTTAATTCCTTGAGTTATTATCCTTAGTAAGTTGTTTAAGTGTTGCAGTGATCATGTTAATGGTGATAAGGTTATGGGATTAATCCTTAAGAATATTATGGTATTTACTGCTTAACTTCATATTATGTAAGCTAAACTCCATTCCTTAGCTAATTCACGTTGATACGAGAATGCTTTTATCCAAACACCCTTCATCATGAGATCAAGGATCTTCTGATCTAATGCCCTTCCTGTCAGACTGAGCTTAGCAAGCTCCAGTTTAATATCTGGTTCTTTGAGAGTTTTTATTTTCTGCAACTTGCTTACTATATCCAGTATTTCCTCAATTTTAACGTTTTGCATAATCATTAAAGCTATTAATGGAGGAGCGAGGAGTTCTATATACTGCTCATTCGATGTGAGACACCCTGGGGGTAAAAGCCTCTTAAAGAAGTCAATTAGTTGAGGTTTGTTAAATGATATATAAGCATTAAACTTCTTTTCCAATACTTCTATCTCTTTCATAATATTGTCTTTGAAATTCTCCACCCTCTTTCTTTCACTTCTTACCGCATAGTAGTATATGTATTTACGAGATGATGAACTCAAGAATTCAAATCCCTGCAACTCTCCATAAATAGCTAGTGCCTCGATATCTACGTTAAAAGGTATTTCCTGAATCGCTAAGAAGTAGCCAGAGGTATCAGACCTTAGAAATGGTTGCTCTTCTTCAAATACGAATAATCCTAATAAATGAGATATAACAGTCCCTCCCCCTCTAATGTACTCTTGATATAATTTGAAGTCCTCATCATTAATACCTTCTATTAATGGTAAGAATATCTTTAAATTACATTTACGGAAACACCCATGTAAGTCGTCGAACGCTATTGCTATGGCATTATCTGTAAATAGTCCTTGGAGTATCCGTCCAAGTACTGGAAATTTCCTATACTTTAAATCCTTTAAAATTACTGTTATTGTAGAGGGTGAGAGGTATACCTTTCTGAAAGCACCTTTTTCAATAATTTCATGTGTTATAAATGAAAGTGGTGAGGGAATTATTGTGTTGTACTTTAAGTAAGGTCTTATTAATGCTAATGAGAGAATCGAGAGTATGTGTAGGGTGGATGCGTTAATATTTTCTATTTTACCCTCAGTGATGAATGATCCTATAAGCTCTTCTCCTATTTGCGATCCTTTTTTCTGTTTTAAGAGTTTGGCAATTAAGAAAGAACTATTGCGATCTAATGATTTTCTTTCTCCACAAAATCTAATAGCCCTTACGGAAAGAAAATCCGGAAATAGTAAAATGTAATGATCATATTCACGAATATGAAATTCAGCTTTGAATCGCTTTATTATTTGAACTGAATGAGTAAGTAATAAAGCAATACCTGGCATAACATGTATACCATATACTGGTTTTTGAGGTTTAACATAGGATTCAAATTCTTTATCTAACTCACAAATATATCTAAAAAGAGTATTAACAATGGCTTTAATATCGTTCAACAACATCACTCTCAAGCATCTGTTTTTCACTTCTCTCTGCTTCTCCAGGATCTAGAGCTAAGAACATGAAGGTGTTTATTGAGGATAATGAAGATAAATTCTGAGTTGTAACAATCTTTACTCTCTTATCGATTATAAAGAATTTATCATGCATCGGCACCTTTGAAACATATACTTCAATTCCATACCTTTTTAGTATATCCCCGTATTTTGAGGCAGTAGTTCTGTTAGTTATAAGTTTAACTTTAACGTTCTTTTGAGCTAATTCTATAAGGAGTTTTAGCCCATCATCATCAACATAAGGTGAAAAAGCAAAAAACTCATTCTTTGACTGTTTAAATATTGATATACCAAGAATATTCCCTTTCCCCTTTACAAATCTCTTTCCCGAGAGAACTTCTAAAACATGTAATGTGAGATTTCGAGATAATAGAATATTTTGAAGTAAAGGTGTCGTACATCCGCGATCCATCATAACACAAGCAGTACATCCATCAGCACATGTACTAATGCCCGCAACTGTAATAGCATCAATAAGATAACCTCTTAATTCTTTGGTATCTATTGTGATCCCACTTTGCTGTAACTCGTCAGCAATTTTTTTATCTTCTCCACTAAGTACGATATGATTTAGAAACGTAGCTACATCTAACATTAATTTATTGTTAATGTATCGTTCATATATTTCTCTTAGTTTACTAATTATAGGCATAAGTGTATTGTTCATTGAGGAGATACGTGTTTGTATATTCTTTAAGAACATAGCAACATCTTCATCATGACTTTCTAACATCTTTATAGAGATCTCAATAAATTTTCGGATCATATCACTAAAAGATTTAAATTTTTGTTTAGCATGGTCGACAATATTAAGAGAACCATAAACACAATTTTCAGCTACAGCGATTAATAATCTATCCCTTTCAGCATCAACTTTAAATATATAAAGAAGATCCTCAGGTTCTATCTCTAATTCACTAGAAATAAACATTAGAAAGAGATGAGCTAATGTATGACCTATAGAATGAACAAGATATTCTATTAGCTCATCTCTGTTAAGCTTTTCAGTAAATTTCTTGAATTTCTTTAATATTTCTTCACTTGATTGCTGAAGGAACCCAAAGCTGTCTAAACCTTCTTTTGTTTCTTTATAGATATAGAACTTAGAAATTAAAAGTTTATCTAATGTGATTTTCTTATCGGGGTGTATTATCGTAACTTCAGGTTTGTCAGGGATAGTGTTATCAAGAAGTGATGTAATTATAGCTCTAACTATAGACAAGGGCAGTTCAAAACCTATCACATTTGTTCGTGGGAGATTCTTCCTAATAGGTTCCTCAAATTCTACTTCAACAATAGGTCCTTCAGAAATCACTGATGGCATATACCATTGCGCATGTGTATAAAGCTCGTAAACATAAGTATGCCTAATAGCAAAGGGTTTTATAAATAGATACTCCTCCTCATACTCCGGAGAATTAACATCTAACCCCCTTTTAGGAACTACGAAAACCTTGGGAAATAACCTTCTACTCCTACTCCACATATCACATTTACCTCCACGCCTACTACCTATCGGACATCTCTCTATGAATGGACATTGAAGATCATACGGATCTGTAGATACTCCACGACCTAAAATGCAGTACCAAACATAACCTAAGTCAGCTACATCATACGCTCTGCTATCCCTCCTTAAACGTTTTACAAATTTTTCCTCATATTCCCTTTGAATTTGCTTAATAATTAAGCTGATTTTATTCTCAGTTAATTCCTCAAAAGAGGAAACCTTACCGATATTTTTACATAATTTCTCGCACAACTTCTTTGAGCCGTATTTCACATAAACACAGTCATTCCTACCCTTAATCATGATCTGAAGTAACATCTCATAGCATTGATTACTTCGACAAGAGTCTCTATCTAAGTATATGAGGTTTATAGGCTCAACGGAAATTAACCTACCAGTCTCTTTATTAATCTCCACATTTTTATCTATATTTATACTAACATTACCATCAAGGGCTTTGATATTAACGTTTTTAGCTTTTATAAACCAGATTAAACTGCCTGTAACATCATTAATACGCAATTGTATAGGCTCATAGGGTGGATATCTAATGAAGAGTTGATCTATAGTAATGGGTTTAGGTTTATATTCGCCTTCTTCATCACTTTGAATTTGAACACCTTTTAACTTTACCTCCTCTGTATACAGATCTCCAGCTATACTACGTAATCCAGTGATCCGTGATATAAACTCTTGAGACAATATTTTATCTCCTAACTTAATAGTAAGTATTAAGTCTAAAACTTCTGGTGGTCCTTGCCATATACGTTTACCTTGTACTATCTGAACTAGGTAATTACATTCTTGTTTTATTTTTGGAAGTATAACCTCTACTTCCGAGATTTTACTTTTAATTATATCTAAATTCTTTCCTTCTCTACCAGTAAAAACACTTGGTATACTGCTAGATCTCTCGATATTATTCTCTAAATTGATACATAATTGAATTAATTCCTTAGTAAGATTAGAAATCTGCTTAATAGTTATTATAAAGTCATTCTTAACATCCTCTTTGAAGGTCAAATTCTCAAGTACTTCTCTTCTTTTTATTTTCTTTAATGCTTCTTCAAATTCATGATATTTTGAGTTGAATTCCTTTAAAAAGTCATGTAACGATAGAATCTTACCTAGCACATCAGCTCCCTTATTAATTTCTGAAATTATTTCCTGAACTCGATTGCGATACTCCTCTATTTTATCAAGTTCTAATTTTATTTCTTCTACTGATATAATGTATTCATTTGAGACTTCATCATAAACATCAATAATCATCTTTAGTTTATCTTTTAGATCTTCTATTAATTTGTCCTCACTCATGAAGCTCACCCAATAATTCACTTATAAAGGACTTAAAGACCTGCCCATTCATATGTCCACCACTTCCCATACTAGCATGGGTTTTTACGCCCTTTTTGGCTAGATTTGCAATAGTTTCAATAAGTATACCTCGCTTAATGATTTGTGGATTATCCTTTGTGATGAGTAGTCTATAACCCTTAAGAGTTAATGAAGCTAAAGATTTCATAAATTCATTATCATATGTCTTAAGTATCTCTGTTGGTAAGGCACGGACTAAGAAAATTCCTAAAACAGTCCTTAAAGTCTTAACGCTTCTACCACCCCTTCCAATTCTTTGAATTAGCGAAACTGGATTATCTAATCCTACATTTAATATGAAACTCACACCATCATAATCAACTCCTACTTCAAGGGATGATGTTGAAAGAACTGTAAGGCCTTTTCCACCACGTAATGCATTAGCTACTTTACTTCTATCCTTTTCAGAGATTTCACTATGCATTTCAACAAGTTTTTCATTAAGCTCTTCATAGAGAGTTTTCTCTAACGCCTTTTGCGATATTTCCTTTCGTTGATTGACTGGAAGATAATGCCAGTAGCAATAAGGGTCTAAGGGATCAATATAATCTACCAAATGATCTTTAGGCTCTCCAATTCTTAAGCTCTCAATATATCCGCTACAAATCCGTCTAAGTTCTCTGATATTATTGATAAACAGTATAGACTGCGGTTCTTGAAAACCACGTAAACCGTATGCATAACTTAAGAAGGCAGTAAAAACCGACCATAATTGGCAGTATGTGTTCCATGAGTATTGAGGGTTCATCATAAAATACCCTAAAATAACTAATCTTTCTCCGGAAATTGTAAGTCTATTATTTTCTATCTCTTCATGGAAATCATAAATTTTACAGTTAGAATCGCCGGATAATTTCGATATGAAATCGCGAGGATTTGGTATTGTGGCTGAGGAAAATATTAATTTCAATTCCTTTCCATTGTTATTTATCTTCTTTATAACTTTTATAAGTGTTGCTAGAATACCACCACTTAAACCGGTATATTCATGAGTCTCATCGAATATAATTAAGGCAGAATTACTTATAGTATTCGCATTCACATCAGCTTGAGCACTGTCAAGTAGTCTTATCTCAAGCGCCCAAGGATTTGTAGCTATGACATCAGCATGCTTAGCCTCTTCACGTAAAATCTTTACAAAATCATAAATGGAGTCACATCTTTCATTTTCGCATCGTACTTTATACATGCTTCCTACATACCTATAGACAAGACGACTATTACATTTGTAGCAGTTTATCCCTCTAAATGGCTCACCTGGGTTAATATCATTTAAATTTCGTGGTGTAGCGCCATCTCTTATCGCAAATGTGAGTTTAACATTATATAACTTCTCTAACTTAGCATTAGCTATGCCTAATAGCCTTATCAATCTATATGATTGATCAATCGTAAGAGCCTTTCTCGGATATATCAATATTATCTTTTTGTTAAAGTTCTTTTCTAGTATACGCCACTTTAGTAACATTGCCAACATATAGAAAGAATATATTTCAGTCTTTCCACTACCTGTTGGTGCTATTATTGCATAAACGTTTCCATTCGAAAGTAACATATCATGTAAAACATAAGATTGAAACACATCAAGTCTAGAATCTCCCAAGTAATCTCTTATTATACATACGTAAGTCTCGGTTAAATCCCGATCTTCATTAAAGAATGAAAAAATCGCGCTCCACAGTTTTTTAGAAATACTATCCGTTCTTAACTTTAAATCAATATTTCTATCCTCCTTGGTTGGTACCTTTATCTTAGATATGGAGAGTTTACTTGAAAGTATGTATGGTATTCCTCCATATAATGTTGTAATTTGTGAACTCCTAATTAGTACATCCATATGCAAACTTCTTAACCTAGGAGAATCATCTAAATTAAACTTCTCTGGTAGTTTAATTAAAAACCCTCTATTAACCAAAGTATCTATTATCTCGTTCGGATTTATAAAACCTTTAGAGTGTAAAAAACTCTCTAAGTCGTCACGATTAATAAAGTATCTAGGGTCTGATATAGTATACCATTCCTCTCTCTGTATTGGTTTTCCAACAATTTTTGGAGCCTCTAACTCTGTTATTATTAGGTGGTATGCTTTAACTATTTTCTCATTCAAATTTAAGTTCATGCTAATCATTCTCCACGAAGCATGTAATATTAAAAATACTAACAATTTTTAGATACGAATAAACCCTACTTAGCAATTTCAAATGCAACAAACCTAACTTAACTACAAATAAGTTTTTCATCCTTTGTTCCAGGATATATTTACTTATTTTCATTAATTAATTTTTATTATTATAATTCAATGATTCATTTACATCTATTGTTAAGCATTATGAGCTCTAGCAATTTTCATGATTAATATTCTCCTCGTTTTACTCCTACCTAAAACTCCTGGAGCTTCACCTATAACGTTATCTAATGACTTTACCTCTATATCCTGTCGTAAGAGTATATCCATGAGTTTTTCGTAGATGTTCCTCCCCTTCTTATCATCACTCATTAAAAGATATATTGTTGCTTTTTGTGATTGGTTTAATATCGTTGTTATTAACTGTTCAAGTGCAACTGTATATTTGTTTAAGTCATAGATATCTATAGCTTCATTACTTATTAACGGGACATTCATACCTATGAGTCTATATGGAAGTGTATATATTTGTGTTAGCTCATCATATGCCATCTTCCCCGGATATGGGGGATCGAGGATTACTATGTCGCATCCACTATAATCTAACTTGAACGCATCCTCAGTAAATACCTTTATCTTGTTACACATATATTTATCGTTAAACTCTTCTAATTTATCACAAACCTTCTTAAACTTTCGAAGATATGTAAATATAGTACCCCTACCAATAGTCTTCATCTTCGTTATATCACCTGCTATGGGATTTAACTCTACAGGGTGTCGGGGAACCCAGAAACTCTTAATTACTAATCCTGGATTAACCTTAGCGTATGGTTGATAGTAGAAAGCTAACATCGATGTAGTTCTTATTACTGTACCTATTAGAGCTACGGCAACATCGATTAAGTCTTTACGCTTTTCATACACAAGTTCAAGAAATCTTTTAAGTGTGAGTAATTGTCTGGGTGTGAATAGTTGCTCCCAACATGTAATACCTTCTTTAAATAATCTTCTGGTCTCTCTACCATTAACTATAGCTGTACATGTTGCTGGTAGTAGTTTACTAGCTTTCTCTTGGGCTCTCATCAAGTGTTCTGCCACGTACTTATCCTTAATCAGACTAACAAAGACTCTCTTTACTGATTTGTCAGCTCTATAAAGTTCTGCAGCATAAGCATAAACATTTTTAGAAACTTCAACAAGTTTATCCTTAGGTAATTTAACGATGTCATTTACGCTAACACTGTTATTATTACTAAATTCCCCATTTTCGTTAATTGTTACCTTCACAATATCTCCTTTAGCTCTAAATGTTCCAACCCATTTTCGAGTATAGCAATAATAGTTATCACATTCTCTAGTAAGGAATGTGTGTACGTAACAATATTCGTCGAAACACCAAAGGTCTTTTAACTCTTCATAAACCTCCCTGAGAATAGATGCAAAAGTAGAGAAAATATCACTACAATATTCGATAACTTTAATCATAGCGTTAACGACTACTGCACTAGCAAAATTAATATCACTACAAATGACTTCTTTAGCACCGAGAAATAAAGCTTCGATAGCTGTAGTACCACCACCACACATGGGATCGCAAACAGTCAAATTATTTAAAACATCAACATACTTATAATTAAGTCTGGCCTTGGTAACATTCTCCAGAGTACTTCTATCAGCACCGATAGCATCGATAAGAAGAGAAGTTACAAGTAAGGCAGGCCTCCTACCCCACCATTTAAATAAATCATAAGGTAAAAGCCTTCTGCCGGACTCGAACTTCCAGGCATCTTTTAAAACTTCCATAGAAGCATTACCTCATTCATATTTATTAATATCCTTATAAAGTGACTTATCTAAAATAGTGACCCCTAGTAAACATTATCTTAATAAATACTTATATTTTGATAAATATTGCCTAAAGACGTATAGTTATCGAATTTGCTTAACTATATCAGTAAGTTAAGACCTACATTATGGTGAGGGCTCATAAACTTCATGAAGAAAAGTTTCAATGTAATGTACTTAGTAGAACCTACTGACAGCATTGAGAACTTTAAAAGCATAAAATCAGGAATACTAATCTAGTTTAATAACTGTAATATTTATTCCTTTGTCCTCTTACTACTAAATGATATATGTAAATGATGTATGCGGAATTATTCCTCCATTGAGGAGGATAAACACTACTTAAATAATGAATAATGTTATTTTGCCACATTCCTTAATAGGTTACTTAGCAGGATATCCTTTAATAACTTTCAAGACGTACCTTAGAGTTTTTATTAATGAAGAAGTATTATTTATATAGGGTTTGATGTGATAGTGGATTCATTGAATGTTAAGGAGGTTGTTATTATTAAGGGTTATTATGGTAACTTTCTAAAATCTCTTTGTGATGCGCTTAAGTCTGGGGTCTTTCTCTGGGGGTTTAGGGAGGAACGTGATTTTAGCACGGTATTTGAGGATCCAGGTCGTTTAGTTGTTTTCCACGTTATTGGTCGTGGTTTTGCTATGATCGCTAGTATTAAGGGGGGTGTTGATGCTGATGGGCCTTATTGGCCTGATGAGGTTGGTGGTGTTGTATATAGGTATAGGTTTTTATTAGTGCCTATTAAGGTCTCTAAATGCTTCTTAAGTACTAATTTATGTGTGGAGGGGGTGGAACCTAGTGCTGATTGTTTTATTAGGCCGGCAGTTGTTACGGATTATATTGCTGATAAGTGCAAATTAACTGAGAGTAAGGCTACCATCCCACTCGGTGCTAGTGCTAATGTAGTTAGTGGGTGTAAGGCTGAGAAGATTGTTGAGTACCTTATGAGTAGTCCTACCTTAGTGAATTTTAAGTTGGAGGAGACTCAAGCAGTAGTTTCTGATTTGATTTTTGATAAGTTACGTGACTTACCTTTAGGTAGGTTTGTAGTGTTGGCCCACCTTATAGCTGGTAAGAATGTATTGCTTGTAGGTCCTCCAGGTTCTGGTAAGACTAGTTTCCTTACGGATTTACTTAAGGATTTAGGTATTAGTTATAGTGTTGAGACTGGTAATCCTGAGTGGACTCCTTTTGATGCTA
>Ga0080004_1226493_pt1 | contig 12223 bp, 14 predicted proteins | sample WasSprMetagenome_FD_69207 | JGI IMG/M metagenome (GOLD analysis project Ga0080004, IMG submission 69207) | Sulfidic aquatic microbial communities from Washburn Spring, Yellowstone National Park, USA - WS (SPADES assembly) (version 2) | ecosystem: Environmental > Aquatic > Thermal springs > Hot... | reverse complement strand
TAATTTTGAAACTAATTTTAAAGATTATTTTATTAATTTTTTACTGGGAGATCTTAGTTTATTTGAATTTGATAAAATTTTAGCTAATAATTTTGGTAATTATTATGAACCAATACAAATAACACTTAGTGATAAAGCTTTACAAGATAATTAAATATTTATTATAATATTTTTTTTAAGAAATTATCTTATAAAGGAAATATTTCCAATGAAGCAAATTATAATTCATTTTAGTGATTGCTTTTATCCAAGAATAAATGGAGTTACTTCTGCTATCTCTTCTATTGTTTACTCACTAAAAGATGATTTTATTAATATCTTAATAGCTCCTAATTATGAACAAAAAAATAATGATAAAATAGAAATAGAAAATTATAAAGATTACTTAACGGTTGTTAGAGTACCATCTTATGTATTTTTATTTAATAAAGAAGATAGATTTATGAGTTTTTCTAATAATGTTGTTAAACAAATTTTTTACTTTATTTATAATAATTTCACTTCTTATAATTGGATTATTTTTAATCACAATATATTTAACTCTTTTTTTATTGCTTTAAAATTTTATAAATATTTTATTAATTACAATGATAAAATGAGCAAAAACAATAATATAAAAAAAATATTTTATTTTCATACATTTTGGGAATATTATATTCATTATGTACCTTTACCATCTTATATCTCTAAATTTATTTTGAAATTACTTAATAGAAAAGTTATAGAAAATTCTGATGTAATATTAGTAGCTAATGAATATGTTAAAAATTATATTCTACAAAATTATTTTAAGAATTTTAATAATGATATAATTAATAGAGTAAAGATTTTGCCTTTACCTTTGAATGCGATTTTTTGGGAAGATAAAGAACTTGAAATTGATCAAACTTTAAAGAATAAGAAATATATAATGTATGCTGGTAGATTAGCTAAAGAAAAAAATTTATTTTTTTTAATAGATATTTTTAAAGAGATTAGTTTAATGGATAATAGTTTTGAATTTTATATATGTGGAGATGGACCTGATAAAAGTAAATTAGTTAATTATGTTATTAAAAATAAACTACAACATAAAGTAATATTTACAGGTTATTTAGATCAAGAGTTAATTAGAAGGTATTATAAATTTAGTCAAGCAGTTTTATTTGTATCAAAAACGGAAACTTTAGGATTAGTTTTACTTGAAGCTATGGCTCAAAAATCCCTCGTTATAGCCCTAAATGTTAAACCATTTAATAGTATAATTACAAATAACTATAACGGTTTACTTATTGATACTGAAGACCCTAAATTATTTGCTATTAAAATAATAGAATCTCTTAATAATAAAGAACTAATTAGTAAAATAAAAGAAAATGGATTTAATTTCTCATTAAATTATCATCCTAAAACTTTTAATCAAAATTTTATTAAAATAATTAATTATGAATAATTTTAATTATGAATGATTTACAATTTTTAATGGAAAATGATTATAATCAAAGGATAGATAAATTTTTAGCTGAAAAACTTAATCTAAGTAGAAGTTACATAAAATATTTAATTGAAAACAACTTGGTTAAAGTTAACAATAAAATAATTAAAGGTAGTTATATCTTAAAAAAGGGAGATGAAATTATTATTAACTTAAAAAATAAAAATACAATATATACTAATAATAAAACTGGTAATGATTTAATATATAATAAAGATCAAAATTTTATTAAGCTTATTATGGAAAATACTAAAATTTTATATGAAGATGAAGAAGTTATTATAATTGAAAAATTACCTATAGTAGTTAATAAGGTTAGTAAAGATAGTTTTTCAGTTATTGATTATCTTTTATTAAAAGGAATAGATCCGTTTATAGTTCATAGGTTAGATAGACAAACTACGGGATGCTTAATCGTTGCTAAAAATTATGAAACTGCTTTAAAATTATCTGAACTCTTTAAAAATAGAAAAGTTATAAAGAAATATTATGCAATAGTTGAAGGTGACTTTCCTTATAATTCTATAAACATAGAAGGAGATATATTTACCACTAAGAATCCTTTAAAAAAAGAGATTGTATCTTATGGGAAAAAGGCTATCACTATTGTTAATAAAATAAAAACTATTCCTTCTAATGATTTCCTTAATTTACTTAAAGATAAATATGAATTTGAAATTATAAATCCCTCTAATAATATAAAATATTTTTCCTTACTTGATATAAATATATTAACTGGTAGGACCCATCAAATTAGAGTACATCTTAGTTATCTTAAATACCCTATTGTAGGAGATTATAAATACAATAGTAATTTTAAATTTTATCTTAAACTTTATATTAATGATATTTTATATAAATTAGAAACTTTTTTTTTACATTCTTATTACTTAGAGCTAAATAAATATAAAGTGAAATCTAAACCTCTTTGGCTAGATTTTATAATTTTTTAAAAATTTTAAAACTAAAAGGAAAAAGCTAATAAAAGGTAGTAAATATAATATAGCACTATAAAGGTAATTATAATAAAAATATGTTGATATTTTTAGTAAGTTTTATTGTATTTTTAGTGGTCTATTTTTTAATAGGGTATTATATAAGGTTTTATGGTTTTAAAGTGGGTCAAGAGATTAGAGAGGATGCTCCTAAACATCATATCTTAAAAAAAGGTACTCCTACTGCTGCAGGTGTTATTTTTATTACTATCCCCTCTATTTTTTCTTTTATCGTTTTACTTAAATATTCTATTTTATATTTATCGTTGCTTTTTATTATTTTAGTATTAGGTTCTATGTTAATTGGATTTATTGATGATTATTTTAAAATAATTAATAAAAGAAATCTAGGACTAAAAGCAAGACATAAAATATTTTTACAAATCATAATAACTACTTTATCTTTTTTACTATTATATTTTTCTAATAGTTTTTTTGTGAATAATTTCAATATCAATTTTACTCAAATTAAGGTAGTAAATAGTGTATATGATTTAGGATATATTGGATATTATTTATTTTTATTTTTTTTAATTTCGGGGGTTAGTAATGCTACTAATTTAACTGATGGATTAGATGGCCTAGCTGCTACTTTAAGTATTATTACTTTAATAGGATTTATGATAATTTGTTTAATGTTTTCTAAACTTGTTTTTGTAAGTATAGTCTTATTTTTTATATTTTCTTTGACTGCGTTTTTAATTTATAATTTTCCTAAGGCTAAGGTTATGATGGGAGATAGTGGGTCTTTAAGTTTGGGAGCTCTATTTACGTTTTTAGCTATTATCCTTAAAATTGAGCCTGTTTTATTGTTTTTGGGATTTATGTTCTTTATAGTTACTTTATCTGTTATTCTTCAAGTTATTTATTTTAAAATTACTAAAGGAAAGAGATTATTTTATATAACTCCTTTACATCATCATTATGAAATGCTAGGATACACAGAAAGAGAAATATTGCTTAGATTCTCTTTACTACATAGTTTAGTAGTTTTTATTGGTATTAGTATTTTAAAATTTTATTAAAAATAGTTTCTTCATTTTGCTTAATCTTGCTATTTTTTTTACATATATATCATTAGAAAATTTTAAAAGATTCAGTAGGTGTGAAAAAAATGGATAAAAAAATTGGATAACTAAAAATGAATAGTGAAAATAAGAGATTTATTATTTAGGAGTAGAAAAGAAGATTATTTAGTATAGTAGATATTACTTATAAAGATACCTTGCTTAATGTGAAATTTTCAAGAGATAATAGCTTTTTAGCAAGTTTAGAAGTATTATTTCTTAATGGTAATTCTTTAATTTCTTTATATAGTATAGGTGATGTTTCTTAGTAAAATGTATATAACAAAATAGAATGTAGTGATTAATTTGGATACACTAGCTGTGTGGGGGGCTGCTATGTTTGGGAGTATAAATAATTTTATATTTTAAAAATTTTCTTTACTTCTTTTATAGCTTCTATGAATTTATCTATTTCATCAAAGGTATTGTAAAAAGCTAAGCTTACTCTACAGGTAGAATCTACATTTAGTTTTCTATTTATTAATTGAGCGCAATGATGCCCTACTCTTATAACTATATCAAAATTATCTAATATAGTTGCTATATCATGCGAATGTACATTTTTAACATTAAATGGTACTATAGCAAATCTATTATCATTAGGTTTATTTTTATCGTATCCATATAGTTCTATAAATTCTAATTTTTTTAATTCATTAACTAAATATTGAGTTAATTCTAATTCATATTCTTGATAATTATAGTATTCTATGTTTTGTAGATATTGTATTACATGGGAAAATGAGTATACTTGTGATATAGCGGGGGTACCTGGTTCAAAGAAATAAGGAAAGCTTAATAATCCTATATCTATTAAATCATTGTCAATATTAACTTTAGAAACAATCCCTCCACCAGATAATGCTGGAATTTTCTTATTTATATTTTTTAGATGCTTTTGATTTATATATACTATACCTAATCCTGTTGGTCCATATAGTTTATGAGCACTAAATGCCATAAAATCAATATCTAATTCTTTAACATTTATCTTATTATGTACTATCCCTTGAGTAGCATCTACTACTAAAATTATATCTTTCTCTTTTGCTAATTTTGAAATATTTTTTATATCATTAACTACTCCTAATACATTGGACATATAAGTAATTGATATAGTTTTAGTTTTAGGAGTAATTAATTTTTCAAGATCATTTAAATCCAACTCTAAATTATCATTTAACTTCCAAATTTTTATCTTAAAATTAAAAATTTTTGATAAGTAAACAAAAGGTAATAGATTGGAATGGTGTTCCATTTGGGTTAATATTATTTCATCTCCTTCTTTAAGGTAATTATAAGCTAAGAATAAAGCTATGTAGTTAAGCCCGTAGGTAGCATTATATGTAAAGAATGTTTCATTAAAGTTTGAGTTTATGAATTTTGAGATAATATCTCTTGATTTATCAAAAAACTCTGTAGTATGGTATGAAAATTTGCTGGCAGTTCTATTAACATTTGAATAATATTTTTCCAATAATTCTTTTTCTTTTTCTATTAAGATATATGGTTTTTGAGTAGTTGCTGCATTATCTAAATATATTACATTTGGATTATTATAAAAAAACGGAAAATCTTTTCTTATTTTGATTATGTTTTCTTTTGGTATTATTCCCATATTCTTTTCCCCTTCTTTAATATTTTTGCTTACCTTTTTAAAGGCATAAGAAAAAGAATAGATAATTGTTATCACTTCTATTAATAATTATAAAAATAACTCTGTTAATTTTCAAAAATTTTTAACACTAAGCTGTTAGTTTATATGTTACTTTTAACATTAAGGATATATTCTAAGGCATCTAGAGTTTCTTTTTCAAGGAATTCTAAGGTGGCACCTCCACCGGTTGATATAAAATCTATTTTGGATTTATATTCAGGAACAGTATTTATGAAATTAACAGTATCTCCTCCTCCTATTACTTTAAAAGCATTTGATTCTGCTAATGTTTTAATTATTTCAAGGCTACCTTGGTTATAGCCTTTTTCGAAGATTCCAGCAGGCCCATTCCAAAATATAGTATTTGAATTCAAAATTACATTTTTTATTTCTTCATTAATTAAAGCATCTACTATTATATCATTGTCATTTATTTCTTTTATATTTTTCTTTAATTTATTATTGGGATTATTTATATCATTTGTTGTTATAAATTCAGTGGGTAATATTATTGAGCTATTATTTATTAAATTAGATACATTTAGTTCTTCAAAGAAGGATTTCCCAATATTGAAATTAAGGAATTTATATAAAGTTAAGCAGGCTGCACCTGTGATAATCATTTTATCGCATTTATTTAATAAATTATTAATAAGATTTAATTTATCAGATACTTTAGCACCTCCAAGAATAATTAGGTATGGTCTTTTTGGATTTAATAATTTAGATAAATTAATAATTTCTTCTTTTACTAATAAACCGAAATAAGTTGGTAAATAATTTGAGATTCCTGCTACTGAGGAATGAACCCTATGTAAAGACCCAAAAGCATCATTTACAAAAACATCCCCTAAATTAGCGTATTTCTTTGCTAATTCTAAATCATTTTTAGTTTCTCCATTAAAAAATCTAACATTTTCTACTAAATAAATATTTTTACCTTTATATTCTATTTGTGTATCTATATCTTCTATAAATTCAAAATTAGAACAATTAAAAAAGTTATTTTCTTTTATAAAATTGTAAACAATTTTGGTAGTATATTTTTTTTTATCTTCTTCAGTTTTAGGTCTTCCTAAGTGAGTTAATAAAATTATATCGTTATTTTGTTCTAAGAGAAAGTTAATTGTTTTTAAGGAATTTATGATTCTCGTTGAATCTAATACTGTTTTATTATCTTTTATTGGGACATTGTAATCTACTCTTAAGATTACTCTTTTATTTTTCAGTAAATTTTGATTATTATCTATAAAAAATGGACTTATTTTATTTAGAATATTCATAACTAAGCCTCCCTTTAGAATTATATTTTATTATATTTTATTTTTTATTATTTTTAGTTATAGATTCTCATTTTTATATTCTTTAAACAAGCTAAAACCCCTTTTATAATGAAATTATATTATAGATATAATGAAGTTATATTAAAAGAAGGATAATATATTAAAATAGAAAATAAATTAAAAGGAGAAAGTGGAGCGGGGTGTAGCTTAGCTTGGGAGAGCGCCATGTTCGGGACGTGGAGGTCGTGGGTTCAAATCCCACCACCCCGATAAATACTAAACAATGAACATCCAAGAGTTTATTAATGTATTCATAGATGAGTTAGGCCAAGTTGCTTATGACATATGTTTTAATTTATCTTCCACTACCTTAGATTTTAACTTAAAAAATTTAAAAATAGTAACTACTGACAGATCTTTAATGAATTGGATTGAAAGTAAATATGTACCTGTTATATCTGAGATATTAGAAAGAGTATATAATGAAAAATGGGAAGTTCAAGTAGTTTTATCATCTGAAGGTCAAGTTGAAACTTTGGAATACCATGAACAATTAAATCCGTTCTTTACTTTTGAGAATTTTGTTGTAGGTAATAGTAATCAATTTGCTTATGCTGCTGCTTTAGCAGTAGCTCAAAAACCAGGAAAAAATTATAACCCATTATTTATTTATGGATCTACTGGGTTGGGAAAAACTCATTTAATGCACGCTATTGGTAATTATTTAACTCGCAAAAAAAATACTAAAAAAATAATATATATAAGTAGTGAAAGATTTGTTAATGATTTGATTAATTCAATAAAAGAGAAAAAAATAGAGGAATTTAGAAGTAAATATAGAAAATCGGATTTGATATTAATAGATGATATCCAGTTTTTAGTTGGTAAGGAAAGAACTCAGGAAGAATTATTCCATACTTTCAATGATTTATACCTATCTAATAAGCAAATAGTGATTACAAGTGATAGACCACCCAAAGATTTAGAAGGTATAGAAGATCGATTGAAATCAAGATTTCAAGGGGGATTAATAGCTGATGTTCAACTCCCTGACTTTGAAACTCGTAAAGCTATTGTTAAGAAAAAATTAGAGAAATATGATATAGAGTTAGAAGAAGGGGTTATAGATTATTTAGCTAAAAATTTTAGAGATAATGTAAGAGAATTAGAAGGTGCATTACTTAAAATAATTGCTTTCTCTGATATAGAAAATATTAAAAAAGTATCATTAGATAAAGCAAAGGAAATATTAAAAGATCTGGTAAATATAGAACAGCAGATAAAAGTAGAAGATATTTTAGAAGCTGTCTTAAATTATTTTAGTATAACCAAAGAAGAATTATTTTCTAATTCTCGGGAAAAAAGAATAGTGTATACAAGACAAGTTTTTACTTACTTATTAAGAGATATCTTGGGATTATCTTTTAAAAATATTGGAAATATCTTAGGTGGTAAAGATCACACTACTATTATGCATTCTTATGAAAAAATTAATATTATGCTAGCTAGTCCTAAGGTTTATAATGATATATATACCATAAAGAAAATGCTAAATAGAAACTAAAATATATATTATGTTTGAGTTAAATATAAAAAGTTTAATAGGATTATTAGGAATGATAATATTGGTAAGTTCTTGGGTACCTCAAACTTTTGAAACTATTAAATCTAAAAAATGCCCTTTAAATATTAATTTTATTTTACTTTACACCTTTTCTTCTTTATTATTAACTATTTATTCTCTGTTAATAAAGGATCTTGTATTTTTAATCCTTAATTTTTTAGCTTTTTTACAAAGTTTTATTAATTTATATATTAAATTATTTTATGAGAAACTGAAAAAATAAAATTGAAAAAGATTATGAATAAATAAGAAAATAAAAGGAAGGGATCTATTTAGATGAGGCATAGTAACTTAATAAATTTATTTATAGATATAGGTAATACTCATACTGTTTTTGGAATAGATAAGGGATTTAGTTATCAAAATTTTAAAAATTTTAATCAAATAAATGAAAATGAAATAAAAAAAATTATAGAGAATATAGAAAGTTCTTTAGTGGAAATAAGGTTTTCAACTAATACTATTGATACTTCTGATGATATATTTAATAAAATAAGTACTTTTTTAAATTTAAATGCTGTAGATTTTCAGGATAATAGGTATTGTATAGATAAGTGCGTAGTTAGTTCTGTAGTTCCTCAAATAAATTTTGTAATAGAAGATTTTATAAGAAAGTACCTAAAATTAAGAGATAATTTTTATTTTTTAGAAGCTAATAGTAACTTGGGGATTAATTGGAATACTGATAATCATAAAGAAATGGGAGCAGATAGAGTAGCAGATATATTAGGTGCTATGTTTTTATTTAAGGATAATTTTATTGTAATAGATTTTGGTACTGCTATTACTATTGATATTATTAGAAATAAAACTTATATAGGTGGGGCTATATTACCTGGGTTTTTGTTAAATATTAAATCTCTATTTTTAAATACTGCTAAATTACCTATGGTTGAAGTTAAACCTGCTAATAAGTTATATGATAATACTACTATTGGACAAATTCAAATAGGATGCGTTGATATTGTCTGTAAAGGAATTAATTCTATTATCTTAGATATTCTAAAAGATTATCCTGATACTAAAGTAATACTTACCGGTGGGTTTTCTAATATAAGTAAAGATTTAGTTATAAATCATTTTGTTATTCATAAATTGCAATTTATTGGGATGAAATACTATGTTGATATGAATAATGAAATAATTTAAATAAGTTTAGTGGAAATATTATTTTATGGATAGAATGTATATTTTTGATACTACTTTAAGGAGGACTAAACTTTAGGAGAGATTCTTTTGCTTTACAACGAAAATTGGAAGTATCGAAAATTTTAGAAGAAATGAAGATAGATATAAGAGAGATAGGATTTGCTGCTGCTTCTGAAAGGAAATTTAGTACTGTTAAAACTGTTACAAAAGAAATTAAGAACTCCGTTTTAGCTACTTTATGTAGAACTGTTTTAAAAGACATAGATTTAGCTTAAAAAGCTCTTAAATACGCTTTAAATCCTGTAACTCATGTATTTATTTGATATACATTTATAATATATGATGAAAAAACAAGAGAAGAAGTCCTATTATTAAGAGTAATTAAAGTAGCACTTGATTAAGGAACTACTGCTGTTAATATCCCTAAATAACTGTAGGCTATATAACTTCTGTGGAATACTATGCAGGTAAAAGGTATAGTAAACGAGATAAGGGAGCAATCAGGGAGTACTGCCTTAGAAGGGGTTAGCATGGTCATAATTTATAAAGTTAGTCAAACTGTTAGTACATATTCAGGGGTACCTATTCAGCTTAATAAATTTATTGTAGGATTGAATGCTCTTAAACACTAAGTAAGAGTTCATCAACACGGAATGGTTTCTAATAGATTGAATTATGAAATAATAGAGCCTAAAGATATTGGATTAGAAAAAGGAGGAATATTAGTATTAAATAAGAACTCTGGAAGACATGATTATTTGCTAAGTTGAGAGAACTAAGTTATGAAGTACCTTATAACTTATATGGAAGATATATTTATAGAGTTTAAAAAAATAAAGTTTAAAAAATTAGTCGATATTAAAAGAGAAATAAAAAATCCTGATTTAATTGATTTAATGAAAAAATTTGATATAAAATTAAAAACTTAGTTTTTTATATTAGAATTTTTATATTGTAAAATGTTTCTTAAAAAATTATTGTCTTCTTTTATTTTATCACCTTTTATTATTATTTTCTTATTTATACCTTTTTTATTTTTAGCTGATTTTAAAAAAAGTAAAAAAGTAAAATTATATATCTTTTTTGTTTGCTTTTTAATTTATTTTCTTAGTACTGATTTTGGGAAAAATTTTATTTTTTATTTTTTAGAAAAGGAGTATATTGATTATAATGTTAAGGATATTGTTTTAAATTCAAAGATAATAAAAAATGATAAACTAAATTTGATAGTAGTTTTGGCAGCAGGTGGAGATTATAGATACCAGTTATCTGAGGATTCTTATGATAGATTATTTGTATCGTATTTTTTATATAAAAGATATAATTGTGATATATTTTTAAGTGGAGGAGCTATATCTAATAATATTAATTTAAAAGTCCCTATTTCTAATATTATGTATTTTTATTTACAAAATTTAGGGGTTCCTAAAGAAAAGATCTTTATAGATGATGAATCCCTGGATACTTTTCAAAATATTAATAATTTAAAAAAGTTTATTTCTAATAAAAATTATAATAATATTATTATTCTTACCTCTTCTTATCATATACCAAGAACTAAATTATTATTTAATAACTTAATGGATAACAATAAATTAAATTCTAAGGTTATATTTTTAGGTTGTTCTTTTAAATATTCAAAATATTATGATATTTATTCTTTTATTCCTTCTTTTTATAACCTATATTTATCTTTTCTTGGAATCAAAGAATATTGGGGAATTATTTATTATTATTTTTACTTTTATAGGTTAAAAAAGCTTAAATAAATAAATTAACTAATTGTTAAAAATTTACAAAATTTTAATAGAAATAGTATTTAATTTGTAAAAAAAATGTTAAAAAATGAAAGACGATTACTTATTTTTTTTAAAATTGATTATATATATATTGTAAGGAAATAAAAAATAAAAAAAGATGGAGGTGAATAAATATGATAGGTTGGCCTTATAATTATCATTATAACTCAGAGGTAGGTCATTGGGTACCTAATAGAGATGGGTTAATAAATAGAATGTTTGATAGAAGAAATGTAGGAAATGCTGATTTCTATAGAGAGGTAAGAAGTGGTAGATTAAATAGAGATGAATTTACCGCCTTACAAATGTATCAAGCAGAAACTGAAAGACTAAGAGCTAAATTCTTAAGTGATGGAATTTTAGATGATAACGAAAAAAGAATTTTAGAACAAAGACAAAGAGAATTAGATAGATTATATAATACTTATGTACAAGGGGATTATCATCCAAGGTATCAAGTTGGGTATAGGAACGGTGATAGAATGGATCGTATAGTAGATCAAAGAATGCTAGATCAGTATGGAAGAATCTATGATGGTATAAGAAATGGAGAATTAACTTATAGGGAATATAATAGATTAGATAACAATTTAGAAGCTATTTCAAGATATAGGGGATATGCTAGTGCTTACGGATGGAATTACAATCCATTTTATAAACCTAACTTACATGCTGCATTAGATTATAATAATAATTTATTGAATTATTATAATAATAATTTTGAAAGACAGTGGTGGAGGTATTTTATACCTAGCTATATGATAGCGTAATTATTAGCAGACTTAAATAATTACTATCTAAATTAAGGAAGGGATAGAAAGGGGAGTAATTTAGCTCCCCTTTTTTATAATCTTTTTTTATTTACTTGCCTAATCGTCTTTCACGCTTCTGGTATTCTAGAATTGCATAGATATAATCACTTAAAGTAAAATCTGGCCATAATTTAGGAGAAAAATAAAACTCAGTATATGATATTTGATACAATAAGAAATTACTTATTCTATATTCGTTTCCAGTTCTAATAAGTAAATCTGGTTCCCCTACTAATAAGTAAGATTTTATTAATTCTGAATTTATATATTTAGCTTCTATTTTATCTTCTATTATTTTTTTAATAGCTTGTTCAATATCATATCTACCTGAATAATTTACCATTACATTTACTTTAATAATAT
>Ga0080004_1098151_pt1 | contig 12223 bp, 9 predicted proteins | sample WasSprMetagenome_FD_69207 | JGI IMG/M metagenome (GOLD analysis project Ga0080004, IMG submission 69207) | Sulfidic aquatic microbial communities from Washburn Spring, Yellowstone National Park, USA - WS (SPADES assembly) (version 2) | ecosystem: Environmental > Aquatic > Thermal springs > Hot... | reverse complement strand
TCCCCGTAACCTGGGGCACGCTGCGGAGCGCCTCCACTGGCGGGTCGTGCGGCCTCCACGTGTAGATGTTGACCGTGACCACATCCACGTGCTTGGCAGCGGCTTCGAGAACCTCGCGGGGTGGCACGCCGGCGAAGCGGACACCTAGGATCAGGTGGTTGGGGTCGTGCCTCCGGACCGCGCTGGCGGCGACGCTGAAGTACCTCTCGGCGAACCTCCTCAGGAAGATGCGCCGGGCCTCGTCGAACGCGCCGCCGGCCGGCAGGTCCCCCGCGTACGCGAGCAGGTCGTCGAGCGAGCGCAGCTGGACGCCCAGCGCGGCGCCCAGCTTCCCCAGGTCCCCGCCGAAGGCGTCGAGGAGAGCCCGCGCCGCCTCCCTCTTGCCCGGGCTCGCGGCGGGCAGCTTCACGAAGTCGTCGAGCAGGTGCCTCGGCGAGCGCCAGTCAGGCCCCCACCTCAGCTCGTTGTCGAGGAAGTAGCCGACCAGCAGCGGATCCCTCGCGCGCGGCGCGCACTTCTCAGCCGCCACGCGCTCCGCGTGCCTCTCGAACTCGGGGCTGAAGACGTCCGGAACCCTCCCCGAAACCCAGTCGAAGCCGTAGCTCGCCATCACGCCGAGGATGACCGTGTACGGCATCTGGTCGAAGAGGCCCTCGTAGCTCCAGGAGCCGATCGTGTTGAAACCCCAGGAGCGCAGCCTCACCACCGTCTCCTCAACCCACGCCTCGAAGCCCCCGTAGCGGTCCCTCACCGCCCTCTCGTACGGCGAGTAGCCGAGCGCCGGCGACCAGTCCCCCCGCGGGTCCACGTGGTTCACACCCTTCGAGAGGAAAGCGCAGCCGAGCGGGTCCACCAGCCACCACCTCCCGCCGCGCTCGGCCACGTAGAAGAAGCCGCGCCCCTCGAACCCGCAGAGGCCCCGGTACCCCCCGAACGCGTTGTACCGGTCGAGCATCAGCCTAGGTCTCACGACCTCCACCTCGCGCCTCACCAGGAGGCCCGCCGCGGAAAGAGCGGCGACCGCTATAAGCGTTGCCGCGACTGAAAACGCTGCAATCAGCAACACTCGATGGAAACCCCAACCATCGTAGCGCATACACCGCACCGTGCCGAAAATTAGTGCGGCGGATTAAAGATACCGCGGATTAAAGATACCGCCCTTTAAGTGTAGTGAAGAACGTATATCGAACTCCGTAGAAATCATTAAATATTTTATCTTAACTTTAGTTCAGAAAGAATTCTTTTACTTACTTTTTCGGTAATTTTTCTTCTTAAAACTAAGAGGAAGATTACTTCCATAGGATTTAATCTAATTATTGGAGCTTTATAAAGATCCAACTTTCTCGTTATATTATTTTTTATAATTTTTTCTTTAACTATGACATAATCCACAAGAGATTTCCACAGAGATAGCGTTGCCGCACGCCCTCCTCCGCTCCTGCAAGCTCTCATAATCCTCGGGATAGCATCGCGCAATGCTAAGAGCGGTACAAGATCCCTATACCTACTATTGGTAATCGCGTTCAGCAGTAGAAGGTTCCTGAACGATAAATACACTCTAATCGGACTCCCTCGCTTGAAAGACATACTTTGGTGGTGCACGCAAGAAAGCACGGGGTACGCTCTGCACTTCCAGCCGGCGTTCCACAGCTGCAACCCTAGCACGTGATCATCAAAATAGCCGAAACCCCAATCGAAAAAGAGGCGCTCTTCGCCTTCCCAAGCTTCCTTCACAGCTCGTACGTTGTAGACAGCATATGCACCTACCACGTATGTTACGGATAAAGGTTCCCTTGCTACAGCAGCGTCCATTCCGCGAAAAACTCCATGACTGACCAGAAGCTCGTCAAGCATATAACCGTAACCCTCGATTTTACCAGAAGGAGCAAGCACCACCCCCTGCGCCGCGCCGACATCCGGTTCACTTTCCATCCATTCTATAATGTTTTCTAAGCTTTCTGGATATGTTATAGCATCATTATTTACCAATACAATATATTTAGAATCCTTATCTCGCATCCTTAAACCGATATTGTTACCCCCAGTAAAACCAACATTCTTTTTAGTTCTATATATTTTAATCTTTAAATGATCTCTTTTACTTTCTACATATCGCTTAATTATTTTAAAACTTTTATCTGTTGAATGATTATCTATGATTATTATCTCATAAGTGGTATAATTCATTTCAACAAGCGATTCTAACGACTTCATTGCTATACTTATAAAGTTCTCAGAATTATAATTCACCCATATTATGCTAACTCTAGGACTCTTAGCCACAGAATCACCTTAGCCAGTAGGCTATTTAAAGCTCGAGGTTGGATTCAGCAACGCTCTAGTATGCGCGCGCTCGTAATTTCGCCCAGAATTAGCGGCCTAGGGGGTGTCGCGCAGCACGTGGGGAAGCTGGTGGAGCTGCTGAGGCGCGACGGGCACGAGGTGGACGTGGTCTCGGTCGAGAACACCCCCTACCTCCCCGTGAAGGGCTTGATGAACCCGAGCTTCGCTCTCGCTGCGCTCGCCAAAGCCGCGACCGGGCGGCTGTTGGGGCGCAGGTACGACGTGGTGCACGCTCACAACGTGCCGTCGGCGCCGGCGATGCGCGCGGCGCGGGGCGGGAGGGTGCTGACCCTGCACGGGGTGTTCTCGGAGCAGGTGGGCTACCTGCACGGGGGGCTGGCGGGCCGGCTGGGCGCTTGGGCCGAGCGCAAAGCGCTGGAGTGGGCCGACGTTGTTACAGCCGTGTCGAGGAGCGCCGCCGAGCGCTACAGGAGCCTCGGCTTTGACGTGCTGCACGTGCCGAACGCGGTCGACCCGGCGGACCTGCCGGAGGAGGGTACGCGCTTCTTCGAGAAGCAGGTGGTCTACTGCGGGAGGCTGTCGAGGGAGAAGGGCGTCGACCTCCTCGTGGACGCGGTCAAGCGCATCGGCGCGAACCTCGTCGTCGTCGGCGGGGGGCCGCTCGAGCGGGAGCTGCGCGTGCTCGCGCGCGGCGACCCGCGCATCCGCTTCACCGGCCCCCTCCCGCGCGCCGAGGCGCTAAAGATCGTGAAGGGCTCGGACGTCTTCGTCCTGCCCTCGAGGCACGAGGGCTTGAGCACGGCGCTGCTGGAGGCGATGGCGATGGGCGTGCCGGTCGTCGCCACGAGGGTGGGCGGGAACCCGGAGCTCGTCGAGCACGGGGAGACGGGGCTGCTCGTGGACCCCGACCCCGAGCAGCTGGCGCGCGCGATCGCGCTCCTGCTCGAGGACCAGGGCTTGGCGAAGCGCCTGGCGGAGAGCGCCGCGAGGGTAGCGAAGGAGAGGTACTCGTGGCCCGTCGTGTACAGGCAGTACCTCGAGGTCTACACGTTAGTTACTGGGTAGCGATTCTCAGCAATGCAAACTACGATTTCTGTAACCAGGAAATCATTTACAGGAAAAGTGTAATTTCTTTCAACACTTAAAACGATACCAAAACATATAATTTGGAAATTATTAATTTGATAAGCTTTGGTTTCACCATCATTGCATCAATAACTTCATTAATTTCTTCACATGGTTATCCCAAGAGAAATGTAAAGAGAATTTTTTTGCTTCATTCAAAATATAAAGGTACAGCTCATTGTCCTCTAGCAGCATGTTCACTTTCGCTGCATAATCATCTACATCGTATGGTTTAGCTAAAAGACCTGTTTTACCGTCTTGAATAATTTCTACTACCCCTCCGCCATCATTCCAGCTTACCGGTATACAGCCGGCGGCCATACCTTCCAGGGAACTTAAACCGAAATCTTCCTGTATAGCTGGGAAAAGTAATATTTTGCTTTTTAGATATAATTCAATCAATTCTTGATCACTTACATTCATTCTAAATATAATTCTATCAGTTAAATTTAACTCTTTAAACTCTTTAAAAATTTTGCTTGTCAAACTTGTTGGTTTTCCTGCTAGTATCAATTTAACATTTCTATCTATTTTCGAGAATATTTTTGGTAGTAGATGAAATCCTTTTTGCTCGACATGTCTGGATGCATAGAGAACGTAATTTCTTTTATCTTCTAACCTTGGTATTATCGTATGAAATTCATCGCTTATCGCTGGATAACATACATTTGCTTTAATATTGCCATAAATTTTTAATAGATGATTTAAAGTTCTTTTGCTATTCGCAAAGTTATATTTGGCAGCTTTTATGCTTCTTATATCTTCCTCTGCTAGCTTATTCTTACTCCATAAAATCTTTAGCGGATATTTAGCTAATGGCCCTAGAATGTTTTCTTCTTCTTTCTCATGTATACTCTTCCCATGCAAAAAGCTAGCTGGATGATGAATGTAATTAACGTATTCTATGTCGTATTTTTCCTTAAGTTTTAAAGCTAGAATCGATGCTATCCCGTGAGCTATAATAGCATCGACATCTATTTTTTTAATACACACCCCCCATGCAATGTTAACGAGTACAGATATGGATGTTTTCATTACGGGTGAAAATTTTCCTAAACCAATACATGAATGTTTTACCCCTACAGCTTTCGCAGGTGCCAGTGTCAGAGGTTCTGCCTCATATCCATATTTTTTGAGATATTTAACTTGGTTCAACGCTACTTTGCTCGCTCCGCCCAAACTTATATTCGGTATCAATACCCCGACTTTAACGACCATATGAACCCCCTCCAGGCTCCAAGACTATAAGCTAAAGCCGATAACGCTAAGAAGAAAGGTAATAACGGATGAATAGTTAACTTCCTAATATATTTGAAAATGAAAAGCAATGGTATAGCGAAAAGTAACAATAAACTTTTATGGTAACTGACATCATACATTTTTTTAGCTATGATAGCCCAAGTGCCGTAATCGTACTGCTGCTTAAGGAAAGAGAAAAGGCTCTCCCTATGCTTATGGTACACTATCGCGTTAGGATTCCACACTATTCTATATACTTTCCTAATTATCTTCCAAGCAAGAGCTTGATCTTCGCAGGCATGCAATTTACTATCGAAACCATTTACTTCATCCAACACGCGCTTTCTATAAGCTATATTCCAGGTAGCGTAATGCGGTTCATCTTTTGTTGCCAGATCTATAAGCCTCGGAATTAATTTATCAGAATTTAATGCTAAAACTTTTCCAGAAACACCAGCAGTCATAATATCGTCAAAACTCTTAACAAGCTCCTCCAGCCAATTTCTCTCAGCTACACAATCGGAATCGATAAAAGCTATAATATCTCCTTTCGATATTTTTATTCCAATGTTTCTTGCTTCAGCTCTAACCTTTACTGGCTTTTCATACACGATGCACCCGTACTTTCGCGCTATCTCTACAGTACCATCCGTCGACCCGCAATCGACTACCACTATTTCGTGGGGGGGCAAAGTTTGCTGCCTAAGGGACTCTAACAGAGGTTCAAGCGTCTCCGCAGAGTTACACGTCAAGATCACAACTGAAACTTTAAAGTTTTTTGCGCTAGACATCATCGCCTCCCCATAAGCGCTATTAAACGTTCTTCAATAATCTTCGCGGTTTCATCCCATTTGAACTTGCGCGCAAACTCTCTATTATATTTCCCGGCGGTTTTTCTAAGTTCTTCATCTTCTATAAGCATTAAAATTTTTCTGGCGAAATCATCGAAATCGAAAGGTTTAACAAAGAATACCCCTTTCGAATTGAAAAGCTCATTTAACGGCTTTATGTCATAGCATACAACCGGTAGACCACACGCCATCGCTTCAGCCACCGCTATCCCAAAACCTTCTTTCCTCGATGCGAACACAAAAACTTTAGCGTTTCTTAATACCTCCATCATTGACTTCCTTTCCATAACACCCAAGTATTCTATAAACGCGTCAAGATTGTTTTCCTTTATTTTAGCTAACCATTTATCGAGAATTTTTGTGGGTGCTCCCATAACACCTAGTTTTATTTTTTTATTCTTTATTACTCTTTTCCAAATTTCTATCAAATCGTAAATGCCTTTCTCGGGAGAAATTCTGCAAACACTAATTGCATCGAAAACCTTAGAAGTTTTCTCGAAATTTTCTTTAAAAAATTCGTCATCTACTCCAGGGTATGCCACCACTATTTTTTCTTCGGGGATTCCTAGTTTAATTAATTCATCCTTAGAACTTTGTGAAACGGTAAATATCGTATCTGCGCGCTTTAGTGCTTTCTTCGCTATTTCCACATCTAGTAGTTTGATTGCTGCTCCAAGAATTCTCCTACCTTCATTCCTTAAGGAAATGTACACGCTTCTTTTATCCCATCCGCTATACGGCCAGTGGTGGAAAACTAAAGCAAGTTTTCTCCTTGATAGCAAACTTAAGAAATATGCTGCCATATCGTTAACCCATCCCACTCCAGGAGAAAAAATCACTTTTATGTCTTCTTTCTTTATGTAATATATTCCTTTAATTATAAGAATTAACAATAGAATATAGTACATCACCCTTCTAACTGCTGTATAAGCATATAAAGTAAATTTCTCGCCTATAGATATTTCATATTTTAATCCTACTTTTTGAGTCGTTAAACAAACACATTTTACTTTTTTAAACCTATTGATTGTTTCTACGCCGTATTTAATTCCCCCCAAAGCGAGTTCATTCACTCTCTCCCAAAGTGCAAAGAGCGCCAATATGGTCATCGAAGACCCTTTTGCCACATCACATTAGTGGGCCTTTTAAACCTACTCTAAATTCTCAACAAAATGGCTATATTTTTCGGCTTCACAGGCTTATGCTAGCATAGTTTGGCTGCAAAAAAGTATTCAAGGATCCTGATTTGAGCGACTCCAACCCGGCAGCAAAGAAGTAGCATGTCAACGCTAATTTTTCGTATACTCTTCAAGCGGCACGCTTCTTCCTGTGACCGGTAACAGTTCGGCTTTCCGCGATTTAAAGTTATGATAAATAGTAAACTTAGGTGGTTTCATTAACTTTTATTTCTTGTGAATTATCGATTCCTTTTATTCTCTGATAAACCTTAATATAATCTATAAATAAATCTTCAGAAAACTATAGGAAAACAAAATCGTATATGAAAGTTCTTATATACGGTTAACCATCGTTTGGACTCCAGTAGCTATTCAACGTAGCAAAAAACTGTAACAAATCTAAATAATGTAGAGAAAAACCTGGCGTGATTGATTACGTTGAAGCGCGTTCGCTCTATCACCTCTTGACGCATCTGACGAGCCCGAGCTGCTCTTTGCCAAGACCATGTCTCCTGTAAAACTCCTCGCCGCTCACGATCTCGCAATCGAAATCCCTCGAAAGCTTCTCGAGCAAAACCTGCACGGGAATCTTCGTGATGTAAGCGTGGTACTCGAAGTACACTTCGTCGAACAGCCTCGCGTGCTCGTAATCGTTGAGGATCACGTCGTACTCGCAACCCTCGCAATCCATTTTCAAAACACCCCCGCGCAAACCAAACCTATCGATTATGTCTCCAAGAGTGATCGTGCCCACGGTAACCTTCCCGCTCGGGCACTCAATGCAGGCGCTGCCGCAAGCGCTCGAAAGTGCAGCGTTAATCGGCGCAACCTTGTCTTCAACACCGTTCAGCTTGAAGTTCTCAAGCATCTCCCCGTAAACTTCCGGGCAAGGCTCGACAGCGATAATACGCCTAGCACCCCTCTTCGAGAAGTAAGGAGCAGTCTCGCCGTAGCCAGCTCCAACGTCAACAACTACCTTATTATTAACTTCAATATCTCTATGCTCTTCATAATTAAATACTTCTATAATATAGTATCTTATATGCTTAAATTTAACTTCGTCTTTAATCCAGTAGCCTTGTTGCACGTAGCTCCATCCATGCTTAAGTGCGTCCAAGACTCTATCACTGGCAAATAGCTCTTTAAAAGGAATAACAGAATCTTTTACTATAACTATTTCATTTCTGCATTTTATATCGCTGAATAGACCATCAAACAATCCAACTAGAAGTAGTCGGTATAGCATAGGATGCAGATTAAGAACATGTCCATCTTTGCATACGCATCTGATATTTTTATATCTAACTATTCCTTTGATATATAAAAATGTTTTGATGCCAGATAAAAAAACAATTTTTAAAATATTTCCTGCCAATAAAAAGAATCTTTAAGCGCCTCAGATGCCCTCGCGTGCACGTGTACCGGAAAATACTGGCGATAACCATATCACTTACGAGTTCTCTTCACTATTATTTAAGTGTTATTTCGAACATTCCGTCTAAGCCTCCAGCAGCGGCATTCAACACCCATTCTAGCATGCTCTGAGGGAATGTTTTTATTTCCATACTCTTCCGCAGTAGGCTGAAAGTAGCAAAGGAAAGCAAGTTGCAGGTGAAGCTCGTGGAGGCGGTTATACTAGCCGGTGGCGAATCCTGGCGCATGAAGCCGCACGTCTGGGTTCCGAAGCCCCTCGTGGAGTTGACTGAAGGCGTCACCCTTCTCGAGTGGCAGGTTTCTTGGCTGAAGAAGCACGGGTTCAACGACGTGTACGTGTGCGCGAGAGGGTTCAGGATCGAGGAGCTGGACGTCTACTGGGTGGAGGAGCGGGAGAAGCTGGGCACGGGTGGTGCGCTGAAGCGCGCGGCGCTGCAGTTGCACGGCGACAAGTTCTACGCGTGCAACTGCGACGACATACTCCTCGACGACCCTAGGAACCTCACCGCGCGTACGGCTAGAGGCGCTACAATCGCTGTCGCTAAACCGAGGTTGCCGTGGGGCGTGGTCAAGGTCGAGCATGGGAGGGTGACGGAGTTTATCGAGAAACCCGTGCTAGACAGGATATCCCAATTGTTCGCCGATTTCTACGTATCGGTAGGGCACTACTTCTTCGATAAAGATGCGATCTTACCGCTCCTCCCCGAAAAGGGCGACCTGGAAAAGACGGCGCTGCCAGCACTAGCGGCCAACAGCATGCTTCACGCCTACGTGATAAAGGGGAAGTGGATCACGATAAACACATACAAGGACTTGTTGGAAGCTAGAGAGCTAATAAGAGAATTAGGTAACATTACCTAAAGGTTTTAATATTTTATTATTGCGATTATCACTATCATACAAGGTATTGAACAGAAAAGTACATTCTCTGTCAACCATCCCCCTAAAAATTCCAGCACACATCCCCAGAAGAGTTGAGGGGGTTGGCCGTACGTGGTACTTTAGCTATTCTCGATCTACATCTGTCACCGAGAACTGGCTTGTGCACGAGTAGCCATGCTTCTCGAGGGCTCTGGGGACGTCCGCGACCTTGACGGGCTCGACCCAGTCGAGGGAGCTCAGGTCCTCGAGCAGCTGCAAGTACTCCCTCCCTCCCCTCATCCTCACGCTGCAGTCGTGCCAGAGCAGCGTGGTGACGCGCTTGCCGGCCTCGTAAGCCGCCCTCAGCGCCCCGAGCACTGCCCCGCGGACCCCGCCCGGCTTCACGCCCCAGTACGCGAAGAGGTAAGCGTCCATCACTGTGATCGGCAGCTCGAGGACCCCGCCGCAGCGCAGGCAGCCGGCGCTCTCGGGCGAGGGGCCCTCCCTCGAGAAGCAGAGGCTGCTGTCGTACCTGATGCCGACGCTGCCGAGCGCTGGAAGGAGCCTGGGGTCGAGCCTCAGCATGTGCACGCGCATGCTGACGATCTCCACCCCCGCCACTCGCTCCACCGCGCGCTTCTCCCCGGCTATCGCGCCCAAGTCCCAGCCGCAGTTCGCGTGGAGCCCCACCTCCCACCCTCCCCTCGCGAGCTCGCGCAGCTCCTCCGCGTACCCCTCGACCCCGCTCCCGTCGTCGTAAGCGGGCCTGAAGAAGAACGTGGACCTGAGGCCGAGGCTCTCCTCGCGCTCCACGATCTCCCCGATGCCGTAGTAGATGTTCTCGCCCAGCTCGAGGAACCTCCTCCGGTCCTCGGGCTCGAACCGGTCGAGACGCGCGAGCACGTGCTCCCGCGGAGGCCCGTGGCGGGGCCAGTCCACGTCGTGCGTGAGCGCGAGCACCAGCGGCTCGCCCACGCGCCCCCAACCCGCGCAGGTTTATAACGCTCGGCCCAGCCCGCCCCCGAGGCGCTTTGCGCGTCCTACTGGCTTCAGCGGCGTCGAGGAAGGCCCTCGCCATCGCGAAGTCGCTCAAGTCGGTTCTGGGCGCGCGCGTCGTGGCGGTCTTCCACGCCAAGCACCCCTACGCCTACTCCCGGCACTTCGACCGGAAGCTGCTGCTCCCGCTGCCGCGGAGCTCGAAGGCGTGGGCCCTCGCCGTGCTCCGCGCGGCGCTGAGGGAACGCTGCGACGCTGTGCTTCCAGTGGATTTCGTCGACGTCGCGACGCTGGCTGAGCACAGGGGCGTGTTCGAGCTGGCTGGCGTGGTGCTCGTCGCCCCGCCGAGCGGGAGCGTGAAGCTCGCTGCCGACAAAGGGCGGTTGCCGGAGCTTCTAGCGGGTGTAGCGAGGACACCGAAGCAGGTTGTGTTCGACGTCGACGCGGATCTAGAAGGGCTGTCGCCGCCTCTGGTGGTGAAGGGGTTGGGCGACGCGTCGAACCCTTCATACCACTTAACCCGCGGTTCGGCGCTCGCCGAGGCTAGGAGGAGAGGAAGGTGCCTGGTTCAGGAGTACGTGGCGGGAGTCGGCAGGGGGTACTACGCCGTCGCCAGCGGGGGTGAGCCGCTCCTCGAGTTCACGCACGAGAGGCTTGTCGAGCGCGACCCGAGCGGGGGGGCGAGCATGGCGGCTAGAGGGCCTGTGCGCGACCCTCGGCTCTACGCGATCGGGAGAGCTGTGCTCGCTAAGTTAAGGTGGACGGGGCCCTTGATGGTTGAGACGCGGTTCAACTCCGAGGAGGGGTACTTCGTGGTCGAGCTCAACCCGAAGTTCTGGGGTAGCCTCGACCTTCCCGTGAGCTTAAGCTACCACTTCCCAGCAGTGCTCGTCAAAGCGTCGCTCGAGGGGCCGGAGGGCGCTAGGGTGCTCGCCCGGAGCCTGCTCGTGCGGGAGGGCGGGTTCTCCTGGGTGCTCGACGGCTTCAGGTACCTCGCCAAGGTCCCCAGCGCGTGGGTCAAGCTCGCGAGGCTGGCGGCGAGGCGAGGCTTCAGCAGCGATGTTGAGCTCGGAGACCCCGCGAGGGTTGCAGCCCAGCTGGCTACCGCGCTGACGAGGCTCGGCAGGGAAAGGGGCAGGTGGTTGGAGCAGCTCACAGCCTCGGCAACGGAGTTGGGGAGCTGGGCCGCAATGCTATCGAACGCCCTGGAAAAGCGCGAGAGAGTTCTGGCGCTGGATCTGGACGGCGTGATCGTCGACCTCCGCGCCGACTGGCGGGCTGCTAAGAAAGAGCTCGTCGAGCGGGACCTCGCTCGGAAGTGGGAGAGCGTGAGCGAAGCCTTCGCCAGACTGTGGCGCGAGGACCGGGAAGCGTACGAGCGCGCATCCGGGATCGTGGAACGCTACGAGAGAGCTGCGCTAGCGGGGTCGCGGGCGCTCCTCAGCGCTGAGCTGCTCAGCGAGCTCGCGAGGCATTTCGAACTCTACGTAACCACGATGCAGCCGGCGGGCGTCGCGCTCGAAGCTCTCGAGCTGCTGGGCGCTCGGGAGCTAGCGCGGGGGATCCTGGGGAGGGATAGCGGCGTAGGTCCCCTTAAAAGGGAGATGTACAGCGAGCTCGCGAGGAGGCATAGAGGGGCGGGCGCGTTAGTGGTCGACGACAGATTAGAGAACCTGGTGGAAGGTTTGAGGCTGGGCGCAGTCCCCCTCCACAGCTCGAGAGACGCCTACAGGGCCGCGCAAGCTTCGAGGTTGGGCATGCCCTCCGCCCCACCCGACGAGCTGCTGAAGCTCCTTGCTTCCACTATACGCCACCGTCTAGGCGGCTAGCCGGTAGCCCGGAGGGGCGCTTTGGGAGAGCAACCGCGCGCTGGGCCGGAGCGCCCTTTAAGGCTGAGAAGAAGCCCGTCGCCCGAGCCGGACGGCAGCTGGCTTCACCAGCTTCAGCACCGCTTCCTCGTACTCCAGCGCCGCAACCGCCAGCGGGGCTATGGGCGTCCTGGAGAGGGAGCTCCTCAAGGCTTCAAGGTCCCCCTCGCTGAAGCAGCCGAAGAGGGGAGCGAGCACGCTGTAGGCGAGCGCGTAGGCGAGCGCTGAAGCGGCTAGGCGGACTATGTGCTGGGCGAAGAGGGAGCCCGCTGCCACAGCCGGCGGCGCGGCTAGCAGCGCGGCGGCGCACACGCGGGCCGCAACCCCCCAATCGACGCTCGCACCCCTCTTCAGCGCCTCCCGGAGG
>Ga0080004_1097179_pt1 | contig 12223 bp, 13 predicted proteins | sample WasSprMetagenome_FD_69207 | JGI IMG/M metagenome (GOLD analysis project Ga0080004, IMG submission 69207) | Sulfidic aquatic microbial communities from Washburn Spring, Yellowstone National Park, USA - WS (SPADES assembly) (version 2) | ecosystem: Environmental > Aquatic > Thermal springs > Hot... | reverse complement strand
TCTAATGAAAGTGCATCATATATAGTTCCATCAGGTAGTGCATCTTTTATAAATGATCTTGGATTTTATAAAGTGAATATCATCAGATTAGATGATTTTGTCGAAAAGAACTCATTACAAGTTGGTTTAGTAAAGATGGATGTTGAGGGATTTGAGCTCGAAGTTATTAAAGGAGGCATAAAAACCATACAAAAGCAAACTCCTACCCTCATAATCTCGCTCTATCACACAGGAAAGGACTTCTTTGAAATCCCCAAAATATTAAAAACACTAGTTCCAGAATACAAATTTAGATTCTTAAACCTAGATAGAGCAAGCGCAACAGGTGAAAGAGTTTTAATAGCATATGTATGACAACAAAAATAGCAACAAAGAGAATTCAATAATTAAGAAAACATAATAAAATTTAAGTAATATTTCTGAATAAATGTTATGAACATTAAAAAATAATCATTATAATAGCTAGGCTTAGTATGCATCTTTAAGTAAGCAAATATCTTAGAATAATAGAAAGGGATTTCTATGGAACTCATTGCAAAAACCTAAGCAGTAAGTATGCACGTTATCTCTATAAACAAAACTAACATCTCATACTTATTAACCTCAAAACTTATATAAGAAACACGTCCATCACCTAGCCCACATTCTCGATGACACATTTAATTTGCTCTTCTCAGAAGCAAATATAATTTGACATAACCACTGTGACATCAATATTCTTGTCCTTCAACCGTTTGCCTAAGTCTAAAATGAATGATTCGACGCCGCCAGCATATTTGATGCTCATCGGACTATATATTAAAAGCTTCATGGTCATTTTGAAACCTCCTCATATACCTCATAGTATTGTTTTGCAACTTTCATCCAATCAAGCTTTAGCTCCATCTTCCTCCTAGAGTATTTTAAGTTTATAAGATATATTGGTATTAACATACTAATAAGACCAAATACTAACGTTCTTACACTCTTAGCCAGTAATACAAGATAGAGATTAATACCCATATATAATAAGCTAAATTTCCCCTTCAAAAACTTTTCCGAGATCTAAAATCATAAAACATATTTTCTAATTATGAAAAAAGTTAAAAACCCCTTAACTGCATATAAACACACATCTTAGTTTTAATACAACCCTCAAGACCCTTCAATTTTATTATATATCATCAAACTAACTCAAAATTTATGAAAAGTTAGCTTTACCCAAGAAAATTAAACCAATCCATAAAGTTTTTAGCACAACTCTAACAAATACTAGATCACATCTTTCAACTTTGATCACTCGGATGCAAATACTATGTCCCATGAATCTATCCCAGGTCTATCTATAATAATTCTACACTTTATCTAAGATTCTCAGAACACTCACCATGCACCTTTCCTCATAGTGTCGTCATTTATAGTAAAAATTGTGTGTTTTTACCTTATGATCTAAATTATGTTGCAAGTAATATTAAGTTCCATATTATAAATTTGTAGCTGAATAACAACACTATGCTTTTCCTATTATCTTTAGTCTTCCTTCTCATCAGTTGTTTTAAGCTCATAAGGCTCTTTTAGGGATACATTATTTTTTCTTTATAACTAGGATAATTTAGTTAAATTTTCAAATTTTGATCTAATATTTAACAAAAAGAACACCTATACCAAATCCATCTTGACTTCTGTCTTTAATTATTTCCAAATGTTCGTATTTCTCTTTAATTTCATTCCAAAATTTATAAACCTCGCCTGCCGATGAACCTGTTTTAATTCCATATTTTGTATAATAATCAGGGATTATATCGTGAAAAGCTATTATTCCGCCTTTTCTTACCAAGGGCGAATACATTTCAAAATCCTTTTTTACACCATCATAGCTATGATCACCATCTATAAAAAGGAAATCGACCCTATTATCTCTCAATGTTCCTTCAATCTTTCTCAATGTTTCAATACTATGCGAATCCCCTTGAATTAAAAATATTTTCTGCTTTCCTTTTTTAATATATCTGAATAAAATTCTCTTCTCGATAGTTTGATAAAGGTCAACCGAAACTAATGTAGCTTCCTCATGCGCAATATTCGAAAACAAGAATAATGTACCGCCTCTCGCTGTTCCAATTTCTAAAATTACTTTAGGTTTAACTTTATCCAAAATTAATAATAAATTCTTAATCTCTTCCCTTATTTGTATAGGCTTAATAAAGTTCGAATTGAAAGTAATTTTTAAAATATCGTCAAGTGTCTTTGAATTCTTTAAGTTTACTTTTATATAAATGATTTCTTGTAAAACTAAGATAATCTGTAGAAATCTTTTTACCCAAACCGGCAATGTTATATAAAATCTATTTAATATTATCCTAATTCTCATCAGGCTCCCATCATCATCTGATATTATGTTAAAAGATAATACGGATAAGATTATCTTGACAGCCAAATCTCTTATCGAAACCACTCTCATAAACCTCACACCAATCTTCTATAAGATTTAACTTATATAAGATTTATCCGTCAACCATCCTCCAAAGAATAAGCAAAAACTTCCACCAAACCTTAATTAAAGATTAAATTCTTACAACACCAAGAAAATACTTCCATCCACACAGGCAAAATTATTAAATCTATACTTCCAAACCTTCAAAAAGTATTCCACCAACATGCAAACATATTTCCACCAAACCCAATACTTTTAATAAAACCATCATAATAACAATTCCACCACAAACATAAGAAAAACCATTAAACCACCAACATAACTCTAACCCACTTAAAATTCTCCCCTTAGCTAAATATCCCTCAAAAACTTAAGAAAAACCCTAACACATCCGAAAACATAAATTTTTATATTATCTCAAACTCTAAAGGCACCCTTCTCAACTTTGGCCCCTCAGACGTGAACACTATATCCCATGAATCTATCTCAGGCCTACCTATAATGAGTTCCACACCCTTTCTAAGATTTTCAGCAACCTCAAAAACCGCACCACCAGGCACTTTAACCCCCTGAAACTCAACACTCACCATACACCTTCCTATGATCTTTAGCCTTCCCTCCACATCAGCTATTCTAACCTCATAAGACTCTTTTAGGGGTATAAATGCATTGAGCATCTCCGCAAACCTTTTAGAAATGACACTTTTACTCGCACCAGTATCTACGAGCGCCTTAAGCTCAATGAACTTGCCCCCATAACTCAGCTTAACATCCGCAATAGCCTGCTCAGACTTCAAGGTTTCCCCGCAATATACTAAATACAAAAGATATTTTAACCTTATAGCTTGTCAAGAAATATCTCAATGATTCCAAACAACAACTAACACAAAACAACATAAAATACTCTTTCCCCAATTTACAATCTTCCATAAAATAAAAACCTAATAAACAAAATTTCTAATATGAAGAAAATCAAACAAACTTTATCAACTCCCCCTTCTAAAATCTTCCAAACAATAATTTCAGACAAAACTCCAGCCAAACAACACCATTAACTTACACCCAGAAACATGACTTAAGTTTTATTAGACTGGCCTTTTAAACGCTCAAACACACCACACAACTATTACATCAAAATACTACACGAACATTTTAGCTACTCCACATCAGCAATTATCCCATCATAAAACTCACTAACAATTTTTGCTACCTCATCATCAACTTCCTCCCCTTAACCAAGAAGATACGAAAAACTTAAAGAATTAAGCTTATTAAACCAAATTTCATTAAAATACCTTTAACTTAACCTCAGACATTAACCTCTTCCTTTCCTCTTAACTTCAGCTTCCATTCCATAAGCATTATAAGTTCATAGGGAGGCCAAGTTTAATGAAAAGCAGGGAGAGACCAGCAATAATTCCAGCTAAAACGCCAATAAAGAGATCTTCTTCAGAGGTTAACATGTGGGTCTAAGGATGCCATATGAATGTGGTGTCTTTACCCGTTTAACCCAAAAGCCCTCCCATGATGACCATAGAGATGAAAGTTGACACTAGACTAGAGCGGCAAATATGGAAAGTAGAAGTGTATTCACTTCTACTCAGATACGAAGCTGATTAATTAAACTTAAATTTTTCATTACATTATTCTCTCCCGAACATATTGGTGGTATTCTCTCATAATGTCTCTTGGAATTGGATTTTCAATATTCACATCTTTAACTTTCCCTGCCAGCTCTTCGTCTATCGTATAGATCTTGTTTATTCCGAGATTCTTGGCTAACTCTATTAAATAGCAGTCCCATGAGGAAACATTTAACTCCGACGCTGAAAGTATAGCTTTTTCTACAATATCCTTAGGAAGATTCTCATAGAATGCTGGAGATTCAACCGATAGAGTTTTCAATAAAGCCTTTGCCACATTAACACTTCTAAGTCTCAGATACCTCGTCATTATAATGTAGGCTCCCATATATGTGCTCACGGGAATTAAGATACGCCTTTTGAGTGTAAGGGCATCAAGCAACAGTTGAGCTGCATATCTTCGTGCAGGATTTCTGAAATGTGCAAGGACTATAATGCCAACATCAACTAATGCTTCGAATTCCAATCTTGCGGAGCGCATACTCCTTGTCAACATACTTATCTTCACCCTCAACCTTCACAGTATCCAATTCTAAGCTTGGAGCAATCTCCTCCAACTCTGAAAAAGCTTTATGAACATCCTCCACGGAGAACTTCCCCAATATAATCTTATCCCCAACAACCCTACACACCATCTCCCTCCCCCCCTCCACCCCAATAGCCCTCCTAACATCCTTAGGGAGAATTATTCGACCCTGCTTATCCACCTTAACAATTACCTCCACATTTAACACCATTTATTCCATAAAAAATGCCACATATAAACTTTGTTATAAGACCATTATGGAGATTTGAAAAATGAGTTTTCAGAGTGAATTGAAGGAGCTTTAAGCCATATCATCATGAATAAGTGTTTTTGAAACGTTAGACTTAAAGATTGCATGCTTAATCGTGTTTCCAGGCGGACCTGGACTTACATGCATACACATGGATATGTAGAAACGTTTCCAAATATTTTTCAAGGCGTATTCTGAATGCGCCTTCAAAGCTATATTTAGGCTTCAACGAACAGCTGCCATCCAAAAATGACGTTATCAGCTAATATATTTATTAATGAAAGAAATGATAGAATTTTCCTATTATTTTTCAGGGAAGAAATGCTTAAACAATTCCCCCATTAACGAATAAATTTAAAAGTCTATAAGTCTAATAGAAACAGACATCAGTCAAACACTCAATTTCAAAATCGCTTAAAATTTTTCAAAAAAATTCTTCATATCCTCAATCTCATACCTCCAAAAATCATAGGGATATGCATGATATGGGAAACCATAAGATCTAGTTGTAATATATATATCCACCACGCTTTAAAACGCTTTTCATGTTATTTATTACCAATCTCCAGTTTTGAACATGTTCCAACAATTCTGTACTAATTACAACATCAAAAGATTCTAGACCAAAATATTCAACTAACTTTTCTAAAAAAATCAAAAACTTTCTAATATTTTGAAGCCAGAATTTCTCAGCAGTTCTTCCACCTCATATTTTGTATATTCTTTAACGTGAAGTCTATAGACTGGTTGTTTTCCTATTAGTAACTTTAACCTCCTAAACAGCGATGCAATGTTCGGAGTTGTTATTATAAGTTTTCCTCCCACTTTAAGAATGCGGTTTATCTCCGCTAAAGTGTATAGTACATAGTACGGGTTTATATGCTCAATAACTTCGGAAAATACTGCGCAGTCGACAGTCTCATTTTCCATGCCTAAGCTGTCCCGCTCCAGATCACATTTGGCAACTTTAACGCCGAAAGCTTTTGCGATATCTAGGTAACGGTCTGGATCATAATCGTAGGCGATAACATCGTAGCCCATCAATTTCAATGCAGAACTTACTATGAACGGCTGGGCACCTAAATCAATGACAACACTACCTTTAGGGCAATATTTCATTACAAGCTCTAAAACCATTGCCCTTCTCCAAAACTCTTGATAATAGCTTGCAAGTACCTTCTCATCTTTTATGATCTCTTCAATTTCCAATAAAGCATGTTTGGTAATTTCGGATATTTTAGATGTCCTCATGCTCAACAAGTTTTGCGTATCGGGACGTGGCAACTTAAGCTCACCCCCTTAAGTGGTTGTAGTACAGCATGAAAAGCTTTATGAACAGATTCCAACACAACATCGACCTCCTAAACCTCTCACTCCTGTTCAACGGATTCGAGTTCATGCTGTTGAAGAATGCGCTCGTCCTCTGCTTGAACGATGAATACACAGACTCCACCAAGCTCCTCTCACCGAAAGGACTCCACATAATACCCAAGCCCCAGCCTCTCGAGAACTTCCCTAAGCCACGGAGCCCCATCAACAGCAAACATGGGCCTTCCATCACAGTACTTCAAAACATTCTCCACAAAAATCTTTGTGACGCATTCCTTAGAGGAAAAACCCTCATGGATAGAATTTCATTTCTGTCCACGTCTATGGCGGCGTAGACCCAGTACTTAAGCCCATTCACACGCACGCATGTTTCATCCAATGCTATGAGCCTTCTGTGTATCTTAGGTGGACTAATGTTTAGCTTCTCGCTGAGTTTTCTGACCCACTTCCAGGTGGCTGTTTTGGAGATTTTGTGGATTTCTGAGAGGGCTTTGGCTGCTCTTCTTAGGCTTGTGAGTTGTATGTAGAGTGCTAGTCCTAGTATTTTTCTAGTGGGATTTTGTTTCTTTCGAAGAGGTTGAGGTTCTCAATCAAAGACTTTATGCTTGTCATAAGGAACTTGTATCAGTAGAGCCTAACAAACCTTAAGTTGCCAGGTCTGTAAAGATTATCGTAAACTTTATTTAGCAATTGTTTCAAGTGATTTCTTTACTTTCTCTACTAGTCTTTCAGCAACAGGCTCAACAATGTTTTTTGAGGCCTGCCATATTTCTATGCCAACTATATTTCCTTCTTCGTCTAAGTCTACAAGTATATCGTCGTTAAGCGGCTGAGTATCGTGCACCTTTTTATCTGGAACTACATCTATGTAAAGTATGTCGTGTTCACTATCATACCTAGTTCTCATCTGATTTTTACCCAGTATTTCTTATCCAGCCTACTCCTTATAAGTTTAACTAGTTTAGAAGTTTTGAACGCAGTAACTATTTCGAAGTAGTCATTTTCAGGGTTATAAACAACCACGAGTGCTTGTTCGTTTTCCTTAATAGCTACCATGAGGCTCGAGCGCCTATCCAGGAAAACCATATCTGGAGATTTCACAACGCTAAGAATGAGAGACTCACCGATTTCCCTTTTAGCTATAACATCCTTAGCATGTTTCGTAAGCTTTAACTTAGCCTCAGGCATTAACTTTTTCTTTCTTTTTTAGTTTCGCTTTCAGTTTCGCTTTCATAATCTTTCCCTAGAAAAATCCAGCTACATGAGAACCTATGAAACCATCATCTATTACTAAGACTTTCATCATTTAATAAGGACTATGTTAGATACCTTCTCCTTTCTTCTTCCGCTTTTTCAAACATATCAATTGCTTCCTGCATTTCCCCCCATTCAACAAACTTCTTAAGACCTTGCTTTAAGCTATACATTGGTTCAAAATTAAGTTCCCTTTTAATCTTCGATATATCAGCAAAATCATGCCTATTATCACCTACCCTAAACTCTCCCGTAACCTTTGGTTCAACCTTCGAATTAAAAAGCTCAATTAAAGTCTTCGCAACCTCTAGAATACTTGTAGCCCTTCCAGTCCCAACATTATAAATCCCCTCCCTATCACTCTCTAAAGCTAAAACATTTGCCCTTGCAACATCTTCAACATAAATGAAATCCCTTAACTGATTCCCATCCTCAAATATAATAGGAGGATTATTATTCTTTATTCTAGAAGAAAATATTGCAACCACACCAGTATAAGGATTATTCAAACTCTGCCTCGGCCCATAAACATTAAAATACCTAAAGACTACCGTAGGAATTTTTAAAGCAAACCCAAAATTAACCGCTATCCTTTCAGCATCATACTTAGATAAAGCATACGTAGAAAGATTTTGAACCGGCTTCTCCTCACTTATCCCCACAGGCTTAACATACTCATCACAAAATGGACAATGAACCTCCCAATCCCTTTTCTCCAACTGCTCCCTTTTTCTCAATCCAGGATAAACAACCCCATGAACCTTGCATACATAAGCCCCCTCACCATAAATTGATTTAGAACTAGCAACAATTATCTTCCTTATACTTTTTCTAACCTCAGGCTTTTCAAGAAGAACTTCATACATATTTGCCGTCCCAATAGAATTTGTAGTAAGATACCTAACTGGTTGATACATACTTTGACCAACCCCAACTATTGCAGCAAGATGAATTACCGCATCCACATTTTTCAAAGCCTTAAACCAATCTTCCTTTTCAGTTACATTACCAAAGAAGTATTCTACCTTTTGATTTAAATAGTCCGGCTTTTTATTAAAATGAACCTGCGGCTCTAAGTTATCAAGAACCCTTACCGAATATCCTCTCTCCACTAGCAAATCAACAGTGTGCGAACCTATGAAACCCGCACCACCAGTCACCAAGACCCTCATTTAGTCTTCACTATTAATTAGCATTACTTAAAGTTTTCCTTATTAATAAAAAAGAATTACGCTATAAACCATATAAATCCTCTTTAAAACTGAAACCAAACGGTTTAATTAATCGCGCCCTATCATGAATTTATTAAAACACTCAAATTAAAACAAAAATACTCGATTCCTACAATATTCTCAGAACATTTCCATACTTTACAAATGATTATTGAAAAAATTTATATTCTCTTAAAGGTGAACAGCTGTTAAATTTGAAATATTATTTTCTTTATACATTCTAGCATCCTTAAGCCCCCCATGAATAACTGCCTATTATCAAAAACCCAATTATAAAGTCTCATAATACCTTCCCTCCAAGATATTTTCGGCTCCCAACCAAGCTTTTCCTTAGCCTTCCTTATATCACTTATGTAAACCTTTTGAGAACCTGGCAACTTAAGCTATTGGTGATTGACAGGCCAAATGCTACGCTTAACTCTTTCCCTTAGCCTCATCAAGCTTTTGACTTGCTAAAGTCCATTTCACCAATGGCAACATGATTATGACCCTGCTTCAGCCATTTTATTTGATTCTTCATTTATTTTATTTAGCCAGAAGATATTTGCTAAGTCCCTTTAGATCTTATGATCATCGTTCTTAACTAAGTTCATATTAAATGAGGACACTCCTAGGATCTCACATGAACTACAACTTAGCGCATTATATCTAACAGCTCTATGTTTTTTAATATCCAGTTTACTAGTCTTTTTACTCCATTTTCAGGGGATGTTCTTGGTTCCCAGTTCAATAGTTCTTTTACCTTGTTTATGTTTGAAATATAAACCTTCTGGTCTGCTGACCTCCATTCCGTAAACGATATTTTTGGATTCATGTTACTCATCTTTTTAAGCATTTCTAGTAGTTCAAGTAGCGATAGCGTGTTCTTAGGACCTCCACCAATATTGAAAACTTCATGCTTCAGGTTTGAGTTTAAAAATTTATCGAAAGCATCTACCAGGTCCTCCACATACAGTACATCCCTAACTTGTTTTCCATTACCGTAAATTGTTATGGGCCTGTTTGTTAGGTTTGCTATAATAAACCAACTGACCCAACCTTGATCTTCAACTCCGAATTGTCTCTCTCCATAGATGCAGCTCATTCTAAAGACTCCCGTTTTGAGGCCATAAGTATGTGCATAATCTTGGACATAAATATCTGCCGCAAGCTTTGAACACCCATATGGACTATGCCCAGCTAAGTCTATTGAGAATGTCTCAGGTATCCCCTCCTTAAAATTCGGATCCGCATATTCATACCTAGTCTCCTTCTCAATGATTGGTATTTTGTTTACATTCTCCCCATATACTTTATTCGTTGATGTAAATATTAGACTTGCATCTTTTAACCTAGCTACCTCCAATACATTGAACGTGCCCAACGCGTTTATCTCAAAATCCGTTCTTGGATCTATTATTGAAGTTGTTACTGCGACTTGCGCTGCCGTATGAATGATAGTATCAATATCTTCTGCCACCCCCTTTAATTCATCAAAACTTCTAATATCAATATTTGCCAACCTCACATTCTTATATTGCTTAAGATAATTCCAATTATAGTATGGATCCCCTATAACCTTTCTTAGAATCTTTACCCTCGCTAAATTATCCACTACTATAACTTCATCCCCTTTCTTAGCATAATATTCTGCAACATGAGACCCTATAAAACCCGCTCCACCCGTAACAAGAATTCTCATCAAACTCACCCATGCAAACTCCTATACCCGATGTAAAAGTTGTGTAATGAACCTCATGCTTATTATTTTTCCTTTGCGTTTTGCTAGTATTAATGATGCATACAATACTTTCCCTAATCTTAGTAATTTGAACCATGTTCCATTTCTTAACCCACATTTCATATAATTGAAGAGTTCAAAATATCTGATCATGATTAGTCTTTATTACTGTGGTGTTAAAAGCTTATAAATCTAATGATTTTTAGTGTACTATGAATTTCCAATTTATAGAACATCATACAAAAATCATCATAGTAACTATTTGTAGTAAAAATTAATCTTATTGCCTAATGTATAAAACTACCTAGTTAATGAAAAATAAAATTATTATGATACTATACCTGTGTCTACCAATTTTTCTAATGGCATTATCTTATTTTTGAGTTTATTAATATTTCCTCTATGAATATTATGTTATTTTTTATGACTTTAAAAAATCTATAAAATCATTTAAAACTTTTCTAAAAGCTGATGGAGATAACAATTCATGAGCGATTTTCTTTGATCTATAACTCATTTCTTTCAAATCTGCACTCAACATAAGCATTAATTTTTCTTTAAGATCGTTTATGTCATTAGGATTGTATAAAATGCCATTATCTTTGACCACCTCCTTAGTTCCATGTAAAGAAGGAGCGATTACAGGAAGACCGCTTGCTAAGTATTCACTTAGTTTGGTTCCTATAATGAAATGCATGAACAATTCATTTACACCACTCATAAATCCTATATCGCACATTTTATACAAGGCTATTAATGATTGGCTGACAGGAGGTAAGTAACCTGTATAGACTACATCAATCGATAATGTTTTACTAAGTCGCATTAAATATGGAAGTTGCTCACCACTTCCCACAATTATTACTTGAACTTTTTCTTTGTATCGCATGTTGCTTACAGCTTTAAATAACATAATCAAGGATTTTAAGTGCCTTGAATGAATATTACCAACCCATAATATTTTATGTTTATTTAATTTTAGACCAAATTTTAAAATGACCTGATTTTTAACTTCTTCTGATACATTATTATAGATTTCTGGATCTACTAACTCTCGTATTATAAATATTTTTCTTGCTACAGGACTAAAATATTTCTTTCCAAACTCACTTATAACTATCAATCCCTGTACATTTCTTGGAATTACTCTCTCACTAATTAATATACCTAACTTATACAATTTTTCTTTTTTATTAGGATAAGAAACTAATCTTACAATTAAATCCTGATAATCCGCAAATGTTTTAATTTTAAATATCTTTGAAAATATCGTAAACCAAAAACTAAAGCCTACAGGATCATCTTGAATAATTACCACATCAGGTTTTACTTTTAGATACAAAATTAAAAACATAACAGCTTCAAAAAAGCCACTAAGAAAGAATTTATCCATTAATACATCAATCATTGACGTCCATCTAGGCTTAATAATATTTATCGCATAATCAGTCTTCTCAAAATATCCGAACATTTTTTCCTTTTTATTATTCCATTTTCTTTTTAGACCTATAACATGAACTTCATGTCCCGCTTTCCTTAACTCTGAAATAATAATATCAAACCGTTGCCAACCTTTTCTATATCCTATAGACCCCCAGCCGTAATACATATAAATTATCTTCATGATTTTACCCAACCTAACACAGCATAATCAACTAAAAAACCACCAACATAAAAATTATAAAAACGTCCAACCAAAACAACAACCACAGAAATAAATCCGCCAACACACACAAATAAAAAACCTATAAACTCAATAAAAATAGACGAATACAAAGAAACACCACGATAAACAAACAAATCCAAGACAACACCAACACAAACTAAAATAAAAGAAACCCACAAAACATAATCAG
>Ga0080004_1097722_pt1 | contig 12244 bp, 13 predicted proteins | sample WasSprMetagenome_FD_69207 | JGI IMG/M metagenome (GOLD analysis project Ga0080004, IMG submission 69207) | Sulfidic aquatic microbial communities from Washburn Spring, Yellowstone National Park, USA - WS (SPADES assembly) (version 2) | ecosystem: Environmental > Aquatic > Thermal springs > Hot... | reverse complement strand
CGGCGTCCCTGGGAGGGGCCGGGTCCCCTCCCCGCGGGCCGACAGCGTCCGGACCTGGAGCAACAGCCCGGAGTGCCCGCCTCGCGGCAGCCCCGGCACGTAGGGGGACTCCTCACCTCCCCGGTCGCCCGGGGTTCGGCTTACGGCCCGAAGGCCGCCCCCCTCAGCCTCAGAGCCACAGCAGACCAGCAGGGGCTGTGAGCACCTGATAGCACTACCGGAGCTCCCACCACTCCCTGTTTTCCACGTACCACCTGACCGTCAGGGCCAGGGCCTCGTCGAAGCCGAACCACGGCCGCCAGCCGAGCTCCCGGGCGGCCTTTTCCGCCGACACGGCATACCGGGCGTCGTGGCCGGGCCGGTCGGCCACGAACTCGACAAAGTCCTCCGGCATCCCCAGCAGCCGCAGAACCCGGCCGACCATCTCCAGGTTCGGCAGCCTCACCCCGGTGCCGATGTTGTACACCTCACCCGGCTTTCCCCGGACCAGAGCGGCGAGCAGCGCGCGGCAGTGGTCCTCCACGTAGATCCACTCGCGCACGTTCCGGCCGTCCCCGTACACCGGCACCGGCCTCCCCTCGAGCGCGCAGCACACCGCCACCGGGACCAGCTTCTCCGGGTACTGGTATGGCCCAAAGTTGTTGCAGCACCTGGTCACCACCACCGGCACGCCATGCGTCACCCAGTACGCCCGGCACAGCAGGTCGGCGGCTGCTTTGGAGGCCGAATAGGGACTGCTGGGCCGCAAGGGGCACTGCTCCGTGAACTCCTCCTGGCCCTCAAGCGGCAGCGAACCGTACACCTCGTCCGTCGAGACCTGCAGGAAGGCCCGCACCTCCGCGCGCCTTGAAGCCTCCAGTAACACCCCGACCCCGAGGACGTTCGTCCTCAGAAAAGGAGCCCCGTCCCAGATGCTCCGGTCCACGTGCGACTCGGCAGCAAGGTTCACCACCGCGTCCGGCCGGAACGACCCGAACACATCCTCCACCAGCTCCCGGTCGCAGATGTCGCCCACCACCAGGCGGCAGCGCCCATCCAGGACGCCCTCCAGGTTCTCCGGACGCCCGGCATACGTCAGCGCGTCCAGGACCAGGACCTCCCAGTCCGTCTCCGCCGCCACCAGGCGCACGAAGTTCGACCCTATGAAGCCGGCGCCGCCGGCAACCAGCAGCCTCAACCCGAACACCCCCTGACGTAGCGCGCCAGGGCGTCCCGCCAGTCGGGCAGGAGGTACCCCACGACCTCCCGCAGCGGGAACGGGTCCAGCACCACCTCCGGCGGCCGCGGCGCAAGGTGCCTGAACAGCCCTGCAGGAGCCGGCTCAACCCGGGCCGGGATCCCCGCCAGCCTGACGGCCTCCCGGGCGAGCTCCAGCCTCGTGGCCGAACCCGAGTTCGTCACGTGGTACGTCCCGTAGGCCTCCCGCGCCACCAGGTCGACCAGCACCCACGCAAGGTCCTCGGCAAACGTCGGGCAGCCCCGCTCGGAGTCGACCGCCTGGACCACGCCGCTCGAGCGGGCGATCTCCAGCACCGTCGAAACGAAGTTCCGCTTCCCTTGGCCGAACAGCCAGGCCGTCCGCACCACGTAGTGCCTCGGCAGCACGGACCGGACCAGCTCCTCGCCCAGGGCCTTGCTCCTGCCGTACGCATTCAGGGGATCGCAGGGGTCCCACACGCTGTACGGCTTGCCCTTGGAGCCCGGGAACACGTAGTCCGTGCTCACGTGCACCATCTCCGCCCCCGCTTCCAGGCACGCCTGGGCCAGGTTGCGGGCTCCGAGCGCGTTGACCGCCACGGCCCTATCCGGCTCGAGTTCCGCCCTGTCCACCGCCGTGTACGCCGCGCAGTTCACCACCACGGCCGGGCGAAGACCGCCGACGGCTTCCCTCACCGCGCCCGCATCGGTGACGTCGAGCTCCTGCCTCGGGACGGCGGCCACGTCCCACCCGGCCCTGGAGAAGGCCGCGGCCGCCGCGCGGCCCAGCATCCCGCCCGCGCCAACCACCAGCACCTTCCGCAAGGCCCATCACCTCATCTTCGTCGACCAGTCAAACCCTATCGACGGGTCGTCGTAGGGTATCCGTATCTCGTCGGGGTCCTCCGCGCAGTACGGCTCCGTGGTGACGTACACGACCATGGCGGGCCCGGGCCCCAGGACCCGGTACCCGTGCGCCACCCCAGCCGGGATCAGGATCCCCACCGGGTTGTCCTCCCCGGCGTATATGACCTCCGTCCGCCCGCGCGTGGGCGAACCCGGCCTCATGTCGTGCAGCACCACCTGCACGTTGCCTGCCGGGAAGAACCAGAAGTCGTCCTGCTTCTTGTGCAGGTGGAACGCCTTGATGACCCCGGGGTACGTCTTGGAGGCGGAAAGCTGGCCGAACCGGGACAGGATCCCCTCGTCCGACCTCAGCACCTCCTGGAAGAAGCCCCGGTCGTCGCAGTGCCTGACGAGCCGCTTGACCACGACTCCCTCGATCACGCCAGCAGCACCTCCGCCTCGTCGCCCACAAAAAGCCGGACGGCGCGGTGCACGCCGTCCGAACGCCCCACACGGGCCCCGCGCCCGATCACGCTGTCCTCCAGGGGGCCTACGCCCTCGAGCCGGCAGCACTCGAGCACCACCGAGTGCTGCACCGACACCCCCCGGAGGACGCTGCCGGGGCCGACCGCCGTGTAGGGACCCACGAAGCAGTCCTCAAGCAGCGCGCCCCGCCCGATGACCGCCGGCCCCCTGACCACGGTCCGTACCAGGCGGGCCCCTTCCTCAACCTCGACCCGGCCCACCACGCGGCTCTCGGGGTCGACGTCCCCGGCCACCCGCCGCACCGCAAACGCGTCCAGGACCACGCGGTTCGCCTCCAGCAGGTCGTCCTTCTTGCCCGTGTCAAGCCACCAGCCCGAAAGCTCCACCGCCTCCGCCCGGCAGCCCGAACGGAGGAGCTCCCCAATGGCGTCGGTGATCTCGAGCTCCCCGCGCGCCGACGGGACCAGGCGGTCCACGGCGGCGTGCACCGCCGGGGAAAAGAAGTACACGCCCACCAGAGCCAGGTCCGAAGGGGGGACCTGCGGCTTCTCCACCAGCCGCACCACCCTGCCCTCCGCGTCCAGCACCACGACCCCGAACCGCCTGGGATCCGGCACTCGCTTGAGCAGCACCAGGGCGTCCAGGCCCTCCCTGAGGAAGCGCGAGGCGAACGGGGCCAGCGAGTCCTCGAGCAGGTTGTCCCCAAGGTGCATCAGAAACGGCTCGGAGCCCAGAAAGCCCCGGGCGACCTTCACCGCATGGGCCAGGCCGAGCGGGGCCTCCTGCTCTATAAACGTGAACCTGGCGCCCCAGGGGTTGGGCGCCAGCGCCTCCTTTACCTGGTCCGCAGTCTCGGGCGCCACCACCACCCCCACGTCCCGTATCCCGCACTCGGACACCCGGTCGATGACGTAGTGGATGATGGGCCGGTTGGCCACCGGGACCAGCTGCTTGGACATCGTATAAGTAAGCGGCCGGAGCCTCGTGCCCCGGCCGCCCGCCAGCACCAGCGCCTTCAGCGCCTTCAACGCCCCGCCACCCCCATCTCCAGCACGGCCTTCACAACCTCGTCCACCGTCGTGAAGTACCGCGAAGCAGCCTCCGCGGCCCGCGCGTGGGCGGCCATCCAGACCGCCTCCTCGTCAAGCCACACTCCCCTCACCTGGTCCCGCTGCGCGGCCACGTGGTCGGAGACGGCGCGCGCCGCATCCGCCGCGGCCTTCAGCCCTGCCACCCGGACCCCGAGCGACGACGCCAGCGACCGCCAGGCGTCGCGGAACGGCACGCCGCCCAGCACCGGCGCCCGGTCAAGCGTCCTTGCCAGCTCCACCGCAACCGAGGGGTCGCCGGGAAGCGCCGCGGGCGAAGACGCCGCGGCCACCTTCTCCGGGGCCAGCGCGGGGTTCACCTCCAGGTCGGCCGCCCCCGACCCGGCGAAGAAGTCAAGCCCGGTCGAACCGTCGAGCCCGCAGCCGCGGCGGTGCACGGCGTTGACCCCCGAGGCCAGGCCGCGGATAACTGCGTCAGCCCGGGCGGCGAGGTCCCGCAGCGCGGATACGGCCTCTTCCAGCCCGGCCAGCTGCCCCGACTCGAAGGCCGCACGGGCGCCCGACCTCTCCCAGACCACCGCGCCGTCCCGCGCGGCCAGCGGCCCCACAGAGCCCCCGCTCACCAGGACCCCGTTGCCAGCCACCACGGCCACCGACCCGTCGGGCCGCTCCACGGACCTCGCCCCGACCAGCTCCGCCAGCCGGTCCAGGGCGCGGTCGCGCTCGTCGAGCACGTGGGGGACGTCCTGCCCCGCGGCGCGCGCCCTCACCACCTCCGCATTCAGGGCCGCGACGCGCCCCGCGAGGGAGTTGACCTCCTCCACCAGCGCTTCCGCCCGCCCGGCGCAGGCCGACTCGAGGTCCGACAGGAAGCGCTCAAGCTGCCGGACGCGGTCGCAGAACGTCGACGCGCGCTCAAGCAGCGACGCCCTCACCGCCAGGCTCTCCGGGTGCACCGAGAGGTCCTGGAACGCCGCCCACAGGGCGTCAAACGCCTCCTCCACGCCCGGGTCGGCCGGACCGCCCAGGAACGCCTCCACCTCGCCCAGGACCCTCGCCGCTTCCTCCCGGGCGGCAAGCTCGGCCGCCGCCCGGCGCGCCTCGCCGTCGAGGAACGGGTCGGCCAGCCTCTCCACGGACACGACGTCCACACCCTGGGCCCGGGGCGCCCGGAAGCCGCCGTCGCCGAGCGCCGAAAGGCCCACGGACCGCAGCTCCGCGCGCTGCCTCGCATACCCGGGAGTGCTCGCGTTCGCCGCGTTGTTCCCCCGGACGGAAAGCGCCGTCCTGTGTGCGGACAGCGCGCGCAGCGCCACCTCAAAGCCCCCGAACAGGTTGCTCAACAGACACCACCTCCACGCTGCCGAAAGAGAGCCACCACCTTGGCCACATAGGCCCGCGTCTCAGGGTATGGCGGGATACCGCCGTACCTTTCAACCGCGCCCGGGCCCGCGTTGTACGCCGCCAGGGCCAGCTCCAGGCTCCCGAACCGGTCAAGGAGCGACCGCAGGTACCGCGCCCCCGCCAGGACGTTCTGCCACGGATCGAACGGGTCGGACACCCCCAGGGCCCGCGCGGTGGCAGGCATGAGCTGCATCAGGCCCACGGCCCCCGCACGCGAGACCGCACGCGGGTCGAACCCGGACTCGGCCTCCGCAACCGCCTCGAGCAGCTCCACGGGGAGGCCGGTCGCCGACGCGGCAGCTCGGAAAGCGGGCCGGAACTCCGCCGGGCACCGGCGCCCCCCGCCCGCAGCCCTGCCTGCCGGCCCCACGCCGGCCCCAGCTGGCCCCACGCCGGCCCCAGCCGGCCCCGAATCGGCAAAGGCCAGCCCGAAGCCGGCAGGCTCCAGGGTGCCGCGCAGAACCCCGGCCAGGACCACGGCGAAATCCCCGGAAGCCGGCGAAAGCGCGCGGAGCGCCCCGAGCCGCACGCACTCGCGGGCCAGCTCAACGGCAACAAGCGCCGCTCCCTCCACGTTCGACACCCCCGGCATCACCGCTTCATCGAGGCCGCCTGGGCCAGCATGTCGTCCTGCACCTGGACGACCCTGGCGCACAGCTCGTATGCCCGCTGCGCCACGATGAGCTGCACGAGCTCCCCGGCCAGGTCCACGTTGGACCGCTCCAGGAACCCCTGCAGCAGCGTCCCGGCCCCTCCCTCGCCCGGGTAGCACAGGACCGCAGGCCCGGAGGCGGCGGAAGCCGCGTACGCGCTTCCCTCCGCGACCAGCCCCGAAGGGCTCCGGAACCGGGCCAGCACCACCCGCCCGCAGTCGGCCGACCCGCCGCCCGGCAGCAGGGCGCGGACGCGGCCGTCGGAACCGACAACCAGCTTCTCCGCCTCGGCCGGCACCCGGCCGACCCCGCGCAGCCTGTACCCCTCCGCCGTCATCAGGTAACCATCCGGGCCCACCCGGAACCGGCCGCCGCGCACGTACCTCTCGCCCTGCGGGGCATCAACCACGAAGAAGCCGTCGCCCAGCACCGCCAGGTCGGCCTCCATCCCCGTCTCCACGAGCGGCCCCTGCGAGGGGTCGAGCAGCGTGGCGGAGAGCGCAGCCCCCGTGCCGGCGTCCACCCCCGGCGGGAGGCGCTCGGAGGCAAGCTCCGACACCACGGCGTGCACCCTGCGGTACCCCGGCGTGTTCACATTCGCAAGGTTGTGGGCCACCACGTCAACAAGGCCCTGCTGGGCCAGCATCCCCGCCTGCGCAACCCACATCGCGCGCATCAGAACCTCACCACCCCCACGAGACTCCCCAGGGCCTGGTCGGAGGCCACCAGGACCCGGAGGCAGGTATCGTACAGCCTGGCGGCGGCAAGCATCTCCACCACCTCGCGCGCCGCGTCCACGTTCGACGCCGCCAGGTGGCCCGAAAGCACCCCGCCCGACGCCGGCTCCGCGGCGCCCCGGTACAGGCCGCCGCCGTCCGGCTCCGGGGCCTCAACCCGCCACAGGCCGAGCCGCCCCACCGCCCGCCCGGCCGCCACGACGGTCCCGTCGGACTCCACCCGCACGTCCTCGGACCCCACCAGCAGGGGAGCGCCGTCCTCCCCCAGCACCGGGTACCCGCCCGGCGCGACGAGCCGCCCGGCCTCATCAACCCGGAGCCTGCCGTCCCGCGTGTACCGGACTCCGCCGGGGGCCGCCACCGCCAGGAACAGCCCGCCCGCGGGGGCCACGTCCAGCGCCCTGCCGGTCGCCCTGACGCCCCCCGGCGACGGGTCGGCGGGCGCGGAAGCAATCACCGGGGGGCCCTGCACGTCTCCGGCCACCCACCCGGAACCATGTCCCAGCCCGACCAGCGGCACCCCGCCCCGCCCGGCGAAGGAAGCGTGCGCCCGCAGGTACCCGGGCACGTCCATCCCCGCCACGTTGGCCGCGACCACCTCAAGCCGCCTCTGGCCGAAAATCATCCCCGCGCCGCCGGTGTACACTCCCCTGAGCAACCGCCATCCCTCCCGAGCTCTGCGATAAGGTTCGCGCCGCGCTCTCCCGCGGCGACCAGGAAGCGCCGGCCTCCGGCCTCAACGACAGCCACCACGCACCTGTCCAGCCTCACCCAGCCCTCCACGCGGACCGCCGCGCCGGCGCCCCTCGACCTCGGGCCCCACCTCCACAGGACCCACACGCAGCCCAGGAGCACCAGCGCAGCAAGCAGGAACCTCAGCCCGCTCACGGCCCTCCACCGGCAGCCGGCGAGGCCACCTCCACTATCCGGACCGCGTACTGCCCGCCCGCATCCACCACCTCGCCGCGGGCGACCAGCACCCCGTTCGCCAGCACGTCCACCAGGCTCGAGGCCGGCCTGTTCAGCGGCACCACGTCCCCCGGACGCAGCGCCGCCACCTCGGCCAGCCTCTTCGTCACCCGCCCCACCTCCACCGTCAGGGAAACGGGGAGCGAGGAAAGCGACTCCATCCCCAGGGGCGGGCCCTCCTGCACGCCCCCGAGGGAAAGGTCGGGAACATCCACCCTCACCTGGACACCTCCTCCCGCCTGCGCGCGGACCAGCAGGGCGGCGAGGGACGACCCCAGCCGCCCGCACCTGCACTCGAAAAGCGGCACGCTGCCCGACTCCAGCACGCCCGCAAAGGGGTCGGCCACGTCGACCAGGAGCAGGTCTCCCCGGCCGAGCCGGGCAACCTCCCCGAGCGGCACCCACAGCCGCGCCGAAACGACCGACAGCACGACCGGCAGGAAGCCGATCGCCTCCCCCAGCCCGCGGCCGTCCTCGCTCACCGGGGCGAAGAAGACCACCGCCACCCGGGCCCCCGGCATCCCGGGCGCGGACACCGCGAAGGACACCTCGCCCCACTCGGCGGCGGGCTGGCGCGGAAGGACCTCAACCGCCTCCACCACCACGCTCCCGGAAGCGCCGGCCGCGGCCGCAACCGCCCTTCCCGCCGAGTGGAAGAACTCCTCCAGCACGGCGGCTTCACCGTCGGTCAGCGGCGACGCATCCCCGCCCGGCAGCGGCTCCCCTCCGAGCAGCACGTCGCACACGGCGTGGGCGAACGACACCGGACCCACCAGCACGCCCACCTTGAGGCCCCCGGCGTCCACCTTCGCCCACACCACGTCCGGGCCCGAAGGCTTCTCCCCGGCGACAGAGCAGGAGACCTCCCGCCCGAGGAGCAGCCCCAGCTCCCCGGCAAGCTGCCGCGCCAGCCGCTGCGGGAGGTACACGGGCAGCGCCCTCCGGTCGGGCTCCTCCAGGAGCGGCAGCACGCGCCTCACCGCGGCTCACCTTCCGACAGCGAGAGCCGGAGCACCACCACGTCCACCCGCCGGTTCCTGGCCCGCGAAGCCTCGTCCACGTTCGGAGCCACGGGCCGGTACTCGCCATACCCCGCCGCGGAAAGCCTCCCGGGCGGCACTCCCTCGGCCAGGAGCACGTGGACCACCGACGTGGCCCGGGCCACCGACAGCTCCCAGTTCGACCGGTACCTGTCTGTGTGTATCGGCAGGTCGCAGGTGTGCCCCTCCACCCTCACGTGGTTGGGGATGCCCGCCAGGAAGGGACCCAGCCCCGCGAGCACCCGCCTCCCCTCGGCAGTCAGCTCGGCGCTGCCCTTCTCGAAAAGCACCACGTCCGCGAGCCGGACCACCAGCCCCCGCTCCTCCCGGATCACGTCCGCGGAGACGCCGGTCCCGGCGAGGTGCTGCCGGAGCGCCCGCTCCACCTCGTCGAGCTGCGGCAGGTCCCACGTCACGGGCTCGGGCGATACGGCAGCAGGCTCCGCCGGCACCCGGGCACCCAGGGCCCGCGCAGCAGACGCCATCAGGGGAGCGAACTGGGCCCGGCTCACCGCCACCACGGCGTACAGCACGATGAACATGCCGAGGAGCAGCGTCGCCATGTCCGAATACGTCGTCAGCCAGTGGGGCGAGGGCCGGATCCACGGCACGCCGGAGCCCTCACCCTCTTCCCGCCACGGCCTCACGCCTCTCCCCTCCCCTCCTCAGCACGGCCGACAGCTTCTGCTCCATGACCCGGGGGTGCTCCTCGGACAGGATCGAGAGCACGCCCTCGAGCACGACCTCCCTCGCGACTATCTCTTCCTGAGACCTCAGCCTCAGCTTGCCGGCCACCGGCAGGAAGAACAGGTTCGCCAGCACCACCCCGTAAAACGTGGTCACGAGCGCCACCGCCAGGTTGGGACCCATCTCCTCGGGCGTCCTCATCTTCGGCAGCATCTGGATGAGGCCGATCAGCGTCCCCGCCATCCCGAACGCGGGCGCCACGGCCCCGGCCATCTCGAATATCCCCTGGCCCACCCGGTGCCGGTCGCGCAGGTACAGGATCTCCATCGCCAGCACGTCCCGCACGTAGGATGAGTCGAACCCGTCCGCGGCCAGCTTCAGCGCCCGCGAAAGGTACGGGTCGCGGGCGCGCGCCGCCTCCTCGGAGAGCACCGAAAAGCCCTCCCGCCGCACCCTCTCGGCCACGCCGACGAGGTACCGGACCAGCTCGGGGAGCGGCTCCTGCCTGTTCACGAACGCCCGGCGCAGCACGGAAAACGCCCGCACCACGTCCGACAGCCGGTAGCTCACCATCACGGAGGCGATCGTCCCGCCGAGCACGATCAGGACCGACGGCGGGTTCCAGAAAAGCCCCAGCGGCCCTCCCATCCGGATGCCCGCAAGGAGCAGGACCACTCCCCCCAGGATCCCCAGAATCGAAGCGCGGTCAAGCAACGGCAGCACCTCCCAAAACCCCGGGGGCGGGCCCGCGCCCGCCCCCGGCACGCCCGATCACCGCTTCATGTTCACGAGCTCCTGCAGGACCTCGTCGCTGGCCGACACCACCCGGGCATTCGCCAGGAAGCCCCGCTGGGCCACGATCATCCGCGTGAGCTCCCGGGCCAGGTCCACGTTGGACATCTCCAGCGCGCCCGAGACCACGCGGCCCATGCCGCCCAGCCCGGGCTCCCCGAACACCGGGGACCCGGAAGCCGGACCGTCCCGGAAGCAGCCGCCGGAAAGCCGGACCAGCCCGCCGGGGTCGGCAAACCGGGCGAGCGCCAGCCGGCCGAGCACCCTCTTCTGCCCGTTCGTGTACGCGCCCACCACCGTGCCCCGCTCGTCCACCGACACCGAGACCAGGTCGCCCGCCGCACAGCCGTCCGACGAGACCGCCTGGGCCGTGCTGGCGCCGGCGAACTGGGTCACGCCGGAGAAGTCGAGCTTCACCCGGACCTGAGCCCCGTCGCCCAGGACAAAGCCCAGCTCGTCCCCCGAAACCGCCACCAGGCGCCCCGAAGAGTCGAACCTGAGCTGCCCCGACGACGGAGAAGCGGGTACCGGCGCCCCCTGGGGGTCCGACACCCGGGCCGACCAGTCCCACACCCCGTTGTCCGCCTTGCGGAACACGAGCGACACCGGGCACAGCTCCCCCTTGGGCCCGTAGACGTCAAAGCACACGGTGTGCTCGAACGGCTCGTACGCGAACTCCACCCGCTCGGAGCCGGACGAAAACACGAGCGAGGCCCGCGAGCCGGACACGGAAACGCTAGCGGACTCCGAGCCCGCGGTCACCGTGATGGACCCTACCGGGTTGCCCTGATTGTCGGTCACGCCCGCCAGGTTGCCCGAAGCGTCGAACACCAGGTACCCCGAAGCGGGCTCGGCCGACCCGCCCGCGGCACCCAGCGACCACCGCCACTTCCTGAAGTCGGCAGTGGGCGCCAGGGAAACGCTCACCGGCACCACCTGCCCCGAAGGCATGGCGACGGAAAGCGTCTGGCCCGAGAGGGCCCGGAACGAGCCGTTCTCGCCCGCCGCCAGGTTCTTGCCGAGAACCACCTTCGTGGTGGCGGAGGCCGGCGCCGTGAAGTCCCCGCGGAACGAAACCGGGCCCAGCGACCGGGAACTGAGGTCCGCGGGAAGCACCCCGTCCCGCGCCTGCCACCCGAGCACCGGCCTGCCCTCCGGGTCGACGAGCTTCCCCTCGGCGTCCCAGCGGAACGAACCGGCCCGCGTGTACACCTTCACCCCGCCGTCCAGCAGGACGAAGTACCCCTCGCCGTCCACGGCCAGGTCCGTCGGCCGGTTCGTCACCATCAGCCCGCCCTGGGTGGGGTCGGTCAGCGTCGCCGCCACCCTCACGCCAAGGCCCACCTGCAGGGGAGCCGCGGAGGCGCTCCCCGGCCTCACCACCTGGGCGAACATGCTCGAGAACACCGCATGCGCCGCCTTGAACCCCGGCGTGTTCACGTTCGCCACGTTGTCGCCCACCACGTCAAGCTCTTCCTGGTGGGCCCTCAGACCGAGCACCGCAGTCGAAAGACTCCTCAGCACGCGTCAGCCCTCCTTCTTCACGGCGACCTGCTTGAGCAGGTCGCGGATCTCTTCCAGCACCTCAACCTGGCGCAGCACCGCGAGCTGCGAGACCAGGTCCCTCGCGTCGACCGGACGCAGCGGGTCCTGGTGCCTCAGCTCCTCCACCAGGACCCGCAGGAAGCCCGCGCCGTCAAGAAAAGTCCCGCCGCCGGAACTGCCCTGCGGCAGGGCAACGGCCGCTGCAGGCTCAACCACAGAGACCACCTCCCCAGCTTTTTCAGCACACGATCCCGCCCGACCGCACGGGCCGCCTCACCGGCCCTCCCTTCCCGGACACCCCGGACACCCCGGACACCCCGGACACGCGAATGGCCACCGGCACGCGGAGCTCCGCGGAAAGAGCTCCGGACACCCCGGAAAGCGCCGCGCACGCGGCCTGCACGGCACAGCTCGCCACCGCGACCCTGACCGACAGCCCGTCCCGGCCGAGGCCGGCAGCCACCCTCACCCGGCCGAGGCCTGGCGGCTCCGCCTCCACGAGCAGGCGCGGCTCCAGAGGCAAATCCCCCGGGGTCGCCCCACCCGGCCTCCCAGGACCCTCCGCGTCCCGGACGCCCGGTGCGGGCGCCGGCTGCGAACCGGCAGGCATGGGCGGCAGGCCGCCCGGTCCGGGGGCAACGCGCTCCGGACAGCCCTGCCCGCGCGGGACGCCGCAGCAGGCGGGAGGTCCCGCCTCCGGAACCCGCGCGGCAAGCCCCGGCCAGGACGGCCTCCCGGAGAAAGCGCCCGCGTCCTCCGGAGACACGGGCCCGGAGAGCACGCCCGCAGCGCCGGACGCCGGACGAGCCGGCCCACCGCCGGCAGGCGCCGGCCCACCG
>Ga0080004_1129138_pt1 | contig 12246 bp, 16 predicted proteins | sample WasSprMetagenome_FD_69207 | JGI IMG/M metagenome (GOLD analysis project Ga0080004, IMG submission 69207) | Sulfidic aquatic microbial communities from Washburn Spring, Yellowstone National Park, USA - WS (SPADES assembly) (version 2) | ecosystem: Environmental > Aquatic > Thermal springs > Hot... | reverse complement strand
GAACGGGGGGTCGTCCGCCTGGTGCTGTTTCTGGCGTGCTGCTTTGTGGCGGTGCGGCTTTTCGCTTTTGCGGGGCTACTCGAAAACGTGCCGTGCGGGTGTTTTGGTTCGCTGCTGGAGGTTGAAGAGCGTGTCGGGCTGGTCCTGGATGCTGCGGTTTTGGGCCTCTCGTGGTTTGCCGCATGGGACCGGAGGGGATGCTAGTGGTAGTTGCCGTGGGCAGTGCGAGTAGTGTTGTCAGCGATCTGGCCTACCGTCTCGGCTTCGCTAAGGTTCCTTCGACCGTGCTTTCGCGGGTGGAGGAATTGGTTGAGCGTGGTGTCTTTGACGAGGCTGCGCTGACCTGGGCGCTTACGATCAAGCAGACGCGGTTCTTCCGCCAGCCGGGCCAGTACGATGTGCTGTCCGAGTTTCTGCGGTGCTGGCGCGGTCGGGGTGAAAGTCGGGTGTGCCGGATATGGTGCGCGGCGTGCTCCACGGGCCAGGAGGCTTACTCCGCTGCGGCGGTGGCGCTGGCGGCCGGTGTACCCGCGAAGGTGCTGGGCACGGACGTTGACGCGCTTGCCCTGGAGGCGGCCCGGGTGGGAAGGTATCGGGAGGAGGAGCTCGAACATGTACCGCCGGTTTACCGCTGGTGCCTGCGCCGGGTTGGGCGTGCGGTGGAAGTGGTGGAGGAACTGCGCGGGCTGGTCGAATTCCGCAAACTGAACCTGGCGTGTGATGATTTTCCGGAGGCCGACGTCGTGTTCTGCCGGAATGTGCTGATCTACTTCCGCCGGGAAGTTGCCGAGCGGGTGGTGGAAAAGATAGCGGGGTGCCTCTCGCCGGGCGGGCTTCTGTTCCTGGGCGAGGGAGAGACACTGGGGCCGCGTGGGCTGGACCTGGGGTTTGAGGCGCAGACTGACGGGGCGCTGCGGTATGTTCGGCTTGACGCAGAGAGGGGGAGGGTGCTAGAATGCGGGTAGCTCCGCAGCATTCTGTAACCGGTAACGGTTCGCGCTGGATCTTTTTGTTTTTTGGGCCTTTGAACCCCTTGGCTGCCGTGCTGTTTGCGGCGTCGGTGCTTGACGTGTTGCTGACCCGGGCCATCCTGTCCGCGGGTGGGGTGGAAGCCAATCCGGTGATGGCCTTTTTATTTGCCAGGGTAGGGTTTTGGCCGGCCTGTGCGGGGAAGCTGGCTCTTGCCGCATGGGCGGCTGCTTTTCTCCCCGCGGTAAAGAACCGGAGCGTGTTTGCCGGGCCGGGGCTGGTGTTTTGTGCTGTCACACAGGTCGCCGTGGTGATCTGGGGAGCGCGGGTGCTGTCCCTCTTGATGTTGTGATGTCCTGCTCCGGGCGTCCTGCCCGGAGCCGGGGGAGTACGGTCGGTGCGGGGCGTGATCCTGCACCGGGAGGGAGGCTGTGGATGGGTCTCGAAGCGTTCTGGTCCCTGCTTGCGGCCTACCCGGGGGGCGGGGTTCAGCTCGCCGGCACGTACACTGAGGAGCCGGTCGCGGCGCGGTACGGTGAGCCGGCGGCGCCGCTTCCGCCTGCGCTGTCGGGGATGCTGGCCGCGCGGGGCGTGAGGCTTTACAGCCACCAGGCTGAGGTGCTGGAGCTGTCCAGGGGCGGGTCTGACATTGTGCTGTGCACCCCGACGGCTTCGGGGAAGACCCTGGCTTTTTGCCTGCCGGTGTTCGAGGCCCTGATCAGGGACCCGGAGGCGACGGCGCTCTTTTTGTACCCGATGAAGGCGCTGGCCTACGACCAGCTTGCCGCGGTGAGGGGATTCGAGCGCGACGCGGGGCTGGAGTTGGGCGTGGCGGTGTACGACGGCGACACGCCGGACTCGAAGAGGCGGGAGATCAGGGAGCGGTCGAGGGTGGTGCTGTCAAACCCGCATGCCATGCACCGCTACCTGAGGTACCACCGGCTGTGGGAGCGCTTTTTCCGGGGGCTGAGGTACCTGGTGCTGGACGAGGCTCACTGGTACCGGGGAGTGTTCGGGGCCCATGTGGCCTATGTGTTGAGGCGGCTGCTTCGCGTGGCGGAGCGTTATGGATCGCATCCGCAGGTGCTTGCTGCGTCGGCGACGATGGCCGACCCTGCGGAGCACGTGGGGAAGCTGTGCGGGCGGGAGTTCCGGGTGGTGTCGAGGAGCGGTGCGCCGCGTGGCCGGAGGTTCTACCTGTTCTGGGATGCGCCGGCCTGGGAGGGCAGGTCGCCGTACCGGCAGGCAGCGGACATGCTGTCGATGTGCGTGAAGGCCGGGATGCAGGCGATATGCTTCTCGGGCTCCCGGAAGATGGCGGAACTCATCGCGGCCTGGGCCGGCGGTGAGGGTGCCGGGATAGTGCCCTACCGCGCCGGGTACCTGGCGAGGGAGAGGCGGGAGATCGAAAGGGGCCTGAAGGAAGGCAGGATACGCGGGGTTTCCGCGACGAATGCGCTGGAGCTGGGGGTGGACATCGGCGGGATAGATGCGGTGATCATGGCCGGCTTCCCGGGCACGGTGGCCTCGTTCCGCCAGCAGGCGGGCCGGGCGGGGCGGTCGGGCCGGGACGCTGTGGTGGTGCTGGTGGGCCTGGATGATCCCTTGAACCGGTACTGGGTGAGGAACTTCGGGAAGCTGTTTGGGGTACCGGTCGAGCAGGCGGTGGTGGCTCTTGACAACCCCCACGTGGTGTCCAGGCACGTGCTCTGCGCTTCCGACGAGGTGCCGGTCGACGGGGAGCGTGACCGGCGGTGGTTCGGCCCGCTGCTTGAGCCGTGCCTGGATCTGTTGTCCCGGAAGGGCGAGGTCAGGCACGGTTCATCCGGGTGGAGGTGCGCGCGGGCGGTCCCGCCCTCGCAGGAGGTTGCGCTGGACGCCTTCGGCGACGGCCCGGTGGCGGTGGTGTGCGGGAGCAAGAAGCTGGAAGAAGTCGAGCTGAGGCGGGCGCTTCTGGAGCTGCACCCGGGGGCTGTGTACCTGCACCTGGGGCGGGCGTACCGGGTGGCTGGCCGCGACCTTGAGGCGGGGAAGGTCTACGTGGAGGAGACGCCGGGGGAGTACCACACGTCGGCGCTGAGGGAGAAGCTGGTTGAGGTGGCCGAAGCCGCCAGGGTCCGTGCCCTGGGTCCCGGCAGGGCCGCGGCAGGGTTGGGGAAGCTCGTGGTGCGGGAGCGGGTCACCGGGTATGTGGTGAAGAAGTTTGAGAGCGTGATATCGAAGGAGCAGTTGCCGGGCCAGCCGGAGGTGGTATTTGAGACGGTGGGGATGTGGCTCCGGCTTCCCCCGGCGTGGCGGGACCTGTGCGGTCCCGGGGACTGGGCCGGGGGGCTGCATGCAGTGGAGCACCTTCTGATCGGTGCTGCGCCGGTTCTGGCGATGTGTGACCGGTGGGACGTGGGCGGTTTTTCGGCGGTGGACCATCCTGAGCTGGGGCCGGTGGTGTTTGTGTACGATGGGTTTCCGGGCGGGTCGGGGGTGTCCGAGAGGCTGTTTGCGGGCCTGCCCGATCTTGCGGCTGCGGCCCTGGAGATGGTACGGTCGTGCCGGTGCCGTGGCGGGTGTCCGTCGTGCGTGATGTCTCCGAAGTGCGGTTCGGGGAATGAGCCTCTGGACAAGGGTGTGGCCAGGCGGGTGCTGGAGGCGGTGGTGCGGTTGGCCGGAGCGGAGTCTGACATGGGGGGTGGCCGGGGTGCGTGCTGGAGGTCATATTCCTGAGTTCCTGCTTCCGCTGTTCTGGGACGTGCGTCCGGAGTCCCTGCTGCCCGGTCACGAGTGGTTCGTGATCGAGCGGATACTTAACTACGGGGACGTGCCGGCCATGAAGTGGATGTGGCGGACCTTCCCGGAGGAGTTGATTGTTTCGGTCGTGCGGGGCTCGAGGCGTCTGACACGGAAGGCGGCGACCTTCTGGGCGCTGGTGTACGATCTCCCGCCCGGCGAGGTGCGTTCGCTTGCGCAGGGTGAAGAGGAGGGATGGGCGGGTGTTCCCCGGGGTGATTCCTGAGGTGATGCGGTCGCTGTTTCCGGCACTCGGGCCTGTGGTTTCCCGCGGAGGATTTTATCTGGCTGGTGGGACGGCGGCTGCGCTTCAGCTGGGACACCGCCAATCGGTGGACCTGGACTTCTTTTCGCCCCACCCTTTTGACCCCGAACAACTCATCGGTCAGCTGGCGGGGCTGGGGGATCTGCGGGTGGCGCACGTGGCGGCGGGGACGCTGCACGTGTATGTGAATGGGGTACGTACGTCGTTCTTCCACTACGGCTATCCCCTGATCGATCCGTTTGTGAGCTACCAGGGAATGCACCTTGCGGGCCTGCGCGACATTTCGTTGATGAAGGTTGTGGGGATTTCGAACCGCGGGGCCCGCAAGGACTTCATTGACCTGTACGTCATATGCATGCGGGTGTGGCCGCTTGCGGAGGTTCTCCGGAACCTTCCGCGCAAATTCGGGGCAAGGTATTCCCTGGGGCACGTGCTTCGTAGCCTTCAGTACTTCGAAGATGCGGAGCGCGATCCGATGCCGAAGCTGCTTGACCCGGCTGTTTCGTGGGAGGGGGTAAAAACCTTCTTCCGCGATCAGGTCCGCGCGTACGTGCGAGGGCTTCAGCTGGAAGAAAGCCAGTTGGACGGCTGATTATTTGACGCGGTTCTGAAAAAGCAGGCCCGGGTGAACCCGGGCCTGTTCTGTTTTCTGGGGGTGATGTGCTTTGGTGCCTCAGGATCAGGACAAGGTGCGCCTCTTGTGGATCGATACGGATCTCCTTGACGACTTTTCGGAGGATGGGCTGTTTCGCCGGTTCAGCGATGACGAACTGGCCGAGTTTGCGGAGAACGTGGGGGAGGTGGGGATGATCCATCCCCCGGTGGTGCGGCCCAAGGGTGACAGGTTTGAGATAGTATCGGGCCACCACCGGGTTCGGGCGGCGAGGCTGCTTGGGTGGAAGGAAGTCCTGTGCCTGGTGCGGGAGTTGCCGGATGACCGGGCGGTGGCGCAGTTCATTGACGCCAACATCCGGGGCAGGATGCCGGGGCCGATGGAGATAGCCAGGGCAATGGCGCGGCGGGCGGAAGCCCTCGGCAGCCGGCGAGGGGAGCGAACGGACTTGAGATTGCCAGAACCTGGGGGAACTTCAGGACAAAATGTCCTGAAGTTAGAGGGTCAGACTCGCGACATCGTAGCGAGAGAGTTCGGCATGAGTGGCCGCCAGGCTGAGAGGTATCTTCGCCTCAACGACCTGATCCCCGAGTTGCAAGCTGAAGTCGAGGCCGGTCGGTTGGAGGTGACCAAGGGCTACGAACTGGCGTTGCTTTCCCCGGAGACGCAGAAGGCGCTCCTGGAGTGGCGTGGTGCGGCCCTCGCGGAGATGTCAGTGGCCGAAGTGCGGGAGCTGAGGCGGCAGCTGGAGGAGGCCGAGAGGGAGAAGGCAAGGGTGGTGGAGCAGTTGCGCAGGGAACTGGCCGAAACCAGGAAGCAACTCGAGGAGGCGGAACGCCGTGGACCGCAAGTGGTGGAACGGATGGTGGTGAAGCCGGATCCCGAGAAGGAGCGGGAGATCGCCAGGCTGCAGGCCGAGGTGGAGAGGCTGAAGGCGGAGCTTGCCCGGGCCACGTCTGACGAGGTTTTGGAGGCGAAGAAGGCGGAGCTGGCGCGGGTTGAGCGGGAGCTGGAGAAGAAGCGGGCCGATCTGGAATGGACGAACCGCCTGTACGAGCGGCGCCGCTGCGGGGTGGCGTTGCTGAAGCTGACGGAAAAGGTGATCGGGCCGCTTGAGGCGGCGCGGGAGGAGTACTTCGAAAGGCTGAGGACGTCGGAACTGAGCCCGATAGCGGAGGTCAGGCTGCGGCATGCCCTGGGGGTGCTGAAGCAGTACGTGGTGCGGATTGAGGAAGCCCTGCGGACGGTGACGGTGGACGCGGAAGGGGGTGATGAAGGTGGCCCTGAGGCTGACGGAAGCTGAGTCGGGGGTGATTTTGCCGGGGATTGTCCCTGGCGAGCCGCCCCGTCCCGCGGCAGTAGCGAGGGTCGTGCGCCAGCTCGCCGGCGGGCGGCGGAATGTGAAGCTGTTCCGGCAACTCCTTGATGTGTTCGGGGAGTTCGTAGCGCCGGGGGAGATCGAGGTTCTGCGGGCGGAGCTGGGTGAAGACCCGGCTCTGTTGTTTGCTGCCGCGGCGCTGCTGGCCCTGGTCAGGCATCCGCTGGGCAGGGCGTATCTTGAGGACAAGCTGAAGGAAGAAGCCAGGCTGAAGGTGAAGAGACACCTTGAGACGCTGCCCGGAATGGAGCGGATGCGCCCGGTGCTTTACGGGGTGCTGTATGCCTCGCTGCGGCGGGAATTCGAGGTAGAGAGGGCGCATCACGTTCCGCGGGTGTCAGTGGAGCAAGCACTTCAGTTTGTGACCAGGTGTGAGCTGCCCGGGCCTGACACGCTGCCAGCCAGGGCATGGGCGCTGCTCGAAGCTCGGGTGAGGCTGGGGTTGACGCAGGAGAAAATGGCAGCGCTTTTGGGCGTGTCGCGGTGGGCGTACAGTGCCATGGAGCGAGGGCGGAAGGAGGTGCCGGCAGGTTTACTTGAGCACGTAGCCCGCTGCTTTCCCGCTATGATGGGGAGGACCGCCTGACCTCAGGGGAGTACCTGCCGTCCCGGGGCCGCCGGGGCGGTTCGGGTGCTGTTGCGGGTGGCCGGTGGGCTGCCCGCCGGGGAGTTTTTCCGGGCGAGGTGGTCCGGTGTGTTGGTTCCGTGGCCGGGCATGATGGAGTATGGCTGGCCGCTGGGCAGCGCGTTGTTTTGGGCTGGAGGTCTTGCGTGCTGGTGGTTCCGGTGGTGGGGACCGCTGCCGGGGCTGCTGGTGCTGGCGCTGAGCGCGCTCGGGTGTCTGTGCGAGAGCGGGCGGGCGCGTGAGTTCCGGCGCGTGGTGAGAGAGCAAATGGCCAAGAAGTAAGGGCGAAGCCTGTTGGCCGCTGAGGGGGAGGGCGTGAGCCCTCCCCCTTTGTTTTTGCGAAGGTGGTCGAGGCAGTTACGCTGGGTTGAGTTGAGCTGCTAACGCCGCATCCGAGGAATGCAGAGTACTTCAAGGGATCCGCTGGAGGTGCTACCTGCGGCCGAAGGTGGTCGAGTTTGTGGAGCTTGAGAGGGCGCGGGATCCGGTGCGGCTGGTGTGGGTCAGGTGGCGGCTCTCTCTGTCGCAGCGTGAGGTATTGAAATGCACTGGCATTCGCTGCCTTTGATTTCCGGCCTTGAGCGCCGGCGGCCAGTGTGGGGTGGTCGTGTTTTGGAGGAGTGGCTGTTGGAGTTTTACAGGCGGCTGGTGTACCGAAAGTCCTTCCCGGGCGAGGCTGGAGCAGCTGGTGCGGGGTGCGTTTGGCCTGCAGGAGCTGGCGTCGGGGACGGAGGGAGTGCCGCGGTTGCTGTGCTGGAAACCGACGGGGGTGGTTGGTGTGTCCTGTACCGTCTGGGACCTGCGTGGGTTGGAGCATGCGGTTGCGGTGTATTTTGTGGACCACCTGGTGGACTGCTGGCTCGAGGATGTTCCCGGCCTGCGTCCCTGGCTGAGGAAGCGCTGGCGGCTCGATGTCCCGCTCTCCTCGTTCCTGCCGCTAGCGGAGGAGTTCGGCGGGTCGCTGCCGGGTGTTCTGTGCGACCTGGTGCGGCACCTGTTCCGGGTGCGGTGCTATCCTTCCGAGGTTCGGTGGTGCGCCACGGTGGGGGACCTCGTGTCCCTGGTTTGTTCCCGCCTGGAGCCCGTACCGGGGGAGCCGTGGTGTTCCCCGGTGGAGGGCCTGGAGGGGGAGGAGGGCGACCTGCTGCGCCAGGTTGAGGCGGCCTTTTCCGCCCTTCCCGTGCGCTGGGGACCTCACGGTGTTGTGCGGGCGCATGAGATCACGGAGGCTCTTCCCTGCTGGTGCGGCAGCGGGCTTCCCTTCCTGCGCTGCTGCGGGACGGGTTGGAGGCCGAGGCCGGGCTGGCGCTCGCACGTGAGGCGGTACCTGTAGCGTGTCGGTTTCCATTGGGCGGGCTTTGTCCGCTGGGCTGTCTTTCGGAGAAGTGGCCTGTATCGTGCGAAGCGAGCTGGGCCGCTTTGATGCCGCCGTGATCCGCTGCGGCGTGTTTGCCGTACGTGATGGTGGCGTATGCTCTTGCGGTTGTGCGGGACCGTCGGGAGTGGCGCGGCGGCTGTTGACGTGGGGTCGGTGGAGGTGATCCGGACAGATGGGGCAGGAGAGAATGGACGGGGAGGAGGCTGTGCGGGTCCAGGATGACCCGGGCATTACGTGTCCGTGCGACGAGGGGTTGCGGCGGCTGGGGGAGAAGGCTGGCCCCCTGGCGTTGGCGTTTTGGTTGGACATTTGGTGGCGGGCGTCGCTGGTGGCCGGCCTGGGGCTGCTGCTGTGGTGGGGCCTGTGGTGGTTGCGGCATTGAGCCAGCCCGGGGGCCGGGAGGTGGGGGAGTTGGAGCGGAAGAGAGATGCGTCTGAGGAATACTGCAACATGATGCATGTGTTCTATGTCGCGTGGTGGCCCGGTTTGCCCCTGAGCAACGCACTCATGCTGGTTGCTGCGGCGCTGGGTCCGCGCCATCCCTGGGGGCTGATGCTGCTCCTGGCGGCGGTGTCGATCCTGGGGTTCTTGCGGCGGGAGCACATCTGCGTGTGCCGTGTTGCTCCTGGTGGGGCTGACGCAGCTGCGTCGGGCGCTTCGCCCGTTCCGGGATGCCAGGCCGGTTCTGTCGGGTTTGCAGTGTTCCTTCTCCGTTTCCTCGGGCTTCTGGCGGTGACATGGTTGGTTCCCTCACTGGTGCTGTACCGGGTGCTGCCGCTGTTCGCCCCTCCGGGGAAGCTGCCGCCTGACGTCGCGTTGGTGATAGCGCTCCTGCTGCCGCCCGTGTTTGTAGCTGCGGCCTGGCACCTCCGGGTTGTTTTGGGTGTGTTTTCCGGACTGCTGGGAGGTGCGGTGCGCCGGAGGATGTCCTGAGGGGAAGCAGGGCCTGCGGCTTTGTAGCTGCGAAGGTGGTCTGCTTGACGCTTGCGGAGGAGGGGGCGGAATGCGCAAGCCCGTGGTCCTGGTGGCTGCAGTCGTCGTTGCCGTGCTGTCTGCCGCGGCGTCGGGGCTTGCGGTCCCGGGCTGTTCGGGTCTGGGGGAGCTACAGCAGGGCAGCGGGCATCCGTATGGGTGGAATGTCGGGGACGGCGGGCTGCCTGCCGGCCAGCCGAAACACCTGTACCCGGGCACGGCGCATCTGCTTCCGGCCCGGGTGGTGGTGCCCGTGTTCCGGCGCCTGGTTGTTGCCGCCGGCACGGTGGAGCCCTGCCCGGTGCCCATTACGGGCGGCAGGCAGCGCTACTGCCTGGCGGTTGACGAGGTCAGGCCTGGAGTGGTGCGTCCTGGCCGCCGGGTTGGACTCTGGGGCATGCGGGGCGTGGAGTCGCTTGCGGGGAAGCGCGTCCGGGTGTGGGGGCTGTACGCGGACACCGGGATAGAAATCAGGCCGAGGGAGATGCGGCTGGGGTCACTCTCCTACAGCGTCGGCCCCCTGGTGCTGGTGCTGTTCTGGGAGCCTGCCGGCTTTTGACGGAGCTTTGGGGAGGGAAGCGCATGCTTCTCAACGACCGCCAGATCCGGGAGCTGGCGCTGCGGGGGATGATCGATCCTTTCGTCGACCGGCAGGTCCGGGTGGAAGGGGGCGTGCCGGTCATTTCCTACGGGCTCAGCAGCTTCGGCTATGACGTGAGGATAGCCGAAGAGTTTTTCGTTTTCTCCAACGTGTTCGGCGGCACGGTGGTCGACCCGAAAGCGTTTCCCGAGGAGGCCATGGTCCGGAGGGTGGTCGGCCCTCATGAGGCCGTGGTTATCCCGCCGAACAGCTACGTACTCGGCCGCTCCGTGGAGTACTTCCGGATCCCCGAGGACGTGATGGTGGTGTGTGTCGGCAAGTCCACGTACGCGCGCGCCGGGATCATCGTCAACGTGACCCCGCTGGAGCCCGGGTGGGAGGGGTACATCACCATCGAGATCAGCAACGCGACGCCTCTTCCCGCGAAGGTCTATGCCCACGAGGGCATCCTGCAGGTGCTGTTCTTCCGCGGGGAGCCCCCGGAGGTGACCTACGCGGCCAGGGGCGGGAAGTACCAGGGCCAGCGCGGGGTGGTGTTCGCGCGGGTCTGACCTGCCTGCCCGCTGGCGTTCCGGGAGGTCCGGGGTATGCAGCGGGAAAGCCGTGGGGTTGCCCTGCGGCTCTTTTGTTTTCGGGAATCTTCCCCGGAAGGGAGGGCTGCGGAATGCGCAGGAAGGGCCTTGTCCTGGCAGCGGCGGCCGTGCTGGCCCTTGTGTTGGGCCTGCCCGCGCTGGCCGGAGGGCTGGGTGTTCCGAGCGGAGCGCAGGCCGGGAACGGCGGGAGCATCACGCTTCCGCTGCGGACCTTCATCGGGCGCGTGGAGTGCGTCCGGGACAGCGACCTGCCGCGGTACGAGCTGGTGTGCCCCGTGTACCCGATCAGGCCGGAGGCCGGCCTCTCGCGTCCGCCGATTGGGGCGGCCAGGTATATCCTGCTTCTGCCGGGTCCCGTGTACAGGCCGGTGGCTGAGGCGGCACGGCCTGATGCCAGGGGTATGCTCCCGCTGGTGCGGGTGAAGGGCGCGCTGGTGTACGTGCCCGGCCCGCGCGGGATGGCGGGGGCCATCGTGGTGCAGGGCGTGGAGTTCGTGGGCAGGCAGTAGCTCCGGGAGTGCAATGCCTCCGGCCCCCGATTTTGCCTGCCATTCGGGCGTTTGGCCGGGCCGGGTGCGCGGAGCTAGAGCAAAGGTTCTGGGGCAGCGGGGTCCGCGTGGGCCGATGGGATCAACTGCGAGAACGCATCTGGCGCTGTGACCACGAGGAATGCACTCCAAAGAAGGGGTCTGCTCGTGGGGTGTGCGTGGTGTCGGGCTGGGATCATTGGGACGCAGCTACTCTAGCACCGAATGTTGCACCCGGCCTAGAAGCCGGGTGGGGATTGAAACTTGCCCCTTTCAGGTGACATCGCACGCTGCAGCAACTTGCATCCGGCCTACAGGCCGGGTGGGGATTGAAACAACAAGGCCATCGAGGCCAAACAGGCGGCCGAGCAGCTTGCCCTCAAGGCCCAGCGCGACCTGGAGCGGGCGAAGATCGAGGCCGAGCAGAAGCTGACCCAGGCGCGTGCCGAGGCGGAGGCGCTGCGGATCCAGAAGCAGGAGGTCACGCCCGAGCTCCTGCGCCTGCGGGAGATCGAGGCGATGCTGAAGGCGATCGAGAAGTGGGACGGGAAGCTGCCGCAGGTGACGGGCGGCGCGGTGCCGTTCCTGCAGATCTCGGGGCAGGGTGCCGGGCGGTGATTTCGGTTTGCCGCCTCCCCGGGCGTTGGGGGTCGCGTTGGCCATTCCGCCGTTTTCGCCCAGGGAGGCGGCGTTTTCGGGGTGGATACGCGCGTACCGCTGCTGGGGTTTGCGGGCTGGCCGTGCGGGCGGCGGAGCTTGGCTGCTGAGGGTGCTGGAGGGGAGGTGCGGCAGTGAAGCTGGCAGAAGCTCTTCTTGCGTGGAAGGGCCGCTTGAAGCACCTGGGGGCGCTCAGGGAACATCTGGTTGCTGATGCGGTGGCGATGGACGACGTGTTGCGGCTGGCCGCGCTCGTGGCTTTTGGCCTCGGGTTCTTCGTGGGTCTGTTTCTTCTCTATCCTGTTCTCCGTCCTGCCGGTGCCTCGCCGCTTATTTTTGGCGTTTTCCGGGGGCTTGCCTGGCCGGAGCGCGTGCCGGGTGTGGCGGTCGGAGCGCTTTATGTTTACGCGCTGGCCGGAACGGCCGTGTCCTTGTCACGAAGACTGAAGAGCAGGTGCTGATGACGCCGGGCGGGCTGGGCTCGTTGCGGCGGAACCTGCCCGCCGCTTGTGTCGTCTTAAATGAAAGTGCTGGAGGTGTGCACACATGAAACTGGCCGAGGCTCTTCTCGAGCGCAAGGATCTCTTGAAGCGTCTGGGCGTGTTGAAGGAGCGTCTGGTTGCCGACGCCAAGGTGCAGGAGGGCGACCGGCCCGCCCAGGACCCGGAGGAGTTGCTTTCCGAGGCCGAGGGGCTGTGCCGGCGCCTGAAGGACCTGATTGCGGCCATCAACCGGGCGAATTCCCGGGCGTGCCTGTCCGACGGGCGGACGCTGACAGAGGCCATAGCTGAAAGGGACGTGCTGAGGCTGTGGCACGGCTTCCTGACGGCGGTGGCGGAGGCCGCCGTGCCGTCCCGCGGCCGGTTCGGGCTGGGCCGCCAGGAGAT
>Ga0080004_1117093_pt1 | contig 12246 bp, 8 predicted proteins | sample WasSprMetagenome_FD_69207 | JGI IMG/M metagenome (GOLD analysis project Ga0080004, IMG submission 69207) | Sulfidic aquatic microbial communities from Washburn Spring, Yellowstone National Park, USA - WS (SPADES assembly) (version 2) | ecosystem: Environmental > Aquatic > Thermal springs > Hot... | reverse complement strand
GTGAGAATCTAGAATTTTGTATAGTAGTGGAACATGTACCCCTGCGGCTTCATCTACAACGACTATGTCTCCTTTCAACTTTGGAATTAACACAGGCTCCCAATACTCGATACTGAATCTCTCCCCTCTGATCTCTATTACCTGACCAGACCTCTTCACTACATCGTACTTGTAACCAAGCGTGTCTAGAACCTGCATTGCAAGCATCATTAAAGATTGAACATTGCTAGGTGATGGAGAGGTGACTAGTGCTCTAAATCTTGGCTTCACCTTCTTAAGCAAAAACAAATGTAGTAATCCGACTAACCCAATACCAATGGCGCAGCTCTTGCCTCTACCTCTATCAGCTGTTAATACAAACACTTTCTTCTTGCCTTTACCGGGTTTTTCATAGAACTTCTCGATAATCTTCAAGACGTTCACTTGATCCATGGTTAATGCGTGTTTGTATACCTCGGTGGGGAAGAGCTTAGACTCGGGAATTACGACGCTTTTTACATACTCCTTAACCTCTCTTTCGATCTTCGGCTTCTTGATCACGACGCCCGAATCAGCGTCGTATATGCCTATTCCATCGTGTTCAAGTAGCTTCCTTTTAACCCAAGTTATAAATATGTGTCTCGGCTCTGGAAACTGCGGAACTGTTAAAGTCTCTTTAAATATAGTGTTGAAAGTGTCCCACCGATCCCAGTTGGGTGTAATAAGCACTATTAGCCCTCCACCTTCAACGATCCCAATCAGCCTACCGAGGTCATTGGGCTTTAGATCCTTCGTTAAGTCCATTACGAGTAGTTGGACAGTGGTACCTAAGTACTTCTCGCTCCTCTCGTATATGGCGAGTTCAAATTCTACCTTATCGTTGCCGGAGACCTTCTCCTTGAACACCTCCATCATTTTAACAGCGTCGGGGAACTCGTCGTGATATACATAAAGCCCCTTAAGCTCTCTTTTTGTGAGCCTATACGCTTTGATCGAGTAGTAGTTTATGAGCTTTGCTGCTAAGACTCCGAGTTTAACTAGATCGGATCCTGAGAGGACTGAAAGTATACGTATTCTTGACCTAGTTAGCACTTCAACTAACTTACCAATCTCACGCATAAATCTATTGAAAGAAGATGGTACTTCAATCTCGCCTACTTTCTTATCATTGTGCTGAGCCACTCAATATACACCAAAAGCTAAATGTATCAGCGTTTGTTGCAAGGCTTTAAACTACTACTATGTAAATGTCGTTGTAATCCTCCTAAATCCTCCACTTGTTCCAGCTCTCTTTATCTCTTTAGCTAGACGCTCGTACGCTTCAATATCAGCTTTACTTAGACTTGGTGGTATCTTGTTAAGAGCCTCTAAGAAGTGCCTCATCTCGACTTTCGTCACTTGTAAACTACCGGTTTTTGTATAGACCTCTCTTAAAGCGAGCATTGCAGCTTCCTTGCAGACAGCGGCAATATCAGCGCCGGTGTATCCCTCGGTCTTTCTCGCTAACTCTTCGAGGTTTACATCCTCTGCGAGAGGTAGTTTCCGCGTGTGTACCTTGAAGATCTCTACTCTAGCTTTGTAGTCAGGTGGTGGGACATATATGAGCTTATCAAACCTTCCAGGCCTCAATAGTGCGGGGTCTAAGAGGTCTGGTCTATTAGTTGCAGCTATAACTACAACTCTCCTAAGAGGTTGAATACCATCTAGCTCTGTGAGTAATTGATTAACAATCCTGTCGATCACACCACTGGGGTCTGAGCCCCTCATAGAGGCTATCGAGTCTATCTCATCGAAGAAGACTACAGCGGGTGCTACCATCCTCGCTCTCCTAAAGATCTGTCTAATCGCCTTCTCGGACTCTCCAACCCACTTACTGAGGATCTCGGGCCCCCTTACTGCGATGAAATTCGCACCGCTCTCTGTCGCGACAGCTTTAGCGAGTAGTGTTTTACCAGTACCTGGTGGTCCAAAGAGTAGAATGCCCTTTGGAGGCTCGATGCCCATCTTCTCGAACACGTGTGGATACTTCATGGGCCACTCGATGCTCTCTCTAAGCTCTTGCTTAATGTCGTCTAGTCCGCCAATATCGCTCCAGCGAACTTCGGGTATTTCAACAATGACCTCTCTCATTAGTGATGGTTGAATCGAGCGCATTGCAACCAAGAAGTCCTCCATTTTAACAACTAGTTTTTCAAGCTTCTCAGCAGGTATTGGCTGGTTTAGATCTATGTTTTCAGACTGTATAAACCGCCTTAAGGCGCTCATTGCAGCCTCTTTGACTAAAGCCGCTAAGTCGGCTCCTGTGTAGCCGTGAGTCATGTCGGCTATTTTCTCTAGGTCCACGTCGTCGGCGAGCGGCATGTTCCTAGTATGGACAGCCAAGATCTCTCGCCTAGCCCTCTTATCTGGTGGTGGTATCTCTATTTCACGGTCGAATCTACCCGGCCTTCTAAGAGCTGGGTCGAGGGCTTCAGGCCTATTCGTAGCACCGATCACTATCACCTTGCCCCTCTCTTTAAGGCCATCCATAAGAGCTAATAGCTGAGCAACCACTCTCTTCTCAACCTCTCCAACGACCTCCTCGCGCTTGGGGGCAATACTGTCGATCTCGTCGATGAAGATTATTGCAGGCGCATTAGCCTGGGCCTCTTCAAAGATCCTTCTAAGCCTCTCCTCCGACTCCCCGTAGAACTTGCTCATGATCTCCGGTCCGTTGATCGTGATGAAGTACGCTCCGATCTCGTTAGCTAGAGCTTTTGCAAGTAGAGTCTTTCCTGTCCCTGGTGGCCCATAAAGCAGTATTCCCTTAGGAGGCTCTATACCAAGTCGCTCGAACAGCTCTGGGTGTTTTAGTGGCAATTCAACGATCTCTCTAATCTTCTGTTTAACCTCTTCGAGATCTCCAATATCCTCCCAGGTGACTAGTGGAACGCCTTCTCCAAGAACCCCGGGTTTTACTGGTTGGAGTCTAACTTCAACAACAGTGTCCTCGGTAACATACACTATTGCAGATGGTTGAACGCTAGTTACAACAAATCGAAGCAAAAACCCATAGAGCGGTACATCTATGACGTCTCCACGCTTCACTGGGTTGCCCAGGAGATTTCGCTTAACAAGTTGTGCAAAGTACTCCGGGTCAGCGTTGATCCTGGGCATCTGATCTGCTAATGCCACTACAATTCGAGCTGCAGGGTCTACCTTTACAGGTCTAACAGTCACGTAGTCTCCTGGCGAGACGCCAATGGCCTTTCTAACGGCTCCATCAATGCGTATTAAGCCTACACCCTCATCCTCTGGATAACCAGGCCAGGCTTTAACTACCTCTCTACCTCTCGGGCCAACAACCTCTACGAAGTCGCCTGCCTCTATACCAAGTTTCTTCATAGTCTCTCTATCGATCCTAGCGATTTTCCGCCCAACATCTCTTGCTCGAGCTTCAGCTACTCTGAGTTTTACGACCTTATCACTACGACTTTGAGCCTGAGACATTACTAGCTCACTCTCTCAATTCTATTCAACTAGTGGGGGTAATAAAAGGAGACCGTGATGTAAAATATAACCTGAAAATTGGTATATGTAGAGTTCTTGGTGATGCATTTATGGTTGAAAGAGTTAAGACTGGAATACCAGGGTTTGACGAGATAGTGAATGGAGGTATTCCAAAGAGAAACGTTGTATTGCTTAGTGGAGGTCCAGGTACTGGTAAAAGCATATTCTCGATGCAGTTCTTGTGGAGCGGGCTTCAAATGGGCGAGCCAGGCATATATGTAGCCCTTGAAGAGCACCCGGTGCAAGTCAGGATTAATATGAAGAATTTCGGTTGGGACGTAAGACAGTATGAGCAAGAGGGGAAGTTTGCAATAGTTGACGCTTTCACAGCGGGTATTGGAGAGGCTGCTAAGAGGGAGAGATATGTTGTGAAAGACCCAGATAGTGTTGAAGAGCTCGTTGACGTCCTCAGAACTGCTATTAGAGAGATAAACGCTCAAAGGGTGGTCGTTGATAGCGTGTCAACACTATACCTTACAAGACCATCAGTTGCTAGAAGCGTTGTCTTACAATTAAAGAAAGTCCTATCAGGGATGGGGACGACTAGCATCCTTGTATCTCAAGTATCAGTCACAGAGAGAGGGTTTGGAGGACCTGGTGTAGAGCATGCAGCTGATGGGATTGTTAGGCTCGACCTTGACGAGATAAATGGCGAATTGGTTAGAAGCCTTGTAGTGTGGAAGATGAGGGGGACTAGTCATAGCATGAAGAGACACATATTTGAAATTACAGATAAAGGAATAGTTGTATACCCAGATAAAGTCTTGAAGGTCTCCTCGAGGTAATTACTTGGTAATTACTTGCGAATATTTTTCGCCTCGACGTTCCGTTTCCCCTAGATGGTCGCCCTCTTCATTTCAGGGTTTTTCAGGGTCTCATCTAGGGACTTCTACCTCGCCCGCATCTTCATCGGTAGCACTGCTACCTCTAGAATCCACAGTACTTGCCGAACTCTACGAACTCCTCATGTTCAATTGAAACCCCCTCTTTTTTACTCTCGCATATTTCCCATGGAAACACGATCCACTCATTAGTAACTTCATAGTAGTAGTCTGGAGTAAACGTAGCCCAGGGCTTGAGGTATAGTACTAGCGTCTTCATTGATCTGGGCGCGTATGAGGACAGAGTGTCTATGACTAATTGAATAGTGCGTCCACTATCTACAACATCGTCTACTACGAGAACATTTCTATCTCTAAGAGATGGGAGAGCCAAGTATTTGATAAATGGTTTCTCGCCACGTAACCCAATAGCTTTATAAAACTTCACCTCGATAAACCCCATCTCCTCGATCATCAAAAGATCAGCAATAATTCTCGAAGGTATGAGGCCTCCCTTAGCGATCGCCACTACAACCTCGGGGTTAAAAGTAGATCTAACGCTATTAGCGAGCACCGATAGTGCTCTATGTATTTCACTCCACGATACGTACCTTATCTTTAAGGGTCTAGCGGGCCCAGTCATATGTATACTCATCTACCAAGTGGTATTTAAGCAGGTCTTAATGTCATAACTAAGCGGGCACTCGTGACAAAGTACATCTTTGTCACTGGAGGGGTCTTATCGGGACTGGGTAAAGGGACTATAGCAGCCTCTATTGGAATGTTATTAAAAAACTCTGGACTTAGAGTGACTGCCATTAAGATAGACCCTTACTTAAATGTGGATGCAGGTACTATGAGTCCATATGCACATGGCGAGGTCTTTGTAACTGAGGATGGTGGAGAGACAGATATGGATATTGGTCACTACGAGAGATTTCTCCACGTAAACCTATCGAAGAGAAACAACATAACTTCAGGGCAGATATACTACTCAGTGATAACTAAAGAGAGGCGTGGAGAGTACCTCGGCAAGTGTGTCCAGATAATACCACATGTAACAGACGAGATCAAGAGCACGATAAGAGCTATAGCTAGAAATGCCAGCGCGGACGTAGCTATAGTTGAGATCGGCGGGACTGTGGGGGACATTGAAGGGCTCCCATTCCTTGAAGCGGCGCGTCAAATGAGGTTTGAAGAAGGGTCCAAGAGCGTATTCTACGTCCACGTAGCGCTAGCCCCTATACTTCCATCTGGGGAGTTAAAGACCAAGCCCATACAGCACAGTGTGCAAGAGCTTCGGAGAATAGGTATTCAACCAGATGCTATCGTGGCCCGGTCGAGCGTGCCTCTAGATGAAGAGGCTAGAGGCAAGATAGCGCTCTATGGAAACGTTCCACGCGAAGGTGTATTTAGCGCGCCTTTCCTCGACACGCCATATAAGATCCCTCTCGTTCTATACGAGCAGGGCCTTGTCAAGTACATGCTCGAGAGGCTTGGCCTACCGCCTCGAGAGCCAGATCTAAGCGCTTGGCGACAGTTTGTTGAGAAACTAGATTCTAGGCAGAGAGCGTGTCGCATAGCAATGATTGGCAAGTACACTAAGCTCAAAGATAGCTATGTGAGCATCATTGAGGCACTAACACACGCTTCAGCATGGCTAGGCGTTAAGCCCATTTTAGAGTGGTTTGAGCCCACAGAGATAGAAAACAACCCTGAGTTGCTGAACAAGCTAGAAGACGTCGATGGCGCAATAATCCTGCCTGGCTTTGGCGAAAGAGGGGCTGAAGGAAAGATCAAGGCGATAAAGTATCTCAGAGAGAGCAAAAAGCCCGTTCTAGGTATATGTTTTGGCATGCAGTTAATGGCTGTCGAAGCAGCTAGAAACATCGTAGGTCTTGAAGAGGCTAATAGCCAGGAACTAGAACCTAACACTCCACACCCAGTAGTGATCCTCGCCCCTGGACGAAACCCCGAGCAGGGATATGGGGGGACGCTAATATTAGGCGCAAGGAAGATAATCGTAGAGCCTGGAACCCTTGCGTGGGAGATATATCAAGCAAGAGAGGTGTACGAGAGACATAGACATAGATACATTGTGAATCCAAAGTACGTCGACATCCTAGAGAAAGCCGGGTTGAAGATCTCTGGATACTCGGAAGAAGGATACCCAGAGTTCTTGGAGCTTAGAGATGGACCATTCTATTTTGGAACACAAGCACACCCAGAGTTCAGTAGTAAACCTCTAAGCCCAAGTAGAGTGTACTACTACTTCCTTAAAACAGTAGCTAGATTGTAACTAAAGGGAAAAATGTAATAAAGCGGAAAAAGCTGATTAATATTTGATCTCGCCAACGAGCTCTAGTTCTGGCAGTCTATACATTATGGTCTTGTGGTATCCTACAAAGTACAAGACGTCATTGATGTACAAGGCTCTCATAGGACTGTCGATATATACTAGCCTCAATAGACTTAATGTGTTTTCCTCCAGGTTGTAGCTAATAACGATGAAGGCGTCGATCACGCCATCTATATTCAAGGGGAACGTGAAGTATCGATACCGCTGGTCGATCATGAATGCCCTGTGGTTTCTAAACACTTCACTATGGCAAAATCTTAGAAGTTTTAGTTTTGCAACTTCACTCATATTTGTGGGGTCTGTCACATCAAATAAGCTGACCTTTAAGTGCTGACCCTCTAGTCCGATACCAAGGAGCTTATCATCGGAGAGCGGGTGTAAGTACTCGCTGAATCCAGGTATTTTGAGGAACCCTAAGACTCTAGGATTGTATGGGTCTGACAAGTCTATAGCGAATAACGGGTCTACAGTTCTAAATGTGACCAGGTATAGTATGTTTTTGATCAACCTAGCCGCGAAGACTCTTTCACCAGGAGCGAGCCCAGTGATATTTGCAACTATGTTTAAGTTTTCGTCAACTACGTAGACGTTGTTCGAGGTCTCTGCAAGCCACCATGCTACAACTCCAAAGCTAGACCAACATTTCAACGCCTCTTTAGGTATCGGAATAGTCCTCTGAATAGTTGCTCTCGACTCGCTCTCTTCAACAACTACTACCTTATCGCTAAGGTGTTCTCCCACACAGTACTTAACAACTCCTACTTGAACGCCGTGTCTGTTTAGAGTTGTTGCGACTATCATAAACCGCCCGCTTTCAGCACGATATTCCTCCATAGCGAACTGGTCAAGCACGCTACCTGGGACTTTGAAGAGCCCTCGACGCGATATCTCTAAGCCATTAATGTCAACAACTAAGAATGTTGTTTCATCTACGTGTGTCAGCCGCATAATAGTGAGAGGCGTTTCAGCTGGAATTCTACTTGCTAGACGCTCTCTAACCTCTTGCCCTCTCCCTTCAGCTATCATGCGCTTGTACTCTTCAAGCTCCTCCGCTGTTATGTAGCCTTTGCTGTGTAAGTGCTCAAGGATCTCTATGGCTCTATGGTACTCAGACGCTGGGGACCTCCACGCTACATATAGTCTATCAGGCACCATGTAGATCCACTCTACAACGCCTCCAAGGAAGGATTTAACACTATACTCACCGCTCTCCACGTCTATAGCTAGGATCACAACGAAGGTCTCGTAATCTTCAGAAAGTACGATGTTCTCTAAGGGTATGGGCACGCCGTTTACAGTTGGAACTCTCGTGGAAACTGTGATCTCCCCCTCCGCGCCTTCGACTCTGTAGGCGTCGATAAAACCAACAACATACAAGTATTTTCCAATCAGCCTAGTTCCAGCTAATGAAGCGGTGACGTTAACTTCGCCCTTGAACTTGGGGTTTTCAGGGCTTGACACGTCGTAGATCATCACACTTATTAGCGGTATATACTGAGCAATGTCTTTGACGACTCTTATCACTACTAATGTGTCGTTCACTAAGTATAGTCCACGCGTATTAGTTACATTGATGTAACTTGCAACAGAGTTTGTGTTTACATCTAGTACCACGATGTCTTGATCTCTTGCGATCACTACTATTCTTCCATTGGTCTTTACAACATCATCTTCATCAACCCCTACAACTTGAATGTTTGTAGTGGAGTAAAATGGCGTGATCGAGCCTAGTTGAGATGGCAATGGCGCTGTAGCATGATAACTACTTTCAGCTACTAATGCGGGGGCGGCCAATGGAACTGTGAGCGGTTCTCCCGTGACTAGACTCGTAAATTGTGGAGGATTAAAGAGAGCTCTTGCACCATAGATCAACCGTACTCGGTGTATTATGGTATTTACTAGGCTTTCATATCCAGATACCTCTATTGGAGGCACTACTACTATTGTAGGCGTAGGTGTATGTGAGGGTGTAGGGGTCTCTGTAGGTTTCACTTGATCTACTCGACTAGGCGGAGTGAGTAGTGTCAGTGGTAGTGATAGCCCTATAATGAATACCAGTGCTCCTATTAGACCAAGTACTTTTCTATTCACAACTCACACCCACTGGTATAGTCCACTATGGTTTCTTAAAACACTATTGTCTGGACAATAGTGTCCAAGAATTCGTACAGCGGCAACGTTAATATTGAACAAGCGCGTGTACAATATAGATTGAAGAGCTGGAGGAGAGACCTCAACTCTTTTGAGGATGAGCATGTGAGTGAAGAGCTCAGCGAGACACAGGTGAGGATATACCTGTACCTAGTGACTCATGGTGGAGATGCTAGTGTTAGAGAAATAGCTAGAGAGCTCAAGCTCTCACCAAGCACCGTTCACTACCACTTAAAGCGCTTGGAGGAGATGGGGTATATCGAAAAAACTAGTAATGGGTACATAGTGAAGAAACCCATAAGGCTTAGGTCACATGTGGTTCTAGGAAGGTTCGTGATCCCTCGGCTTCTCATCTACGGATTGTTCTTCACAGGGGTCTTCGTTGGAACAGCGATCTACATCGTTCAAAATGGAATTAACTCAGAAAGACTACTACTGCTCATAGTCTCTCTAGTAGCAGCTGTAGTAATGTACATAGAGGCTACGGTTGGCGCAAAGTTCTACAAATAGTTGTAGAGTGGATATATTTGAGCGCTTCCCTGTATGAGTGTTGTGCAAGATTTAAATCTATTTACATTAATTATATCGCATATTCCTTGACACCCAGTAGCGAGCAGCTAAATGACTAGTGGTGAACCACATTAGTGAGGAGACCTATAGGTGGCGTAATGGGCAACTTGCTAAGCGTTTACAACTAATTAGCTACAAATGTAAATATCAACGGGCGATAGACGCTCTCACTATTCACAGCAAGGCATAGGCCCTAATTACACTAGCTCTACGTGATGTTAGAGAGTGCTTATAATTAGGTGTTAATTAATTTATTTTCAAAGAGGTGTTTAATTGTCAAGAGTCTTTAGCGTTGTTAAGAGAGAGCTTATAGATAAAGAGATCCTTATCGAGAAGGAGTTAGAGCTAAAGCTAATAGTCGTAGGGCTTCTATCTCGAGGGCATATTTTAATGGAGGGTGTGCCTGGTGTTGCTAAGACCTACACATCGAAAGCTATTGCCAAGTTGCTAGGCTTAACCTTTAAGCGCGTTCAGATGACTCCAGACCTTCTACCCTCAGATATTATCGGCTTCTACGTCTACGATCAAAAGACGGGTTCTTTCGTCCTAAGAAAGGGGCCTATATTCACAAACATATTGCTAGTAGACGAGATCAATAGAGCGTCCCCCAGAACCCAGTCTGCTTTGCTAGAGGCTATGCAAGAGAGACAGGTGACCATTGAAGGGGAAGTTTATGAGCTAGAAGAGCCATTCATAGTCATCGCCACGGAAAATCCAATTGAGATGGAGGGCGTATTTCCTCTACCTGAAGCCCAGCTAGATAGGTTCCTCTTAAAGATCGAGGCTCGCTACCCATCTAAAAACGGGTTGATAACGATTATGAAGAGAGCTGACGAGATTGAAGAGTCTATTAGAACATTGAAGCCTATGTTGACTCGCGATGAGGTGCTTGAAGAGATCAAGATAGTCCGGGATATAAGAGTCGAGGACCCTGTATATGAGTATGTCGCTAGCATCGTAGAGGAGACTCGAAAACACCCAGCAGTCAGGCTTGGAGCATCACCTAGAGCGGCAATAGCTATCATTAAGGCAGCTAAGGCGTGGGCGTACATAGAGGGTAGAACTTATGTCATTCCAGACGACGTGAAGGCTGTCGCTCCAAGTGTACTAGTACATAGAGTTCTAGTTAAGCCAGAGCTTGAGATCAGAGGCGCCTCAGCTAAGGATGTAGTGCTTGAAATTCTAACTAAAGTACCGGTGCCAAAACCATGAAGAAGCCTCTATACACCTCCCTATTAGCTCTCCTAACAATATTATTACTTCTCCTTCCAATCACATGTGCTCAGATAGATAGACACACAGTAGGTTTTCCCGAGCAGAAAGAGAGATCTTTCGATCTACTCGAGAACTTATTGAAAAGCCTTAAAAACAAAACAGCACTACCAGAGTATGAGGTGTCAGGAGCAACATCATTGAATCTTAGCGAGATTGAACAGCTATTAAGAGATCCCACGCTTCCACTTTCACCTTCTGACCGCTACAAATTAAGAGATTTTTCTAATATATCGGTCTACGAAGCCATCTCTCGGATACAAAACGAGGATCTTAGGGAGCTACTTGAAAAGCTCTATGGGTTCAATAGGACTTTAACTACAGATGAAGTACTCTTAGTTTTAAACTACTTGAGGTCGCTTAGAGCCCAGGGAACTCTCACTCCAAGTGATGAGCTCTTAGCGCTTAAGGCGCTTATAGACTTAGCAGGGAGTGGCGACGCGTCTTTGCACACGAGCCTACTATATGCCATGTTAGAGGTCATTAAGAGCCTTGAAGCACGGAGAGATCTAGGGCCTCTAAGTCCTCTCCCTAACCTACTACCCTTCCAGCCTGAGGGCTATCTTAGTCAGGGGTCGTTAGCTCACACGCGACCTAGGATCATAGGTAAGCTTCCACTTCCAACTTTTCCGGGTTTTCCCGTCTTCCCACATGCGAGTCTAGATCAACTCGCTCCATACCTAGGTGTAGTAATGATCGCTGCGACCTTATTTACACTACTACGCTACTTGAAACCTCCTGGCTTAGAAGTTTTTGGCAGGCTTCTCAATAGGGTCAAAGTGGGTTTGATGAAGAGGCAAATAAGGTCGGATCAGGCGTTAGCAGGCATATCTGACCCATATCTCAAAGCCTACTGGAGCTCTGTAAAACTGATGGAGCTGATGACTGGTGTGAGGAGGTCTTTAAGTACAACTCACAGAGAGTTCTTTGTACAAGTAAAATCGCTACTAAGAGAGGATCTTGCCAGGCTATTTAAAGAGGTCACAATGGGGTATGAGCTTTACCGCTACGCTGGGGTTCGAGAGGCGGGGCCTTCAATAGAAGGTTACTATAGAGAGATGGTGAGGAGGGCTGAAAGCAAGCCTAGCGCTTAAAGTGTTAGAGAGAGCGGTGATCGTCGCGATCCTCGCACCTCACATACCAGGATCTATTGGGTACTTAATGAACATCACACCCTCCATGTCAATGAACTTAGATGTACTTATGAATATCTTTCTAAACGCTACATACCTAATCCTCAGCGTCGCCTCTATTGTTGTGGGAAGTGTGTATAGTACCACTTTTGCTATCATTGTTGGGGTGTTTAAAGCTGGTCTGAGTGGCGTTACAATAATGACGCTTGCGCTCTACTTGGTATACCTACTGCTCAACACAACATCTAGTACCTTAAGGGGTGGAGAATTTAGGTATATGAAGTTTCCATTGAAAGCTTGGCTTCAAACACCACTAACCCTAGTAATAGTGACCCTGCAACCACTCCTACTTATATTGTACATAGCGGACTACTTAAAGCTATTTATCTCTGGTTGGGTTGCAGGACAGGAG
>Ga0080004_1162594_pt1 | contig 12248 bp, 9 predicted proteins | sample WasSprMetagenome_FD_69207 | JGI IMG/M metagenome (GOLD analysis project Ga0080004, IMG submission 69207) | Sulfidic aquatic microbial communities from Washburn Spring, Yellowstone National Park, USA - WS (SPADES assembly) (version 2) | ecosystem: Environmental > Aquatic > Thermal springs > Hot... | reverse complement strand
ACCAGTTGCGCACGATACTGAAGCGGCTGCACCGGGCGGGCCTGGTCGTGCAGAAACGGGGCAGGGGGGGCACGACCATCACGCCGCTCGGTCGGGAATTCCTGCGGCGCAACGGCCAGCAGGGCGTGGCGGGGGCTGCGCAGGAGGAGCTTTGATTGGGGAAGTTTTGGGAGAAAAGGGTGACTTTCTGGCGGAGGTGTGCACCCTTAGTTTCCGGGAGGATGCGTCTTCAACCCATTGGCCGCGGAGGCAGTGGCGTGGTCTCGCATTGCCGCGGCGGCCCCGGAATGGCACGGATCTTGCTCCGTCGCTCTAGGGTGAGCGGGAACGGGGGTGGGAGCTAAACTCAGGGGCAGCGCGGGGATGCGGGTTGCCGGATTGGTCTCGGTTCTGGGGGGCGGTCGCTGAGAATGCAAGCGAGGGGGGAGCGTCTTTTGCGGGCGCGTAGTTTGCTGATCGCGGTGCTGGTCCTCTGCCTGGGGGTGGGACTGCTCGGTACGGGCTGCGCCCCCAAGGCTAAGGAACCCGCCAAGGAGCCGGCCAAGCAGCCGGTCATCCTCCACGACTGGTTCACCGAAGACCCGGGCACGCTCGACGTGCAGCAGGATACCACGCTGGCGGTATACAGCCTGGCCCGGGAGATCTTCAACACCCTGGTGCGTTACAAGGGGGACACCCTCGAGCTGGAGCCCGAGTTGCTCGAGGAAATGCCGAAGATTTCGGCCGACGGCAGGGTGTACACCTTCAAGCTCAGGAAGGGCGTCCTCTTCCACGACGGCAAAACCGAACTGACCGCCAAGGATGTCAAGTTCACCTTCGAGCGTATGCTGGACCCCAAGGGCAAGGGCCTGAGCACCTGGCTGTATGAGCCCATCCTGGGTGCCAAGGACATGATGGAGGGCAAGGCCACGGAACTGAAGGGCTTCAGGATCATCAACGACTACGAGTTCGAGGTCACGCTGGAGAAGCCGTACGCTCCCTTCCTGCAGAACCTGGCCGTGCCTTCGGCGTCCATCTATCCGGCCGAGTTGTGCAAGGCGGCCGGCGATGAGTGGGGCCGCAGGCCCATCGGCACCGGGCCCTTCAAGTTGAAGGAGTACCAGCCCTCCACCCTCATCGTGCTGGAGAAAAATCCCAACTACTTCGAGAAGGGCCTCCCCTACCTGGACGGCATCGACTACCGCATCGTCCCGGACACCGCCACCGGGCTCATGGAGTTCGAGAAGGGGAACTTCGACGTCACCAGCATCCCTAACGAGGAGTTCGAGCGCATCACCAAGTCCGGGCTGTACACGATCCTGGAGAGCACGCCGCTCAACACCTACTACTTCGTCTTCAACATGAAGGAGAAGCCGTACACCGACGTGCTCGTCCGCAAGGCCATCGCCATGGCCATCGACAAGCAGAAGATCGTCGACAGCATCCTGGGCGGGCGGGCCGCGGTGGCGAAGGCCTTTGTGACGCCGGGCATCCCGGGTGCGTACCCCGCCGGCCAGGGTCCGGCTTACGACTACAACCCGGCCGAGGCCAAGAAGATCCTTGAACAGGCCGGGTTGAAGAACGTCAAGGCGGTTACCTGGCAGCGGGGCGGCACCAAGGTGGCCGACGTGAACATCGCCATCCAGGCCATGCTGAAGGAAGTCGGCATCGACCTGGACGTGCAGATCATCGACCGGGCCGCCTTTGGCGAGGCGCGCGCCCAGGGCAAGGTGCCCGCCAACTACGGTAACTGGTGGGCGGACATCCCCGACCCCGACAACTACCTCTACACCTACTTCCATCCCAGCCAGTCCCGGTACATGTCCACCAACTACAACAACCCCAGGGTGACGGCGCTGCTCGACGAAGCCCGCACCACCACCGACCCCGCACGCCGGGCCCAGCTGTACCAGGAGGCGGAGAAGATCATCATCCAGGATGATGCCGCCATCGTGCCCCTGTTCCACATGAAGGACTACCTGGCCGTGCAGAAGAACGTGACGGGCATCATCATGCATCCGACCGGCGTGAACAGCTACAAGATGGTGAAGAAGGAACCCAGGTAGGCGGGTGCACTGGCGACCGCGGGCCGTCCGGCCCGGCAGCCCCCGGCGGGAGGCGCGCCGGACTCATCCCTGAGGGTGGCTGCCGTGGCCGGACGCCCTCTGGTTGCCCGGGCCTTCCGAGAGGTGAAAGGATGCTGGTATACAGCGTGCGCCGGCTGCTGCAGGCGATCCCCGTCCTGCTGGGCGTGGCGGTGGTCACCTTCGTCCTGATGAACGTGGTGCCGGGCGATCCGGTGGTGGAGATGCTGGGCAAGCGGGCCGACCCGGCCGTGGTGGAGAAAGTGCGGGAGCAACTGGGGCTCAACGATCCGCTGCACGTCCAGTTCTTTCGTTTCCTGGTGAACGCCGTCCGCGGCGACCTGGGCAATTCCTACCGGTTTCAGCGGCCCGTCACCCGGCTGATCATGGACGCCTTCCCGGTGACGGTCAGGGTGGCGTTGAGCGCCATGCTGGTGGGCCTGGCCATCGGCCTGAGCGTGGGGATCTTGTCGGCGGTCAAGCAGTACTCCGCCCTCGACCACGGGGGCATGATTCTGGCGCTCAGCTTCATTTCGGCCCCCATATTCTGGGTGGCCCTGGTGGCCCAGTACGTGTTCGGGCTCCGCCTGGGAATCCTGCCCATCTCGGGGTTTGCCACCTGGCGGGAGTTGGTGCTGCCCGCCCTGGTGCTCGGGTCCCGCTACGCGGCCTCCATCGCGCGGCTCACCCGGTCCAGCCTGCTGGAGGTGATCAGGCAGGACTACGTGCGCACGGCCCGGGCCAAGGGGCTGGGCGAGCGGGTGGTGATTTTCAAGCACGCCCTCAAGAACGCGCTCATCCCGGTGGTCACGGTGGTGGGGCTGCAGATCGGGGGGCTCCTCACCGGTTCCATCCTCACGGAGAGCATCTTCGGCATTCCCGGTCTGGGCCGGCTGGCGGTAAATGCCATCTGGAACCGGGACTTCCCTCTGCTGCAAGGTACGGTGCTCTTCACCGCCCTGGTGTATGTGCTGAGCAACCTGGCGGTGGATCTTTCCTACGCTTACCTCGATCCCCGCATCCGGTTGCGGTAAAAAGGGGGGACTGGCGTTGACGCGAGGCTCGGCGGGCAAGGCTGCGGGCGGGCTCCAGGGCGCTGCGCAGGCCGGGAACGCGCGCGCGGTGTCACGAGGGCCCGCTTCGGGGGCAGCGGGGCGTGCGTCGGGCAGGGCGCCGGAAGGGCGCACGCTCATGGCGGACGCCTGGCGGCGGCTGCGGCGCAACCGCCCGGCCATGGCGGGTCTCGTTTACATCGTGATACTGGTGCTGGTGGCCATCTTCGCCCCCGTGCTCGCCCCGGCCGACCCCTACAAGCAGGAACTCCTGTCCCGCCTGGCACCCATGGGGGCACCCAGCCAGATCACGCGCACGGGGACTTTCATCCTGGGAGCCGACCATCTCGGGCGCGACATCCTGTCGCGCGTCATCTACGGCTCGCGCATATCCCTGGCCGTGGGGTTGATCTCTCAGTTCATCGTCACCGTCATCGGGGTCACGGTGGGCCTTCTGGCGGGGTACTACGGGGGCTGGTTCGACAGCCTCGTGATGCGCATCTGCGACATCCTCTTCGCCTTCCCCGACCTTCTCTTCTGCATCGGGATCATGTTTGCCCTGGGGCCGGGGTTGCTGAATATCTATATAGCGCTGTCCGTGGTGGGCTGGGCGGGGATGGCCCGCCTGGTGCGGGGCCAGGTGATGGCCCTCAAGGAGACCGAATACGTGGAGGCGGCCCGTGCCCTGGCCGTCGGCGACCTGCGCATCATGTTCCGGCACATCCTGCCCGGGTGCCTCGCCCCCGTGATCGTGTCCATCACCCTGGGCATCCCGGGAGCCATCATGAGCGAAGCCAGCCTCTCGTTCCTGGGCCTGGGAGCCCAGCCGCCTACCGCGAGCTGGGGGAGCATGATTTACGATGCGCGGGCGTACCTGCGCACCCACCCGCTGTTCTCCGTATGGCCGGGTATCGCCATCATGCTCACGGTGTTCGCCTTCAACCTGTTCGGTGACGGGCTGCGGGACGCCCTGGATCCCCGCATGAAGACTTAGGCGCCGGGACGGGGCCGGGGAGGGGTGGCGTATGGCGCGGCCAGGGCGGCCGTACCGGGGCGTGTTGCCGTGGGGTAGAGCACCCGGGGCGCGGCACCGCGGGCGGGCGGCGGCGACGATCCTCGTACTGGTGGGGTGGGTGGCGCTAATGCTGTCGGCAGGCGTGGGGCTGATGATGTCGGGGTGCGGATGCACCATGCCCTCGGGATGCGCCGGACCCCCGGCGGGCCCCGTTCCCGACGATCAGATTCTCGCTTCGGCGCGGGACGCCCTGGCCGCCCTGGTACGGGACAGGCGGGTCGACGAGCGCACGACGGTATGGCAGGTGGATGTGACTGTGGCACAGGGCCGCATTACCCTCACCGGTAAGACCAGTTCGCCCCAGCTCAAGGAGGAAGCCGTGGGTTTGCTACGCCGTCTCCCGGGCGTGCGGGAAGTCGCCGACGCCGTGCGGGGCCTGCCCGATCCCGCCTTGGGCGATAGGGTGCGGGGTGTGATAAGGCTGCCCGTGGTGAACCTGGGCGATGCCCCCGGCCAGGCGGAGGGCAAGCACACGGTGACCCAGGCCGTACTGGGGATGGTGGTCGACGTCCTGGAAGAAGAGCGGGGCTGGTACCGGGTGAGGATGTGGGATGACTACCTGGGGTGGGTGGACGGCGGCTCCCTGGTCCTGGGCACCCGGGCGGAAGTGGACGCCTTCCTGGCGGGAAAGAGGGCGGTCGTCACCGCGCGTATGGCTCCGGTGCTGGCCGCCCCCGTCCCCGGCGGCCGCGAGGTGTACGCGCAGCAGGCGGTGGAGGGGACCGAGTTGCCGTGCTTGGGTGAGGAAAGGGGCTGGGTACGGGTGGGGCTGCCCGGCGGGGGTCAGGGTTTTATCGCCGCAAGCCAGGTCAGGGTGTTCCCCGGCCACGCCCTGGTCTTTGCGGAGAAGAGGGACGCGCGCGCCGTGATCGCGACCGCCCACCGCTACCTGGGCCTGCCCTACCTGTGGGGCGGAACCACCGGTTACGGGTTCGACTGCTCGGGTCTGACGCAGTTTGCCTTCCGGGTCAACGGCTGGCGCCTGCCACGGGACGCCGACATGCAGTACGGTGTGGGTACGCCCGTGGACGACCGGGGGGATCTGCTGCCAGGTGACCTGGTCTTCTTCACCACGTACAAGCCGGGGCCGTCCCACGTGGGCATCTACATGGGCGGGGGCAGGTTCATCCACAGCGGCTCCCGCGGCGTGGCCATCAACAGCCTGGACCCGGGTGACCCCGAATACAGTTCCTACCTGAGCGCCCGCTTCCTGGGCGGCCGCCGCATCATTCCCCTCTCGCCGTAACCGATCTGGCGCGGGCGGACCAGCAGCTTTCTGTCGCGTTCCTGCCACGGTGCGTCTCCTCCGCCGGGTGTTCCTGCCACGGTGCTCCTCTTCCGCAGGGTGTTCCTGCTACGGTGCCCCTCCTCCCTGCGGAGGAAGGGCGGTCGCTTTTCTTCACAAAGCCTTCACGGTTGGTGGGTATGATAGGCACGGGAACGGGAGCGGGCGAAGGAGGAGGTTGATCGGTTTGAGGAAGTGGATGTGGGTGCTGGCCGGAGCCCTGGTGCTGGCACTGGCGGCCTCGCCCGTGCTGGCCGCGGGGCCGGGCGGCGGTTGGCTGCGCGCTGGCGACGGCTCGTGGTTGGGGCAGCTGCGTCTGCAACTGCGGGACCGCACGTGCGCTCAGCTGGGCGTGACGCCCGAGCAGTTCCGCCAGGCCTGGCAGCGTGCGGCGACCGGGCTGGTGGACGAGTTGCAGGCACAGGGGAAGATTACGGCCGAACAGGCGGAGCAGATCCGCCAGCGCATCCAGCAGGGTGAACCCGGGCCGTGGGGGCTGCCCGGCATGGGCGGCAGGGGGCACCGCGCGGGCATGGGGATTCACATGCAGGCGGGGCGCCTGGCCCTGGACGAGCTGCCCGGGTTCCTGGGCATGACCGCGGACGAGTTCTGGACGGAGTTGCGCAGCGGGAAGTCAGTGGCCCAGGTGGCCGAGGAGCGGGGTAAGTCGCGGCAGGAAGTGAGCGACTTCCTCACCGCCAAGGTGAAGGAGCGCCTCGATCAGGCGGTGGCGGACGGCAAGATCACCCGGGAAAAGGCCGACCAGATAATGGCGACCTTCCAGGCGCACCTCCCCCAGATGCTCGACCGGATGCGCAACTGCGCCGGCGGCCCCTGCGGTCGGCCGGGGGCCGGCCCCGCCGGCCGGGGTGGCCGGTGGCAGCGGGGCGGCCAGGGATCGCAGCCCCAGGCGCCCCAGGCTCCTTCGGCCCCGCAGTCCAGCGGGCTCTGACAGCGCAAACACGGCATCGCAACGACCGGCCGAGGGGGCACCCCTTGTGGGGTGTCCCCTCCTGCTTGTGCCGGTGGGCGGGCCTTCTTGACCCGTGTGTTTGTCTGCTGGCAGGAATGGCACGGTCGCTTACGAATTGCTTGCACGGGCGCAGCGCGGCCGGTTGCGCGGGCGCTTCGGCCTCCCTGCGCCCGGAGAGCTCCGCGGGTTCGGTGGAGGAGATAGCGGGTGATGCCTGTCGCAGACATGATCCTGGTGGGAGGGAGGGTGTGGCGGCATCCCCACGAAGACGGCCTGGCGCCGGCGGGTGCACGCGGCGCCGCGGAAGGCGTGGCGGTGGCGGGCGAGCGCATCCTGGCGGTGGGGACCCGGGACGAGGTGATGTCGTACCGGGGTCGGGGCACCGAGGTGGTGGACCTGGGCGGGCGGACGGTGCTGCCGGGCCTGATCGACTCCCACTGTCACATCGTGGGGCTGGGCCTGGCCCGGGCGGCCATCGACCTCAACTACCCCGGGGTTAAGTCCATTGCCGACATTTGCCGGCTGGTTGCGGAGCGGGCGGCCACCCAGCCGCCCGGCACCTGGATCCGGGGCCGGGGGTACGATCACCTGCGCCTGGCCGAGCGGCGGCATCCCACCCGGTGGGACCTGGACCCGGTGTCGGGCGACCACCCCGTGATCCTGGTGCGCAGTTGCGGGCACATCGCGGTGGCCAACAGCGAGGCCCTGCGTCGCGCGGGCATCGGGCGGGACACCCCGGACCCGCCGGGCGGGATGATCGAGCGGCGCGACGGCGAGCCCACCGGCGTGCTGAAGGAGTCCGCCCGGGGGCTGGTCGAGGCTGCGGCTCCCCACACGCGTGCGGAACTGGAGGAGGCCCTGCGGCTGGCGGCACGCGAGTACCTCTCCCTGGGCGTGACCGCCGTTTGCGACATGGGCGGAGAAGACCCCGACGGCCCGGCGGTGATCCAGGACCTGGCCGCAGGAGGCCGCCTCGGGATACGCATCTGCTTTTCTCTCATCTCGGTGCCCCCCTCGGGGGGCAAGGTGGGGGCGGGCAACGCTGCCCTGGGGACGGGGCTGCACACCGGGCTGGGCGACCACTGGGTGAGGCTCGGCCCCGCGAAGGTGGTGCTGGATGGCTCCGACGATGGCGCCACCGCCCTCATGTACCGGCCGTACCGCGACGGCAGCGGCACCGGGGTCGCCTACTGGCAGGACGGGGAGCTCCTCGAGTGGGCTCGGGAGGCGGCCCGGCGGGGATGGCAGCTTTCGCTCCACGCCATCGGTGACCGCGCCATCGACCAGGCCCTCCGCGCCCTGGGGGAGGCCCTGCGCGCCGGTGGGTCGTTTGCGGGCGGGGTGGCCCGGGCCCGGCCGCCCCGCATCGAGCACTTCATCTATCCCACGCGGGAGGCTGTGGGGGCTGCGGCGGACCTGGGCGTCATCCCCGTGGTGAACCCCATCTTCCTCTCCATGGTGGACGAGGGCTACCTGGGGCTCATCGACCCGGAAACCCTCGCCCTGGGGTTTCCCGTAAGGTCCCTGCTGGACGCCGGCCTCACCGTGGCGGCCGGGTCCGACGCCCCCGTGGCCGACCCCAATCCGCTGGCGGGGATGGCCTGTGCCGTTGACCGGGCCACTGCCACGGGGGAACCCTTCCGCCCCGAAGAGGGGGTCACGGTGGCGGAGGCGGTCGACATGTACACCCGCGCCGGGGCGGTGGCGGCGGGCTGGGGTGACCTGCTCGGCGTGATCGCCCCCGGGAGGCTGGCCGACCTGGTGGTGCTGGATGGGGATCTGGTGGCGGACCGCCTGCGCGAGGTGCGGGTGAGCATGACCGTGGTGGGGGGCCAGGTACGGTTCGAGGCCTGACCGGTACGCGGGCCGCGAGGTGCGTGCCGACGCCGGTGAGATGGCGGTGGTGGGCAAGCTGTGGGAAAGGCTGCCAGGCCCCGAGGGCCGCGGGTACAGGCCGGCAGCTGTATCATAGCTGATACATCAAAGTCGCATTTGCGATACAGCAGCGGGATCGGCAGCAGACCACGATTCCGTTGCGTATCATAATTGAGATTTCAAGTCGCATTAATGACACGCAAGGTAAGGGGGCGCCGGCAAGGCACCGGGCCAAAATGCCGGCTTTGCTGCATTTGTGACAGCCCTAACGCAGGGGCGCGCTGGCACGGATCTTGCAGCATCCGCCCTTTGGAACCAGGCGAGCGAGGAGGGAGGCCGGAGTATGGAACTGGGAGCTTACCCGTACGCGAACTGGGTCCTGGCGGTGCTGGCGGCGTACCTGGTGGGCATGGTGCTGGTGGGCTGGTGGGCGTCCAAGCGGATCAAGGACGTGGCGGACTATGTGGTGGCTGGCCGGCGCATGGGGCTTTTTTGGATCAGCGGTTCGCTGTTTGCCACCTGGTTTTGCGCCGGCACGTTGATGGGGGCCACGGCCAACGCCTACCTCTTCGGGAACCAGGGAGTCATCTTCGACCCCTGGGGTGCCGCCCTGTGCCTCGCCCTGGCGGGTCTCTTCTTCGTCCGCATCATGCGCCGCGGCCGCTATATAACCCTGGTGGATTTCTTTGAGTTGCGGTACGGCCGCCGCATGGGGCTGGCCACCACCATAGTCCTCATAATCGCAGAGATCGGCTGGGTGGGTGCCCAGCTGGTTGCGTTCGGTACCATCATCCAGATCTTCAGCGGCCTGCCCCTCTGGGTGGGGATCGTGATCTCCACGGTGGTGCTGGTGGCGTACACCTACATGGGCGGCATGTGGGCGGACACCCTCACCGACATCATCCAGATGTGCATCCTGGCCGTGGGTGTCGTCATCATGTTGCCGGCCGCCATCTCCCACGTGGGCGGGTGGAGTGCGTTCTTCGCCAATGCCGGCAACTGGGCGGGGCTGCCCCCGTTTGCCATGGCGCCGGCGGGTGAGTCCGGGTACCTCGGTTACACGGGCCTGCTGGGCTGGATCTACTACATCGCGGCCTGGATGTCCATCGGGCTGGGCAGCATCCCGGCCCAGGACTTCATGCAGCGCGCCCTTTCCTCCAGGGACGAGAAGGTCGCCGTGTATTCTTCGTACATCGCCGCGCTCGGTTACATCGTGATCGGGCTCATCCCCGTGGCCCTGGGGATGGCGATGTACATCATCAACCCCAACCTCACCGTGCCCGAGACGGAGATGATCCTCCCCTGGATGGCCATGAAGTTCCTGCACCCGGCGCTGGCCAGTATCTTCGTGGCGGCGGCGGTGGCGGCGCTCATGTCCAGCGGGGACAGCGCCCTGCTCGCCATCGGGTCCCTGGCCGGGTACAACGGGCTGCGCTACTTCAAGGCCAATCCTTCTGAGCGGGAAAGCCTGCTGGTCACGCGCATCATAGTCCCCGTCGCGGCGGTGGTGTCGCTCCTGCTGGCGCTCTACGCGGAGACCATTTACCGGCTCATGGTGATCGCCTGGACGGTGATCCTGGTGGGGCTGTTTGCCCCGTATGCCGCGGCGTATTTCTGGAAGAAGGCCAACTCGTCGGGTGCGCTCGCTGCGCTCCTGGGGGGTTTTGCTTCCTGGGTGGGGTTCATCTTCTATTTCCTGCCCACCCCCATGGAGATGAACACGGGGGTGATCGAGGAGGGCGTCGTCTACATGGACTGGGCCATCTGGGATGCGGTGTACCTGGCGTCGGTCCCCGGCTTCGTGGTCTCGGTGGTGCTGCTGGTGGTTGTCTCACTCCTGACACAACGCCTTGACCCGCCGCGGCCGCTGACCGACATCGACGGCAACCCGCTTCCCGTCAGGGACTGGCTGGGCATCTTTCGGCGCCGGGCGGCGGCGGGAGAGCCCTGAGCGGCTGGTGACCGGGGCGGAAGGTCAGAAAGGGGCGCAGAACGGCGTGAGGAGGGATGTATGGTGCCCCGCGCAAGCTACGAGCAGGTGATCGCGGAATCGCAGAAGATCCTGGACATGATCGCCAAGAAGGAACTCACTCCGGAGGAGCGCGCCTGGGTGGTGGAGACCACCGTGCGCGGGTTCCGCGACCACGTCAACCCCGGCTTCCTGGAGTACCGCAAGTCGGTGTCCACGGACTACACGGCGGTGGAGTGGGACGACCGGGGGGTGACGTTCCGGGACGTCCACGGCAAGGTGTTCATCGACTGCCTGGGGGGTTACGGGATCTACAACTGCGGTCACCGCCACCCCAAGGTGGTGGCGGCGGTGATCAATCAGCTCAACCGCCAGGCCCTGCACAGCCAGGAGCTGCTCGACCCCCTGCGGGCCATGCTGGCCAAGCTGGTGGCCGATATCACGCCCGGCGACCTCCAGTACTCCTTCTTCACCAACAGCGGCACCGAGAGCGTCGAGGGGGCCATGAAGCTGGCCCGGCTGCACACGGGCCGCAAGACCTTCATCGCGGCGGTCAACGCGTTCCACGGCAAGAGCCTGGGTTCGCTGTCGCTGACGTCCAAGGCGGTGTTCCGCAAGCCCTACCTGCCCCTTTTGCCTCACGTGCACCACGTGCCCTTCGGCGACGCCGAGGCCCTGGAGAAGATCATGGCCAGCTGTGCCTTCACGGGCGAAGACGTGGCCGCCGTGGTGCTGGAGCCCGTCCAGGGTGAAGGCGGCGTGCACGTGGCGCCTGACGGGTACCTGCCCCGCGTGCGGGAACTGTGCGACAGGTACGGTGCGCTTCTGGTGCTGGACGAGGTGCAGACGGGCATGGGCCGCACGGGCAAGATGTTCGCCTGCGAGCACTGGGACGTGGTCCCCGACATCCTCTGCCTGGGCAAGGCCTTCGGGGGCGGCGTCATGCCCATCGGTGCCTTCGTCTCCACGGCCGAGATCTGGCAGGAGATGACGCCCAACCCGTTCCTGCACACCACCACCTTCGGGGGCAACCCCATCGCGTGCGCGGCGGCCATCGCGGCCATCAACGTCATCCTGGAGGAGAAGCTGTACGAAAAGGCGGCGGTGGTGGGGGATTACTTCCTGCGTGGCTTGCGGGTGCTGGTGGACCGTTATCCGAAGGTGTGCCAGGAGGCGCGCGGTCTGGGCCTCATGCTCGGTGTGGAGTTCCGCACCAACGAGCTGGGCTACGAGGTGGCCAAGGGGTTGTTCGAGAACGGTGTACTGGTGGCTGGCACTCTCATCAACGCCAAGACCATCCGCTTTGAGCCGCCTCTCACCATCGAGAAGGAAGAGGTGGACACCGTGCTCAACATTCTGGAGTCGGTCCTCCAGAAAGTGACCCGCAGTCTGGGGTGATGGCGGTGAAGCCAGTTGCCGTCCTGAGCATCGACGGGTCCAGGTGCACCGGTTGCCAGATGTGCCTGCTGGCGTGCAGCGCGGCCCGCGAGGGGGTGTTCAACCCCCTCCGGGCTACCCTGCGGGTGGAGAAGCCGTATGGCTGCGCGGGGCCGGAGGTGAAATTTTGGGCCTGCGACGGGTGCCTCACCTGCCGGGAGGTCTGCCCCACCGGCGCCATTGGCGTGCGCGACGGGCACCTCGAGCTGGACCGCGATCTCTGCACCGAGTGCGGCGTGTGTGCTCGGGAGTGCCCGCACGGTGTGATCCTCACCGACCCCATGCGGCTGTGTGACGGCTGTGCCGGCCGCGAGGGAGGACCGGCCTGCGTAAACTGGTGCCCGGTGGGCGCCCTCTCCCTGGGGCAGGCAGTGGAGGAGGTGAGTCCCCGTGGCTGGTGAGGTGGGGAAGGCGATGGCTGGCGGTGTGCCGGAGGGCGGCGACACGTACGCCGGTAGGGTGCTGCGGGTTGACCTCAGCACCATGTCGAGCTGGACGGAACTGCTCAACCGTGAGTGG
>Ga0080004_1121990_pt1 | contig 12250 bp, 16 predicted proteins | sample WasSprMetagenome_FD_69207 | JGI IMG/M metagenome (GOLD analysis project Ga0080004, IMG submission 69207) | Sulfidic aquatic microbial communities from Washburn Spring, Yellowstone National Park, USA - WS (SPADES assembly) (version 2) | ecosystem: Environmental > Aquatic > Thermal springs > Hot... | reverse complement strand
CCGGGTAACCGCATCCCGTTCCGGCTGGACAGAACCATGCCGCGCAGCAGTTAGTCACATGGGCATCTAAATAATAGTGGAGCAGCGCCTTCTCCGCCGAGACGGGTGACTGAAGCCTTCCATCAACATTCTTTCTCAGGCCGCAGTAGCCCATCTCGCCTTCCCCGATCAAGCAATCCGCGTCGCAGAGCCCGCATCTCACCCCACCAGCTGTCCTCGGCGGCTCGGGTGGAAGACCCCACCTCACCCTGCTCTCCCGATGAGAGCGCATAGCTATCTCTAAGGCCTCATCAGGCCTCTCCCTCAAGCATTTAACGCAGACGCCGATGCTCTCCGAGATATTTCTAGACCGCGCGCCACAGATCCAGCACTCCTTCTCACGAACCACTCTCGGGAGAAATATCAAGTCCCAGCAGAAACGTCATCCGACCCATATTTCAGTGTTTTCAAAGGCCGAGGAAAGGGTCGAAGGATATATTTCTCACGCGATATCGGCTCTCACCTCAGGGAAGCGGTCTTGGGGGGACATGAGGAACTTCTTCTAGGAATCGCGGCCGGCTCGGCTCAAGGGGTCTTCGAGTGGCTTCCCGCGAGTAGTAAGACGATACTAATGCTCATCTTCTATCTTGCCGGACTCCATCCATCCACAGCATACCTGCTCGGCCTGTTCCTGAATGGCTCAACAGCCGCGGCCGCGATCATATACTTCAGGAGAGATCTGCTCAGGATGATTAGGGGACTGACCGGCGATGAGGAGGGAATGAGGCTCCTCAAATTCCTACTCGCCTCCATAATCGCGACCGGCCTCGTGGCCCCACCCCTCGTCCTCCTAGTCGCTGAATCCCTTGAGCACCTCAATAGACTATCCATGATTCTCGTGGGAGCACTATACATAATCATGAGCATCCTACTCTGGAGGGGTGAGGGGATAAATGATCACGGAAACCGGGGGGATGGTCTCAGGCCATACAGGGATGGGCTGCTCGCCGGCCTCGCTCAAGGCTTATCGGCGCTGCCCGGGATCAGCAGGAGCGGGATAACAATCTTGGCACTGCTCGCGCTCGGCAAGAGCCCGCCAACAGCCCTGAAGCTCTCATTCCTCATGAGCATCCCAGCGACGATTGGCGGGTCAGCCTACACGCTTCTCTTGAACCGGGAAGTAACAGGCTTCATCCCAGCTGCCACCATCATCACAGCATCGGCCACAGCAATCGCCACATCGCTTATCGCTATCACCGCGCTACTAAGAGTATCACAAAAGCTGAAACCATGCATACTAACAATAATCATGGCGGCAATAACGCTTATTGTGGCACTAATACCCATTTAAATCTGTAACATCTAACTCTAGGCAGAAAATTCTTAGAAATGCACCCTCGGTTTAAATCTTTTGAGCAGAAATGATGGTGTTGAGAAAAGGGGATGTGGGGTTGACCGACGGGCTATCGTAGCTGGCCGGCGGGGCCATTTTAACTACTGTGAATCCATAATTTATGGATCCACAGCGGGCCCGGTAGCTTCATCACCGGCTCCAGCTTTTACTGCCCGCCGGCCAGCATACATTGCCTCTGTTGTTGCCAGGTCCTCTTCAATATCCTTAGAATTCTCAGCTGTAATGTGTAGAGGGCTTTGCTTTGTAGTGTGCGGTTTATGCCTTCGAAAAGCTTTGCCCGACTCCGCGTCATCCATTACTATTATTATTAACTATTATTAACAATGTAAATGTTATGTTGCGAGCCATGAGAAGTGCGCGCAGTTTACGACTATAGCTTTTGTTTTCATGTAATGTTAGGCCTAGTAGGCCTTTAAGCCTTCTAAGCTTCGGGATGCTATTCAAGATGAAGGCCGCCGAGACAAACATGCCATAAAGCCGAAGCCAACATCACAACATCCCACATTTTATCCCCCATTCTCGGAAACCTCCCAAGAAATAAGGGGTCGGCTCTTCATCATGTTTTGTTGTGGGGCATGAGGGATTATAGGATGGTTTAGGGGGTAACTATGATACATCCTTCGAGTCTATGATGTTGATGGTGAGGAGTTTTGAAAGATGCTGGAGGAGGCCTCAGTTGACGACGACACTGACCGTGATCCCGACCGGGATACAGCATACTATATGAGGGAGAGGGACAGGCTTATATGCAGGGTTGAGCCGGCCACACCACAATCGTTAACAACGAGAGGATTAGAGGCGTCGGGCTACCGTTAAGGAAGCCATTTTCTAGAGCCTAATGGATAATAAGGGAACTATGAGGAGACCGGTGAAAGAGGCCAGGAAGAGTGAGGGGAGGCTAGGGAGGGTGAGAGATTTATATTTATAGGCTCAAGCCTCATAATAGAGAAAAGCTGGAGGTTTAGACGCCCCGGTAGCTCAGCCGGTAGAGCGACGGCCTCGTATCCATTCTTGGCTAGAGAGCCGTTGGTCCCGGGTTCAAATCCCGGCCGGGGCTCCATAAAAATTTCTGAAAAGAAAAATAATTCAAATCTGGCTCCAAGTTTTTAATCACTTCCGAAAGAAGTGTCGATAGCTTCAACTGTAAAAACCTAACTCTCTTGCCACGAGCGCAAAAGGCATACTACACCCTGTTCGTTTAAAGGTGCATGACGCAATCCTTTAAAATCAATCGGCGCTCCATATTCCTGTTTCATAAACCGTTTACTTCTTCGACTTCCTGTCTTAGTTATGCTCTATGTGATAGAGTACTCCCTTTTTTTGCACCCTTTGATTCCTGTAATAACTTTTTTTACCATCCTCAAAAGGAATCTGCGTTGGCGTGCCTTAACAATATCACTCCACTTTTGAGTAATAGATAACTTTGGAACTATTAGAACCATTTCATCCTTAGGCACACTATATAGTAAATCGAGAACAATTACAGGCTTTACATCTATTAAGCAAGGAAAGGAGTCTTTTTCCATATCTGGCTTGCCTCTCCTCATCTTTGTAAGGGTTGGAAACAGCTCTCAGAACATCATTAAATCTTAAGAGCTTTGTGTGATATAGCAGATAAGGTAATCCCCGGAGTTATCTTGGAAACGATGGGCCACCCTGAAGATCGGAACCCTGCTACCTTGAACCCATATTTACGTGTCTCTTCCCAGGTCTTGGGTGTGAAAAAGATCAAGCCAATATCCTGTCATTCAATCTTAATTTAAAACTAGAAAACCTTTAGTTAAAATTGAGAAATCATTAGTTAAACGCATTCTGTTATCATTTAACTTAGTGAAGAGGATCCTCGATATGCCTAGTAAGTATTCTTCAGAATTATTGATGATAGCGGCTCCGCTCAGGGCAAGATGGGACCAAGATATGTGTTCGCTTGATTTTTATTGTTGTGCGTTTTCTTCTTCTTTTGGCTTGAGGGGCGCCGTTGTTGTTATCCCGACTTATAATGAGGCTGAGAATGTGAAGTGGCTTATCCCGGCGGTTTTGAATATTCTTGAAGGTGCTGGCTGGAGGGCTGTTGTCTTAGTCGTTGATGACTCGAGCCCTGATGGCACGGCTGATGTGGTCCGCTGGATTGCAGCCTCTCGGCCGGGGGTGGATCTGCTTCAGAGGCCGGGCAAGCTCGGTATCGGATCTGCCTACATAGATGGGTTTAGGAGGGCTTTGGAGAGGCATGGCTGGGCCGATTACATCTGCGAGATGGATGCTGATGGTAGCCACCCGCCGGAGACCCTGCTGGAAATGCTCGAGCACGCGAAGAGATCCGGGGCGGATGTCGTGATAGGGTCGAGATATGTTCCGAGAGGCGGCTGGGTTGAGGGCCCCATCTACAGGGTTCTCGTGAGCCGTGGAGCAAACCTGCTCGCGAGGATCTCGACGGGGGTTAGGGTTAGGGACGCGACATCAGGATTCAGGGTCATCCGATCCACGGCCCTTCAGAAGATAATAGACAGGCTTACAGAGCTTTGGTCCGGATATGTCTTCCAAGTCCAGCTACTCCACCTCCTCCACGATGCCGGATGCAGGATCGAGGAATACCCTCTAAGATTCCTTCCGCGAAAAGCTGGAAAATCGAAGCTCGGTGGGAGCGAGATCGCGCGCTACGCCTTCTGGTGCTTAAAGACCATGCTTAGGAGGATCATGGGGAGATGAGGAGACTTAGGGACATCGGGGAGAGGGGGCTCATCGAGTGGATAACTAGGAGGCTTGATGAGGGTGAGGGGGCATCTCTACCGCCCGGCGATGATGCCGCCGACCTCCTATTTGATGGAAGACTCATAGCATCATGCGACATGTTTGTTGAGTCCACAGACATGCCTGTGGGGATGAGGCTAAGAGATGCAGGGTTCAAGGCAGTGACGGCGGCAACGAGCGATGTAGCCGCGAAAGGTGGCGTTCCAATAGCATACTTAATCTCGCTCATGCTCCCAAGCGATATGCTCTTTGAGGATTTTCAGGAGCTCTGGACAGGCCTCGAGGAGGCAGCGCGCCTCTATGGTGGGAGGATTATCGGAGGCGACCTGAGCTCGGGAAGGGAGATAATCATAGACGTCATATGCTTGGGCGCAGCAGATCGAACGATCTCGAGGATCGGGGCTAGACCAGGAGACATACTGGCGGTTACTGGAGAGTTCGGCTTGCATGCAGCAGGTCTCTACGCGCTTCTCAGCGGGAGGAGGGGAGACCCGCTCTCAGAAAAGTTGATCGAATACTTCTCTAGGCCTATTGCTAGGGTCAAGGAAGGCGTAGAGCTCGCGAGGATAGGCGCCGCATCCTCCTCGATAGATTCCAGCGATGGTCTTGCGAGATCATTGCATGAGCTTAGCAGGTTGAATGATGTTGGCTTCATAATTGATGAACCGCCCGTGAGCCGGGAGGCCGAGGAATACGCAGAAAAGTATGGCCTAGATTTATTTGATCTGGTGTTCTATGGCGGCGAGGAGTATGAGCTCATCGTGACGATAAAGCCCCCACTACTCGACGTGGCGCGTGAAGCCGTTGAGAAGGCTGGGGGAAGGCTGATAATCGTAGGAAGAGCATCAGAGGATAAAGTGATAAAGGTTAGATGGAGAGGCGAGTGGCGGATCCTCGAGGATAAGGGATATCAACATTTCGTCACGAAGTTATAATAATAGAGTATGGCGGTGATAGTCTTCGCATCTCTTATTTCGTTTCTCTTGATCGCCTCTAAGGCTTCCTCGATGCTGAGCTCTACGACCGATAAGTCCTCGTCTATCTCGAGGCTCTGAGAGCCCTTCCTCAGCCCCCTAGCTAAGTAGATGTAAAGCCTTTCGCTGCTATAGCCAGGACATGGATATATTGTGAGCAGGTGGATGAACTCGTCGGCAATATAGCCTGTCTCCTCCTCGAGCTCTCTCCTAGCGCAGACCTCGGGATCCTCGCCGGGCTTAAGAGTTCCAGCTGGAATCTCGAGAATATAATCGCCAACTGGGTGTCTATATTGCCTGACTAATACAATCTTCCCATCAGGTGTTACGGGGACTATGGCCGAGGCGCCGCTATGCTCCACGACCTCGCGATAAAACCTCTTACCTGATGGCAGCTCAACAAGCTCTCTCCTCAGAGAGATCGCCCTACCCTGATAAACCTGCTCGCTCGCGACAATTCTCGCCTGCATCTCCTAAAGCCCTAATAGAAGTAACCTCATTCCTTTAATAATTTAAGAGATGGCGCCCGCGCCAAACCTAAGCCAAAGGGGGTCTTTAGGCTGCTTAAGATCTCTCCTTATATTCTCCTTGTATGAGGAGTTTATGTGAAATGGTATGAGCTCTGATTCTCATCGAGATGTCTATGAATCCCTCATGGAAGCTTGGAGGATTGAAAGGGGTGAGGAGGGGCCTGCCAAGCTCCCCGAGGAGCTCTTAGAGGATATTCGGAAGTATATTGGGGGTCTCAAGCATCAGCTTAGGGTCTCCGATAGAGGGACGCTTACATCGGAGCTGAGAGAGGTTTTTCTTGAGGCGGTTATGAGGATTGTGCAGGAGCTTTTCGAGCTAAGGTTGAGGAAGCTTGTCGAGGCGGCGGTCGAGAAGAAGCCCCTCGAGAACCTCATTGGATTTGAGCGCCGAATCTATCCAAGGCTCGTATCACTTATCAAGGAGTATAGGGATTGCATCGGGGAGCTTATCGAGGCTGTTGCCTACCAGAACTGGGAGAGGATACCATCGAGATATGAGCTTGTATGCTTCCTAAAGGACGTGCCGGAGTTCATTGGAATAGACTTGGAATCGTATGGACCATTTAAGGCCGGGGATATTGCCGCGCTACCATCCGAGAATGCTAGAAACTTAGAGCTAGCCGGAGTTGTGAGGGTAATAAAGGTACTTCAGCCTAGAGCCGGGAAGGACTGACTTCCTCTCCTGTTCAGCTGATGTTACTCAGCATGATGATCTTGGGGTTTGAGTAGACCTCCTCGCCTTGAATTGATAATAGTATCGCACCGACGATGACATGTCTGATAGTCCCCTTGTATGGTGTTAGGATCCTGATGTAGCCCTCTCTAGTGTTAAAGTCTATGAGCAGCCCTATGCCCACGAAGACCTCATCAGGATTCTTTAGATAGCTTAGCACGCCGACCCCATTCTTGGCTAGCTCGTTTAAAGCCTTCTCAGCATCCTGTTCAATGGGCTCGAAGGACTCCTCAGCATAGCCTTGGATAATTGCCTCAATATGCCTCTTCACATTTCTCAGATCCGTCCCATCAGTTATAGTGCTGAGATTTATCCAACTTATGGGAATCCTCCTAACAACAGACTTTCTTAGGAATCTCTCGTAAGATAGCTCGCGGAGTTTGCGCCGAGCAGATTGATCCCTCCTTCTAACCTCTCGGGGTGGCGGGAGCGCCTCATATGCTGTGCTGAGCCTCTCGCATTCCTCTCGAATCTCATCCGGGATCTCTCCTATCGAGGCGAGATAATCGGGCTTGAGGATTCTTATCAGCTCCTTCTTATGTTCTATCGCCTTATCGCCTGAAATCCATCCATCCAGATCTATTGACGTGGCCACGCCTCCATATTTCTTTGCGAGTTTCCCGACCAGCTTCCCAACAGCTTTGAGATGCGCCTCGGCTATGGGGGTTGGAGACGTGTATCCGACAACTTCACCACCCTCCATCCTATGATAGGAGATGTCGAAAGTCGGCGCCCTTAGAGAGACGTAGCCTATTGTCGTTGGCGGGCAGATGCTTGACTGGCCGAGATCTAAGTCAACGTATACGGCTAGCTTCAGCCTCTTGATCATGCTGTTGAGAATGAGGGTTGCCAACGTGGTCTTACCAGAGTCAACGCCGCCGTAGACGCAGACCTTGCTCGGCTTCTCTGACGCCTTCTCGGCTAAAGCCTTCCACTCCTCCGGAATCATATCGCCCTCGATGATATCATAGCCGCCACTCTCGCCATAAGCGATATCCGCCACGAAGTCCCTCTCCGCGTATATGGGTCTAGATCTCCAGCTTTTCACGATCAGCCTGCTTCTAGGATTCAAAGGGCAGCCGAGCACAGATGCCCTGCCCTCAACTAGGAGCGCTGAGGCCGGACCATAGAGCATCAGCGTATCACCTTTCTTCACCTTAACCACGGGCATGATGAATCACCTACCCTAGGCCGAGAACACTCTTGAGGGAAAGCATTAAAGCTGAGTATTCATCCTTGCTCATGCCCCTTATCTTGGGGAGGATGCCCCTACTCGTAAAAGACTCATCGCAGACCACTATCGTCGCCCCAACGCCGCTAATAGCCTCCTCAAGACTCTTCATAAGGGATTTTACAGCGCTCATGTTTGTAGCCGCCCCCAGAACCACATATCTTCTTCCCGCATCCCGATGCCTATGCAGGAAGCGTTTTACATCATTTACAAGCTCATCGGGGGAGCCATATTTCCTAGTCTTCAAGACAAAGTTATCTAGGAGGAATGCGGCACCAGGGCTTTTACCTGGATCGATGGCGACTACCGCCATTCTCCTGCCAAGCCTGCCCATGGAGAGCTCCAGCGCCCGTTCTAAGCACTCATCCAATGACTTAAAATCCTCGCAGTAAACAACTCTCCTGTCATCAAGGTGTACCTCCTCGTTTCTTGACGCTATAATTACGTCCACGTCGAGGGGGAGGCTTTCGGCGTCTATAGAATGCACTAGCTCAACACCATATTCCCGAGAGATTTCCCTAAGTCTTGCTGCCAGCTTCATATCCAAGGTTACCAGCCCGATCCTCACCCGCCCCCTCATATAGCCTTCTTCCTCACCTAGGCTTTCCACGAAGCTCGGGTCTAATATTTATTTAGTCATTCTACATGATGGATAACCGGATATTGATGGCATTATACTTGATTAGAGGTGGGGTGACGTGGGTCGTAAGAGGAGGAAGATTATAAAGAAGGTGGTTAAGCCGTTTCCTAAACTCTTCATGTGCCCTATCTGTAATGAGGTAAGTGTGGCGGTTTATCATGAAGAGGGGTCTGATGTTGCTAGGGTCGCCTGCGGGAACTGTGGAGCCAGCGCCGAGGTTAGATGGCTTCCAGCATACATGCCCGTGGATGCTTATGCGGAGTTCTATGATATAGTGACTGGTGCTAGGAAGCCGGTTGAGCGGACAGCATCGCAGGTGGCTGGGACTGAGGGAGTTCCTGAGGCTGGCGAGCTTAACGAGTTATCCGGCACACAGGATCAGGGTGAGGCTTATGAGACATCTCAAGATAGGGAGAATTGAACAGTATCTGCTCAGCAAGCTGGAGGCTGGAGAGAAGATCCATCTTCTTCTCATAGACCCGGAGGAGTCTTCCCCTGAGAACGCCTCTGTGATAGCGTCCAAGGCGGAGGAAGCGGGCTCCGATGGTATAATGGTTGGGGGGTCAACATTCTTCTCCCAATCCCAGATGGATGAGCTAGTTAAATCTATCAAGTCATCCGTCAGGATTCCCGTCATAATATTTCCAAACAATATCACGAGCATAAGCAGGTATGCTGACGCCATATGGTTTATGAGTCTCCTCAATAGCGTTGACCACTACTTTATCATAGGCGCGCAGTCGCAGGGAGCGGTGCTCGTCAGCCAATATGGGCTCGAGGCCATACCCATGGGCTATCTCGTTTTCGGCGGTGATACGGCTGTTGCGGCAATGGGGAGGGCGCTTCCACTACCCTTTAACCGGGGGGAGGTCGCGGCGTGCTACGCCCTCGCGGCGCAATATCTCGGGATGAGATTTGTCTACCTCGAGGCGGGCTCGGGCGCCCAGAGGCCAATACCACCCCAGACGATCAAGGCTGTTAGAAGGGCAGTCACAATCCCCATTATCGTGGGCGGGGGGATCAGGAGGCCCGAGGACGCTGTCGAGGCGCTTAAAGCTGGGGCGGATATAATTGTTACCGGGACGATCGCTGAGGAGAGCTTCGAGCGCTGCAGGGAGATCATTCGGGCCGTAAAGGGCTTCAAGCCCTAGCAGCTCATCATCCTTGCCCCTAAAACTTAAAGACGCGGCCGATGATAATTTTCCGCGTGATAGATCAACGTTTATCTAAGCTCGCGAGGTTGGTAACCGAATACAGTGTCTCGGTTAAGGAGGGTGATGAGGTTCTAATCAGGGCCGAGGTCGAGGCATTGCCACTAGTCAGGGAGCTCGTGAAGCTTGTGGTCTCCAAGGGAGCCTATCCCCATATCATGCTGGGTGACAGCCAGATAGATGAGATCTTTTACAGGTATGCGAGCAGCTCAGTTCTGAGGCACCTCTCGCCGATAGAGAAGTTCATCCAAGAGAGGATTGATGTCTCAATCTCAATAGTTTCCAACAGTCATACAAAGCCCCTTGTGGGCGTTGATCCTGAACGAATAAGGGTTAGGAGGGCGGCGAGAGCCGAGCTGACCGAGATATTTATGCGGAGACAGGCAACAGGCGAGCTCCGCTGGAATGTCACTATATACCCGACGAATGCCCTTGCCCAAGAGGCCGGCATGGGCCCTGTCGAGTATGAGGACTTCATCTTCAGCGCCTGCATGGTTGATCGGGATGACCCGATCGGGGAGTGGAGGAAGAAGGCCGAGGAGCAGGAGAAAATAGTTAACCTGCTTAGCAGGATTGATGAGTTGAGGATCGTTTCGGAGGACACTGATCTCCTGATCAAGGTAGGTGGGAGGAGGTGGCTGAATGATGATGGCCGGCATAATATGCCGGCTGGCGAGGTTTTCACAGCGCCCATAGAGGATGGTGTCGAGGGCTGCGTAACCTTCAGCTTCCCCGCCGTATGGGGAGGCTTCGAGGTCGAGGGAGTTAGGCTCGAGTTCAGGAAAGGAATAGTCGTGAACGCGTCCGCCGAGAAGGGGATGGATAAGCTAAGGAAAATACTGGAAACTGATGAGGGGTCGAAGAGGCTGGGTGAGGTCGCCTTCGGCCTAAACTATAACATCACGAGGCCCACGAAGCAGATACTGCTTGATGAGAAGATTGGTGGGACGATGCATATGGCCCTTGGGGCGGCTTACCCCGATACCGGCGGAACCAACAAGTCCTCGATACATTGGGATCTAATCCTCGACCTCAGAAGAGGCAGGGTCTACGGCGATAATGAGCTGATATATGAGGATGGCAGGTTCCTCGCCTAATCATTCATTAAGCGCTTTGACCTGCCAGATAGCCGTGAAGGCCGGGCTGATGGAGCCCTTCGAGAGAGTCTCAACAGGCATCCCGAAGCTAGATCAGATGCTTGGCGGAGGCCTGCTCAAGGGCAAGACATACCTCGTAACTGGCGAGACGGGCGTCGGCAAGACAATCCTAAGCCTCCAGTTCCTCCTAGAAGGCCTGAAGAATGGCGAGAACTGCATCTACATCTCGCTTGATGAGAGGATTGAGGGAGTGCTGAGGGGCGCCCTCTCGCTCGGATGGAATCTTTGGGAATACATTGAGCAGGGCATCTTCCATCCATTCGAGCTAAGGCTCTATGCCGAAGATCTCAAGAGGTTTGGGAAAGAGAGCAGGGCATTCGTCGACGCGTTGGCGAGGATCGCCGCCGGCAGGCCTGTCAACAGGATAGTCTTGGACCCGATTTCGGCGCTCGCAGCGGGGGCGAGGGAGGAGCTTGTGATAAGGGAGTATCTCAGGGAGATAGTGAATATGATGGAGGAGAAATTTGGCGCCACCACAATGCTCACGTGCGACATACCGACGGGCTCGAATAAGCTTAGCAGGTTCGGGTTCGAGGAGTTCCTCGCATCCGGCGTCATAGTCTTGGGCGTCACGAGGTTTTATGGAAAGTTGTTGAAGACGATCTACGTGAGGAAGATGAGGTGGAGTAGGGCTGACTCCGCGATATACACTTTCGAGATCAGGCCGGGTGAGGGTATAGTGATACTGGAACCCCTCTCGGAAGTCATGGACAGCAGCATGCTGAGCAATCTTTGACCTCCTCCCCATTTGGTGTGGGGAGGTTTGGGCTACATTCCTCCCTTTTGGGAGGTTTAGCCCTTGGCCGGGTCTCCGGCCATTACCCCCTCCCCTTTTCGGGGCTCGAGGGTTATTTGCACCCTCAGTTATCTGCGTCTTCAGTATGTTATAGGCTGCGGCGATGTCGGCGTTGTATATTCTGTTCAGCTGCGTACACCTGAACAATCCTCGGTATACTCTTGTGCCGCATCCATCGCCATGTATCGGACACTTCGACGAGGTGCTTCTCTCGTCCACGTAGACGACGCTGATGCCGTGTTCTTCGGCGACTTCAGCTATATGCCTCAGCAGATACCCATAGGACCATATATGGACGTTATCAAAGTTTCCATTCTCCTGCGCGATATACCTTGGGTAGCCAACTTTAATCATGGAGACGCCGACGTCGTAAAGCCATTCTATGGCCTCCCTTACCTTAGTGTCTATGTAGTGTCTCACCTGCCTCCGCCACTTTGTATACATTTGCCGAAGCCTCTTTGACGTCTCCAGGCCATACTTGTTCAGCATTGATTGATATTCGGCGATCCTTCCCCTCCAATAATGTGAGATAGCTTTCAATGGCCTGCCATTGACGAGCTTCGTCAAGCCGTTCTCGACATATATTGCCATTAAATTGTTGATCCCAACGTCTATGCCAGCAGTCAGATCGCCCCTCGGTTGCAATGGCACCCTCCTCCACTCGCCCCTCACCATCTTCTCGTAGACCTTCGAGAAAGCAATGTGGGCATACCACCTCTTTCTATCATCGTCATAGCGTATCATGAGCTCTCCGCGCTCACCCCTCAGATATATTGTTCCCTTGAACTTCACCTCTATCCATCCAATCGCGCCAAGGCACTTGATAATGATCCTATC
>Ga0080004_1131360_pt1 | contig 12252 bp, 12 predicted proteins | sample WasSprMetagenome_FD_69207 | JGI IMG/M metagenome (GOLD analysis project Ga0080004, IMG submission 69207) | Sulfidic aquatic microbial communities from Washburn Spring, Yellowstone National Park, USA - WS (SPADES assembly) (version 2) | ecosystem: Environmental > Aquatic > Thermal springs > Hot... | reverse complement strand
ATGAGGTCGTCAGATGTGAACGGTGGAAGAGGCGACTGTAAATCCCAGCTTTCCAAAGCTAAGTAGAAGTTTATGACCGTGTATATTTCCTCGATTATCTTAGGTTCAGCCCATTTCATGCGGTCAAGTATAAACCGTCTCGTCCCGTCAGTCAAATTCTTAGTCCAGTAAGAGCCTATCTCATAGTCTTCAGCTCGAGGGCAATCTGGGTAGTATTCTGGTAGGATATCCTCTCCCTGTGAAAGGTCTAAATACCATAATCCGCAGTGGCTTCCAGCATATCGCTCCACATCAAGCATAAGCTCAACCTGACAGTTGTTGCATTTTCTAACGTGGCGGACAACCCTAAGCTCGCTATGGAGTCCCTCAAGCCTCTCCAGAGTTTCTTGAATCATTTCATCACGCCACTTTCGAACCTCAACCCTCCAGATAAGAGCATTTAAATATGGCGACTCAGGAGGCTTCTCAACAGGCTTAACAGCTTCAACCTTAGCGTTTATCCTCTCAAGCAAAGCCGTAAGATGCTCAGACATAAACACCCCAGAAAATAGAAAAAGGGGAATTTAGATTGGGAATTCAATTTGAGCATTTATTCCGCTTACGCTTAACACTTGCAGAGCCATCAAAACCTCATTATAAACGTGTCCCTCATAGACAAGCACCGTGCTACATTCATGACTGACTCTGTATATGCGTGGCTGGCTGAAACGCATTAAAGCCTTTTCAGCCATCTTCCAAGTTTCAACATAGCCTTTACCCTCACAGTTTCGGCAAGTCCTCAAAGAACCATCATTGAAAACGTAGCCCTCTCCACGACAGACATTGCACTTATTTTTAGGCTTTCCCTTAAGGCGAATACCAAACAAGAGAACACCCCAAAAAGAAAGATGAGGTTTAATCCAGCGGTGTAATTTCCTTAACTATGCTTTCGTTGAAAATTCGTGTCCCATTCCTTGTTTCAACCTGCAAGAAAGGGCGAACATAGCTTTTAACCTCTCCGAAAATCTCCACTTCCCTGCCGAACAACACGACAACAAGCCTTGCCTTTTTTAGCCTAGCCAAAATGGAGTTTCCCAAACAGACACCCCGTAAAGTCAATGTGAAACCCTAAAACTCCTCCCCTGAATTTCCTACCACACGGTCGCCCAATGTGGCTGGGTGCATCCAGCCTACCCAAAAATGGGAGGATGCAATAAGTTTTTTGAGGGGTGGTTACCGCATCCATACGGCTGGACATAATCAGGGTTCTCTTTTGTCTATTAATCACCCTAAATTCTCGGATAAGCTTCCCCGCCAATTGCAATCCGAGAACGGGCAACATAGCCTCTCGGCTTTTACGCCTAAAGGCGGATGCCCTTTCTAAGCGGTTTACTCCTGAAACGCCTCACTGGGATGACGCACAGCCCCTTTAACTGTGCATGGCGGTCAACATTTCAAGAGTCCTTAAAAATCATTGTTTAAGGGTTTCCCTTAGTGGTTTATCTCCAGCCCAGCTTACGCTAACCAAACGTTCAGGGAGAAAGGATTTAAAAAATAATAAGCCCTTTTTAGCTTGTTATGACAAGAGTAAGCGGGCTTTTAGAGAACCAACTGCCAACTATATAGCCCAACGTTTTTCGCTCAAACGGGTGGGGGATTTCCACCCCGCCGATGGGTTTCCCAATCGGCTTTAGGGTAGAAAAATGTGGGAAATTGGCGGATAGGCTTTAGAGCCTATCACCTGCGTTTTTTGGTTTCCACAGCCTTTTTTATCCAGTCGGATAGGCTGAAAGCAGGCTGAACGGTTACACCCAGCTCTTTAAGGCTGTCTGGAACAGCCACGTTATCAATGTATTTAATGCCTTTTCTTAATGGGCTTATTTTAGCCATGTGGGGTTTTCTGGCTTCTTTAAGGGCTTCGCCTGTCTTATGGGCTTCCTCAAGGGCTTTCTTATAGCCCTCAAAATCCCCGTTCTGAATGAAAGTTTCAAGGTTCTGGCGTAGATACTTGCGTGCCTCGTTAGAGGCTTTTCGCTGTTCCACTGTGGCGTCTTTCATTTCAGCGTTAAGGGCTGAAACGCCCAATGCGTAGCCTGTCCTCTCTGCGACTAAATCCCTGAAACCACGCAGTAGAGTAAGCTCTTGCTCAACTTCTGCGGGAATAACAAGAGCTGTGGCTTCAGCCTGCACACTCTCGGCTTTACCTTTTGGCATAAAAACACCTTTTAGGCTATTTCTGGAGGCTAACCCGAAAGGCTACTGACGTTAGGCTTATTGTGGTGGCAAATCTCCCCGCTACGCACTCCAAACAAAATGGGAAATTTAAAGGCGTTTAGGGTTTGTTCTTATGGCTTTCCAAAACGCTGGGCTTTTAGAAGCTACATTAATATCTCTATACTGCTCATGTGTAACCCGCAGAATAACCCAATTGCAAAAATCGAAATCCTCGCTGTCATAAACTTTATGGCTATCGCTGTCATGCCACTTCATAAGCAACCGCAGAAACCTTTTAGTGTTCGCCCATAGAACATGGTTACAGCTACGGCATTTAGCAACAAAAGGCATAAGCCACACCTTAAAGTTTTGGGCGTAGCGGTTTAGAGTGCCAATAGTAAGCCAAATTTCACGGGCTTTATTATGCTTCAAGCGGTTTAGAATAGCCCGACTTATGCACACCCATTATATGTTGGGTGTCCTGTGCGTGGCGTCTATATCGGGTTTCACGCACACCCCCATAACCGAAACCGCTTAACCCACTCGGTTATGAGTGCATCAAGCCACCACCTAAACCGTGCTTAACCGTGTGTTTGACGCATCACACGGATTAAGGCGGTTTGAGATTTTGGATTTTCATGTGCCACAAAATTAAATATCCCAAACAAGTATTTAAGTTTTTCTAATTTTTTCTTTTTTTAAAAAGATTTAAACATTTTGTAATAAAAAGTTAAACAAACTACGTGTTTGTTTACATTATCGTTATAATGTAAAAATTTTTAAAAACTTTTTTAATTTTAAAAATTTTCCAGAGGGCTGGAATGCCAATCCAAAAACACCATAGAAAAATGAAGGGGTTAGAAGAGGTCTAAGTCTTTGTCGTGTTTTTCGAGCCATTCTTCAAGTGCCTTGAGCGTAAGCCTTGTTTTGATTGCATACGGCATTCTGCCCTGCCTGTTGGCGACTGCCAGGATGTACTTGTCCATTCTCTCCTGGAGCTCCGGTGTGAGCTTCACCGTGAGCCAGGATCTGTCTCCAGCTTTAGGCATACCAATACCACAAATATAGGTAATGGTACCCTAGTATTTAAGGCTTACGGCAAAAGGTAGCGAGAAAGCTCCCAATTATATACGATGCAACCCCACTTATGATTTCTGCCTAAAAATGGCTCCCTTTTCACTGGAGGAAGACGCTACCCTTAATGCCTTTAACATCTCCATCACTCCTTTTTTGTCCCAGGGGCGGGCCTCATTAATCTCTTTGATAATCATCCGCTTGGCTTCTTCAAGGTTGCGGAGCTCCATTGTTTCGCTTTCTTTTTTCCGTCGCAGGTCATCAACTTCTTTACTAAGCCTTTCGATTTCTTCTTTGAGGCTTTCCTGTTTTTGTCGCTCCTCATTAACCTCTTTTATAAATTCGGTCACACTCTTAGATTCTTTCCTGGCACTATCGAAAAGTTCAATAAGACCATATATGTCATCCTGAGTGAATTTTGTGACGTCGCAGAGCCATAGGGTCGTCACATAGTTAGGGATCTCGCTGGGTGACCATCCGCCGTCGATCAGTGCTTGCAGGAAACTTGCCAGCGTATTAAGTTGGTTGGGAGTGAAGGGGACGCCCGCCTGCTTAAAAAGCCGGTAGTTGTCCACGAGCTCTTTTACATCAACCCCTGTTTCTTCGATTTCTCTTGCGAGTTCAATGGCTTTCGCTATTTCCGCCACGCTTTGCAGTCCATGTTTAAGTCTCAAATCCGCATCTATATCTAGTAAAGTGTCAACAATTTTATGGATTGACGTACGCTTTTCAAGGTGCAAAAGCCCATAGAGCCGCTCGACCTGCTTCCCAGTTAGCTGAAACCCAAGAGGAGCCGAACCCTCAGCCCTTGCAGGTTTTTCCTCTATAGGGGGGCTAGCAACCTTTTCAACACGCCAGATCTTTCTCGCATGTTCAACTCTTTCAGGGACAGGTATCCCCGCCTTCTGGCAGATCTCCCTTTGGCCGCTTGAAAAGGCACTATAGAGTTTCCTTCTATTAAGTCCGGTTTCCTTGCAGACAAGAGCAATAGGCGGGCCTACACCATAAATCTTATAGTATCCCTGGACGAAGGAAACAACCTTACTTCTAATTTCTTCCGCGTTCATTCAATCTTAATTGGGAATGCCTCCTTATGTTCGTTTCGTTCTCGCTTGTTCTCATGTCCTTTTGACGAAAAAGGCTTATTTCCACGTTCTCACGTTCTAGCTTCCTAGTATTCCCCTATCGCTCCTATTCCTTCTATGATAGATAAAGGCTCTTCCCAACATCATATTAGAACCCTATCGGCCTTTGGAAATTCCCCTAGGGAAAACGGTGCCCGCACCGATGAAGGGCGCAGTCTCGCATGGCCTGCACCCCTAGGACCCCCGCCATGCTCACCTCTTATTTTAGGGCGGTCCAAGAAAGCGGATATACGTTTCACCTATTGCAATACCTTAGCAGTCATTAGCCTTATTGTAACTGAACCAAATGGACTAGTCTTGTCTACATAGGGGAGGGAAAGGGAAAAATGCGGCTGGTCTTTGAGAATTACCTTACATACGATGAAGATGAGCAGTGGTTCCCTTTTGATAGCTCACTTGCCACGATGCATCCGACGCCGAAAAGGATGGGGGAAAGCCCCCCAACGATTGAGAGGAGAAAGTCCTGAGGACATACGTCTATGATTGTACCTACGACAAGACTAGAAAAACTGCCAATACATCCCCAAATTAGTGCTCCTCTGGAAGGACAATCCTTATCTGTGTAGGCTCCTCCTGCAGCCCCAAGAGCCGAACCGATAGGTGTTAGGATCAGAGTTGTCGTCCTCCTTTTGAATTCAGACTTAAGTTCTTCAAGGAAGCTGTTGAACTCCACCTGTTCGGGAGGATCCAGAACAATTGTTTGCGGCAACAGCCTCAACATGTGAGCATCTGGATCGTCAACGATCTCCGCGAGGTTGCCGTACATGCTCACGATCATAATGGCGTAAACCTGTTTCTTGAAGGAGTAATAGTTGCCATAGCCCAAAAGTTTTTGAAAAGCCTTTATCGTTTTAGGTTCACTGTTCCACTTCATTGCGGGGTTGCTTCGGTACAAGTCGCAGAGAAGCTTTGCCAGGCTTTTAACAGACTGCACGTAGGTGCCGAGTTTTTTACATATATACTTCAGCATTTGCATTTTTCTAACCTATTTTTGACACTTTTATGTAAAGTTGGAAGCTTCTTCAACCAGCTGGTGCGACTTTAACCATTAACCCCTTGGTGAAAATCGCACAATCACAAGAATTAATTTGCTTCAATACTTAAATTTTACTGAAAAATAGTGAAGGAATATGAATGAAAATTGAACTCAGGGCAAACCAACAAGGTCAGATATACCTTCCAAAACTTCTGCGCGACCAGTGGGGCAATGAATACGTCCTAATCCCTAACGCTCAAGGGGGTTACATCTACCCCAAGGGTGTGGGGGCAAAGGACGCGTTGAGGTCCCTCGAAGTAGTTAGGCAGGATCTGGCGTATAGGGCTGAGCTAGAAGAAAGGAAGATGAAAGAGACACTCGCGAAACCAGCTCTCTCAAACTTCGTGGATGGTAAATCTGGTTCAGAAACGAAAGTATGTGAATAGCTTGAGTATAAATCCAAAATAAGGATTAATGAGCGCGATTCCAACAATGGAAGAAGCTAAGGTTTGTTTGAGTTGTGGCGCGTCAATTCCAGCAGACGCTGAAAAGTCCACTTTGGAGGGGTATATTATTAGGGGCTATGTGCAGCCCATCACGCCAGCAAGCGGAAAACCTTCTGGTGGCCTTGTGGAGAGAAGGATTAGTTTTACTACTAGGCCCAAGACTCGTAGGCATAAGAAACACACTGTCAGCCTGGACCGGGCTAGAAGGTTCATGTTTCATTTGTGGTGTAAGGGCTTAAAAGAATGTAGCTATGAGACTTTAGAGTACGAGTTTGTCCAATGTTTCGGAACCAATGAACCACGGGTTTTAGCGCGATATCTAGGTAAACCTAAACGTAAAGTCTACTATAGCGGATCTTCAGTTGTTAGGATAAACAGGTTGAATGGAAAAATCGCGCATTTTGAATACCAGAATGAACGAACTATTCAACATAAGAAGGGGTTGCTTGAAATTTTAGGTTATATTTCTCAAGAAGAGAAGGGGAGATATAGGCTTCATCACGAAATGTTTGGCTACAGCTATCAGCAAGTCTCCATAGATAAAATGTGTGTGTGCCCCATAGAGGCTACAGAGAGCAAGCAGCAACACGCTTTAAGAGAGGGGATGGATAGAGTAGAAAAGAAAGAAGAAGTTATAGATCACACACACATTTTGCGACATAATAAGTATGCCATAAAACATACTTGTTACGCCTCAGCTTCTGAAGAAAATGCAATCTTAAACGCTAAACCATGTGAGGAGCCTGATAGGGCTAAGGTTCAATGGAGAGTTAGATAACCATGATTGAAGTAAAATATGAGTTTCAATTGCGGGAGTTGTTCTTTAAACACATCGAAAAATTAGATTTCAGAGTTGCTGAAAGCAGGAGTCGCTTGCCAGACTACATTCTTGAAGGAGATGGGGAGGTTGACTGAAGAAGACTTAGCCCTAGAAGTGTTGCTTGAGTTCTTCAACGGTGTGGAAGCTGGAATGGCAGCGGCAAAGCAGAGGCTAAAGGAAAGGAAGGGGCTCACGGAGAAAACAGCAAGCGGGAATCCAGCCAATATTAAATGGGATAAGGCTGAAGGGTTTAAAGGGAATTATGAACGTAGCGAAGATGTCAATAATCCAGAGTTCAAGGCAATGTTGAAGGATTTGGCTTCTCACAACGGCAGGCTAATGCGTGAAGGCTACTTCTATTGGACTTTCAAGAACGGTTCAACTGTAGGAAGGAAAAGGAGAGAGGCAAAAGGCTAATGCTTTGCTGTCTTGAGTGCGGTTTAACGCTTCTCTATAAAGGCTGTTCATCCAAGCCGTGCAAGCCAAAAACTGCAAAGGGTTTAAGCATGGCTGAGGGGGGAAGGCTGGCTTCCGCAAAAGCACTTCAGCGAAAAGCCGGTTTCAAAAGCAGCGGGAAGTCGGGCTTCGGTCAAGAGCCTGCCGGCATCAGCCCCCTACACAAGAGGGCATAATCATGAAAGAGGGAATGGAAGTTCAGCTTAGGGATGTCATTCGTCTTGGGACAAGGCGGGGACTCGACTTTGTAGTTGTCGATGAGCTGAGGAAGAGGACCGGCGTGAACCCTTCGGAGGTTTTGAAGTTCGCGTTGGTTGAATTATTGTGCAACGCATTGGACAAGGGAGACGCATCCGAGATCAATGTTGACTTGCAGGCTGAAGGGCAGTTTTACAGGCTTATGGTCAGCGACAACGGCAGCAAAAAACTGACGGCGGACGAGTTGCGGTTGATACTTGACTTTGAAAGCAAGGCTAGTTCCAAAAGGGGCTTCCACACGGTTTCGAGGGGCTACCTTGGAAATGCCCTTAAATGTGTTTTTGGCTATTCTTACGCGCTTGCAGAGGCAAACGGGCTTAATCCGCCTGAGATCCTTGTTGAAAGTGGAAACTACGCCTACAGGATTGTCTTGAAGCCTGACAAGATGCAAGAAGTCATTGACTCTGAGGTTTCAGCCGCAGGAAGGGAGGACGACGGACTTACAATATTCACTGTTAAATTTCCTAAATTTGACCTGCAAAACAGTGCTTCCAGCCCATCCGTCTTGAAGGATTTGATCTTCGCCACAAGCATGGTTAATCCAACGCGTAAAATCACCTACAACATTTTCGGAGAAAGAGGATCGCTTGGTTCAGCGGGGGGCGATAAACCAGTTAGGAGGGAAACATCGGTTCTGTGGTACACGAGCAGGCAGTTTTTAGCCCTATACAAGGAGTTCGTTAAAGCCGTGCCGGAAGCAAAGCTTAAGGATTTCATACCGCTCTTCAGGGGCTTCACATCAAAGAAGCTCATCTGGGAAATTCTGCAGGAGTTAACAGCCGTGAATCATGATTCCCAGACAAATGAAAATGTGCAGTTTTTACCAGCCACGCCAATTGGGCAGCTGTCTGAAAACGCAGTGTTAACCCTTTTCAAAATTATGAAGGTAAGATGTAAGCGCATAGGCAGGAGAAGCGTCAAGTCCGGTCTAGGCTTTGTGGGGGAGGAAGCATTTGAGAGGTTGCGTGAACGGAGCGGCTGGCAGAGGCTTAGGTACGTTGCTATGCCAGCGGTTCGAGTGGAGTGTCCAGAATACTATCATCATGGCGGAAAATGTGAAAACCCAGACCACGTTGAGTTTCCATATTTGATTGAGCTTGCGGTTTTCGACAGGGGCAACGACAAAGATGGGCTTAAGGTATACCAGTGCGTCAACTTCATGGCTTCAATGGAAGACATATTCGCAAGAATATTTGACGTTTCGTACAGACTTGGAATTGTTGGAATAAGAGAGGAGACGCCCATCACGGTTGTTGTCCACCTAGTCTGTCCAGTGTTGCGTTGGCTAAATTACGGCAAAAGCAGCCTTGACGAGGTCGCGGACGCAGCGGCATACGCCTCCGGCGACAGCATAAGGGACTTAATGGAGAAGGCTTTCAACAAGGTTCTTCCCATACCGAAGACTCCAAGGGTTTATCCTCCTCCTCCACCTAGGCCTGTTTCATGGGTTCCACATGGGAGGCTTGGAGACCCGAAATATGAAATGAGGCTTAAGGACTTTGCAAGCGAGATTCTCGCAGTAGACGCCCAAGTGACGAAACGCGCCAAGTTTTCGTCGAGGGGCTGGTGCTACATTCTCGAGGGCCTAGGGAAAATCCATAAAGGAGAGTTTGACGCTTGCGAGAAGGCCGTAAACGACTGCAGGAAAATCGGGCTCCTCCCAATAGACTTTGTTGCAGAGGACCAGGACGTAACTAGGCGTTTCATGGGCATACATGTAGCCTCAGACCCAAGCGTCCTCCTAAAACAGGTAAACGATGAGGTTGAACAGATGCTTAAAAGCCTTCCATCCTACACGACGGACTACTGGATAGGCGAAAAATACTATTTGATGATGTGCGTTGAAAAGGTAGATATCCTAAACCTCTTCAAGCCCATATGCGACGAATACCACGTTCCCATAGCTAACTCGAAGGGATGGTATCCCATCCACCTAAGGTATTACATAGCGAAGCTAAGCATGGAAGCCGAAAGAAGGGGGTTAAAGCCTGTCCTCCTCCTCTTCTACGACCACGACATCGCAGGCCTCAAGATCACAAAAACCTTCCGCAAGGGCATCCGCGACTTAAGCAGGGCAACCGGCTGGGACCCCTCAGAGCTCATAATTGAAAGGTTCGGCCTGAACAAAGAAGACATCGACATGTACAACCTCACATGGATTGACAACCTGAAGTCGAGCTCCGGCAGAAACCCTGACTGGGGAAGGCTGGATGTCCAAGAGTACGTCAAACAGTTCGGCGTTAGGAAGTGCGAGTCAAACGCCCTCCTAAAAAATGAGGAAACCTTGAAAGCTGGAGAGGAGATCTGCAGACGAGCCATAGAGAAGTACTACGGAAAAGACGCAAAAGAACGGTTCAAAGGCAAAGAGGAAATTTCAAAGCGGAAGCTGAAGCCAATAATCGAAGCGCCTGTCTGGAAAAGCTTCCAAGAAGCAATCAAAGAGCTAACAGAACGCTTGGCAACGCCTAAACCCAAAATTAAACTCCCAACACACGCTGCCGAAAAGGAGGTGGAAGTTGAGGTAGACAACAAATACTATGGCAGATGCCCCAGGTGCGGCGCATCCTTCGACTATACATCATCAGATGTTGGAAGGCTCTTAAGGTGCAGGTTCTGTAACCAACCCATAAAACTGAAATGGAAACTAGGAGCTGAACCCTAGTGAGTGACACGGGAAAGACTGACTGCGGACCTAAGCCGTCAAAAACTTTCAACGGGTCGCCCCGCAACCCATCCGCAGCCAGCCCCTATAGCGCCGGGAAGCCGAGGAGGTGCATAGGCTGAAGACCAGAATGGAACCCCTCGTTTACGTGCGCTATCGTGATCATATTCTCTATCATAAAGGAGACCCGCTATGCCTTAAGCCTCAAACGCGGGAATGTGTGGGTTGGCTTGTTTGTGAATGCGCGGACTACATTGTATTGGCATGGGATCGCGACGCTGGTCCTCCAACCTTGAAGGGTGGAGACCCTAAAGCGTCTGGGCTTGTCCTTTTGCGCTCAGACATTTTGGAGATGAAGACGATTGCTTAAACCTCTCTTTAACGGCCAGGTAAAGCTCAACATCTTTCTCAAGATCTTTAAAATGCCTAACTCTATGCAGAATCATGTCCAACGTTTCAGCCCTCTCCCCTTCATTAAGCCATTTTCTAAGAAGATTTCGTTCTCGAGCAGTAAATATGTAACTTCTCATGGAAACCCCACTTTAGTATCTGCCACAGATAGTATTAAATATAACGTATCTATTATAGATAATTGTCGAGTAGGCGCTTCAGAGGGCGAAGCGAAAAACTCGACCCTTAAAAAAGAAAAGGAAAGGAAAAACACATGGAAACAACTAACCACAACAAAGCCTGGCAAAAACGACTTCAGCCGACATCTAACCTGATAGTTACCTGCGAAGGAAAGACTGAAACGCCTTCACCATGCCCGCCTGACATTGAAAGATTCATTCATGAAGCCCTATCAAAACGTAAGCCAAGCCTCATACCCTTCGCTACCTTAAGCCGATCTGTAGCTGAAATGACCAAATACCTCAAGAGACACTGCAGCCAATCATACTCTACAGCCTACCTCTACATATGGTCAGTCCACCAATACTGCAGATGGTGCGGAGCAGACCCAGACCAGCTGATAAGCGAATGCTTATCAGAAGACGGCTTACCAAACCAGAAGGCATTAATGCTCGAGTCGAGAAGGCTGGATGACTACGTTGGCGTCCTGCAAAGTGAAGGATACAGCCCAGGCCACATAGCAAACTGTGTCAAAGCCGTTAAAACATTTTTCAGAATAAACGGGATAGGTCTAGAGCTGCCCTATAAACTGCACAAATACGTCGTGAGTAGAGATAGAGCTCCAACGCCTGAAGAGCTGGCTAGACTATTGGATATAGCTGACTTAAGGGCAAAGGTTATTGTCTCGATGCTCGCCCTAGGAGCCTTCAGAATAGGAACCCTATGCAAACTCCGCTATAGGCATGTCCGACAAGACCTAGAAAGAGGCGTAACACCAGTCCACATTCATGTAGACGCAGCCATAACCAAGGGGAAATACCACGACTACGACACTTTCATAGGCAAGGAAGCAGTGGAATACCTAAAAGCATACTTAGAATCACGAAGGAATGGTGGTTTACCAAACAAAATTCCGCCGGAAAAAATTCACGACGAGTCCCCACTGATAAGAGATGAACACTCCAAAGCTGTCAAGCCGCTAACACCATCCCAAGTCTACAACATACTGCACAGGCTCATGTCCCAGGTGGGACTTCTCGGAAGCAAGGTTGGAAGACGCTACGCAATAAGACCGCACAGCATAAGGAAATTCTTCCGCACGCAAATGGCAGCCCTAGGCGTCCAAACAGACTACATAGAATACATGATGGGTCACACAATAAGCACATATCACGACATACAGATGAAGAGCATAGAGTTCCTGCGAGGAGTATACGCCACCTCAGGGCTATGCATAAAGCCTAAGACTAAGCCCAGCAGAATAGAGATGCTTAAAGAAATGATTAGGGCTTTAGGATTGAACCCTGAAGAAATATTGACAAAAGAAGCATTAGCAATGCCGCACAGAACAGTGATAACGGCGGGCGAAGACGAAAACCAAATAGAAACATTACTGAAAGCATTAAAGCAAAGGCTTAAACAAGAACTAGCGGAAACACCTATGCCAACGCCTAAAACGGTATAAATTACAGCATGGGAATGGTAGCCCGGGGGAGATTCGAACTCCCGTCGGCGGGTCCAAAGCCCGCCATGCTTGTCCGCTACACCACCGGGCTTCGCACACGAGATTGTGCGTCAACTCTTAGATATGT
>Ga0080004_1131357_pt1 | contig 12253 bp, 13 predicted proteins | sample WasSprMetagenome_FD_69207 | JGI IMG/M metagenome (GOLD analysis project Ga0080004, IMG submission 69207) | Sulfidic aquatic microbial communities from Washburn Spring, Yellowstone National Park, USA - WS (SPADES assembly) (version 2) | ecosystem: Environmental > Aquatic > Thermal springs > Hot... | reverse complement strand
GACCGCCAAACTCAGGCAAAACGGTGACCCGCAACAAGCCGTTGTCCAAGATGACAGCAGTGAACTCCCGCTCGGTTAACTCGTCGGTAACATCGTCTTGCATCGGGTAGGGATAGACTCGCCTTGTGCTCGGTCGTTGTAACGGCGGGAATGGATCTTCGTTGAAGCGATACGCTGACAGCTTTACCTTTGCAATCTCTACCCTCACGACTTTTTTCCTTTGCTCCGACAAGTTGATGCTTAGCGTTTTCTTGCGGTGCGCTTGACCCTCTCAGCGACCCACTTCCCTGTGCCATCAACAGTGCCGATGATGCGGTCGCCTTCAACCACACCGTTGTATGTGTGTTTTCCATCCCTCTCAATTGTGAACTGGACACCTGCGCCCCAGACATAAAAATCGTTAATCGGCTCACGCTCACCATTAAGGAGCGAAGCGAAGTAACCGTTCTTGCTCTTTTCAATGACGATGGTGTTAGTCTTACCGTTGAGTGTCCATCGCCATGTGCCTTCAACGACGACGCTGTCTCTTTTTGCCACCCACTGTCGTGCCTGTGGTTGCCCAGAGATTGTCACCGTTCCAGTTATCGTGTCTCCATTAACACGCCCATCGTAAACAACCTTGACCTGCTTCTCACCGACCCGCCTTAACACTGCAAAGCTCAATCGTGTCCCCGTTAGCTTAGCTTCCGATATAGGTGTTTGAGTGCCACCTACGATAAGCGTTCCAGAGACCTTTTGGAACGCCTGATTCAACTTGAGCACAAATTGCTGTTCACCCTTCTGACCACCACTCCAACGCCATGTCCCTGCTACACCTGCTGGTATAGTCCAAAGGTAAACTGTGTGATAGTTGTCCACCGTTGCCTGCTCATCTGCTTCCCATTCACCCATGTCAAAGTCGTGCGACACCACCCTGCTACCTGGTTTCAACTCACGGAAGAGCTTTGGGCGAAGCCTTAAGTTGACGCTCGGAAGCAAGTAGAGCGTTACAACTGTTGCTTCGGTTATGTCCGCCTTGAAGAGGTCACCCTCAATGAATTGAACTTTCTCAGTGACACCTGCTTTCCTTGCGTTCTCATTGCTCTCGCGTATCCGCTGTGGATCGATGTCGACGCCCACACCTTTCTTTGCGCCGAAGTCTCTAACTGCTGCAATGACGATGCGCCCGTCACCACACCCTAAATCGTAGACGATATCGTTCTTCCCAACATCAGCCATCTGTAGCATCTTCTTAACTACCTCTGGTGGCGATGGAACGAAGGGCACATCCCTTCTCTGAGCACATACAACAGCGAACAAAGAACCAACGAACATGGAAACCATAACGCAATGTGCAAGCCACTTCCCTCGCATCCCATATCACCTCTCCCATGAGGTTTGTTGGTTATCATCAGCTGTCGGCTAATATGACACGCCAACGCCTTCGATGCTAATGCGGATCTTGATGGCGGATGCGCGTTGAGGGCGCTCCTAATGGGGTTCACATTTTCCTCAGCGCTTTCCACTCGGTGTATGCGTTTTGCATAAGGAGGTAGGCACGCCGTTGCTGTATCGCATCGCCCGTTTCAATGTAGAGCTTTGCGACCGCAATAGCTTGACTGAACAAGTCGTAGCACAACAACCTCCTATCGTGTGCTTGCTTCAACTGTTGAGGTGGCTCAAGCTCTCGTGCCATTGCCGCGATTCGTTCCGCATCCGAAGAGAGCCACGAAAGCTCCTCGTATGCATCCTCACGCGATATGAGACCTTTCCAAAAGTTCTCAAGCAACGAAGCCACCTGCCCGTAGACCTGTGCCCAGCGCGCATCAAGTATCTCACTCAAAAGCTCATACGGTATCTGACGCAACCACTCCCTCTTCGGCTCGTCCTTCATAACTTGCTTGAAAACACCATAAGCTTCATCAAGCTGTCTCATCTGCGTGAGCAGTTGCAAGCACATGCTGAGTGCTTTCAACGGTGGCTTATCTTGGTCTGCCTTGCTCAAGAAAGCCCGAAGCAACTCAACTGCGTTTTTCTTCGCGTTAGCGCCACCCATCTCCAGAACACATTGCGCTGCCTCAACGGCTATGTCTTCGTTATATTCAAGCTCAAGCGCCCTCTGGTAGTAGTGCTTTGCGATATTTTGCATCTCTGTAGCCATGCGCATACCTGCCACCTTTGCGATGCGAGACGCCCTTTGACGAGCCACACGCGCAGCGAGCAGGAAATGGTTGGCGTTATTCTGCGACAGGTTGAGCAACTCATTAACAGCTCCCCATGCGTCTTCAACCCTTCCAAGCTCATAGTTGAGCTTTGCGAGCCTATACCACGCCTCAACATTTTTTGCGTCAACCCTTGTTGCACGCTCATACTCAAGGAGCGCATCCGTGAAGCGCTTCATACGCTCATACACATCGCCAAGTTCGATGTAGATTGAGGGGACACCCGGGTTCGCCATCGCCAGCTTGCGAAGTATGCTTGCAGCCTCCTCAAGCTTGCCCGATTTCAAGAGCCCCTTTGCTTCGGCAATCAAACCAGCAAACTCATCTTCTCCAAGCACAGTTGGCTCTTCGTAATCGGATGAGAGCGCAATTAGAAGGGCTTTCAAGCGACGCAATACTGTGTTGATGAAGAGTTGCCCGTAGGGTATGCTCTCAACCTTCGGCTTGCGTTGTTTCGTCCCTTTGCCCTCCTCAATTGCTACGGCTTCCTCAGCCCTCGCCTTCTCAACATCAATCAACTCTGAAGACGCATCGCCAACCACTGGGACGATGGTGAGCTCAATTGCTGTTATGCGATTTATGGCTGGCTTCTTTGAAGCCTCAACGCTCGCAACACGCACCCACATCCCGACCTTCATGCCCAAGCACTTGAGCAGGGAACGAAAGTTGTTGAAAGCATGAGGCAGGGAAACCTCACGATGCGTTATCCTTCCCTCACGCAAAGCCAACTGTATCCCGGGGAGCGTCGGCGTGAACGAAACGACCTCACACTTAAGCTTCGCTTTGAGCACCTCCTTCAAAGATTCAACAAATGCGTCTTGAGCCTCACTATCCGCTGGCGCTGTGCGCGGTTGCAAGAGCAGTAAGGAAGTGGGTCTAAGAGCCTCCTTAACCTCACATAAGCCGAGCGAGGCGAAAGCTACGATGAAAGCAAGTGAGAGCCACTTGAAGCATGGTTTAACTGAGGTGGTGAGTAGCATGCCCAAACTCACCTTACTTGCACAACTCCAAACCCTGCTTGCATGCCCTTATAGCGATCTCTATCTCGGTTGGATCACCAACACCTTGCTTTAGTTGCCTTTGATAAGCTTCAATGGCTCGCCTGTATTCACGCGCTGCCTCCCTCAACCTGTTGCTTTGTCTATACGCGTCTGCGAGGTTTTGCCTTAACCTGCCTTCCCTCGCTATGTCCCTGTTCAGCTCAAGCGCTTGGAGGTAAAGCGAGATAGCTGAGTTAAGTTTGCCGGCGTAGTGCATCTCAATAGCCTGTCTCTCCAAATCGTCAACACTTAACTGCTGGCTTACTACAACCTGTTGTGGCTCTTGCCGTTTTTCCTCTTTTAGCGGTGGCTGTGTGCTCTCGCGCTGTGTATCCTCTTTCCGCTCCCCAACTCGCACGACTATTCTTCCGCCACCAACTTCGCCACCCTGCTGAGGCTGTTGCGGTTGTTGCACAAACTGCTGCGGTTGTGGCTGAGGCATCATTGGAGGGCGCACCGAATATAGCGGTTGATAGTAAAATGGTTGCGCAGGCTGTGGCATCACAAATCCCTGTGGCGGTTGTTGTGACTGCCATAGCTGTGGTTGCTGAGTTGATTGAGGCGGTTGAGCATACGAGCGCGCATGTTGTGATGAAGGCTGTTCCCTATGTTGACTTGCTCGTTGCTCACTGCCCTCCTGCAAGCTTGGTGGTGGAAGGACTGGCAATGATGAACCAACTTGCCTCCGCGTGGATGGGAGTTGAGTGGGCTGATCAGTTTGAGCTTGCGAACCTTGAGTTAAAGCCACCCTTGTCCTCTCGCTTTCAACTTCGTCTATGAGCTTGCGTATTCGTTCATCGTTTGGTGAAAGGCTTTTGGCTTGATAGAGCAGTTTGAGGGCTTCATTGTAATCGCCCCTTTGCTTTGCGTTGATTGCATCTACAAGGATTCGCTGAACCTGTTGTTCCTGTTGGGTGCTTGGCTGTTGCTCGGTGGATGGATGGATTGATGTCGGGATGGAAGATGTGCTCATTTTGATCTCCGACGGCTTCGGCTTGTGAACAGCTCGCACGAAGAACATGAGCGCTATGGCGAATGTGGTGACTGCTATGAGTGGCAAAGAGCGTATGTGCATGGGCGCAGCGTGTTGTATCGGCTCACCGTTTGGCAGTCCAAGTTCTTTGCGCAAGCGTTTCAATGCATCCCTGTCAGCAGCCCCGTTGGGGTTGAGCCGAAGCGCTATCTCATATTCGGCATACGCTGCCTTTTTGTCACCCACCCGCTCGTAAAGCATCCCGAGGAGGGAGTGGATAGGAGCGTAATCTGGGTCGTGTTTGACGGCTTCCTTGCAGAGGGAAATAGCCTTGTTCAAATCGCCATTCTCAAACGCCTCAAGAGCTTGGTTGAATATCTCTTTCGCCTTCTGAGTTTCCCGCTGTGGTTGTGGCATATAAAAATCGTCTGGGAGCATGGTTGCGGCGCCCGGCACATCAAGCCTTGCACCGCAATGCCTGCAGAACTTGCTACCCCTCGGAACAAGCTGTCCGCACCTGTTACAATACATTGTTTCTTCACCTTCGTTTGTTCCGTGCCTTTGAATGCCTCGCTGTCACGAACAGTTTACCCATCACTTACCAAAGCGAAACCGATCTCAAAAGCCGACCATCCACCTCGCCTGCCCGTTTACCCTGATCACCTCTTCAGGTGTTACGATCATGTCCACCTTAAGGTCGCTCTCAAATGCGTATTGTGCCAAGTCATCAACGATTTGAAGCGGGTGAACCAGTGTGACCACTTTGCAGTTTGCGCTCAAGAGCCCGTTCTCGTAAAGGCACATCCATTCTAAGTCTGTGAAGCCTTTCCCAACGCCCAAACGGTTGCCGAACCTGTCAACAGCAACGCTACCAACGACGAAGAGGTCAACTATAGTCTGAAGTGGCTTGCCATATCGCTCAAAGCCATCAACAGATGCAGCGCTGTTAACATGCCTGTGTTCGTCGATCTCAATCAACCCTCTCAGTTTTGGGAGAGCAGTTGCGAGTTTCTTTTTGTGTTGCAAAACCAACCTGCGCACATGCAGAAGCGGGTGGTCAAGCGTGCAATAGACACAGCGTGCCGATTTGAACTCCTCTGTTTGTGAGAGGCGCATAGCAGCTTCTTTTGCTCCGATGAAATTTGGCACCCGCCCAAATATGGGGAATGGGAAAGTAGCCACACCATCGGTTTCGAGCAACCACCAGACGCGTCTTCTTATGCGCTCCCTCTTCTTCATCGCCCGCAAAAGCTTTATGTGACGCGGGAGCTCATTCATCTGGCACACCTCGCATGGTGTTTACAGTGATAGACAAGCGCCACATAATACACTTTTGGAAGTGTGCCGAGGTGGCGGAACTGGCAGACGCGGGGGACTCAAAATCCCCTGGGCTTAACGCCCGTGCGGGTTCGACTCCCGCCCTCGGCACTATTTTCTTTTTAGCGCAGTAGGTGAACTAAGTAGCTCGTGCTATCATTTAAAGCGATTGCTCAAACGCAGTTCAAACACGATTTTGTGCGTAAGGGGGTGGCTGTGGCATGAAGCGCAAAGTGGCGCTCCAACTTTATTCTGTTCGTGAGGATTGTGCAAAAGACCTTGAGGCTACATTGAAGGCAGTCGCTCAAATGGGTTACATGGGGGTTGAATTCGCTGGCTATCATGGTCGTAATGCGAAGGAGTTGCGTAGCATGCTTGACGACATCGGGTTGCAAGTCGCAGGCACTCACACTCCGCTTGAGACATTGCTCGGCGATGAACTTCAAAAGACGATTGAGTTCAACCAAACCCTCGGAAACAAATACCTCATCGTGCCAGCCGTGAGCGAGGAGTGGCGGCGAACGAAAGATGACTGGCGCAGGCTTGCCGATTGCCTCAACGAGATCTCGGACAAGGTTAAGCCAGAAGGCATGTTCGTTGGCTACCATAACCACGCAGTTGAGTTCCAGCGCATAAACGGTGAGCTACCTTGGGACATACTTTTCAGCGCAACGAAGCAGGATGTCGTTATGCAACTTGATACAGGTAACGCAATGCACGGTGGCGCAAAAGCGGAGGAACTGCTTGAGGTGATTAGACGCTACCCCGGAAGGGCTAAGTCAATCCATGTAAAAGAATTCTCCTCAACGAACCCGAATGCGATTGTTGGCGAGGGCGAAATCAACTGGAGGGAGATGTTTGAGTTGTGCGAAACAGTCGGTGGAACTGAATGGTTCATCGTCGAACAGGAGAGCTATGCGTATGCACCGCTTGAGTGCGTTCGTCGCTGTCTTGAAAACCTTAAAGCCATGGGGCTTGTGTAACGCTGGGGGAAAGGTGAAGTGACATGGCGCGAAAGATTAAGCTCGGCTTCATAGGCGCTGGCGGAATAGCGAGAGCGCACCTGCACAACCTCAAAGGCGTTGAGGAAGCCAAAGTGGTCGCTTTCGCCGATCCAAACATAGATGCTGCAAAGCGCATGGCTGAGGAATGTGGGTTGATTGTCAAGGAGGGCAAAACTGTCTTCGTTGATTGGCGCGAAATGATTGAGCGAGTCGAGATGGATGCTGTTCTCATCCTTTCGCCTCACTCATTCCACTGCGAGCAGATACTGACGGCACTTGAGCACAACCTTCATGTGCTGACCGAGAAGCCGATGGTGGTCAAAACAAGCGAGGCAAAGAAAGTCATCAACGCGATGCGCCAGCACGGGAAGGTTGTAGTCGTCAGTTACCAACGGCGCTTCATGTCCCACTTCCGCTTCGCAAGGGAGCAAGTTGTGAAGGGTAATTTGGGGACACCGAAATTTGTCGAAGCTTTCGTGAGCCAGAATTGGCAACGCATGACAGCAGGGACTTGGCGACAGGTCCCGAAGATAAGCGGTGGTGGCTTCCTCATCGATTCAGGAAGCCACATATTTGATATCGTGCTTTGGAGCATGCCCTCAATGCCCACTCAAGTGACCGCAACGATGAGCAACGATGGAGCACCAGTTGAGGTCAACGGTGTAGTCGGCATAAAGTTTGAGAGCGGTGCTTTAGCGTCGGTGGTAGCTGTCGGAAACGCCACCGACTACCTTGAGCACTACACATTCATCGGTGAAGATGGCATCATTCGCCTCGAACCTCCAAGGGTTATGATTGGCAAACCGCGCCCAGATAAACCTTGGGGTGTAGATTGGCAAGCGGTTGAGCAATCGAACATGCCTCAATCGTCCAACCCAGACCGCCATTTCATTGATGTGGTGCTTGGGAGGACAGAGAATGAGAGCCCTCCAGAAGAGGCGATGAAAGTCATCGCGGTAACTGAAGCAGCATACAAAGCTGTAAAGGGTGGGCAGGCTGTAGAGGTCCGCATTTAAGCGAAGGCATCATTTGTGAGAACATCCCTCGATGTTACATTCGGTCGATTCATCACAAGGCATCTTCTGGCACAAGCAGTTCGGCGGGATGGCGTGCCAAGTAAGGTGGTATGTCGTAAAGCTCGACGACACAACGTAAGCTGTTTAGGCGTAGGCGCCAAATCTGTCCATCCTTGCCCTTCGGGACATTGACAGATTTTTCATGTGCGGGCAAGACAGCCCACTTAGCCATCTCCGAGATCGCTCCATACTGGCGCACATCCTCGTCGACTATGACCGAGATCTGGTCGCCCGAAACGACTTTCTCTTTAACGATTGTTTCTCCGTCGGCGGTCTCAACAACCAAAGTTGTGTATGGGTTACCACCGCTTACGATACCGATGACGAAGTGCTTTGTGCCCTTCGGAACGAAGAAGTAAAGTGGCTCGCCTCTCGGCAACCAGAGCCGTAGCGGTATCTGTCTTGGCTTTCCGGGCTCATCGTAGCGACCACACCAAACCGATAGGGGACGCTCATCAAAGCCGATCTGCGCTGCCTTCCAATAATCTGTGCCCGGGTCAAAGGCGTAAATTCCATCTTCTGGGATGCTCAGCTCAACTGTTGCAGGCTTCCCTCTTTCAGCTTTCACTTGCCCTTGCGCTATCATCTGCTCCTGACGGTCAACTCGCTTTAGAGTCCAACGGCAATCAACGGTGTGCCCGGGATCAAACGGGGTATATGTGAGTTGCAACTTTTCTCCTTTGCGTCCGAAGAAGTAATGCACACCGCTCTCAACGAACAGCGGGGAGCGTTTCACATCGCCCCACGCTTTAACCGCCTGTGGTAGCTTTTGTGAGATGGGCACAAGCCGACCTTTGAACTGGCGACCGAGTATCTCCACCGCCACCAAATCCTCAAACCTCTTCAAGTCGTCGGCAAAGAGTTGTTGCATCTCCTCATCCGTTGGTATGTCCGTCCGTTCATTCTTCCATGCTTCCACCTGTTTGAAGTCCACGCCCTCCAACCTTTTCAACGCTGCAAACCTATGGTTAAACCATTCGGTGAACAACATCGGGAAAGTGTGGATGAGACCTGTATCCATGATGCGACGAGAGAAGACGATGACCTCGTGAGCACGGTTCAAAATCTCCTCAGGTGGCGCTGTCACTATCCTACCCCACTCATTCCAACGGGCGCTACGGTCATAGTCCAACCAGAGCCTCAACCAGTGCAGATACATCGCAACTCTGTTGAGCCGACGCTGGACTTGCGGATCGTTCTCCTGCCTATAGGCTTCTTGCAAATCCAACAGCGCCAACTTCAAGTTGCGTGCGGAGAATCGTTCGCCCTTCGCCCAGCGTTCGTAAAGACGCCTCATCGGCTTAGCAGCTCGCTTGAACGCCTTCTCACAGAAGTCGCTCACCAACTCGTTCGGGTCAAGATTAGGGTTCCACATCAACTTCGCTGCCATCCAATAGCCCAACCCGTTCGGTCCCCAGTTGCACGATGATTCTGCTGTGTAGCTTATCATGCCCAGCTTGTGATAATGCTTGATGGCATCTGCGAGCTGGTAAAATCGCCCCGCCTTCGCAGCCCCGGGCAAGTCGAAGTCCCAAGGGTAAACGCTGAAGTAATCGTAAACGCCCACCATCGCACCGAGCTTGCGGAAGGCTTGAACTTGCTCGTCGAAACTCAACTTGGTGTAACGAAAGCCAGTTGTGATTTCCACATAGACATTGGGAAGCAAGTGGAACTTTGGTGGGTCACTATGGAAGGCGTAAGCCAATAGCCCGACGAACTTGTCTGGGAATTCTTTACGCACCGCTTCTGCGATCTTGTTGGCAAAGAAAAAGGCTTCGTCGCTGATCGAACCGATGGCTTTGCAGTTTTCGCATTCGCAATATCCTCCACCATCGTTAGGTTCAACGGATGCCATGACGCGCTTTGGGTCTTTGCGGAAGAGATTGAGCACGCCCTCAATAACACGCTGTTGAACTTCGGGGTTGCTGACGCAGAGTTGTGTCGGTTGCCTTTTGCCACCCACAAGGGCAAACCATTCGGGATGCTTCTCAAACTCTCGGTGTGGGATGTAGCGCTCGTAGGCGTGCCCGCAGTCAACGGGAAAGTCGCCATATTGACGGTTGTGTCTCATCCACGCTTCGTAGTCTTCTGCCAGTTTTGGCGTCCTCGGTCCCCAGCCATACCAGATGCGTCGCCACCTGAAAGCCGGTTTCTCCCTCAAGCTCAATCGCACAGTCAAGTTTGGTTGCTTTGGGACGACTGTCCAAACTGGGTCGGGGAAGAACCAACGACAGCCAATGGCTTCAAGGAATGCGTAAACAGCGTGGCGCAACCCTAAATCAGTGTTTGCGAGCATCCAAAGCCTTCCTCCCTCAGTGCGAACTACAAAGCCTTCATTGCCAAGCTCGCTCAATCGTTCCTTACGAGCTTGCTCTGGGAACTCAGCGGATGTGCCCAGTATGATTCCTTTCGCCTTCGGCGAGAGGACATCAATCGGTGGTTGAGCGCCGATAACTTCACCCAACCAATATTGCAACTCCTTTGCGATGGGCATCAATTGCTCCTTGGCTTTCTCTGGGAGCAAAATGGCTGTCTGTGGCTGTCCATTCCGTGATACAGTGAAAGTAGTCACCTGTGCGCTGAGGCTTTGAACCAACAGCAGGCTCAACATGAGCACCATCACATATCCCATCGTTGCCCACCTCCCACAACGAGCTGGCTATGAACAATCATATCACAAGCAATGGGGCGAGGGTAAAGCTGTGACTACGGCTTTACAACCAATGAGCCGATAGCAATGAACATGCAACAAAGTATGATTGCCCATCCAACGACTGGGAAGAATGGTAGCAAGTGAAGGACAAATGCGCCAACGAGTGCGGTTGGCAAATCTTCCCTACTCCAATTCATCGCTGAAGCGATTCGTCGCCCAACAACCCAAGTCACTGGGACCCATCCAACTGACCACGAAATGAGCAAAGCCAAAAGGATGATCAGAGCGAGCAAACCAGCTGGTGGAAAATCTTTGCCTGCCTTGCCCAAGAGGAGGGCGAGGACGCCGAGCACAACAACCACAGCAAGCCCGATGAGAAACGAAGGGATGCTTCGCATCTCAATCGCACGAACCCTTTGGCTTACCCATTGGGGCAACAACGCCGAGACGAAGCTAACCCAAGCGGCGATGATGAGGTAGGTTATGGCAACGAACCAGAAGAGAGCAATCGCCCCTACAGACTGAGCAATTTGTTGAAGTGGCTCCCTTGATTGAGCTAACGCTAAAGATGCCACGCACATTGCGATTGCGAAAACTGCTTTTGCTCTCACTTTCGCCCACCTCCGGTTACACCCAACGATTCACAAGCTCTAAAAACTGCTGTAGCCACACAGTCAGCAGAGCTGACCAATTGATCGTCTCAAGGAGCCACTGAAAGAGCGACCTTAAAACGCTTGCCAACGATGAGCCAAACCAAAAGACGGTTATGGCAACCCCTGTGCTCGTTAATGCCCAAGAAACCGCCAACTCGCACCACGACAGAATCTGAGGCTTGCTGATCCGCTGTTTCAACCTCTCCTCAAACCCTTCTGGCGGTGTTGTCGGAAGCGCAAAACGAATCTCTTCCACTACAAACTGCCACTCTGAAACGATTTGCTGGCAATGGACGCAGTCACGCAAATGCCATTGAACTAACAACGCTGTCTCTTCATCGGCGCACCCTTCAAGCCATTCGTGTATCTTTGGCAGGAGCTTGCTACACTTATCGGTCACAAGAGACCGACCTCCTTCAACCTTCGCCTCAATGTCTCACGACCACGGAAGAGCCACACCTTGACAGTGCCGACGGGCACTCGCAAAACTTGAGCAATGTCATGTATGCTCATATCTTCGCCATAGCGTAGCAACAACGCAGCTCGTTGCATTGGAGGCAGGCTCAATAAAAGATTGTGAATGACTTCCCTTCTCTCCATTGCCAACCACTCTTCAAAAGAACATGTGTTATCGCTTGGCTCAATCGCCTCAGCATCTTCTTGCCCTGCAAACAATCGCCGTTCAAGATTCCGTCTTTTCAACGCGTTCAAACACAGCCGTGTCGTCAATGCTACCACCCAAACTGAGAATGAACCTTTGGTTGAATCAAACAGCTCCAGCTTCTGGAAAGCTCGCAAGAATGCTTCTTGCGCCAAATCCTCAGCCAAGTCACGGTCGCCAAGCAGGTGCAAGGCTACACCATAAACTCGGTCACGGTATCGCTTCACCAGCTCATCAAAAGCCCATCCACAACCATTGAGACAGCAACGCACAAGCTCATCGTCATCCATTCCCACTGCACCCGTTGGTTAATACAATCACTTTGCTCGCTTGGTTTCACTTCCTTACGATGCCGTGAAAAGTGCGTTATAATAAGTATTGCCTGCTACAGCACCATCGTAGTCGCCTTCTCACGATCCCCTCTTAGCGAAGCTTTCTTTAGCCGAGTAATCACGCCAACTTTCGTGGGGGGATGGAAGATGAGTGTGAGTCCGTTTATCTTCCGCCAGTATGATATTCGAGGGGTCGTTGGCGAGGACATAACTCCTGAGGTTGCTCGTTTGATTGGGCTCGCATACGGGACTCTTTGTCGCCGCAATGGCATTTCTCAAGTCGTCGTTGGGCACGATAACCGAAAAAGTTCGCCTGAATTGCATTCAGCCATTATTGAGGGTT